>WNGL01027656.1_pt1 | contig 11487 bp, 8 predicted proteins | sample 5400591 | NCBI WGS metagenome assembly WNGL01 (sample SAMN13153377, study PRJNA577476) | soil metagenome | isolation source: 80 cm soil or saprolite under Garry oak tree replicate 1 | place: USA:California | collected 2016-06-15
CCGACGTGGCGGGGACCGTCGCCGGCGACGACACCGTCCTGGTGGTCTGCGCGGACCGCACGTCGGGCAGGGCCATGGCACGCCAGCTCCGCGAGCTGATCACCGCGCGGCCCTCCGGCTCCGCGGACGGCTCGACCCGTACACCAGCACGCCTCCAGATGATCTACCGAGGAGAATCCGCATGATCGACCCGAACCCGCACCCGGCGCCCGACCCAGGCCTGGTGGTGCTCGCCTACTCCGGCGGCCTGGACACCACCGTGATCGTCCACCGGCTCACCCACGAGCAGGGCCGCCGGGTGGTGGCGCTGCTGGCCGACGTCGGCCAGGGCGAGGACCTGGCGGCGGCCGCCCGCCGGGCGCTGGCCGCCGGCGCGGTCGACGCCGTGGTGGTGGACGCGCGGGAGCGCTTCGCCGCCGAGTTCCTGGCCAGGGCGGTGGCCGCCAACGCGCTCTACGAGGCCCGCTACCCGCTGGTGTCGGCGCTGTCGCGCTGATCGAGGAGGCGCACCGCCGCGGCGCCGGAGCGATCGCTCACGGGTGCACCGGCAAGGGCAACGACCAGGTCCGCTTCGAGGTGAGCTGCGGCGCGCTCGCGCCGGAGCTGGAGGTGCTGGCGCCCGTGCGGGACTGGGCCATGAGCCGGCCGGAGGCGATCGCCTACGCCGACAAGCACGGCATCGACCTGGACTGGATCAGCGCCGACAAGCCGTATTCGGTGGACCAGAACCTCTGGGGCCGCACCGTCGAGGCCGGCGTGCTGGAGGACCCCTGGGCCGCGCCGCCGGAGGAGGCCTTCGCCTGGACCGTCGCGCCGGCGGCGGGCGCCGCCGTCCGCGAGGTGGTGGTCCGCTTCGACCACGGCGTGCCGGTCGCCCTGCAAGCCGGCGACGGCGCGGCGCCGGAGGCCAGCGGCTTCCAGGAGGTCGTGGCGGCGCTCAACCGCCACGGCGGGGCGGCCGGCTACGGCAGGGTCGACATGATCGAGAACCGGCGCGTCGGCATCAAGAGCCGCGAGGTCTACGAGGTCCCCGGCGCGCTGGCGACCATCGCCGCCCACCGCGAGCTGGAGACGCTCACCCTTGACCGGGACGTGCTCCACGAGAAGGCCCGGCTGGAGATCCGCTACGCCGAGCTGGTCTACGACGGGCTGTGGTTCTCGCCGCTGCGCGAGGCGCTGGACGGCTTCATCGCCGAGACCCAGAAGGCCGTCAGCGGCGAGGTGCGGCTGGAGTTCTCGCCGGGCCGCTGCCAGGTCACCGGGCGCCGTGCCGCGCACGCGCTGTACCGGCCCGACCTGGCCACCTACGACGACGGCGACGCCTTCGACCACGAGGCCGGGCGCGGCTTCGTGGCGTTGTGGGGGCTGCCCGCCCGCACCTGGGCCCGGGTCCGGCAGGAGGCCGGGCAGGAGCCCTGATGGGAAGGAACGACCCGCTGTGGGCCGGCGGCTTCGCCGGCCCACCCGACCCGGGCATGTGGGCGTACGCCTGGTCCCTGCCGGTCGACCGGCGCCTGTGGCGCGAGGACGTGGCCGGCAGCCGCGCCCACGTCCGCGCGCTGGCGCGTGCCGGCGTGCTCGCCGGCGACGAGGGCGACCGGCTGCTCGACGGGCTCGCCAAGGTCGCGGTCGAGCTGGCGGGAGGGTCGTTCGCCTGGCTGGACGGCGACGAGGACGTCCACGCGGCCGTGGAGCGGCGGCTCACCGAGCTGGTCGGGCCGCTCGGGGGCAAGCTGCACACCGGCCGCAGCCGCAACGACCAGGTCGCCACCGACCTGGCGCTGTGGCTCAAGGGCGCGCACGCGACCGCCGTGGCCGCCCTCGCCGAGCTGATCGGCGCGCTGACCGCCGCCGGCCGCGCGCACGCCGGGGTGGTGCTGCCCGGGCTGACCCACCTCCAGCCCGCCCAGCCGGTGCTGTGGGGGTTCCAGCTCGCCGCCCACGGCTTCGCGCTGGCGCGCGACGCCGGACGCTTCCAGGACGCGGCCGCTCGCGCCGACTGGAGCCCGCTCGGCGCCGGCGCGATCGCCGGGTCGTCCTTCCCGCTCGACCCCGCCGAGACCGCCCGCGACCTCGGCTTCGGCCGGGCGTTCGCCAACGCCATGGACGCCACCTCCGACCGTGACGCCGTCGCGGAGTTCGAGGCGGCCGCGGCGATCGCCATGACCCACGCGTCGCGCCTGGCCGAGGACGTCGCGCTGTGGGCGGGGCGCGGCTGGGTGCGCCTGCCCGACGCCTGGGCCACCGGTTCCAGCATGCTGCCGCAGAAGCGCAACCCGGACGTCGCCGAGCTGGCAAGGGGGCGCGCCGGCACGGTCATCGGGCGGCTCACCGGGCTGCTCGCCACCCTCAAGGGGCTACCGCTGGCCTACGCGCGCGATCTCCAGGAGGACAAGGCCGGGGCGTTCGAGGTGGCCGACACGCTCACCTCGACCATGGCGGCGCTGGCCGGGCTGGTCGCCGGGCTGGAGCCGGACGAGCGGCGCATGCGCGCGGCCGCCGCCGAGGGCGAGACCACCGCGGTGGACCTGGCCGAGGCGCTCGTCCGCGCCGGCGTGCCGTTCCGCGAGGCGCACGCCGCGGTCGGCGCCGCCGTCCGGCTGGCCGCCGGCAGGGGCGCTCGGCTCGCCGACCTGGACGACCGCGACCTGCTCGCCATCCACCCGGCGCTGGCCGAGGTCGACCGCGCCGTCCTCGACCTGGACGGGAGCCTGGCCGCCAAGGCCACCCCCGGGTCGACCAACCCCGCCAGGGTCGCCGAGCAGCTCGGGATCCTCGAGGACCGGGCCGCCACCGCCCGCGCCTGGGCCGCAAACCACCGCCCCCGCCTGGAGCTGGGCGCGGGCTAGTCTCCTCACCGCATGGAGGCGGCGATGCGGAGCGCTTCGGCCTTGGTGACCTGCCCTTCCAGGCGCAGGGTCAGGTCGCCGTGGGCCCACACCAGGGTGGAGCCGGCCAGCCGGGAGGTCTCCTGCTTGATGGCCCCGCTCCGGTCCAGGTAGGCGAAGGTGTGCGCACCGCCGGCGAACCAGTAGCCGACCTCGCCGGCCACCGTCACCCGATCCAGCTCGGTGGTGGTCTTGGCGAACTTCTCCACCATCGGCTCGGCGCGGAACTGGGTGATCAGCAGCCCTGCGTTGGTGAACTGGGAAACGGGCAGGCCCGGCCGCGGCCGGTAGACGAAGTCGACGCGGCCGCCCGGTACGTCCTGGCTCAGGTAGACCGCGTCGGGCCGCTGGAAGCCGGCGGCGCTCGGGACCAGCAGCGGGAAGGACACGGCCCCGCGCGCCTGCTCCAAGGGGACGCGGCGGCCGAGGTCGAGGTTGGCGCCGGCGCCCGCGGGCAGGGTCGGGGCGGTTGGCGCCGGGCCGCCGAGATGGATCGCCACCCCGGGGAGCCCGAGCCGGCGGGCGACCGCCTCCCTGGCGCCCGGCGTCGCCACCACGATCCCCGCGGCGAGCACCAGCAGCGCCAGGGCGGCCACCGCGACCCTGCGCCAGGCCGGCTGGCGGGGCAGCCACGCCCGCACCGGTCCGGCGAGGACCCGCGGGAGCCGCCGGCCTCCGCCGACCCGCGGGAGCCAACGGCGTTCGCCGGCCCGGGCCGGTGCGGAGCCGGCGGCCGGCCCGGCCACCTTCCCGGGCGCCGCGGCCAGCCTGGCCACCACGGCCTCGGCGAGCGGCGGGGTGGGCGGGTGCTCCAGGTGCGCGCCGAGATCGGTCAGGGCCCGCTCCAGTTCCAGCTCGGTCATCTCACGCACCTCCTCCCTTGGCCGGCAGGGGCCGGGCACGGTCGTCGTCGTCCAGGGCCGACCGGAGCCTGGCGAGCGCTTTCCAGCTCGGTCATCTCACGCACCTCCTCCCTTGGCCGGCAGGGGCCGGGCACGGTCGTCGTCGTCCAGGGCCGACCGGAGCCTGGCGAGCGCTCTGGACATGCGCGACTTGACGGTCCCGCGCCGGCAGCCGAGCACCTCGGCCGTCTCCGCCTCGGACAGGTCGAGGAAGAACCGAGCGGCGATCACCAGGCGGTCCCGCTCCGGCATGCGGGCCACGGCCGCCAGCAGGGTGCGGCGGCGCTCCCCGGCCAGCGCCGCCGCCTCGGGAGACGGGGCCGCGTCTCCCGAGGGGCGGGCCTCGGCGACCCGCATCGCCAGGTCGTCCTGGCGGCGGCCGGAGCGCCGGCGGTTGCGCGCCTCGTTGGCGACGATCGTCAGCAGCCAGGGCCGGAACGGCGCGTCCGAGCGGAAGCGGTCCAGCGCGTGCCAGGCCTTGACCAGGCCCTCCTGGGTGGCGTCCTCGGCGTCGGCGGCGCTGCCGGTGATCAGGCAGGCTGTCCGGTACGCGAGCTCCTGGTACCGGCGCACGAGGGACTCATAGGCACGCACGTCCCCCCCTCGCGCCCGTTCGACGAGCTGGATTTCCTCCTGGTCCAGTGGACGGCCCTCCACTGTGTGCTCTCTGGGATCCGTACACCGGCGCGCGGCGATCGGTTCCCGGCCGTATGGAACCCCGCCCGGCCGCCCTACTGCCAGCGGCGGTCCTGGCCGAGCAGCTCACCGGCCCGCCCGCCCGGCTCGGGCCGCGCGAACAGGTAGCCCTGGGCGAGGTCGCAGCCGAGCTGGTCCAGCTTGGCGAGCTGCCGCGGGGTCTCGACCCCCTCGGCGATCACCAGCAGGTCCAGCGTGTGGGCCAGGCCGACGACCGCGGCGGCCACCGCGTCGTCGTCGGGGTCGAGGTCGAGCCGGGCCACCAGCGATCGGTCGATCTTCAAGGCGCTGATCGGCAGGGCGTCCAGCGAGGTGACCGAGGAGTGGCCGGTGCCGAAGTCGTCCACCGCGACCCGCACGCCCAGCCCGGCCAGGCGCTTCAGCGTGGTGGCGGCCGAGGCCGGGTTGAGGCTGAGCACGCGCTCCCCGACCTCCAGGCAGAGCTGGTCGGGCTCGGTGCCGGTCGCCGACAGCACCCCGGCCACCAGGTCGATCAGGTGCGGCTCGGTGAACTGCCGCTCGGAGAGGTTGACGTGCATGGTCACCGGCCGCCTGCGGCTGCCGTCGCGGCGCCAGCGCTCGGCCTGGCGGCAGGCCTCCTCCAGCAGCCAGGCGCCGATCGGCACGATCAGGCCGCACTCCTCCGCGAAGGGCAGGAACTCGCCCGCGCCGAGCTGGCCGCCCTCGGGCCGCTCCCAGCGGACCAGCGCCTCGGCGGCCGCCAGCCGGCCCTCGCGAAGCGACACGATCGGCTGGTAGAGCGCCCGCAGCTCGCCGGCGTCCAGCGCCCTGCGCAGCGCCCGCTCGGTCTCCAGGTGCTCGCTCAGGTGGGTGCGGACCAGCCCGGAGATGATCCGCTCGGCCAGGCGCGCCGCGTCGCGCGGGGCGCCAAGGCCCGGGCAGAGCACGGCGAACTCGTCGCTGGAGAGCCTGGCCACGGTGTCGCTGGAGCGCAGGATGCTGGCGAGCCGCCTGGCCACCCCCATCAGCAGCCGGTCCACGGCGTCGAAGCCGAACCGGTCGGCCACCGCGCCGACGTGGTCGAGGTCCAGCACCAGCAGCGCCGCCATGCCCGCCTCGCGGGCGTAGCCCGCGAGGACCATCTCGAGCCGGTCGAGCAGCAGGGTGCGGTTGGGCAGCCCGGTGAGCGCGTCGTGGGTGGCGCGCCAGGCCAGGCGGTCCTCCGGCCGGCGGCCTTCGCGCAGGTCGACGAGCTGGCGGATCACGAAACGCGGCCGGCCGGCCCGGTCCAGGTGCAGGGTGCCGCCCCACGGCGAGGACGGCAGCCAGGTGCTGGCCAGCACCGGGATGACCTCGCCGTCGGCGCGCCGGCAGCGCTGCTGCATGCGAAAGGCGGTCTGCTCGCCGCTCTGGAGCGCGGTCAGCCTCGCCAGATCGGTGTCGGCGTCCTCCGGATGGAGGACCGCCTCCAGCCCGGTGGCCAGCAGGGTCGCCTCGCCGTGGCCGACCAGGTCGCACAGCGCCTGGTTGACCCGCAGGAACCGCCCGGTGGCATCCAGGATGGCCGTGGCCAGCGGCGATACCGCCAGCGCGCTCCACAGCCGCTCGATGCCGTCCTGGACCGGCTCGAACATCCCCGTCAGGACCGGCGGATCGCCGGCGGGCGGCACCGGGATCCCCGCGGCCTGAGCGCCCGCCGTCCGCGGAGCCCCCGTGTCATGGGCCGCGGGGGCGTTGCCGGTCCCGACCACGGAGCTCACGCGCTTCCCCCCTCGCCGGGCCGGAGCCCGTCGGCGTCTGATTCGAGCTGATCCGTCGGCTGGCCATCCTGACGGCAGGGACGAGCCTGACCAATAGGCTGGTCGAATACTCTTCTCTGTCCCCTGAATAGAGGACAAGTATCTAGATACCCGTGATGACACCGAATCGTAGAGACTGGACGGAAGGCTCCCAACGAGCAACGACCGCCGGTTGCGTCGCGTACGCGGTAGAGTGCCGGAAGTCCGCCCTTCCGATCGGCACGGCGGGCCAAGGAGTCAGCGGCAACGATGAGCCCGCACGTGCCGTCCCCGCCGGGCACGCGGCCCGACCTGCGCATCACGGGCCAGGATTCCCCCCAGGCCAGGTACCAGGCGCTCGGCTACCGGGCCAAGCGGCTGCTGCTGGGGCCGCCGCTGCAGACCGCGCAGCTGGTGCACGAGCGGATCTCCAAGCGCATCGCCCTGGCGGTGTTCTCCTCCGACCCGATCTCCTCGACCGCCTACGCCACCGAGGAGATGCTGCTGGTCCTGGTGCTGGCGGGCTCGGCGGGGGTCGCCCTGGCGCTGCCGCTGGCGGGCGGGATCGCGCTCCTGCTGCTGATCCTGGTGGTGTCCTATCGCCAGGTGATCCGCGCCTACCCGCGCGGCGGCGGCGCCTACATGGTGAGCCGCGACAACCTCGGCCCCCTGTTCGCCTCGATCTGCGGGGCGGCGCTGCTGATCGACTACGTGCTCACCGTGGCGGTGAGCGTCTCGGCGGGGACCGCCGCGCTCGCCTCGGCGATCGAGCCGATCGGGAATTGGCGGGTCGAGCTGTCGGTGGCGTTCATCGTCCTGCTGATGTGGGGCAACCTGCGCGGCATCCGCGAGGCCGGGAAGATCTTCGCGGTCCCCACCTATCTGTACATCCTCAGTTTGGGTGGGGTGGTGCTCTACGGGATCTGGCGCGTCGCCTTCGGGCACCTCGGCCCGATCAGCTACGACCCCGCCTCCTCGGTCGGGCTGGTCGGTCCCGAGGGCGGCGTGGTGACGGCGGTCAGCCTGTTCCTGATCCTCCACGCCTTCTCGGCCGGGACCACCGCACTCACCGGGGTGGAGGCGATCGCCGACGGCGTGCCGGCGTTCAAGAAGCCCGAGGCCCGCAACGCCCAGCGGACGCTGCTGGTGATGGCGCTGATCATGGCGTTCCTGTTCCTCGGCATCACTTTCCTGGCGCGCCAGCTCGAGGTGCAGCCCTACGCGAGCGGCAACCCCACCCTGGTCGCCCAGATCGCCAGGTACATCCTCGGGCCGGGGATCGGCAGGGGGATCTTCGTGTTCGTGCAGGTCGCCACGCTCGCCATCCTGGTACTGGCGGCCAACACGGCATTCAACGGCTTCCCGGTGCTGGCCTACTTCGCGGCCGACGACGCCCTGCTGCCCCGGCAGCTCCGCAAGCGCGGGCACCGGCTGGTCTACTCCAACGGCATCCTGGTGCTGGCCGGCGCCGCGGTCTTCCTGGTGATCGCCTTCCGCGCGGACGTGCACCGGCTGATCCCGCTGTACGCGATCGGGGTGGTCACCTCGTTCACGCTCGCCCAGGCGGGCATGACCCGGCTGCACCTGCGCCAGCGGGAGGAGGGCTGGCGCCAGGGCCTGCTGATCAACGGCGTCGGCGCGCTGATCACCTTCATCGTGCTGTGCGTGATCATCATCACCAAGTTCGTCGCCGGCGCCTGGATGGTGGTGGTCGCGGTGCCGCTGATCGTCCTGCTGCTCAGCCGCACGCGCCGCGCCTACGCCGCCGAGCTGGCGGAGCTGAAGGTGGAGGCCAGCCAGCGGCTGGCGCCGCCCAAGCCACGCCACGAGGTCGTGGTGCTGCTGGAGGACCTGGACCGGGCGGCCATCGGCGCGCTCCAGTACGCCCGGCAGCTCAACCCGCTGCACATCACCGCGGTCCACGTGGCGCTCGATCCCGACCACGCCCGCCGGCTGGCCGAGCTGTGGGCCAGGATCAACCTGCCGGTCCCGCTCGAGGTGGTCGACTGCCCCGACCGCAACCTGCTCGGCTGCGCCCACCAGACGATCGCCGAGCTGGTCCGACCGGACACCGAGGTCACCGTGCTGGTGCCAAAGCGCGGCTTCGCCAAGTTCTGGCACCGCGTGCTCCACGACCGCTCGTCGGCCGGGCTGTTCAAGGTGCTCGGCCACATCGACGGCGTCAACGTCGTGATCGTGCCGTTCCGGCTGGGCCGCCGCCCGATCCTGCGGTCGGTCCCCACCGACGGCTACCCGACCGCCCCGCGCGCGTAAGGGAGGGTCCGCTCGGCCCGCGGGCCCAGGCCGTAACGTCCAGGGGGCGGGGCGCCCGACCCGGGCCCACGTCTCAGAGCCTGCCCCAGGCGCTTTCGATCATGGCGACCAGGGCGAGGATCAGCTCGGGGTCCTCGCCGTCGGCGACGGTCACGCTGGTCCCGACCTGCAGCCCGCAGCCGAGCCAGCGCATCCCCACGGTCGCGGCGGGCCGGCCGCCGCGACTGAGGTCGTACTCGATCGCCTCCGGGTCGCCGTCCACGTCAAGCGGCGGCTCGCCGGGGGCCTCCACGGTGTAGCGCAGCTTGGCGGGAGCGCCCGCCACCAGCGTGCGGACGCCGGCGCGCCAGCGGGCGGCGCCGCGGGCCGGCTCCTGGACGACGGTGGCGATCCGCTGGCCGGCGCGGTAGACGCCGTAGCTCGGCGCCAGGCTGGGGCCGTGCTGCGCCACCTGGACCAGCTCCCTGCCACCGAGGTCCCGCAGCGACCACAGCCCCACCTGATCGGCGACGCCCGAGCGCAGCCAGTAGACGTCCCGGCCCTGCTCATCGGTGATGAAGACGTTGGGGAAATCTGGCCGCAGCAGGAACCGCATGATCGCTCGCCTCGCTGTGCCCGTTGGGCACGCCGAACGCCCCGAAGCTCGGGGTCTCGCAGCCCAGAGTCACAGCCAGCCGCAAAGCCACCGCAAAGCGGGTCACGCCGGTTGCAAAGAACTTGCAAAGAAATCGCCGCCACCTCGATTGGAGCGCTGATCCCCTGGGTCATATCCTCATGACGTGAACGTGGCACGGTCGCGACGGCTCGAGGTTCGAGGCCCTCGCGTGGGCTTGGGCTACGCCGTCGGCGTGGCCGGAACTGGCGCAGGCGCCGCAGCGATGCTGCCCTTCCGAAATCACCTCGATGCCACCGATGTCGTGCTGCTCTTCCTGGTCGTCGTGGTCGCCGCCGCGGCCACCGGCGGGCTGGGACCCGGGGTGACCGCCGCCGTCCTCGGATTCCTCGCGACGGATGTCCTGTTCGTCCGTCCCTACGGCACGCTGCTGGTCTCCAAGGCCCAGGACCTGGTCTCGCTGGCCGTCTACCTGCTGGTCACGCTGGTGGTCAGCGCCCTGGTCGGCACCAGCGAGCAGCGCCGCGTGCGGGCGCAGCAGCGCGAGCGGGAGACCCATGTCCTCTACGAGCTGTCCGCGAGCCTGGTCGCGCACGGCAGCCTGGACGCCACCCTGGAGCGCGCCGCCGGGACCGCACGGCGCCTGCTGGACCTCGGTGGCGCCGCGATCGTCGTCCTGGACGGCCACGGCAAGGCCCGCGTGGCCGCCCGGGACGGCCAGCTCCCCGACGACCTCCCCGAGCGCGCGCTCGCGGCCGTCGGCAGGCCCGCCAAGCCGGCACCGGCCACCGCCGCGGCGGCCCGGGCCGAGGCACCGGGGGCGCCCCCGCCGTCCGGACCCCAGGCGCAGCCGCCAGGGGAGTTGGTCACGATCCCCATGCGGGCGGCCAACCGCCCCTCGGTGGGGGTGCTGGCGGTGGTCGCCGGCGATACCCCGCTGGGGGCAGGGGAGGGGCGGATGCTGGCCAGCTTCGCGGCCCAGGCGGCGCTGGCGGTGGAGCAGGCGCGCAGCGAGGAGGCCTGGGCCAAGGCGCGGGCGCTGGAGGCGACCGACCGGCTCCGCCGCGCCCTGCTCAACTCGGTTTCCCACGACCTGCGCACCCCGCTGGCCTCCGTGCTGGCGTCGGCCGCCAGCCTGCTCGACCCCGACGTCCCGCTCGACGACCAGGAGCGCACCCAGTTCCTGCGCACCATCGAGGAGGAGGCCAACCGGCTGGCCCGCCTGGTCGCCAACCTGCTCGACATGTCCCGCATCGAGGCCGGCGCGGTCGACCCCCGGCTGGCCGAGGTGTGGCTGCCCGACGTGGTCAACCCGGTCGTCCAGCGGGTCCGCCAGACCCCCTCGGAGCAGATCATCGCGGTCAGCGTCCCGGAGTCGCTGCCCAGCGTGCTGGTCGACCCGGTGCGGCTGGAGCAGGTGCTCTCCAACGTGCTCGACAACGCCCGCCGATACGCCGGCAGCGGGCTGGTCCGGGTCGACGCCCGCCGCGCCGGCGCCGGCGTCGAGCTCCGCATCGTCGACCACGGCCCCGGCATCCCGGAAGCGGAGCGCGAGCGCATCTTCAGCCACTTCTACCGCCTCGACAACCCGGCAAGGCGCGCCGGCGGGACCGGCCTCGGCCTGGCCATCTGCCGCGGGCTGCTGGAGGCGATGGGCGGCCGCATCTGGGTCGAGACCGCCCCCGGCGGCGGCGCCGCCTTCGTGCTGCACCTGTCGATCGCCGCGGGCGCCGCGGCCCGCGTGGCCGATCCGGCGCCGGCCGGGCGCTCCGATGAGTGACCGTGTCCTGGTCGTGGACGACGAGCCGCCGATCGTCCGAGCCGTAGCGGCCAACCTGCGCGCCCGCGGCTACCAGGCGCAGACGGCCGCCAACGGCACCGCCGCACTGGCCGCAGTCGAGCTGGAGCAACCCGACTGCGTGGTGCTCGACCTCGGCCTGCCGGACGTGCACGGCCTGGAAGTGCTGCGGCGCCTACGCGGCTGGACCTCCGTCCCGGTGGTGGTCCTCACCGCCGCCGACGGCGAGCACGACAGACGGCGAGCACGACAAGGTGCGAGCCTTCCAGCTCAGCGCCGACGACTACGTCACCAAGCCGTTCAGCATGGTCGAGCTGATCGCCCGGGTCCAGGTCGCCATCCGCCACGGCCAGCACGCCCGCGCCAACCGCTCCCCGGTGATCGACGCCGGCGACGTGCGCATCGACCTCGACGCCAAGCAGGTCACCCGCGACGGCCGGCCGGTGCGGCTCACCCGCATCGAATACCGCCTCCTGGAGGTGCTGGCCACCAACGCCGGCCGCCTCTGCAGCCACGCCTTCCTGCTCGAGCACGTCTGGGGCCCCGGCTACCAGGAGGAGTCGCAGTACCTGCGCGT
>WNGL01009178.1_pt1 | contig 11486 bp, 12 predicted proteins | sample 5400591 | NCBI WGS metagenome assembly WNGL01 (sample SAMN13153377, study PRJNA577476) | soil metagenome | isolation source: 80 cm soil or saprolite under Garry oak tree replicate 1 | place: USA:California | collected 2016-06-15
TCTTCGTGTTCGTCGTGCTGTTCGCCTCCCTGGCCGTGCCGGCCGAACTGCAGCGGCGGATCCTGTTCCTTGGCGTGGTCGGCGCGCTCGTGCTCCGCGGCGCCTTCATCGCGGCCGGCGGTGCGCTCATCCAGCACGTGAGCTGGATCTTCTACGTGTTCGGCGCGCTGGTGCTGCTGGCCGGCGCGCGGATGTTCCGTTCCGGCGACGCCGGATCGGGGAACAACATGGCCGTGCGCAGCCTGCGCCGGGCGCTGCCGGTCACCGAGCACTACGCCGGCGGCCGCTTCTTCATCAGGGACGGCGCCAGGACCGCGGCGACGCCCCTGTTCGTAACCCTGGTGGCCATCGCGGTCACCGACGTGGTGTTCGCGCTCGACTCGATCCCGGCGGTCTTCGGCGTCACCAGGGACCTGTTCGTGGTGTTCACGTCCAACGCCTTCGCCGTCCTCGGCCTGCGCGCGCTCTACTTCCTGCTGGCCGGCTCGATGGACCGGTTCGCCTACCTCCAGCAGGGCATCGCCCTGCTGCTGGTGTTCATCGGCGTGAAGATGCTCGTCTCGCCCGTCGTGCACCTGCCGCTGTGGGTGAGCCTCGCAGTGATCGTGGCGGTGGCCGGCGGCGCGGTGGCCGCCAGCCTGTGGCGCGACCGGTACCGTCCGCGGCCGGTTTCCTCGCGCGGCCAGGCCGGCCTGGCCCGGGCGCCGGAGCCGCGCGGGCCGGTACGCACGTGACCGCGCTGGCCGCGCTGCAGGTCAACTCCGCGCTCTCCTACCTCATCGCGCTCCTGGTCCCCGCCTTCGACGCGGTTTTCCCCGTGCTGCCCAGCGAGACCGCCATCATCGCGCTCGGCGTCGCGACGGCGGGCAGCGCCGATCCCCGGATCGCGCTGCTCGTGGCCTTCTCCGCGATCGGCGCGTTCCTCGGCGACAACCTGTGCTACCTGCTCGGCCGCCGGTTCGGTCCGCGCGTCGAGCGCCGGTTCTTCGCGAGCGAGAAGGGCAAGCGGCGGCGCGCCTGGGCCGAGCGCTCGCTGGAGCGGTACGGGATGCCGCTCATCGTGGTCTGCCGGTTCATTCCCGGCGGCCGGACGGCGGTCACGCTGTGCTGCGGCATGGTCGGCTACCAGCGCCGGCGCTTCGTCATCGCGACCGCGGCCGCGGGGGCGATCTGGGCGTCCTACTCGTTCTTCATCGGACGGCTGGGCGGCCGGGCCTTCGAGGACAAGCCCTGGGCCGGGCTGCTCCTGGCGTTCGGCGCCACGGCCGTGGTCAGCGGGCTGATCGAGGTGATCCGGCGGATCAGGTCCTCCCGGTCGCGGGTCGTCACGCCGCGCGGCACGCACAGGACGCGGGGCCGGGAACGCGGGCCGGCGCCGCCGGATCAGGACCGAACGCACGAGTGACCGCGGCGCGCGCCCAGCGCATCCGCGGTACCGCGGTCTCCGGATGCTCGCCGTAGGCCTGGGCGACCAGGCCCGCGCAGCCGCGGGTGCCGAAGGCACGGACCGCCGCGGCGATGGCCTGCCGGACCTCCGCGGTGCCTGGCTCGCCGGACCGCTGCAGGGCCGATGCGAACAGCGCGTCGGCCCTGGCGGTGCTGAGGGTGTGGGTGAAGGTCGCTGACCGCATCACGGGCCTCCCTGACTGGTAACTGATAGCCCCACCAGGCAGACGCCGCGGTCCGGGTGAATTCATCGGCGCGCGGCGCGCGACTAGTCAGGAGGGCGTGACGCCGGAGAGGTTCAGGCCGATGACCCCGGCGAGAACCAGGCCGAACAGGCCGGCGGCGAGAATCATCACCCAGGCCATCGCGTCACCTCTTCTGTCACTGACCCGCTCTTTCTAGCGCGCGGGCAAGGAAACCCGGTGTGCCAGTGATGGAGCCTGGATGGAGGACCCCGGCTGCTCACAATTCGAACAAAAGTCGCATATCTTCCGAGGGCGGATTCAGTGAATGTGACATTCTAGCGATTCTTTCCATTAGAGAGTCGCATTCTACTGAAACGGGCCGGTACCGGGGAAGGCACTTGCCGGGGCGGGAGTGGCTAGTGCGGGGTGTGGGGCTGATAAGGGCCTGGCGGGTGGAGGCGGCGCACGGGTTAGGGGCGCGGCGGGCCGGCCACCGAGCACGCCCCGTCCAGCCGCTCCAGGATGCTCCGGCCCGGCCGGGCGCCGCGGGAGACGAGCTCGGCGCCTCCGCCGACGGCCAGCACCGCGGCCGGGGCGAGACCAAGCGCGAGCATCCGGCGCCTGGTCCAGGCTGATCGCCGGGCCCGTTCGGTCATATCGTGGCCGATCTGGCTCGGCGCGCGGCCTGGCCCGCGACCCCGAGCGTCACGGTCATGACCATGGCCCCGGCGACGTCGATCGTTCCGGCGTGGAACAGGTTCCCAGGTCCCGGGGGCCGGCCGGCGATCCAGGCGCAGCATCCGCCGAGGAACACGGCCATGGTGACGCAGGCCGCCACGGCGAGGCGGGTCTCGGCGGCCAGGACGCGCGGCGAGAGCTCGGTCCGCCGGGACCGCCGTGATCGCGCCGGCCACGACGCCGGCCACCGCCAGCGGGCCGACCGCCATCCAGGCGAGCTCGGGCGCCGGGAAGGCCGCCATCGCCGTAGCGGGCCCGCCACGACCTCGGGTACCAGCGGAGCAGGCGTGCGGCGCGGGACGCGGCCGCGTCCTGGCCGCTCACGCCGGACCCCAGCTTCCGGCCAGGCGCCGCAGCCCGAGGTCGGCGACACGGCGCTGTGCCTGCAGGTGAACCCGCAACGCCTCCGCTCCCACCGCCGTGAGCCGGTAGGGACGCCGGCGGTCGTGGCTCTCGACCGGCTCGATCAGCCCCTGCGCCTGGAGGCGGGCGAGCGCCTCGTAGAGGGTGCCTGGCGCCAGGCGGACACCGGCGAAGGACTCGATGTCCTTGGTCAGGGCGTAACCGTGCCTGGCCCCGTCGGCCAGGCTGGCCAGGATCAGGGTGGCCGGGCCCGCGTACCGGCCGAACCCGGCGAGCGCCTCCGGCCCGTTCCCGTCCTTTTTTCCCGGCACGGGCTCATCCTATATCGGCTACCGATCTACCGGGAACCGATACACAAAGCCGGGGCCTGAAATTTTCTCGCGGGCCGTGTCGAATCCCGGTCTCGTCGTTCGAGGCGTGAGCAGAGGGCAGATCGAGCCGACGGTCAGCCCCGAGCCGAAAGGGACGAACCGTCATGATCACCCAGACCGCCGCCACTGTCCACACTCCCGGCCACACTCCCGGCCAGGCCTGCACCCCCGCCCAGCGCGTCACCAGGTCGCTGCTCGGCTACGGCGTGCTGGCCGGGGTCGTGTTCGAGGCCTCGATCCTGATCCAGGGGCTGACCCGGCACGGCTTCCGCGTCGCCCACGACGACGCGAGCCTGCTGAGCAACGGTCCGCTGGGCTGGATCCAGATCACCACCTTCGTGGTCGCCGGGGCGATGACGATCGCGTCCGCGGCCGGGATGCGCCGCGCGCTGGCCGCCCCCGGGGACCGGGCCGGCGGCACGTGGGGTCCGCGGCTGATCGCGGTCTACGGCGCCGCGCTGATGGCCGCGGGCCTGCTGCGCGCCGACCCGGCCGACGGTTTCGGCCCCGGTGCGCCGGCCGGAAGGGCCGCGCAGGTCAGCTGGCACGCGGCCGGGCACCTGATCTCGGCGAGCATCGGGTTCACCGCGCTGATCGTGGCGTGCTTCGTCATCGCCCGCTACTTCACCCGCAAGCGGCACCGCGGCCTGGCCGTCTACTCCTGCGTCACCGGGCTGGCGTTCCTGGCCGCCTTCGCGGGCGTCACCACGGGGTCGAGTTCGAGCGCCATCGTGCTGCCCTTCTACGCCGGCGTGCTCATCGCCTGGATCTGGGTAGCGGTGGTCTCCGTCCACCTGTACCGGCGCGCCCGCGGCGTGGCCGGCGTGTAACACCAGCCCTGCTATACAGCGCAGTACAACTTTCAGGAACAGGAGAAGAAAATGCGTTACATGATGTTGCTGTCCGGCACCAGCCCGTCCACCCCGCCGCCGCCCGAGCTGTTCGAAGCGATCATGAAGCTGGGCGGGGAAGCCACCGAAGCAGGCGTGCTGCTCGACACGGCCGGCCTGCTGCCCAGCGCGGCGGGCGCCAGGGTGGCCCTGGACGGCGGCACGGTGACGGTGACCGACGGGCCGTTCACCGAGTCCAAGGAGCTCATCAGCTACGCGCTATACGAGGTCAGGTCGAAGGAAGAAGCCGTCGAGTGGGCCGCGCGCTTCATCAAGCTGCACCGCGACCACTGGGCGGGCTGGACGGGCTCGACCGACATCCTCCAGGTGATGGACCCGGCCGGGCCATGACCGAACCGGGCTACGAGGCCACCAGGTCCGCGATCGAGGCGGTGTGGCGGATCGAATCGCCCCGCCTGATCGCGGGCCTGGCCAGGATCACCGGAGACGTCGGCGTGGCGGAGGAACTCGCGCAGGACGCCCTGGTGATCGCGCTCGAGCAATGGCCGGTCCAGGGCGTGCCCGACGGCCCGGGCGCATGGCTGATGGCCACCGCCAAGCACCGGGCGATCGACCTGGTGCGCCGGCGCGCGCGCTACGACCAGAAACTGCAGGAAATCGGCCGCGATCTGGAATCGCGGCCCGAGCACTCCGGGGAACCCGACGTGGACGCCATGGACGACAGCATCGGCGACGACCTGCTGCGCCTGATCTTCATCGCCTGCCATCCGGCGCTGTCACCGCAGGCACGCGCCGCGCTCACCCTGCGGCTGCTCTGCGGCCTGACCACCGCCGAGATCGCCCGGGCGTTCCTCGTCCCCGAGCCCACGGTCGCGCAGCGCATCGTGCGGGCCAAGCGGACCCTGGCCGACCGGCGGGTGCCGTTCGAGATCCCGGCGCGGACCGAGCTCCCTGGCCGCCTGGCCTCCGTCCTCAAGGTCATCTACCTGGTGTTCAACGAGGGCTACGCGGCCACCGCCGGGGCGGACTGGATGCGTCCCTCGCTGTGCGCCGAGGCGATGCGGCTCGGCCGGATCCTGGCCGGGCTGATGGCGTCCGAGGGTGAGGTGCACGCGCTGGTCGCTCTGATGGAACTGCAGGCTTCACGCTCCGGCGCCCGGACCGACCCGGCCGGTGAGCCGGTGCTGCTCACCGACCAGGACCGGGGGCAGTGGGACCGCCTGCTCATCCGCCACGGCCTGCAGGCCCTCGAACGCGCCAGGCAACTCGGCGGCGTGCCGGGCCCCTACGAGGTGCAGGCCGAGATCGCCGCCTGTCACGCGCGGGCGCGGTCCGTGCAGGCGACCGACTGGGAGCGCGTGGCCGCCCTGTACGTGGTGCTCGGCTACCTGACGCCGTCGCCGGTCATCGAGCTGAACCGGGCGGTCGCGGTCGGCATGGCCTACGGCCCCGACCGCGGGCTCGCCATCGCCGACACGCTTACCGCGCAGCCGGCGCTGGCCGCCTACGCCCAGCTCCCCGCGGTGCGCGGCGACCTGCTGGCCAGGCTGGGCCGCCTCGAGGAGGCGCGCCGGGAGTTCGACCGCGCCGCCGTCCTGACCAGCAACGACCGCGAGCGGGCGCTGTTCCTGGCGCGCGCCGCCGCCTGCGCGCGGGCTTAGCCTGTGGCCGCGGCGGGCTTCGGTCCTGTGGCGCGCAGGCTGCCAAGCTTGGTCAGCAGGCCGAACCAGAACTGGGCGCCGGGCAGGACAGAGATGACCATGATGAGGAAGCCGATGAGCACCAGCACGAGCTGCCACGGCGAGCCGCCGTGCCGGCTGAATATGCCGCGCTGATCCAGCCAGTTGCAGTGCGCCGTCGGCTCCGCGCAGTCGCGGACGGTGCCCCATCCGATCGGCAGGCCCGCGGTGGTCACCGCGGCCAGCTGTCCCTGGATCTGCGCCAGGCAGTCGCTGGTGGAGCAGTCGGTGCTCTTCGCCGCCACCGCGCTCACGGCCGTGCTCACCGCGGTCTCGGTGTACAGCGTGCGCCCGATGGTGAGCGCGTTGATGTTGAGCAGCACGACCAGGATCGCCCCCACCGCGAGCGTGATCTTGGCGACGTGCCGCTTGTACCAGCCGGACACGCGGTCCATGTGGTCGTCGTACCAGCGCTCGACCGCGGTGCGGAACCGGCTGACGTCACCGCCTGCGTTCTTGGCCAGGGCCTGCAGCGACTGCGTGAACGGCGCCGGCGGCAGCCTGTTCACGTTCGCCTGGATCGTGCTCATCGTCGTCCGCCCGTGCGCGTCGGGCACCACCAAGTCGATGACGGCCTCGGCGAACGACGTCGCGGACATGTAGGAGGGCAGGCTCCGGCGCTGACTCCGCGCGTTCCGCGGCCCGGATGCCGTCATCGTGGGCAGGCGGCCCGGTCTGACCAGGCGGCCCAGCCTGGCCCGCAGGCCCGGCTTGGGCGCGGCGGCCGGCGCCAGCGTGAGTGTCCGGCCGGACATCTGGCCGACCATCCCCTGGCTGCCCAGGATCGGGCCGCCGAGCAGGGCGCTGGTCACCGACGGCAGTGTCGCGGGGGCATCGGTCTCGCCTCGCACCATCTTCTGCACGTCCTGGTAGGCCTGGCCCGCCCGCTCCAGATCCGTGGTCACGTCTCCGCCGTCGACGAGCTCGCGCAGGCCGGTGAGCAGGTACGCGCCGCGCAGGCCGAGGAAGCGCGAGATCAGTTCGGTAGCCGCGGAGCTCAGGGCGGCCGTGACGGCGAACACGAAGATCAGCCCGATGGCCAGGTCAAGGACTCCAGAACTCGGCACGGCCCGTCCCCCTCCGCGACGGCTGCTCCGCCGCCGCCCTCACCAGGACAGAGGCCCCGGCGACCGAGATGATACAGCGGCGCCGGGGACCTCCACCTGGCCTTCATCGCATGTGCACGGCACGTCCTTCGCGGCTGGCTATCACTGAGACATGGCCTGAAACACAGGCCGCCCCTTCGATCGAGGTGATCGCGATGACTACCAGCCTCCGCTCCCGCCCGGCCCCCTCCGGCTCGCCGCTACGGCAGGCCCTCCGACGCTCCGCCCGCATCCTGCGGAACCTGCATGACGAGCAGGTATACGCCTGGGAGCGGCTGTTCCGCGCCGGACTCCCGCCGCAGCCCGATGAGGCGCCGCGCGCCCAGGTGCCGCGGCCCCGTCCCGCGTCGCGCTGACGCCGCCGGCGATGGACTGGATCCTGGGTTCGGTCCTGCGGTTCGGGCGTCTGGCCGTGGCAGGCCCGCATGGAAGCCGCCCGCGTGCGGGGTTCGCGGTAACAGCGGCGACGCGCCGGGTATATGCATCCAGGCTTTCACGCGGGTCCCTTTCACCTGGCTATTGATCTGCCGGAACTGGGCCCGGGCGGCCAGGGCGGGGTGCCGGCGAACGAGGCTGTCGTACATGTACGCGGAGATGGCGAGCGCCAGCTCCGCGCCGGAGCCGGATAGCACCGTCTGCAGCGGCCTAGCGTCCAGCATCCGGAACAGCAGGTTGATATCGTCGCCGACCAGGCCGTGGTCGTCACGGTAGACCGGGCCGATGTGGGCGGCGGCGCGCACCTGCATCCGGGCGGCCGGACACGACATCCGGTTGTGCAGGCCTATCAGGTTGCGGAGCCGTTCGGGAAACGGGTCGATGATGCCGTGCGCGAGGATATCGGGCGCCGCCACGACCAGCGCCCCGTCGCCGCGGTCTTCGTGATGGCACCGGTCCCAGGGCACACCCGACCCCTCGAGGGCCTCCCACAGGATCTCGTACAGGGCCTTGTGAAGGTAGATGCGCACCTCCTCGTCCCGGTCCTGGCGGGTGAATCCCAGGATGTCGAAGGCCAGCATCGGACACACCTGTCCGCTGGACGGACCGGCGGCGGGATCGGAGAAGATCTGACTCACGGCCTGACCTGCGTCATATCCCGGGATGAGCATCGCGTGACGGCCGACCGCCTGGCTCAGGTCATCGGCCCAGAAGGTGATGAGTTCTTCTTCGCTGAGCTGGTCGGGCCGCACGTTCCGCGGCAGCACGCGCCCTGACGCCAGGGCCCACATGCGGATGAGGATGGCGGCCAGAAGATCGTCCTCGCCGGCCCCCAGGGATGGCAAGGACGCCACCCGGCGCATCGGTGAAGCGCTGTGGGCCGCTGGACGGGATGGACGGGCCGGCATGGTTTAGGCCCGTGGTGGCGCGGCCGTGCCGTCGCCGCGGGGGTAGTCGCGGGTAGTTCCGGCACGCACGCGACGGCCCGTATTGGCCGCCGGACCCGGCCATCCGCGGATTTCCTGGCGGGTCGAGTGAGGCGGTTCTGCGTATATCGTCCGCGCACAGCGGGTAATGTCGAGCACGATGATCCTCCTCCTGGGAGGTAACAGGGATCCGCCCTCCCGGCCCCGTGTCTTTCCCGACGCGACAGCGGGCCACGGGACCGAGGGGCGGTCTTCCGGTGTAACCGAATAACGGCTAGAGCCCGCACTTAAGTGCGCGCTCCGGTATTCGCGGCAGCCCGGAAACCAGAACCTGCACGGTCCTGCGTCCGGTTTTCAACAGCGACCGGGGTCCAGATATCACGAGCATTGCATTCCATGACGTAATATCCAGCACCCGGTCCGGTAAAGGTCGGGGCCCTGCGCCTGGCGCACCGGATCGCCTGGTGGCCGGCCAGCGAGAGCGTCTCCGGGCTGAAGCTTACTCCGGGTGCCAGCACGCCGGTGGCAAGAATCGCCATCCGGGCATATCTGGGCCTGGGGTGACGATCAGTACATCTCGGTGTACCGGTACTCACCTGCTGAAAGGTGTGGAAATGCGTCAAATGAGGCAGGATGTTACTAACGGGCCGTACGCGCCTGGAATTACATGCGAGTTGCACGTGCAAATGTCTGTCTCTTCTGCACGTGCAGATTACATGGGCGGCGGATGGTGACTATACGCCCGGCCGGTTGTCCCTGACCTACACGACATCATGATTTCCGGCCGCTGTTAACTGCTGACGATCCCGGCCCCTTGGCTGTCCCAGTTCTGTCCCCGAGCCAGAACTTCGCTCCTATGGCAGAGGACATTCAATTTCATAAGGGTGGCCAAGTGCCGCAACCACGCGCCTCCTGCCGGCGGCGTCACTGGAGTGGGCTGGTGAGTCCGCTTTTGGTAAGGACGACACGTCGTGGAGCCAGACGAACTCGTCGATCCCGATCGCCCGAAGCGCTAGGCGCTCGTACCGGGGGAAGGCAGGCAGCGCCGTGGCGCGGTCAACGATCACTGGGCTGGCCACTGTGTGATCAGCGCCGCGCCAGGTGATGACGCACCAGCCCGCCGCCACGATGTTGCGGTACCAGCCTGCCGCCTCGCCGAAGGTGAGCGGCATCACAAATCCTCCGGCCGCGGCCGGGCGGATGCCCAGCGGTGTGGCGTAGGGGCGGCCGGTCTTACGGCCGCGATGGTGGATGATCCCGACGACGGGCATGCGCCGGCGGCCGGCGATCCGCAGTACCAGCGGGTTAACGAGGCGGGCGACGGATCTGATCACCCGTCTGGCGCGTGGCCCAAGGTGAAGGGTATTCCCGGCAGGGCGGGCCGGTGCCACCGGACCTACTGTGGCGGTGGGCCTGCTGTAGAGGGCTGGCTGAACGACCGGCGCTTTCCGGCCTGGTGTCGCGGTCATCGTGGACCTCCGTTTATGGCCGGATCTTCCGGCCTGTTCATCACCAGGACGAACGCCGCAAGGGGAACGTGACAGGGGAAACCCGCGCGGACCTCGGGACGCCAGCGCCCAGGCCGCCCGGAGTCCCCGGGATCGCTCCAGAGCGCAAGCGGTTCTCAGGGCTGGATCGTCAGGTGGCGCAACTTGTCCTGGTCGGCGATCAGGTTCAGCGCGGCGATGCGGCCCCCCGCGATGGTGAAACCGATGACCGCGATCGGCTCGTCACGGGTGCCGAACAGGGCGCCGACTTCGCCGTTCACCAGCACCGGCTGGGCCAGGTGCACAAACCGCGGCGCGGTGGCCAGGACCTGGCGCGCGACCGGACCGGCCCCGGCGAGCGGCCGGTGGGCGAGTCGGCTGTCCGGCCCGAGATCCATGCGGAAGACCACGTCAGGATCGAGCACCTGCAGCAGCGCGTCGAAATCGCCGCCCCGCGCGGCGGCCAGGAAGGCGTCCACGACCGGGCGTTGTAGCGCGACGTCACGGTCGGGCTGCGGGGCCGCCTGCACCCGGCGGCGGGCCCGGCTGGCCAGCTGACGGGCCGAGTCCGGGGTCCGGTCCATGATGCGGGCGACATCGTCGAAGGGCACCGCGAACACGTCGTGCAGTACGAACGAGAGCCGTTCGGCGGGGGTCAGCGATTCCAGCACCACGAGCAGAGCCATGCCGACCGAGTCGGCCAGCACCGCCTCGTGTTCCGGGCCGTCGTCGGCGGAATCCTCCACCAGCGGTTCGGGCAGCCAGCTGCCGGGGTACACCTCACGGCGGGCCTTGCGGGCCCGCAGCATGTCCAGGCTGATCCGCCCGACCACCGTGGTCAGCCAGCCGCGCAGGTCGCCGATGCCGCCAGGATCGCTGCGGCCGAGCCTCAGCCATGCTTCCTGGACCGCGTCCTGGGCTTCGCTGACCGTGCCGAGCATGCTGTAGGCGACCGCCTGCAGATGCTGGCGGTTCTGCTCGAACTGCCCGGCCAGCCAGTCCTGCTCGGCCATTGGTCGTCACCCCTGCACATTGCGAGTACCTGCCAACAGGACGTACCAGGACCGCGAAACGTGACATGTGGCTGACCTGGTCACATTCCCCCGGCGGCAGCCGTCCTAGTCGCCGGATGCACCACCTGCGTCCGCAGGCGGTCCGACTTTGAGGAGCACGGCCATGTCCGCACGATTGCACGCCGCCAGCAACGACGCCAGGCCCGCCGTGGAAGTCCACGCGCTACGCAAGACCTACCCCGGCGCCGTCGAGGCCGTCCGCGGCATCGATTTCCAGGTCGCCCCCGGTGAGGTGTTCGGGCTGCTAGGCCCGAACGGCGCCGGCAAGTCCACCACCATCGGGATGCTGACCACCACCATCAAGCCCACCAGCGGGTCGGCGCGGCTGGCCGGTTTCGACGTGGTCAGACACCCGATCGCCGCCCGGGCGGTCAGCAGCGTGGTGTTCCAGGAATCTGTCCTGGACAAGGCGCTGACCGGCCGCCGCAACCTTGACCTGCACGCGCGGCTGTGGGGCATCTCGCCGTCCGCCGCAGCCAGCAAGATCACCGAGCTGGCCGACGTGTTCGGGCTATCAGAGGTGATCAGCCGCCCGGTGGACAGCTACAGCGGCGGCCAGCGGCGGCGCCTGGAGATCGCCCGGGCCCTGGTGTCCGAACCGCGGGTGCTGTTCCTGGATGAGCCGACGGTGGGGCTGGACACCCGTATCCGCTATGAGCTGCTGGACCTGATCAGCGGGCTGCGCGGGCGCACCGGCATGACCACCCTGCTGACCACCCACTACCTGGATGAGGCCGAACGGCTCTGCGACCGCATCGCGGTCATG
>WNGL01009181.1_pt1 | contig 11486 bp, 13 predicted proteins | sample 5400591 | NCBI WGS metagenome assembly WNGL01 (sample SAMN13153377, study PRJNA577476) | soil metagenome | isolation source: 80 cm soil or saprolite under Garry oak tree replicate 1 | place: USA:California | collected 2016-06-15
CGGACGGGATCACGCTCATACCGAGCGCCGTGCATCCGTCGGAACTCTTCTGGCGACAGCTGCGCTTTGCCGATTTCGACGTCTCCGAGATGTCGTTTTCCTCGCTGATTATGGCGAGATCGAAGGGCGATGACCGCTGGGTCGGTCTACCGATTTTCACGACGAGAAAGTTTTTCCATGCGGACATCCTGGTGAGAAGGGATTCCGGGATCGATCGACCCGGCGACCTGAAGGGGCGGCGTGTCGGCGTTCCTGAATACCAGCAGACCGCTGCGCTGTGGACGCGGGGCGTGCTCGAGCATGAGTTCGGCGTTGTACCGAAGGACATGCAGTTCTGGATGGAGCGCCCGCCTTCGCACAGTCACCGCGGCGCGATCGGCTTCTCGCCGCCGCCCGGGGTGACAATCAACCAGATCCCGCCGGAGAAAAACATCGGATCGATGATGCTCTCGGGAGAACTCGAGGCGGCGATCCACTACATCGTGAATCCCAACCTCGTCGACCGGAGCACGGCAGACCTGTGGAACCACCCGGCGATCAAGCCGCTCTTTCCCGATCCGCTGGCCGAAGGTGTCCGCTACTACCGCAAGACCGGCATCTTTCCGATCAACCACGGAATGGTGATCCGTAGGGAAATCCTGGAAAAGCACCCCTGGATCGTCCTGAATCTCTACAAGGCGTTTGAGCGCGCGAATGAAATCGCGAACCGCGAGCGCCTGGAGCACGCCGAGTATCACCGCGCTGCGGGACTGTTATCGGGCGAAGCGAAGGACGCGCTGGCCGTGCAGCTCGTGCAGCACGGCATCAAAGCCAACCGCATGGTGCTCGAAACCGCCGCGAGCTACTCGCACGAGCAGGGGCTGACTTCGCGACCGGTCGCGCTCGAGGAGGCATTTGCCGCGAGCGCGATGGAACAGTGAAAGGCGGGCGGCCCTGTCACTGCGCTGCGGCCCCCTCCCCGAGCAGCGCCTCGCGGAAACGGTGCTTGAGATGGGCGCCGTCCCGCGGCGGCAGCGCGAGCGGTGGAGCATCGGGTCTTACTTTTACTTGAAAGAAGAGAGGGCCTCCACCGGTGTGGATGCCTGAGCGCACGTCCGCGATCTCGGCGTTCCCGCGGATGACGCGGGAATCGGCAAACCCGCACGCACGAGCGACGCCCGCGAGGTCGGCGCCGTAAGCGGTATGCGTTTTCTGCATGCCGGTTTCACCGTAGCGCTCGTTGTCGAGCACCACGACGGCGAGGTTCCCCGGGCGCTGCACGCCGATGGTGGCGAGGCTCCCCAGGCCCATCAACATCTCGCCATCCCCGGTGACGACCAGCACGCGTCGCCCGGGCTGCGCGAGCGCAAGGCCCAGACCGATCATGCACGCCGACCCCATCGCGCCCCACAGCGGGAAGGTGAGCGGATGATCGCCCGCAGCCGTGCAATCCCACGCGGCTGATCCGAGCCCGGCGACGACCAGCAGCGCGCCACGTTCCTCGAGCAGCGCGGCGACCACTTTGCGGCGATCGAGCCCTGCGTCGCTCAAGGCGTTTCCCCGAACGACTTCGCGCCGATCATGCGTTGAGCAATGAGCACCGCGACCGCGCCGTAGCCGCCGAAAGCGAGCTTCGCCGCCGCGGTCACGGTGGTCAACGCCTCCTCGGCATGCTCAAGGCGCAAGGTGCGCACGCCGCTCAGTCGCAGCGTGTCCGGGGTCGCCTGTCCCATCGGAATCTGCCACGGGTTGAACTCTCCCCACTCGCCGCGCATTGTCACAATGATCAGCAGCGGGAAACCGCAGTTCGAGGCGAGGGTCAGCGCATTGACGCAATTGCCCACCCCGCTCGACTGCATGAGAAGCGCAGCACGCTCTCCGCCGAGCCAGGCACCCGCGGCCAGGCCGATGCCTTCCTCCTCGGTCGTGAGCGGCACGGCCGCCATGCTCTTGTCTGCACGGCAGAGCTCGATCAGGCGCTTGTGGCCCGCATCGGGCACGTAAGACACCTGCCGCACGTGCTGCGATTTGAGCGCGCTATGAATCGCCGCTGGCCAGTCGATGGCCCCGACAGAGTGCGGTTGCGATGCTTTCCCCGGCATCTGTTCACTATTATTCAGTTGCCAGGATGATAGAGTCAACTCAACTTAGCTGCTGACGACCAGGTTTGCCCTCACGTGCTGCGGCTTAGGTATGATTACAGGCTTCCGCGGAACGCCCATCGCCTGCAAGGAGGAACCGACATGAAGCTCTACTATCACCCCGTATCCACGACCAGCCGCCCGGTGTGGCTGTTCATCGCTGAAAACGGTATCGATTGCGAGTTGCGCGTCGTCGACCTCATGAAGGGCGAGCACTACCAGCCGGAGTATGTGGCGATCAACCCCAACCGCCTCGTGCCCGTTCTGGAGGACGGCAATTTCCGCTTGACCGAGAGCTCCGCGATTCTCAAGTACCTCGCCGAGAAGACCGGGTCTTCAACGTACCCGAAAGAGCTGCGAGCGCGGGCGAAGGTGAACGAAATGATGGACTGGATCAATACGCAGGTCTGCCGCGAATTCGCCTACGGGCTGGTCTACCCGCAGGTGTTCCCGAACCACAAGCGGCGCAGCGACGAGGCGCACGCGGGCACGATCGCCTGGGGCAAGGAAAAGGCCCAGGGATGGTTGAAGGTTCTCGATGAAAACCTGCTCGGACCGAAGAAGAAGTACCTGTGCGACGAGCAGATCACGATCGCAGACTATTTTGGCGGTCCGTTCGTCGCTCTCGGCGAGATCCTGCGTTGCAACTACTCGGCGTATCCGAACGTCAACCGCTGGCTGGGTCGAATGAAAGCCCTGAAGAACTGGGGCAAGGTGCACGAGGTCTTCTACGGATTTGCCGCCTCGCTCAAGGACAAGGCCTTCGAGTCCGTTTGAGACGCACCGGCCCACGGCAGGCCCGCACCCGCTACCAGCGCTGGCGGTGCCGGTACCACGGTTGATTCTTGGGTTTCTTCTTGTCCGGCTTCGCTTCCGGGGCTTCGTCGGGGGCTGGCTCCACGGAAGACGGCGGAGACGCGCGCTTCCGGGCACCCTCCTTCGATGCGGAGGGCTTCCTCGAAGCCTGCCCGGAGGGCTTTTCGGGAGCGCGATGCAACATTTTTTTTAGGTTGCTTAGGATCGATTTGGAAAACTTCTCAGCCATGACTGTCTCAGTAAAAGGTTGAGCGGCGCCATTCTATTACATCGGTTCGAGGCGCGGTCTTGACGGCTGCTATGGCTACCTACGCGATCGGCGATGTTCAGGGCAGTTTCGAAGAACTGCAGGCGCTGCTTGGCGCATTCGGGTTCGATCGTGCGAAAGATCGCTTGTGGTTCGTGGGCGACCTCGTCAACCGCGGCCCGGCCTCGCTCGCGACACTGCGCTTCGTGCGTGATCTCGGTGATGGCGCGGTGAGCGTGCTTGGCAACCACGATCTGCATTTGCTGGCCCTGGCCCAGGGTTCCGTCACAGCCCGCGAAGACGACACGCTAGGGGATGTGATCGCCGCGCCCGACCGCGACCGCTTGCTCGACTGGCTGCGGCACCGGCCGATGGCGCACGTGGCCGCAAACCACGCTCTGGTCCACGCGGGGCTCCTGCCGCAATGGGACGTCGCCACGGCGATGGCACTTGCCGGAGAAGTCGAATCAGAACTGCGCGGACCCCGCCACAAGGAATTTCTCGCGCAACTCTACGGCTCGCGCCCGGATCGCTGGAACGACAAGCTGCGCGGGATCGACCGGCTGCGCGTCATCGTCAACGCGATGACCCGTCTGCGTTTTTGCACTCCTGAAGGCGTCATGGAGTTCCACACGAAAGGCGAGGCGGCCGAAGCTCCCGCAGGCTACCTTCCGTGGTTCGAGGTGCCGGGCAGGAAAAGCGTCGATCACATCTTGGTGTGCGGGCACTGGTCGGCGCTCGGTTTGCGCATTGCACCCAACCTTCTCGCCCTCGACTCGGGTTGCGTCTGGGGCGGAAAGCTCAGCGCTGTTCGCCTGGAGGATCGGCGCTTGTACCAGGTGCCTTGCGCGAGGGATTCCGCGCGCGCGAAATCCCCTGCGGTCCGGGCACGCCCAGGGCCCGGGAGATAGCGGTCTCAGCTTTTTCTGCGAGCGAGCGCCGCGTCTGCGAGTGTACGGAAATCGGCGCGAGAAGATTGAACTCTGCGACCATGTGGCGCGTCGAGACGATGGTCCAGAGCGATTCGAGGAGCGAGGTATCGCCGACATAGCCGGCGGCGTCGGTGTGCCGGCCGGCCGCATCGAGATAGCGCAGCGCCACCGGCTGCAGCGCGGCCGAGGCGTCCAGCGCCGGCTGGAATAGCGCAGAGTGAAAGCGCTCGAGGCTTCGCCCGAAGGTCGTGACTCCCTCGGGACAGACTGCGACCAGTGTGCCGCGCCTGAGTTCAGCGGCAATTATCTGGCGTGCGCGTCGCGCCTCGGAGCGCTTGCCGCGCTCGATGTACAGGGTGCCGACCAGCGTGCACAACCAACCTACCACGGGCCAGCTGCGGACCTCCGATTTCGCGATGAAAGTCGCAGGGAATCTCGCGTCGATGACGAAGACGTCGAGCCAGGAGATGTGATTGAGCACCAGCATGCAGCAACCGGGGAGTTCTTTCGGTGCGTTCTTTTCGCGCACGGACACGGAGAGGATGGAGAGCAGCGTTCTCGACCAACGGCGCTTTTGCGCTTGCTTTTGCGCTTCGGTGAGTTTCGGGAAGCGCAGCCACGCAATGGCGAGGCCGCGCATCAAATGAAGCGCGAGCCTTGCCAGCCGGAACAGGCGCAGCGGAACCGGAGTGCGGTTGGCCGCCATCGGTCGAGTGATCCTCCAGTGAAACCAGGCGGCATTCTACCGGCTGCCGGGGCGGGACCGGGGCCGGTCCTCAAATGTCGGACCCGAAATTTCGGCGGAACAGGTTCTTGATTTCATCGAGGCTCGTGGAATGATTCTGGCCACCGCGCGATGCGATCTTGATCGAGCCCATCAGGGCTGCGAGCCTGCCGGTCTTCGGCCAGTCGAAGCCCGCGGCAAGACCGTAAAGAAGACCGGCGCGATACGCATCGCCACAACCGGTGGGATCCACCACTTCGGCCGCCCTGACGCATGGGATCTCGATCCGTTGGCCGTTGGCGTAGATGATGGACCCCTCGGCGCCCCGGGTGAGAACGAGCGCCTTGAGCTTTTGCGCCATATCCTCGAGCTTGCGGCCGGTCCGCTCCTCGAGCATCCGGCCTTCGTAATCGTTGACGGCCACGTAGCTCGCCCGTTCCACGAAGCCGAGCAGTTCCTCACCGGAAAACATCGGCAGTCCCTGGCCGGGGTCGAACATGAACGGAACGCCGAGCCCCGCGAGCTCGCGCGCGTGCTGCAGCATGCCTTCGCGTCCATCGGGCGCGATGATCGCGAGGCCCACGTCCAACTCCCCCGTAATGTTGTTCAGATGCGAGTGATTCATCGCCCCGGGATGAAAGGCGGTGATCTGATTGTCGTCGAGGTCGGTCGTAATAAATGCCTGTGCGGTGAGGGTATTGGGCACTTGGCGCACGAAATCCAGCTTGATGCCGAGCCGCTCGAGCCGCTCAAAATACAGCAGGGAATCGTCTCCTACCGTACCCATGACCAGCGGGTCAGAACCCAGGAGCTTCAGGTTATAGGCGATGTTGCCGGCGCAACCTCCGAACTCGCGCCGCAGCTCGGGAACGAGGAACGCCACGTTCAATATGTGGATCTGTTCGGGAAGGATGTGCTCCCGGAAACGGCCGCGGAATACCATGATGTTGTCGTACGCGATCGAGCCGCAGATCAGAGTGCGCATGGAATTTCCTACGAGTAAAACAAGTACAGCCGATAGCCTATAGGCTTGAGTGCCGCGGCTTCGATGTAGACCCGAATCTGCAGCTCGCTCCCGGCAGCGAAGCCGGGCTCCGATCGCGTGCTCTGGGGTGCATAGTCCTTGGGTGTCAATACGCGCCGGGCGACGGTCTCGCCCTGGGTGCTGGTGAGGCTCAGCTCCAAAGCGGGGAACGCCTGGATGAAGCCCGCACGGTTCCGAAGCGTTGCCGTCAGCACCATCACGCTGGGATGGGCGGAGTCTGCCTGCAGGTCGGAAGACTCAATACTCAGCAACTCCGCGCGGCGCGGTAGCGGTACGTCGCACCCGAACTCAGCGCAGATGCGCTGGACGAGGGGCTTCGCCTCGGGAAGGAGCACTGCGATCTCGCCCCGGTACTGATAAGCCCCTTGCAGCGCAAGAGCGAGCAGTAGAAACACGCTCGCCAGCCACCACAGCCGGCTTGAACGGGGCCGCGACTGCGGCCCGAAGTCAAATGACACGTCCCTCTCGGTGTCGAGCAGGACCGCCATGCTGGCCGAGATCGGGGGACCTTGCGGGTCCTCCCGGCCGGGGCGGCTAGCAGGATCCGGGCTCAGCGCAGAGAGCGCATCGAAAAGAACCCCGCAACGCCCACAGCGGACTTGGCCCGCACGCGCACGAAGCTGTGGCTCGGTCACGCGAAACGCGGTGGCGCAAGCCGGGCAGCGCGTGATCATGCTCACAGCTTTACCCCCGAGAGGCACACCCAGCCATCTGCCTCAGCAGGCGGTGCGAACACGATCCAGGGTGAGTAACAGCTCTCGACTCCGCTTGCCTGATCCGACAGTATTCCCGAGAGCGCAATCTGTCCGCCGTGCCTGCATCGTGATGCGAGCATCGGAGCGAGCACCTTCAAGGGATTGGCGAGGATATTGGCGATCACGACGTCTGCGGTGAATGTAAGCGGCGCGCAACCTTCGAGGAATTCGCCAGCAACATCGTTGCGTCGGGCGTTGGCCCGGGCCGTCCGTACGGCGTCCGGATCGATGTCCACGCCGACTGCGCGGCGTGCGCCAAGCTTTAGGGCAGCAATCGTCAATATACCGGAACCGCAGCCGTAGTCGAGAACCGTCTCCCCGCCGGCAATGCTGCGCTCGAGCCACTGCAGGCACAGGCGCGTGCTCGGGTGGGCGCCGGTACCGAATGCGAGTCCAGGATCGAGCACAAGGTTGACCGCATCGGGCTCGGGCGGCACGCGCCAAGTCGGGACGATCCACAAGTGCTCCGACACCCGGATCGGCCCAAACTGTTCCCTCGATTTCGCGACCCAATCCTCGTCGGGAACGCTACGCAGCTCATGAATCGGTACTGCGATACCGGCTAGATCGCACGCGCGCAGGAGCAATTGTTCGGGCTCGGGTTGGACTTTGCACAACGCGGTGAGTTTCACCCGGGCCCAGGATACGGACTCGCCCGATTCATCAAAGTGTGGCGTTTCCGCTGCAGGCTCCACGGCGGGGTCCTCGCAGCTGACTGACAGCGCGCCTGCAGCGAGCAGCGCGTCGGAGAGGGGGTCAAGCTCCTCCGCTTTCACTACGAGGACGAGCGCGGCAAACGTCACGCGTTCGACCCTCTACCTTGCCGCATCGCGCTTCTTTTGCTGGGCGAGCTTCTGCTCGAGGTAGTGGATGTTCACCCCTCCTTTTATCACGCGGTTATCGAGCAGGAGTTCCTGATGCAGCGGGATATTGGTCTGGATGCCCTCGATCGCCATTTCGGAGAGCGCGATGCGCATCCGCCGGATCGCCTGGTCGCGGTTCTGCCCGTACGCGATGACTTTGCCGATCAACGAGTCGTAGTTGGGCGGCACCGTGTAGCCTTGGTAAATATGCGTATCGACCCGGATACCGGGTCCCCCCGGAGGGTGATAAGACGTAATGCGCCCGGGCGATGGCGTGAAACGGAATGGGTCCTCGGCATTGATGCGGCACTCTATCGCGTGGCCGCGAAGCTCGATGTCTTTCTGTCGCACGGAGAGGCGCTCGCCCGCCGCGACGCGGATTTGCTCCTGGACGATGTCGACCCCAGTGATCATTTCGGTCACCGGGTGCTCGACCTGGATGCGTGTGTTCATTTCGATGAAGTAGAACTCACCTTCCTCGTAGAGATACTCGAAAGTGCCAGCCCCTCGATAGCCGATCTTGCGGCAGGCCTCGATGCAGCGCTCGCCGATGCGCGCGCGCTGCTTCGACGTAAGCTCGGGTGCCGGGGCTTCCTCCATGATCTTCTGGTGCCGTCGCTGCATGGAGCAATCGCGTTCGCCGAGATAGACCGCGTTCCTGTGCCCGTCGGCGAGCACCTGCACCTCGATGTGTCGCGGGTTCTCGAGGTACTTTTCGAGATAGACGGTGGCGTTGCCGAAGGCCGCCCCGGCTTCCGCCCGCGTGACGCTTATTGCACTCTTGAGCGCGGCTTCGGTGTGCACGACGCGCATGCCTCGGCCTCCGCCCCCACCCGCTGCCTTTACGATGACCGGATAACCGATCTTTCTCGCGATCTTGAGCGCTTCCTCCGGGCCATCGGGCAGCGGACCATCCGAGCCGGGGACGCACGGCACTCCGGCTTTCTCCATGACTTGTTTTGCGTTTACTTTGTCGCCCATCAGCCGGATGGTCTCCGCTTGAGGACCGATGAAAATGAAGCCGCTCTTGTCCACGCGTTCGGCAAAATCCGGGTTTTCGGCGAGAAATCCGTAGCCGGGATGAATTGCCTCGGCGTCGGTCACCTCCGCGGCACTGATGATGGCCGGTATGTTGAGATAGCTCGCACTGGATGCCGCAGGTCCGATGCACACCGATTCGTCGGCGAGCTTCACGTACTTGGCCTCGCTGTCGGCCTCGGAATGAACTACCACGGTCTTGATGCCCATGTCACGGCACGCGCGCTGGATGCGCAGGGCGATCTCTCCGCGATTGGCAATCAGAATTTTCTCGAACATGATTTGATGGGCGGCCTTTCAACCTCTGATATGGGGAATAGTAGGCGCGCCCGGGTATCTCCCCTTTTTGATACCCACAGTGCTAGCCGATCATCATCAAGGATTCGCCGTATTCGACCGGCTGACCGTTCTCGACCATGATCGCCTTGATCACCCCGTCCTTGTCGGCCTCGATTTCGTTCATCAGCTTCATCGCCTCGATGATGCAGATGGCCTGTCCCGCCTTGACCGTATCTCCGACTTCGACGAAGGGCTTTGCGCCGGGGGAACCCGACCGGTAGAAAGTGCCAACCATCGGCGACTTGACGATATGCCCTTCGAGTGATGTCGGTGCCTCCCCCTGAGTGGAGCCAGGGGTGGAAGCCGCCGCAGCTGGCAAAACGGACCCGGCTTGAGCTGCGGGCGGGCTCGCCGCCGGGGCGGACGGGGAAAGGACAACGCCCTCCTTTCCGCCCGAACCGCCCTTCACGATCTTTACCTTCTCCTCACCCTCGGTGATCTCCAGTTCGGCGATTCCCGACTCCTCGACGAGGTCGATCAGCTTTTTTAATTTGCGCAAATCCATGCTGCCCTCTTTCCGGTCTGGACACGAACGCCCGTTTCCGCGAGGTTTCGGAGCTCTCGGAAACGACTCCGAAACAAGGTCTCAGTTTGAGTGCAAGGCGAACTGCAGCGCGAACTCGTACGCCCGGCTGCCTAGTCCGCAGATCGTACCCACCGCGAGGTCGGAAAAGTACGAATGGCGCCGGAATGGCTCCCTGGAGTAGATGTTCGACAGGTGCACCTCGAGAAACGGAATCGCGACCGCCGCCAGAGCGTCGCGTAAAGCCACGCTGGTATGAGTCAACCCGCCAGGATTGAGGATGATCCACGAAATCCGCTGCTTCCTGGCTCTGTGCACGCGTTCTATCAAGGCTCCCTCATGGTTGCTTTGAAAAGTCTCCAGGCCAGCGCTCTCGCGCTTCGCTATGCGACCGAGCCGCTCGTTGATGCTCGCAAGGGATTGCTTCCCATAGATGCCAGGCTCGCGGGTACCCAGCATGTCGAGATTGGGGCCGTGAATGATCAGGATTCTTTTTGGTATCCGCGAGCGTGGGCCCAATGCGCGTCCTGGCTTGGACATAAAGGAAGTTTGGGGCCGATGTCAGAAATTGTCCAGTGTTCGGCGCAGTTCGACCACAAATGAGAGGGGTCCACGTACCTGAAGGCCAATGGATCACGGGCGAGAGATTGCGGGAGCGGCCAGGACGCCAGGGCAATAAGCCGTCCCACGGCCCGCAAGAACAATCAAGGTAGTTACGGTAAGATAACAGCAGGATATGGATATTTGGATGCTGTACGAGGCATGTTTTAGCCTGGAAAGAGCTCGCATTCAGCTAGGAGCAGGGCATTCTCCCGGTTTTTCTTGCGGCCAGGCCCCGGGGAACGTAGACGAACCCTTTAGTTGCCCCCGTGGGAGAGCAACTGTGCGACGGCTTGAATGCCGGCGCGCTCGATTGGGCGCCCAGCGAGGGTGGTCTTTAGAGTTCCGCGCTCTTCCTTCAAAGTGTAGATGGCCAGATTGACTGGCACGCCCTGCCAATCGAGCCTCAACACCGATACGGCGCGCGCTTGGTCGCCTGCGAAGTGGCGCTGGTCGGAGATATCGTAGGCGATATTGCGGCTCAAGAGGAAAAACTCCACGGCCTTGCCGTCATCAGTGAACAACTGCAAGTCGATATCGCTATATCGTCCGGCAGTGCCCTTTAGCACAGCACCGGCGAGGTAAGGGCGGAACTGCTCGAGCAAACGCATTGCCTCGAGCGCCCGCTCGCGCAAGTAGTGGATGCGCTCGCGCTGTTCCTCGCCTTGATAAAGCGACTGGTATGCCCGCAGCTCCGCCTCGATCTCCTCGTTTTTCGGCAGGGCCCGAGTGTCCTCTGCCCCCAGCTGGCGCGCGGCTTTGCGTTTGGCGAGGGCAAAATCCTCGAGACCATCCTCGGCCATCATGCGTGCAGCGGCCGCGGCAATGCGCGTGCGCATCTGCTGCTGCTTGAACTTGCTTTCTTTCGGCATGGGGAAACAGGCGGGAGTCGGGGCATGATACCGCAGCCGGAAAACGCAGCGAAGTAGGCTAGAATTGTTCCCTTTTTTCGGCCGCGCGCCCTTCAATCTGTCCTGGCGTGCCCGTCTGCCCGTGCACATCCACATACTTGGCATCTGCGGCACTTTCATGGGCGGTATCGCCGTGATTGCCAAGGCAGCGGGCCACCGCGTCACCGGATGCGACGCCAATGTCTATGCGCCGATGAGCACGCAGCTTGAAGCGCAGGGCATCGAATTGACCGTAGGGTATGGTGCCGATCAGGTGGGCTTGAATCCTGATGTATGGGTGGTCGGGAATGTCGTGAGCCGGGGCAACCCGCTCATGGAGTCCATACTGAATCGGGGCGACCGCTACGCTTCCGGCCCGCAATGGCTCGCTGAAAATACGTTGTTCGGCAGGCGCGTGCTTGCAGTCGCGGGGACACATGGAAAAACCACAACTTCCTCCATGCTTGCCTGGATTTTGGAGGATGCAGGGCTAGTTCCGGGGTTCCTCATTGGTGGCGTTCCGATCAACTTCGGCGTATCCGCTAGGCTGGGAACACGAGCCGATTTCGTGATCGAAGCCGATGAATACGATAC
>WNGL01013291.1_pt1 | contig 11486 bp, 11 predicted proteins | sample 5400591 | NCBI WGS metagenome assembly WNGL01 (sample SAMN13153377, study PRJNA577476) | soil metagenome | isolation source: 80 cm soil or saprolite under Garry oak tree replicate 1 | place: USA:California | collected 2016-06-15
GAAGATGGTCGCGTCGATGAAGGCCGCCTGGGGCTTGACGGTCTCGTCGCATTGCCCGCCGCGAGCGCCACTGAGCACCCAGGGCGCGGCCAGGCCCTGGGCGCTCAGCGCGTTCGCCGGCATGGTTAGCCTGCAGGCGGTCACGTCGTTGGCGGCTTGCTGCTGCGCTGGTTGCTGGGTCTGGGCTGGGGTCTGGGTGGCCGTGACCGGATTTTGGGCATGGACGACACCGGTGACGCCGACCAGTCCGCCAATCACGATGGCGAGCACGCCGAACCGCTGCAAGGATCGAGTCCGTGGCATAGGGGGGTTGCCACCTCGCTTCCAAATGAGCACCTAATTTGACGTTGACTGCGATTGCGCTTCCTACGCTCCGTGGCTGAACAATTGGTAGAAGGGGGGGAAAGTTCCGACCAGGCCGACCACCAGCAGCAGCATGGTGATCACGAATCCTTTGGAGAGGCTCAGCTCGCGGCCACGGAGCCGGAAATGCAGGTTGGTCCAGATGATCAGGTACGCGAACGTGGCCATGATGAATTTGCCGCTGAGCGGCCCCGAGGGGGCATAGAAGCTGAGCAGGTCGGCCATTGCCGGGATCGCCGCTGCCAGCACCGTTAGGATGCCGAGCGCGGCGCAGCCGGCGCCGGCTGCGATCACCGCGGCGACGATGCCGCCGTTCGGCTCCTGCTCGTTATCGATGTTCATCTCGCCACGCTCAGAAGTGGTAGGGGCGATGCATGAAGTCGTTGGGGGCGACGACGTTGACGACCGCGCCCAGCACGGAGGCGATCACGGCGGCGGCGAAGGCGATGATGAAGACGTTGGTGAGCATCTTGCGGACCTGCGCGTCGGCCATGACCCGCTTGCCGTAGCGGAGCGCCACGAAGGCAACCGCCGTGGCCAGGAAGGGCGTCACCCAGCCCACGTGGATCTTCCACTCCATACCGAACTTGTCCCAGAAGGCGAGGTGCGGCTGGGACAGCAGGTATTGCTGCGGGTAGAGGCTGAGGCTGGCATGGGGTGACGCCGGTTTCGCACGGTAGCCGGCGTAGCCGAAGAAGGTCCCGGTGATGCATACCAGCCACGCCACCACCGCCATGGTCACCGTGCTGAGCTTGCGGATGCGCTCTTTCAGGCGGCTCTGCTTGGTGGTGCAGAGCGTGCTCAGCCCGCCGCCGAAGGCGTGGACGATCAGGATGCCGAAGGCCGAGTGCATCATGAAGAACATCTGCCGGGCGGTGAGCAGATGGCCTGCCAGGATGGTGGCGGTGAGCGCCACCCCCACCACAGCGATCACCGCGGCGATGGTGACCGTGGTCGCGTCCAGCAGCGTGCCGGTGCGGCGGCGCCGGTCACGACCCGGGAACGGGAAGTTGAGGATGTACTCCCCTGACGGGTTCGGGTCGTGATGGTGATGCTGCTCGACGGCAACGGGGTCAGCCGGCCGCGGTGATCGCCGTGGTGGGGGTGGCGCTGGCGGCTCGGGCCCGTACCACCGTTCGGGAGGAGGCGCCGGCGGGCGCACCGGTTGGCGCACTGCTGGGCCAAGCTGCGCGATGTGCTCGGCGCTGACACGCTGCCACAGCTGCGCGTAGACGCGGGGGTTGCTGGCCTGTTCGCCCTCGACGTCCTGTTCCGGTTCTGGCCAGCGTTTCGGCATCGATTTCCCTCCCCGTTTTGGGCGCGTTTCATCAACGTGCCCGAGCGTGCAGATAGCTCAGACGGTTTTGGGCCGAAAGGAACCAGGCCGCGGGCCTGTGGGGGCAGAGCCAACGGCGCAGGCAAAGCAGAATTCGGCGGCTGGGACAAGCTAAGACGGGCGGCCCGGTGCTGACTCCGGGGTGCCACTGGGGGTTGGCACGGCTAGAACCTAGGACATTTGCATGACCGTCGTCAAATCGTGATCAATACGAGATGATCATTTCTAGGAGAAACTGACGCCCGCAGACCACACTGGTGCCTTGCCGTGCGGTTGACGCGCTTGGAGTGGCGTGGTCCGATCATGTGGTTATGGACAGTCTTGTCGAGCGTGTCCTGTCCCTGGTGGACCGCATCCCTGATGGCCGGGTCCTCTCCTATGGCGAAGTCGCCGAGCTGACCGCGGCGCCCACACCCCGCCATGTCGGCCAGGTGCTCGCCAGGCACGGCAACGAGGTTGCCTGGTGGCGGGTCCTGCGTGCCGACGGCACCCCAGCACCCCACCTGCGCGACCAGCAGCTCGCCCTGCTCCGCGCCGAAGGTACCCCGATGGCCCCCTCCGGCGAGGGTGTCGACCTCCACCGCGCCCGCTGGGAGCCTTACCCATCGGTCGGCCGCGAGCCCGACCCGCAGCAGTCCCTGTTCGAGTAGCTCGCGCGACGAGCTCACCTACGAGTACGAGGAGGAGCGTCCATGCGACGACGCAGGCTTGCTCTCGCCGCCTCACTCGCCCTCGCGCTGGCCCTGCTGGGCGCGGCGCAGGCAGGCGCCAACCCCACTGCTGCCTCCACCTCGAAGCCGAGGTTGCAGCATCTGGTGGTCATCTACCTGGAGAACCACAGCTTCGACAACCTCTATGGGCAGTTCCCGGGCGCGAACGGCCTGAGCCACGCCGATCCCGCCCACACCACCCAGGTCGACCTTAACGGCGTGCCGTTCGCCACGCTGCCACAGACCGACCCGAACATCCCCGCCGGGCTGCCGAACGCGCCCTTCTCCATCGAGCAGTACGTCCCGGCCGACCAGAAGACCCGCGACCTGGTGCACCGCTACTACCAGGAGCAGGTGCAGATCGACGGCGGCCGCAACGACAAGTTCACCGCCGTCAGCGACGCCGCCGGCCTGACCCAGGGGTACTACACCACCGCCAACCTGCCGCTGGCCGCGCTGGCCAAGCAGTACACCCTGGCTGACGACTTCTTCATGGGGGCCTTCGGCGGGTCGTTCCTGAACCACCAGTGGCTCGCCTGCGCCTGCACGCCCACCTTCCCGGGGGCGCCTGACGCCATCCGCACCCAGCTCGACCCGGCCACCGGGCTACCGGTCGCCGGGCACGACGGCATCGTCACCGCGACCGGCGACTGGGCGGTCAACACCGCCTTCACCGTGAACACCCCCCACCCCGCCGGCTACCCCACGGCCAACCTCCTGCCCGAGCAGACCGCGCCGACCATCGGCGACCGGCTGAGCGCCAAGGGCCTGTCCTGGGCGTGGTATTCGGGCGGCTGGGACAACGCGCTGGCCGGCACCCCCGACCCGCTGTTCCAGTTCCACCACCAGCCCTTCGCCTACTTCGCCAACTATGCCGACGGCACCCCCGGCCGTGCCGCGCACCTCAAGGACGAGACCGCCTTCACTGCCGCCGCCCAGGCCGGCACCCTGCCAGCCGTCTCCTTCGTCAAGCCGATCGGCGAGGACAACGAGCACCCCGGCTACACCGACCTGATCCGCGGCGAGCAGCACACCATCGACCTGATCAACGCCATCCGCAACGGCCCCGACTGGAACGACACCGCCATCGTGGTCACCTACGACGAGAACGGCGGCTTCTGGGACCACGTCTCCCCCCCAAAGATCGACCAGTGGGGCCCCGGCAACCGCGTCCCCACCCTGGTGATCTCCCCCCTCGCCAAGCGCCACTTCATCGACCACACCCGCTACGACACCACCTCGATCCTCGCCCTGATCGAGGAGCGCTGGAGCCTCAAGCCGCTAACCTCCCGCGACGCCCACGCCAACGACCTCCGCAACGCGTTCCTGCCGCACGCCATCAACTGACCGCCGTCATCCCTTGACGGCTCCCAGGGTGAAGCCACGGACGAAACGGTCGAGGAGGAGGTTGTAGACCAAGGCGACCGGGACGGCGACGATCACGGCGGAGGCCATCAGGGACTGCCAGAAGAAGACGTCGCCGCGGACCAGGTTGGTGGGGACGCCCACGCTGATGGTCATGTTGCCGGCGCTGGAGACGAAGGCGAGGGCATAGATGAACTCGTGCATCGTCAGGGTGAAGGCGAACACCACCACGGTGAAGATGCCGGGGAGGGTGAGGGGCAGGATCGTGCGGGCCACGGCCTGGAGGCGGCTGTAGCCGTCGACCTGGGCCTGCTCCTCCACGTCCCGGGGGATCGATTTGAAGAACCCGGCCAGCAGCCAGGTCGCCAGGGGGATGGTGAAGGTGGGGTAGACCAGTACCATCGACCAGTCGGTGTCCTGCAGGCGCAGCGACGCCACCATCCGTGACAGGGGAATGAACAGCAGCGTCGGCGGGACCAGGTAGACGAGGAAGATCGCCACGCCGACGCGCCCGCCCCAGCGGCCGCTGAGGCGGGCCAGGGCATAGGCGGCCGGCAGCGAGATCACCAACGTGATCGCCACCACCCCAAGGCCGATCAGCACGGTGTTCTTGACGAAGGTGAGGTAGGGCGTCTGCTGGAACAGCAGCCGCAGGTGCGCGAGGGTGGGCGGGCTGTTGAAGAGGAACGGGTTGTGGTCCGCGTTGTACAGGTCGGAGTCGGACTTGAAGATGGTGATGACCGCCCATAGGAACGGGCCTGCGGCGAACAGCGCGAACAGCCCGACGACGATGTAGATGCCGGTGCGCGTCCCGATCCGGCGCGCGGTTGGGGCGGCCTTCATCGCGTCATCACCCCACCTCCGCGCGACGGGCGATCCGCAGCACCAGCGCGGCCAGGCCCGCCAGCACCGGGAACATGAACACGGCGACGGCGGCGCCCTGTCCGAGGCTGCCGCCTTCGATGCCGCGGAAGAAGGCCCAACTTGCCAGGACCTGGGTGGCGTTGTCCGGGCCGCCGTTGGTGAGCACGCGTACCACGGTGATGTCGGTGAAGGTGAAGACGAAGCCGAACAGCACCGCAACGGCGGTGATCGGCAGCAGCAGCGGGATGTCGATGTGGACTAGCCGCCGCCAGAAACGGGCACCGTCGACCTCCGCGGCCTCGCGGACCTCCTGCGGGATCGCGCTCATGCCCGCCAGCAGGATCACCGTGGCAAGCGGCAGCATGCGCCAGGTCTGCACGGCGATGACCGACCCCATGGCCAGGTGCGGCCTGCCCAGCCAGTACATGTGGCTGCCCGGCTTGATCAACCCGATATGCCCCATCACCCAGTCGATCGGGCTGAAGATCGAGTCGAGCATCCACAGCCACGTGATCGTCCCGAGCGCGATCGGCGTGGTCCAGGGCAGCAGGATCAGGAAGCGTGCGAACCACTTCCCCTTGAAATCCGACCGCAGGGTGAGTGCCAGCGCGGTCGCCAGCACTACCACCAGCACCTGCGACACCAGCGTGAACACGAAGGTGTTGCGCAGCGACGTCCGTGTCACCGGATCGGCCAGGGCCGCGCGGAAGGTCGACAGCCCGACGAAGTGCAGCACCGGGTTGCCCGTGGTGATATCGGTGAAGGCGTACACGATCGCCATCACCAGCGGGAACGCCACCAGCACCAGCAGGTAGGCGACTGCGGGCAACAGCAGCAGCGGCCCCAGCACGCCCTCCCGGTCGAGCAGATAGCGCCGCCTCCGCTGGCGCGTCGCGACGGCCTCGGTCCCCGCCGTCACGCGGACACCCCCTTGAGCGGCTTGGCCTCGACCCGCTCGCCGCTCTCCTTGCTGAAGCAGCGCACGCTCGAGGAGGCGAGCGCGAAGTGCGCGGTAGTGCCGTCGTCCACCGGTTCGGTGACGGTGAACGGCAGCCGGGAGATCACCCGGGTGTCCGGCGACAGCGCCGGGATGGTGCCGTAGATCAGGCGGTCGGAGCCGAGGTACTCGACCCGGTCGACCTTGTAGTCGAGCAGCACCTTCCCGGCTCCGTCCTCCACCAGCTTGGCGGGCAGGAAGTGCTCGGGCCGGAAGCCGAACAGCACGCCCTCCTGCTCGATCAGGTTCATCGGCGGGGAGCCGACAAAGGTGGCCACGAAGATGTTGGCCGGCTCGTGGTAGATGTCCCAGGGCGTGCCGACCTGCTGCAGCCTGCCCTTGTCGAGCACGGCGATGCGGTCGCCGAGGCCCATCGCCTCGACCTGGTCGTGGGTGACGTAGATGGTGGTGATGCCGACGCGCCGCTGGAACTCCTTGAGATCCTCGCGGGCGGAGGCGCGCAGCTTGGCGTCCAGGTTGGAGAGCGGCTCGTCCAGCAGGAACACCTGCGGCTCGCGCACCAGCGCCCGGGCCAGCGCGACCCGCTGCCGCTCGCCGCCGGAGAGCTGGCGCGGTTTGCGGTCGAGCAGGTGGCCGATGCCGAGCAGCTGCGAGGCCCAGTTGACCCGCTCGGGCCGGTCGTCCTTGGGGATGCCCCGGGCGGCGAGCGGGAAGGCGATGTTGGCGAACACCGTCTTGTGCGGGTAGAGGGCGTAGCTCTGGAACACCATGGCGATCTGCCGCGCCCTCGGGGGCAGGTCGTTGACCACCTGCCCCCCGATCAGCACCTCCCCGCCGGTGGGGCGCTCCAGCCCGGCGATCATCCGCAGCAGCGTGGTCTTGCCCGACCCGGACGGGCCCAGCAGCACCAGGTACTCGCCCTCCTCGGTGCGCAGGTCGATGCCGTCGACCGCCGGGGTGTCGGTGAAGACCTTGCGGACCTCCTTGGTCTCCACTATCGCCATGGCGAACCTTGTCCCCCCAGGGGTTTCATTCGGGTCATCAGGAGGTGCCGCCGACGAGGCCCTTCTGGCGCCACTTCGCGTAGATCGGCTTGATGGCCGCCTCCGCCTTTGCCACGGCGTCCTTGGCGGCCATGCCGTGGGCGGCGTCGGCCATCATGTTCGGGATCACGAAGGTAGTGAAGATCTCGCTCTCGGCCGCGTTGGCGGGGCCGGGGTGGCCGACGTTGACGCTCCAGCTCTCGGCGTCCTTGAGTAGCGCGAGCTTGTTGGCCGGCTGCGACTTGAAGGGGTCGTTGTCGAGCCAGCCGGGCAGCTCCGTCCAGGCGGGGGCGTTCTTGAACGAGGGGAAGTCGTACAGCTTGGAGTTGGAGGTGACGTTGTGCGACTGGTCGGCCAGCGCCAGCAGGAACTTCTTGGCGGTATCCACCTGCTTGGAGAACTTGGGGATGATGTAGCTGCGCACCACGTGCTGGGCGACCAGCGCCGTCTTCGGGCCCTTGAGCGCCTTCACGAAGAAGATGTCGGCGGCCACCGTCGGGTTCGACGCCTGCGCGCTGCGGTAGGCGGAGATCGAGTTCAGGATGTAGTTCAGCTTGCCCGCGATCAGCCCCTGGTTGTTGGAGGCGGCGGTCCAGCTGAAGATCTCGTCGGTCATGCCCTGCTTGAAGAGCTTGGCCATGAAGTCGACCGCGTCGATCACCTCGGGGGAGTTGATCACCACGTTCTGCTGCGCGTCCTGGATCGAGCCCCCGAACGACCACATCAGCCCCCGGGCCGCCATGTTGGAGTCAACCTCCTGCGACATGCCGATGCCGACCGGGATGTTCTGGGATTTCTTGATCGCGACGCCGCCCCTGAGCAGCTCGTCGTAGCTGGTGGGGCCGTTCGGCAGGCCGACCTTCTCCCACAGGCTCTTGCGGTAGTCGCCCGGATCGGGCGTCCAGGTGTGGCCGAAGCTGTAGTACTTGTTGGTGGTCGGGTTGAAGCTGGAGAGCTTGGCGAAGCTGACCTGGTCGCCGTACTTGCCGGTGGTCTGCTGCACGATGTCGCTGACGTCGATCACGCTCGGCTCCAGCGACGAGGGCGGCACGATCCACTCGATCAGGTCGTGGCCCTGGCCGGCGTTGATCTCGGCGGCGGTACGGGCGGGGAGCAGCGAGTTGTCGATGTGGTCGACGGTCACGGTGATGCCGTTGTCCTTGCCCCATTGCTTGGCCCAGCCGTCGAACCAGGTGTCGTAGCTGGGGACGAAGTGGCTCCACTGCAGGATCCGCAGTGCCTTGCCGCCCTTGGCGTTGGAGGCCCCCGAGGGCCCCGTGCAGGCGCCTAGGACGCTCGCACCGGCACCTGCGGCTGCGAGAGTCCCGGTGGTCTTCAGGAATTCGCGGCGCGAGACTCCCGCTGGGTTGTTCGGCATCGTCGCCTCCTTGTGATCGCCTGATCACCGACACGACACGACTGGCTCATACCCGAATGTGCGTCGTTCGAAGCGTCGTTCGAAGCGTCCCGCTTGGTCTGGACGAGTGCAATAGCGCGGACCGTCGGGATGCATCATATATTTTGCCGGATGGCTGGCCAAGCTCCTATCTCCCTGCGACTCCGTGCGATCCTGCGCGTCACGGACGACACTGGGAGCAGTGTGTGGAGGGCCAGCAGGGAGAGGAGTGGCCATGGCGGTGCGCTACGGGCATGGCGGCGCCGGCGGCGGCACCGGCAGAGGCCGGGGGATGCTCGGGTCCAGGATGCCCCCCGGCGGCGAGCCTGACCGCAGCCTGCGGGAGGCGCTGAGCGACCGGCAGGTGCTGCGACGGGCGGCACGGCTGTTTGCGCCCTACCGCCTCCAGGTCGCCATCGTCACCGTCGCGATCCTGGTCACCGCCGGTTTGGGCGTGGCCAACCCGCTGCTGATCAGGGCGACCTTCGACAAGGCCCTGTTCGTTCCCGGCGGTCCCAGGATCGGCCTGCTGGTGGAGCTGGTTGGGCTGATGATCGCCATCCCGATCGTGTCGAGCCTGGTGGGCGTCTACCAGAGCTGGCTGACCAACACCACCGGCCAGAGCGTCATGCGCGACCTGCGCGCCACCCTCTACAACCACCTGCAGAACATGCCGCTGCGCTTCTTCACCGCCACCCGCACCGGCGAGATCCAGTCCCGCCTCGCCAACGACGTCGGCGGCCTGCAGGTGGTGATCACCGACATCGCCTCCAGCGTGCTGTCCAACCTGGTGATCCTGCTTTCCACCCTGGTGGCGATGCTGGTGCTGAGCTGGCAGCTCACCGTGCTGTCGCTGTTCCTGCTGCCGCTGTTCGTCATCCTGACCAGGCGGGTCGGGCGGGCGCGGCGCCAGGTGACCGGCGAGACCCAGGAGGCGCTGGCCGAGATGAGCGCCACCACCGAGGAGACCCTGTCGGTCTCCGGCGTGCTGCTCGCCAAGGTGTTCGGCCGCCAGCGAGCTGAAGCCGAGCGTTACGGCGAGCAGAACGAGCGCCTGGCCCGCCTGCAGGTCCGCCAGCAGATGATCGGGCGGTCGTTCTTCGCGGTGGTGTCGACCTTCTTCTCGATCACGCCCGCGCTGGTCTACCTGGTCGCCGGGTTGACCTACCGGCACGGCGGGCAGCTCAGCCCCGGCACCCTGGTCGCCTTCACCACCCTGCAGGCGCGCCTGTTCATGCCGATCGGCCAGGTGCTGCAGATCTCCACCGAGGTGGCCAGCTCGCTGGCACTCTTCTCGCGCATCTTCNNCGCGGCGAGGTCGGCCTCGACCAGGTCTGGTTCTCCTACGACGCCGTGCCCGCGTCGCTGTCGGCTGTCCGCGACGGCCCCGCCGCCAGCGCTGGCGGCAGCAGCGGCGGCAACGGGGGGCCCCGCTCGCGCTGGGCGCTCCGCGACCTCGACCTGCGGCTCGAGCCCGGCATGCTCGCCGCGATCGTGGGCCCGAGCGGGGCCGGCAAGACCACCATCTCCTACCTGATCCCCCGCCTCTACGACACCACCCGGGGGCGGGTGCTGCTGGACGGCCACGACGTGCGCAAGCTGACCCTCTCCAGCCTCAGCGACGCGATCGGCATGGTCACCCAGGAGAGCTACCTGTTCCACGCCAGCGTGCGGCGCAACCTCATGTACGCCCGGCCGGAGGCGACCGAGGAGGAGCTGGTCGCCGCGGCCACCGCCGCCTACATCCACGACCGCATCACCGAGCTGGAGCACGGCTACGACACCGTGGTGGGGGAGCGCGGCTACCGTCTCTCCGGCGGGGAGAAGCAGCGCCTCGCCATCGCCCGGGTGGTCCTCAAGGACCCCCGCGTGCTGATCCTGGACGAGGCGACCAGCTCCCTGGACACCGCCAGCGAACGCATCGTGCAGGCAGCCCTGCAGCCGCTGATGCGCGGCCGCACCACCATCGCCATCGCCCACCGCCTCTCCACCATCCTCGCCGCCGACGTCATCTTCGTGCTCGACCGCGGCCGCCTGATCGAGTCCGGCTCCCACGCCGACCTGCTCGCCCACGGCGGCCTCTACCGCAACCTCTACGACCAGCAGTTCGGCGGCGGCGCGTGCTACCATGTCCATATGGTCTCGATCGGCATCCGTGAGCTGCGCCAGCACGCCTCCCGCTACGTCCGTATGGCGAAGGAGGGTCGTCGCGTTGCGATCACGGAACGCGGAACGCTTGTCGCCTATCTCGTGCCCGCCAGCGAGGAGCCAGCCGGGCTCCTGGAGCGGATGGAGGCGCGGGGTGAATTGACTCCCGCGATTGGTAGCCTCCTTGACCTGTTTCCACCGCCTCCACTGGCAGAGGGGGAGCGTTCGCCAAGCGAAGCTCTTCAAGAGCTTCGCGACGAGGAGCGCTGGTGATCTATTTCGACACCTCTGCGTTCATGAAGCTCGTCCGGGCTGAGCGGGAGACGCTCGCGTTGGGGGCGTTCCTTTCTGAGCGAGAAGGCACGCCGTTCGTCTCCAGCGCGCTCCTGATCGTGGAGGCCCGCCGGGCCACTCTGCGGACGAACCCCAACCAGGCAAGTCTCGCCGACATGCTGCTCAGCCGCGTCAACAGAGTGGAGATCTCCGATGCTCTGATTGAGGCCGCTAGCCGTCTGCCCGACCCGATGCTGCGCTCACTGGATGCGATCCACCTCGCGACCGCCCTGCAGTTGCGGAGCGATCTGGACTGCCTGGTCACCTACGACGCGCGGCTGGCGACCGCCGCCAAGCAGCAGCGCCTCCCGGTCGCGATGCCCGGCTCATAGCCGCATTGTTGCTGCTTGCGGCGGGGCGGCGGGGCTGATGCCGCGGTCGGCGAGCAACTGCCAGAGTGGTTCCGAGGTCGTGGTCGTACTGGTCGGGGCCGCGCCACTGGTCGCCGTCGCACACCAGGCCGAGGCGGGAGCGGTCGCCGAGCACCACCAGGTCGACCCGGAAACCGTGGATACGGTGCTGGGCCACCACCTTGTAGCCGCGGGCGGTGAGGCGGCGGCAGACCTGCTGCTCGAACAGGGTCTCGAAGGGCTCCTGCAGGGCCTCGGCGTCAATCTCGCCCGCGACCTGCCGCAGGTCCTCCGAGGGTGGTGGGCTCAGGCAGTGGCTCAGCAGCTTCCAGCGCACGCACTCGCGGTTGAGGTCGTGGGGCTGCACGCTGTGGAACAACCACAGCTGGTCCTGGGCACGGCTGGCGGCCACGTTGAAGCGCTGCTCGCTGCCCCGGCCGCCGAGGGCGGGCAGCGGCCGGGCGTCGGGGTTGGGGACCACCACCATGGTCAGGAACATCACCGAGCGCTCGTCGCCCTGGAAGTCGTAGGCGGTGCCGCACTTGATGCGCCTGGCCACTATCTCCTCCGGGCCGATCCGCTCCACCAGCAGGTCGTGGACCCGTTTGGCCTGGGCGGCG
>WNGL01021481.1_pt1 | contig 11486 bp, 6 predicted proteins | sample 5400591 | NCBI WGS metagenome assembly WNGL01 (sample SAMN13153377, study PRJNA577476) | soil metagenome | isolation source: 80 cm soil or saprolite under Garry oak tree replicate 1 | place: USA:California | collected 2016-06-15
ACCTTGCCCTCGTCCCGGTCCTTGACGGTGATGCGGAGCTGGGCCATGGCTTCGGAGTTGGTGGCCGGGTCCGGCTTGTCCGTGCGCAACAGCGCGACGTCGACGGCATCGAAGGCGTCCCGCCCGCCGGGTATCCCGGTCCACAATGCCCGCTCGGCCAGGGCCGCCTTAGCCTCGATGTCAAGACCGGTGAGATACAGGGTGACGACGGCGCGCCAGCCGCCCAGGTAGTTGATCGCCACCTTGGCGGTGGCTGGCGGGGAGTCACCGCGAACGCCGGAGATCCGCACCCGGTCCGGGCCCTCGGCGGACAGCAGGACGCTGTCGAGGCGGGCCGTGGCGTCGGGGTTGAGGTATGCGGGGCCGCCGATCTCGTAGAGCAGCTGGGCGGTCACCGTATCCACCGACACCATCCCGCCGTGGCCTGGATGCTTGGTGATGACGCTGGAGCCGTCCGCGGCCACCTCGGCGATCGGGAAGCCCGGCCGTTCGAGCCCGGGGACCTCGGTGAAGAAGGAGAAGTTGCCGCCGGTGGCCTGCGCGCCGCACTCGATCACGTGGCCGGCCACCACCGCTCCGGCGAGGGCGTCCCAGTCGTCGCGCCTCCAGCCGTGATGCCACGCGGCCGGTCCCACGGTCAGCGCCGCGTCGGTCACCCGGCCGGTGATCACTATGTCGGCCCCGCGCGCCAGGGCATCGGCGATGCCCCACCCGCCGAGGTAGGCGTTGGCCGTCAGCACCGCGCGGTCGCCAAGTCGCTCGCCGGTGTCCATATTGGCGAAGTCCGCTCCCGCGGCCCGCAGCTCGTCCATCCGCGCTACCAGGTTGTCCCCGGTGACGTAGGCGATGACCGGCTTGAGGCCGAGCTTGGCCGCGACTGCGGCCACGGCATCGGCGCAGCCTCGCGGGGACAGCCCGCCGGCGTTGGACACCACCCTTATCCCGCGGCTCAGGCAGTCGGCCATGACCTGGTCCAGCTGCGTCACGAACGTGCGGGCATAGCCGGCCGCGGGATCCCGCAGCATGTTCTTCGCCAGGATCAGCATGGTCAGCTCGGCCAGCCAGTCGCCGGTGAGCACGTCGATCGGGCCCCCGTCGACCATCTCGCGCGCGGCGGCCAGCCGGTCGCCGTAGAAGCCGCTGCAGTTGGCGACGCGGAGCGGGGCGGTCACGTGGCCGCGCCGATGACGGCAAGCAGGTCGCCGCCGCTGACCTGATCGCCGCGGCGGGCGCGGACGTCGCGCACCACCCCCGCGTGCGGCGCGGTAATGCGGTGTTCCATCTTCATGGCCTCCACGATCATCAGCAGCTGGCCGGCGGTGACGGCGTCGCCAGCCGTCACGTGCACCGCAAGCACCGTGCCCGGCATCGGCGCGACCAGGCCGCCGGCCACCAGCTCAGGTTCGGCCGAGGGAAAGCGCGCGACGGCGGTCAGCGCAACGTCGCCGGCCGGGCCTTGCACCCATACGGACTGACCGTGCCGGAATACGTGCAGCCGGTGCCGGAGTCCGTCCGCCGTCAGGTCGATCCAGCCGTCGTCGGCCCGGTGCACGGTGACCGTCATGCGAACGGCCTGGCGGCCGGCCGGCTCATCCTCGCGGCCGCCCGGCGCTGTCCCGCCCGGCTCGCGCCCGCCCGGCTCCGCCCCGCCCGGCTCGTGCCCGCCTGGCTTCCCCCGGCCCGGCGCTGTCCTGCCCGGCTCGCTATCGGGATCGCCCTGCGCGAACCCGGTTATCGCGACGCCGACCGCAAAGCGGCCGTCGCGCTTGCGCCGGTAGCTGACTTCCAGGGTGCCGGGCCCATGCTGGTAAACGGCCTGCTCCGGCGGCATCACGGAGTTCCGCCACCCGCTCGGCAGGGTCCGCAGCACCGCCGCGCCGGCCCGGGCGCCGACCTGGGCACTGAGCGCCGCGGCCACGGCGGCGGTCCGCAGTTCGTCGCCCGACCGGCGCCGGGCCAGCGGGATGCCGGTGCGCTCGATGAACGCGGTGCTGGTGTTGCCCGCCAGGAATTCCGGATGCCGCAGGGCGGCAACCAGGAAGTCCCGGTTGGTGGTGACGCCGCGGATCCGGCTGCGCTCCAGCGCAAGCGCGAGCCGGAGCGCCGCTTCCGTCCTGGTCGGCGCGTGCGCGATGACCTTGGCAAGCATCGGGTCGAACTCGATCCCGACCACGCTTCCCGCTGCCACGCCCGAGTCCCACCGGGCCTGCGGATCGGCGGCCGGCCGCCAGTCGACCAGGGTGCCCGTCGTGGGCAGGAAGCCGGCCGCCGGATCCTCGGCGTAAAGGCGCGCCTCGATGGCATGACCGGTGATGGCCAGGTCGGCCTGGCTGACCGACAGCGGCAGCCCCTGAGCCACCAGCAGCTGCTCGCGGACCAGGTCAAGCCCGGTAACCGCCTCGGTGACGGGGTGCTCCACCTGCAGCCGGGTGTTGACTTCAAGGAACCAGAAGCTGCCCGACGGCTCAAGCACGAACTCGACGGTTCCGGCGCCCAGGTACCCGGCGGCCTTCGCGGCTGCCAGCGCGACCGCGCCCATCCGGTCGCGCAGGCTGGCGTCGAGAGCGGGCGACGGGCATTCTTCGATGATCTTCTGGTGACGGCGCTGGATCGAGCATTCGCGCTCGAAGCAGTGCACGGCCCCGCCCTGGCGGTCGGCGAGAATCTGGATCTCGACATGCCGGGCTCCGGTGATGTACGGCTCTAGGAACACCGTGGGATCCCCGAAGGCAGCGCCAGCCTCGCGGCCAGCGGCGGCCACCGCATCGGCAAGCTCGGCGGCAGCGGAAACGATCCGCATGCCCTTGCCACCCCCGCCGGCCGCAGCCTTCACAAGCAGCGGCATCGGAAGATCATTTGAAACGGGCAGCGCGCCGCCTGTCACTTCCCACGACGGCAGGACGGGCACGCCGGCACTCGCCATCATCGCCTTGGCGGCCAGCTTGTCGCCGAGCGCCTCGATGACATCGGCGGGCGGGCCGACCCAGGTCAGCCCGGCGCCGGTCACCGCGCGGGCGAAGCCGGCCCGCTCGGCGAGGAACCCGTAACCCGGGTGCACCGCGTCGGCCCCGGTGGTCGCCGCGGCGCGGAGCAGGGCGTCGATGCTGAGGTAGGTCTCGGCGGCGGTGCGGCCGGGCAGGGCCACCGCCCGGCCGGCTTCGCCGACGAACGGCGCGTCGGCGTCGCCGTCGGCATAGACCGCGACCGTCGCGATCCCCATGGCCGCGGCCGTCGCGGCGATCCGGCGGGCGATCTCGCCCCGGTTGGCGATGAGCAGGGTGGTGATCACAGCCGGAACACCCCGTAGCCGCTGGCCCCCTGCACCGGTCCGCTGTGGCATGCGGACAGCGCCATGGCCAGCACGGTCCTGGTGTCACGCGGGTCGATGATCCCGTCGTCGGCCACCCGCCCGGTGGCATACAGGGCCAGCGACCCTGCCTCGGCGAAATCCGCCACGGCCTCGGTGACGGCGGCCTCGACTTCCTCGCTGACCTGCTCGCCGCGCCGGGCGGCCCGCTCACGGCGGACGATGGACATCACGCCGGCCATCTGCCTGGGGCCCATGATCGCGATCTTGGCGGTCGGCCAGAGGAACACGAACCGGGTGTCGAAGGCCCGGCCGCCCATTCCGTAGTTCCCTGCCCCGTAGCTGGCGCCGAGGATGACGGTGACGTGCGGGACCTTGGAATTGGACAGGGCGTTGATCATCTGGCTGCCGTGCTTGACGATGCCGCCCCGCTCGTAGTCGCGGCCCACCATGTAGCCGGTGATGTGCTGCAGGAACACCAGTGGCGTGCTGGTCTGGTTGCACAGCTGGATGAACTGCGCCGCCTTCTGGGACGAGTCGGAGAACAGCACCCCGTTATTGGCAAGCACCCCGACTCCGAAGCCGTGAATATCGGCCCAGCCGGTCACCAGCGTCGGGCCGTAGCGCGGCTTGAACTCCTCGAACCTGCTGCCGTCGACGACCCGGGCGATGATTTCCCTGGCGTCGACCGGGGTGCGCAGGTCGGCGGGCATCAGGCCGAGCAGCTCTTCCGGGTCGTGCCTGGGCGGCTCGGGAACCGCGTCCGCCGGGCCGGGTCCCTGCTTCCGCCAGTGCAGGTGAGCCACCACGTCACGGGCCATCCGGATAGCCTCGTGCTCGTCCTCGGCCAGGTAGTCGGCCAGCCCGCTGACCGTCGCGTGCATCTGCGCCCCGCCGAGTTCCTCGTCCGCTGAGTCCTCGCCGGTGGCCACCTTCACCAGCGGCGGGCCGCCGAGGAAGACCTTGGCGTTGCCGCGGACGAAGATGTTGTAGTCCGACATGCCCGGCTGGTAGGCGCCGCCGGCGGTGGAACTGCCGAACACCACCGAGATGGCCGGGATCCCGAGCGCGGACAGTTCGGTGATGTCGTGGAACATGCGGCCGCTCTCCGCGAAGTGGCTGAGGTTGCGGCGCATCACCACCGCCGGGTCCTCGCCGGACGAGTGTCCGCGCAGGTCGCCGCCCGCCGACTCCACGAACTGGATGTAGGGCAGGCGGTTGTCCCTGGCGACCTGAAGGGCCCGCATCAGCTTGCGGATGCTGACCGCGGTCATGGCCCCGCCGAGGTCGGTCGGGTCATTGCCCACGATGACGCATTCGGTTCCCTCGACAACCCCGATCCCGAGGACCATGCCGCCGCCCACCGCGTAGTTGGTCTGGTAGCCGGCCAGCGGGCTCAGTTCAAGGAACGGGCTGTCGGGATCGATCAGCAGCGCGATGCGTTCCCTGACCAGCAGCTTGCCGCGGCCGCGGTGACGCTCGGCCGCCTGCTGGCCGCCGCCGAGCGACGCCTGCTGCAGCAGGCGGTCGATTTCGGCCAGCAGGCCAAGCATCTGCTCGGAGTTCGCGAGGAACGCCTCGTCACGGGTGTCGACGGCGGTGGGCAAGACCGGCGCAGGCATCGTTGGACCTCCCGTGTGTCACGGTCAGGCGGACGCGCCGCGCAGCGTCGCGGGCTCACCGCCGGCCGCCCGCTCAGTCGGTGAAGCCGTCCATGCGGGCCAGGATCTGGAGCATAACCTCGTCGGCCCCGCCGCCGATCGATAGCAGGCGGCTGTCCCTGAAGTACCGCGACACCCAGGTCTCCGCCATGTAGCCGAAGCCGCCGTGGAACTGCAGGCAGGTGTCGGCGACCGCGCGCTGCAGACGGCCGGCCTTGAGCTTGGCGATGGTCGCGAACCGGGTGGTGTCCTCGCCGCGCAGGTACGCGGCCGCGCAGGCGTAGTTGTACTGCCGCAGCATGTCTACCTCGGCGGACAGCTCGGCCAGCCGGAATTGCACGTACTGCTTGGACAGCAGCGGCTGGCCGAACGCCTGCCGCTCGCGCAGGTAGCCGGCGGTGCGGCGGAGCGCGGTGTCCATCGCGCCGACGGCGGTGTAGGACGCGATCATCCGCTCGTTCTGGAACTGGCTCATCTGCTGCTGGAAACCACGGCCGGCCCGGCCGATCGTGTTGGCCACCGGGACCCTGGCGCCGGCGAAGGCGAGTTCCGCCGTGTCCGAGCAGTCGTTGCCGAGCTTGCGCAGCTTCCGGCTGACCGAGAACCCGGGGGTATCGGTCGGGAAGAGGATCTGCGACATGCCGCGGTAACCGCCGGAGTCGGAGGTCCTGGCCAGCAGGCACAGCCAGTCCGCCTGGGTTCCGTTGGTGATGTAGAGCTTCGATCCGCTGATCACCCACTCGTCGCCATCACGCACGGCACGGGTCCGGATGCCGGCCACGTCGGAACCGGCGTCCGGCTCGGTGACCGCGATGGCGGCGACCATCTCCCCTCGCAGGGCCGGCGCCAGGTACCGCTGCTTGAGCTCGTGGCTGCCGTGCCGGTGCAGGGAGGGGGTCGCCATGTCGGTCTGCACCATGATGGCCATGGCCACCCCGGCGCAGCCCATCCGGCCGAGTTCCTCGCCGAGGATCACCGTGTAAGAATGGTCGCCGCCCTGGCCGCCGTAGGCCGGGTCGTACTCCAGGCCGAGCAGCCCGGCCGCGCCAAGCGCCTTGAACAGCCGGTGAGCGGGGAAGGCCTTGGCTTCCTCCCACTCCTCGATGTGCGGCACGACCTCGCGCGCGAGCACGCCCCGCACCGACTGGCGGAATGCCTCGTGATCGGAGGTAAACAGAATCCGCATCCGTAGATAGATATGAAAATCTTCTATTACGTAACGGAATCGTAGGGTGGCCCGGGCAACCCCGCAAGGCCCGCCCGCGGCCCGCGGCCTCAGGCAGGGGGGCGGCCGCAGGGGCTGGGGCCGTCCCTCGCCCCGCCGGGGCCCGTCCCTCGCCCCGCCGGGGCATGGCGGGCGGGCGGCGCCGTGGCGGCGTTAGGGCCGGCTGCAGGGCTAGGGCCGGCCGCCACCGTATGGGTCGGCCGCGCGCGTAAGGGCCGGCCGCGCGGTGGCGGCGTTAGGGCCGGCCGCAGGGCTAGGGCCGGCCGCCACCGTATGGGTCGGCCGCGGGCGTAAGGGCCGCGCGAGCCAGATTATTCCGCTGCCTCCGTCCGGGCGTCGTGACCGCCGCATCGCGCGCTGCTGGGCGCGCGCGTGGTGCCGCCGGGAGTATGATTTGCTCCTATTCCAAGGAGGTTCCTTGTCTGTCGCCGTCATCAGTACTAGCGGCGGAGGCGCCGAGGACCCGGCCGGGATGGCCGGCTCCGGCCTGCGGCACGGCTGGGGTGTCAGCCCCGAACGACGGCAGGCAGTCCTGGACGCGCTGCGGGGCCTGGTTCCGTCGGCCGGGCGATTGTCACCTGCTCAGCTGCGGGCCATCACGGCCACGATCGCCGCCTGCGCGGAACTCTGGGCCGACCTGGTGGTGCATGACCCGGATGTCCGCTGGTACCTGCCGTTGCACCGCTCTGACGCGTGCGACGTGTGGCTGCTCGCCTGGGAACGCGGCCAGGACACCGACTGGCACGACCACGGCGGATCGTCCGGTTCGTTCGCGGTCACCGAGGGCAGCCTGCTCGAGCAGTACCGGGCGCCAAGCGGGCGGCGGCTGAGCCGGCGCATGCTCTCGACCGGCCAGGCTGTCGCGTTCGGCCCCGGGCACGTGCATGACGTCGCGCATGGCGGTGCGTACGGGCTGATCGCCAGGGAGACGGTGGTGATCGAGGGCCCGGAGGGCGCGAGGGGGCGTGGCGGGCCGGACACGGCGCTGGCCGACGCGACGGCGTCCGCTGCGGAGCTCACCACCGACGTGCTCCCGGCAGGCGCGCCTGGCGTCGATGAGCTGATCGCCGAGGCCCGTGGCAGCCTTGAGCGGCTGCGGCCGGAGACCGCCCTTGCGGCGCTGACCGACGGCGCCGCGCTCGTTGACATCAGGCCGCTGGAACAGCGGATCGTCGAGGGCGAGGTGCCCGGCGCGATCATCATCGGCCGCAACGTGCTGGAGTGGCGCCTCGACCCGCGCAGCGATGCGCGGATCCCGGCGCTCGCCCGCACCGACGCCCGGGTCATCGTGATGTGCTCGGAGGGCTATGCGTCCACCCTCGCGGCGGCCAGCCTCCGGCGGATCGGCCTGCGCCGCGCAACCGACCTGGATGGCGGCTTCCAGGCGTGGCAGGCGGCCGGCCTGCCGACGCGCCGCGCCCAGTCGCTGGGCTGAGCCACCTGCATCCCGGCAGAACGCGATCTGCGGCTGACCTCATGGCTCTGGCCTGCCAGGGTGCGCAACTCCGCGTGCGGTATCGCCTGGCTGAGCGCCCGGGCCGTTTCGCCCATGAAGGGATAGCTGGCGTCACCGTGCATTACGAGCGCGGGTACTCCGACGCGTGCCGCTCGTCCCGTGGGTACCGATGCGTCCTTGCCCAAGATGGCGGCGTGGTCATAGCCGAGCGTCGGCCGGCCCACCTTGCCTGCCTGCCGCCCGCGTGTCGTGCGTGGCGGCCGGGTACCTGTCCGGCAAGATAAGACGAGGCCCCTCCATGTATGAGATGGAGGGGCCTCAGCCCGGCCCTGCAGCGGCCACCTACCGATCGCTCGGTACGCCACGCGCTACCTGGCCTGCCACCGGTCCCGGACACCCGCGCCAAGCGCCGGTCTCCCGGCCCTTCTTGCGTTCCCGGAGTTGCCCCCGGGACGGTATCCGTCTCCGGTAGTGAGAGCAGTTCTACGCCCTCGGGCGCGGGCCGCACAAGAGGATCCGGTCACCGGTTCCAAGATTCTTTGGCCGTCCACAATTCATCCACAGAACACGCCGCGTTCTCCCCAGGGAATAGTGCTTGTCCACCGGCTCATCCACCGCACGATCCACAGGCGCAGGCTCGGCGTGATCACCGGCGGTGGCCTATCGCGTCCGGCCAGCCGGCCAGCGACTGCGGCTGCTCGCGACTAGGCTGCGCCTAGCCCGGCTGCTGTTTCCTCGGCACGACGGGAGCCGGGATGACCGGATCGCCTTTCCGGGCGAGCGCCCAGCGCTGGCCCGCGATGATCGCAACGGGATCGTCCCGGCCGGCCTGGGCGGCTACCACCCGTGCCGAGATGAACTCGCCCTTGCTCGGCGCGGGCAGGCCGAGAGCGGCCGCTATCAGCGGATCGCTGTCCTGATGTCCGAGCACCAGGATGCCCTCGTGGCGCAGCTGGGTTCGCGCACCGCCGTTGCCCCTGGCGCGCTTCATGAAGTCATCCTGCTGAGCTACCGTGGCCAGCTCCGCCCGGCGGATGATCCGCCGTTGCACGGAGCGGAACAGCTCGTTCGTCCGCGCCTGGCCGTGCTGCTGGCCGCCCGCCGCCCGCGCGCCGAAGATGCGTTCGCTGGTGCCGGGCGGCAGGCTCAGCAGGAGATTCCCGGCGAGCGGGCCATGTCCTGGCCATAGTGGGCGGATGCGAGCCCGGCTGGAGGCGGTCAGTTGGCGCTTCGCGTCACGGTTCGGCTTGCCGCGCAGGTACTCCTCGCGACACCGGATGAGCCCTGCTGACCAAGTCCTGGCCCTGTCGTCCGCCGTGACCAAGAGGCAGAGCTGGCCGACGGCCTCGGGAGGAAGCTCCCAGCCGCCGTAGGTCATTGAGTATTTGCAGTCGACCTCGATGCCCGCGATCCGGTAGTCGGTGACTTCGCCGTCGTCGAAGCTGAACTGCCGGTGCAGATTGATCTCGACCAGCGTGCCCATGTGGGTCTTCTCCGTCTTGTGCAGCTGGTCGTAGTTCCAGCGGCCGGTGTGCTGGCCGTCGTAGAGCTGGTCAAGGGTGTCGCGGAGCACTCGCGCAACCTGGTCGCCTGTCGGATCGAGGATGTGAAGCTCAGTCTCGACCGCATCAAGCTCAGGGTCGACGTCGTCAGGTGGCAGTTCAAGCGGAAGAGGTATCAAGGAACCTCGCTTATCGGTGTTGACGTAGCTTAGCGACACTGCATACGGGAATATCGGGAATGGCTTGCAAGCCGGCTACGGTCTGTTGACGTGGCCGATACACCGTTACCCGAGCCGGAGAGTGAGCAGTTGGCTGCTCTCCTGAGCAGCGGAAGCCTGCGCTCGTCTATGGCCTGTTGCATCGTCGTCAGGGCAATCCGCTGACGGCAGATGAGATCCACCTTTTCCTGCATACCATCGCGGCGGCGGATGGGTCGGTATATTACCGCCTGCGGCGTGCGGCGCCGTGGCCTGCCAACCTCCGGGCAGCACTCACGGCCGAAGGGACCGGCGCAGGCTTGCGAAGAGGCGTTAGCTCATACAGCCCGCAACATGCGCTCTGACGTGGACAAGGTCGACGAGATTTCCCTAGAGGCCTTGATCGCTGCATTGATGCTGGCGCCAACCGCCCGCGCGACGGGCGGCGGGAACGCATTGCCGATCTGGCGGTAGCCGGCCGTCTTGCGTCCAGAGAACTGCCAGCCTGGCGGGAAGCCCTGGATGACAGCTGCCATCGGCAGGGTCAGCCTTGGAATATGGCCGGCCGGGTCGGTCGCCTTCGGCGGCGCATCAGCTAGACCGCGGCCGTCGACACCCAACGCGCGCCAAGCCTCACGTGCCCGCGTCGGGCCGAGATCAGGCCCGCCGTGCTTACGGGAACCGCCGACCAGTGTCGGGCCAATGCCGTTTGCCTTGCTGGCCCAGGCATCGGCGCCCGGCCAGCCGTCCTCCGCCATGAGATGATGTAGCGCCCGTCCGACTGTGGGCGGTGTTTTGATGGCGTTCGGCCACTCGAAATGCTGGTAGGCATCGGACTTCATGGCCACCAGGATGAAGCGTGGGCGAAGCTGTGGTACCCCAAACTCGCAGGCGTTCAGCACCTGCCAGTCTGCCTCGTAGTCCAGCTCATGCAGTCGGGCCAGGACTTGCTCTCGGTAGTTCGCGAAGCGGGCCGTCGACAGTCCGCGCACATTCTCGAGCATGACGGCCGTCGGCTCGCATTCCTCAACCAAGCGCAGCGCACGGGGAAACAAATCGCGTTCGTCGTCGGCGCCAAGCTGTTTGCCTGCGATCGAAAATGGTGGGCACGGCACCCCGCCAGCGAAAAGATCCACGCCCCGATAATCGGCACCGTTGAAATTATGGATGTCCTTATAGATGACATTCCAGTGTGGTCGGTTCAGCTGAAGGGTCGCGCACGCGTCGGGGTCAATCTCAACGGCGGCGGTATGGGCGAAGCCCGCCCACTCCAGGCCGAGCGACTGGCCGCCAGCGCCGGCGCAAATCTCGAGGCAGGTCAACTGACGCACAAGGATGCCTCTCTCGTCTTGACTCTGGCAGGGCAGGCACCGAACATTCGTTCGAGCACATCGAAGCACAGCTAACCTGAATATGGGAGGAGGCGCTCCGAGCAGGACCCGACTCTATCGGGCGGCGCAGGCAAAGGCTCTGAAGCGATCGTGAGAGTGGTCGTACAGTGCCCAAGAGCTAACGGCCGAGAGTGTCACTTGGCGGGACTTGGCGCGGCAGGCAAGGCGGTCGCGCAGTTCCTCGCAAGGCTGTTCCTGCTGGTCTACCTATAGGACCTGATCACAGCGCTGCCGACCGGTCAGCAGGCGACGATCATGCAGCCGGTCCCGGCTGCCGCCAGCCGGGACAGACCTCAGGCTCACCGTGACGCTTGCTCCTGAGCGACCCCGTTCGGCATGAGACTTACTGGGTAGGCGGCCGGGTGCTGCGCGCGGTTGACGGCTAGGGACCTGGCTACATTAGGATCCGATTCCGCGGCCGGGTCACTAACGTGGTCGGCGCGCGCGGCCCGCAACTTGGCGACTTCGGGGCTGGCCTGGCGGCCGCCTGACCTCGCCGGCCCAGCGCGCTACGGTCGGCGGCTGAGGAGGGATCGTCCCATGGACCAGCGGGTGAGCGTCATCACGCTCGGCGTCGCCGATCTCGGCCGGGCCCGGGAGTTCTACCAGGCGCTGGGCTGGCGGGAGGCCGGGGCTGAAACGGACGACGTCGCGTTCTACCAGTCAGGCGGAATGGTGTTCGCCCTGTGGGACCGGGCCAGGCTCGCCGAGGACAGCGCGGTCAGCGACGGGGGTGGCTGGGGCGGC
>WNGL01009185.1_pt1 | contig 11484 bp, 10 predicted proteins | sample 5400591 | NCBI WGS metagenome assembly WNGL01 (sample SAMN13153377, study PRJNA577476) | soil metagenome | isolation source: 80 cm soil or saprolite under Garry oak tree replicate 1 | place: USA:California | collected 2016-06-15
TGCCTCGGTACGCGCCGCCATCGAGAGCTTTGCGAGTTTCGAGCCGGGCGATACCATTATGCTCAATGACCCGTATTTGGGTGGCACGCATCTGCCAGATATTACCCTGGTTTCACCCGTCTTTATTGCCGATGATCCCAATGGACGCACGGGCGAACTGTTTGGCTTTGTCGCCAGCCGAGCGCATCATGCCGACGTCGGTGGCATGTCTCCGGGGTCGATGCCGATGTCGCGTGAATTGTACCAGGAAGGGTTCATTATCCCACCACTCAAGCTGGCCAAGCGGGGGGTTGTCAATTCCGAGGTGCTGGAGTTGTTCTATCGCAATGTGCGTACCCCCTGGGAGCGACGGGGCGATATGGATGCCCAGATGGCAGCGGCTCGTGGGGGTGAGCGACGTTTGCACGAGATTATTGCTCGCTATGGATCGTACACGGTCCAGGCGCATGTCGATGCCTTACTTGCATACTCTGCACAGCTTACTCGCTCTGCCCTGACACTTCTGGGGAATGGTGAGGCGCAGTTTACCGATTATCTGGATGATGATGGTTGGAGGGCCGAATCTTTGCCTATCAGCGTGCGTGTACGGGTGGATAAGGGGAACATAGCGATTGATTTTACCGGTAGTGCGTCGCAGAGCGCGGGCTGTGTCAATGCTGTGCAGGCCGTGACCCATTCTGCTGTTCTTTATGTCATCCGTTGCCTGGTGGGTGAGCATGTTCCCGCTAACTCGGGCTGTTTAGAGCCAGTGACTATTTTTGTGCCCGAAGGTTCGCTCCTCAATCCTGCTGCTCCTGCGGCGGTAGCGGCTGGTAATGTGGAGACTTCGCAACGGGTAGTGGATGCACTGTTCGGTGCGTTGGCCCAGCTTGCTCCACAGAGGATACCTGCCGCTTCACAGGGGACGATGAACAACCTGACGCTTGGTGGCTACGATGCTATAGGCGGACGTATCTTTGCCTACTATGAGACAATGGGTGGCGGGATGGGAGCACGCCCCGGAGCTGATGGGCTTTCGGGTGTGCATGTGCATATGAGCAATACGCGAAATACACCGATTGAGGCTTTGGAGATGGAGCTGCCTCTGCGCGTGCGTCGCTATGCCCTGCGTCATGGTTCAGGTGGTGCGGGCCGCTATCATGGGGGCGATGGCCTCTGTCGAGAACTCTATTTTCTGGCACCTGCTACCGTTACCTTGCTTACGGACCGTCGCAAACAAGCACCATATGGCTTACATGGAGGTGAACCTGGAGCAACGGGTGTAAACATGCTCGAACGAGAGGGAGTAACTACCGTGCTTCCTGGCAAAACTACTCTTGACGTACAAGCAGGTGATGTGGTTACTATCTGCACACCAGGAGGTGGCGGTTTCTTACCCAAGGAGGAAATCTATGTCGGCTAACCCGATTGAGTTGTCTTTATTTCCGTTAAATGTAGTACTCTTTCCTGGAACGGTGTTGCCGCTGCATATTTTTGAACCGCGTTATCGCCAGATGATTGCTGAGTGCCAGGAACATGAGAAGCCCTTTGGCGTTGTACTGGTGCGTCCAGATAGCCAACATTTGCGCGAGGAGACCTATCCTGTTGGTACCATAGCAGAGATACGTGACCTGGATCGACTGGCGGATGGTCGCTATACCCTGATGGCCGTTGGTGTGGAGCGGTTCCGTATTATTGATCAGCACCATGAGAAACCCTATCTTTCTGGCCTGGTAGAGCTATACGAAGACATCCCTGAGGCAAAGCAACTGCTGGCTTCCTCTGGCAGGCAAGCGCATGACTTGTTCAGCACCTACCTGGAGATGTTGCTTGAAACGGCTGATAAGGGGCCTATTCAGGCCAGTTTGCCGAACGTCCCGGAAGAGCTTTCTCACTTTATTGCCTACTTTTTGGATGTGCCGGATGAGCAGAAGCAGCATTTCCTGGAACTTACCTCAACGGTGCAACGCTTGCAGGAGGAGATCACCATTTTACGTCGTGAAGTGCCGTTTATGCGTCAGATGTTGTCGAGGAGCCTGGCGGATGATCGCAGTATGTTGAATTGAGGTAGCTTATAGGGGTGCCCGTGCTTCGACCGTAATAAGTCGCCGATTTTTCAGGCGGTAGAGCGAGGTATAGACGTCCTCCACAGGGCGTTTCGTGAGTCGAGCCAGGACAGCGACTGTGCGCCGTCCATTGATAAGAAGAAAGATCGTGCGGTCATAGCGTGGAATGCTCGTGAGGGGATAATCTCGACCGTTTGAAGTGAGTGAGGGGATGACCGCGGTCGGTTCAATTGCAGGCAGTAAGCCGTATGCGCTGTCCGCGCTATTTCCTTCTTTGATTATCTTTTTTGTGGAGACACGCGACCTGGCCACAGGTTTGGGGCTGGTTGCTGCAGATATGGCTGATAGGGGTCGTGTGACTGCCGGGCGGCGAGGCACCGTTGGTGGTGAGTGCTCTTGCGGAATGGACTGCTGTAGCGGGTGGGCTGGTGGGGGTAATTGTAAGAGAGGTGGCTCTGTAGACTGAAAAGTGAAGTTAATCTCGCCCCAAGAGTTTAGCCAAGACAGGTTAGACTCGTTAGCATATTCCGTAATGAACCCCTTGCGAACATATGTAGGACGCCCGCCTTCTATCATAATCTTAGCTTCTTCTTGACGCGACCCTGCTGCATGCCATATGGTAAGTATACCAGTGACACGATAGGACATAAGTTGTTTAATAATGTCGGCAAGCGAGGTTGCGAAAAATACGCTATTGTTATGCACGCGGTACCTCATACATGCTGTTGCAGACCCCTCTGGCTGCAACGGGCAGTATCCAGCCTATCTTTTTGGCATTGTACGTATCTATATAAAGGATGTCAAGGAATTAGCGAAATATGGCTGATTACCGAAGTTTTCGGGAACGTTTAGATGCGGTCCTGCGGACACTGGATGTAAAGCAAGTGTCTGACTTTCTTATAGCCGAAAAACAGTGGAGCGCAGGAACACCTGCTGATTCTGAGTTTGCGATGTGGATGATGATCGCTGGAAGCCCTACATTGCGTGATCTGCATGAGCGTGCATATGAATGGTTAATGAGCCATGGACACGAGGAAGATGCGAGAACTTTTCTCAGGAGAGAGAAGAAGCAGAGACCGCCGCCTGGAAAGAGGGGACACCACTAATATCAGAGTAGGCGAATCGGTGAAGCGACGCTTCACCGATTCGCCTACTCTGAGTCCTATTTCTCAGCTTCCGCCTTCTTGTGCTGAGCGATGATCTCTTGCTGTATATTGGCGGGCACTTCTTCGTACTGGTAGAACTCCATCGTGAAGGAGCCGCGGCCCTGGGTGATCGAACGCAGATCGGTCGCGTAGTGCAGCGTTTCGGCTTGCGGAACATTGGCAGTGATCTGCTGCAAGCCATTACCTAGAGGAGTCATGCCTAGCACGCGCCCACGTTTGGTGTTCAGATCGCTCATCACATCACCCATGTTGTTTTCAGGCACGGTGATAGTAACGGTCATCACAGGTTCCAATATCGTTGGGCTTGCCTGGGGCACTGCCTCCTGCATGCCCAGCGAGGCGGCGATTTCAAACGACTGGGCGGACGAATCCACCGGGTGATATTTGCCGTCCACCAGTGCTACCTTGACATACACCATGGGGTTGCCCGAAATGAAGCCGCGCTTGAGCGAGTCGCGCACACCCTTCTCGACACCTGGAATATACTGGCCAGGTACTACGCCGCCAACGATCTTGTCCTCGAAGACGAAGGTCTCTTCACTGCCCATTGGTAGTGGCTCGATCTCCAGCCATACATCACCAAACTGTCCATGTCCACCGCTCTGCCGCTTGTGGCGTCCATTCGCTCGCGCCTTCTTGCGGATTGTCTCGCGGTAGGAGATGCGCGGATCACGCACTTCCAGATCGACACCATGCTTGCGCTTGATGCCCTCAACCACAATCTGAATGTGCGATTCGCCCATGCCAGATAGCAGCACTTCGGCGGTTTGTGGGTCGCGAGTCACTCGCAACGTGCGATCTTCTTCCACTACACGGGCCAAAGCGTTGCTCATTTTATCCAGGTCGGCTTTACTCTTGGGGAAGACCGCTACCGTGAAGCAGGGGTCAGGGAAGTTAATTGGTGCCAGGGTCGTGTTCGCGTCTTTACTGCTGGTGAGTGTATCCCCCGTATGGCTATTGGAGAGCTTGGCCACCGCTCCAATATCGCCCCCAGGGATTTCTGTGGCATTCTCCTGCGTTTTGCCGCGAGGAGTGATCAGTTGACCGATGCGTTCGTCTGCCTTTGTCTGTACATTAAAGACGTGCGTATCTGGCTTGAGCGCCCCACTATAGATACGGAAGGTGGAGATGGTGCCCACCTGCGCTGCAGCGGTTTTGAAGACAAACATCGAGAGGTTATTGCCAAGGGCCTCCGCGTCTTCAGGCACCGATTCTGCTGCATTGGGCAGATAATCTACGATGGCATCGAGTACCGTCTGCACGGCAATATTTTTACTTGCCGCGCTGCATAATACTGGGATCAGTTGACCACTGCGAGTTCCCTTTTTGACGACCGACAGGATTTCCTCGTCGCTTAGCTCTTCGCCCTCCAGGAACTTCTCCATAACCGTGTCGTCGCTCTCGACTGCCGACTCGATAAGCTGCTCGCGGTAACTGCTGATGCGATCTTTTAGCTCAGCGGGAACAGAGACTTCCTGTACTTTGGTGCCGCCTTCAAATGTGTAACCCTTCTGCGATACGAGGTCTACGACTCCCTTGAAGCCCGACTGTTCGCCGATAGGGAGCTGTAAGGGAACAACTTTAAGGCCAAACCGCTTCCGCAGGGACTCTAGAGCCTGGTCGAACGAGGTATTTTCTCGATCAAGTTTGTTCACCAGCACCATGCGTGGTAGGTTGCGCTCGTCGGCATATTGCCAGGTGAGTTCAGTACCAACCTCCACGCCTTTTTCTGCGGTCACGACCACGAGCGCTGCATCGGCTACGCGCAGGCCCGCTTTTACTTCGCCAGAGAAATCAGCATAGCCAGGTGTATCAATGAAGTTGATCTTGCAATTCTTCCATTCGACGGGTAACACTTTTGCATTCAGCGACATACGCCGCTTCACTTCATCGGGATCGTAGTCGGAGACTGAGCTACCTTCATCGACTTTGCCCTGCCTGGTGACAGCGCCGCTATCAAAGAGTGCTGCGTCTACCAGCGACGTTTTGCCTGCTCCAACGTGAGAAATCAATGCCACATTGCGGATTTGTTCTGCCCTATAAACCTTCATAGAATCTAAAGTCCTCTCCTCCTGAATATCTCTGCAAGAAGTGATCTATCCAGACTTATGTGGAGGTCTGTCGTAGACCGCCCTGCGTCTATGCCAGTGGCTGTTTGTTTTAGCTCAGAGTGAAAAACTATGCAATACGCTTATTCAGTTCGGCATGTTGTAGTATAGCAGTATTGGATGGTTTGTTCAACAGAAAATTAGAGGACGGATATGATTACACTTCCAAAAGCCATTACCTTTGATTGTTATGGTACACTCATCGACTGGGAGAGCGAAATTCGACGCTTCTTTGCGGAGAGCATGGATCTCAAAGGATTTGGCCATGTTAGTCCACAAACGCTGCAAGAAGAATGGGAAGAATTCCAATTCCACTACATCCAGCAACAATATCGCCCTTATCGCCAGGTACTCCGCGATACGCTGAAAATGGCCTTCAATAACTACCATATTCCCACTAATAATGAGGAAAGTGATGAGTTTGCTGATTCTATGGGCTATTGGAAACCATTTCCAGATACCAAAGAGGCGATCCTTGAATTGCAGAAGGTGCTGAAGGTTGTACTAATTACCAATACTGATGATTCCATAATCGCTGAGACGGAACAGACGATTGGCGTGAAGTTCGACGATATCATTACTGCTGAGCAGGCAGGAGCCTACAAGCCTAGTCACAAAGGGTTTCAGTTGGCGCGGCAACGCTTGGGGTTGGAGGTGTCAGAGATCTGGCACGCGGGATTTGGCTTCAAATATGATATTGTGCCTGCAACTGAACTCGGTTACACGACGGTCTGGGTTAACAGACAGGGGGAAGCGCGACCGGGGAGGGTGAAGGAGACATTCCTGGTGGGAGATATGCAGACACTGGCATATTTGATTAAGGGGATTGCGGCTTCAGTGTGATGTAGTTATCCTTACTTTAGCAAGCCAACCAGGGCTTTTCGCAAGTCCTCGGCCATGCCTCTATTTCCCGTTTTGGCTGGTTTTTTTGCCAACCCTTGTGTTCACTCCTCAATTCTGGTATACTCATAGAGTAAGTGATATTGGCTGAGATTTTTGTTATAACATGCTAGTTTTGTCCCAGAATCTGGTTGACGTTGTGGATGCGCAGAAAGGAAGTAGGGTCTATGCGAGTTGCCGCCGTGGCGCTGGTGCTCATTGTTGGGGCCGCAGTGGTCCTCTGGTTTGGTAATACGCTCAACTCTTGGGTGCTTGGTGGGTTGATTGGTGGATTAGCAGCTCTGCTTCTCAGTATTCCCATCTCGCTGACCTTATTCTCCTACCTTTCGCGTCGCCAGGATGAACGGCTTAGGGCTGAGGCTTTAGAGGAGGCCTCGCTTGCGCAGACCTACGAATACGAGTATCTAGAGGAACCTGTGGAGGTCGAGGCTGAAGCTTATATGCTCCCGCCTGAACGAGGGTGGAGTGAGCAAGAGAACAATCGTCGCCTGCCTCCAGCACATAATCTCCCAGTGCCGACCTATCCGCGCTACCCCGTTGCCAGGAAAAATCCTGCACCTGCATCGGACAACCTGGCTTATCGTCAGCGTTCGATGGCCTATCCGCCTGTGCCTGAGCAGCAGCCACCTGCTCGTAGGAAAGGTACTCCTGCGCAGCGTCCTTCTCCCAATCGTCGGATGACCTATCCGGGCTTTCCAGGGTATCAGCCGAGTTCAGCCCGCGGTCAACATCAGACAGCGGCGCTACGTGCTGCCCGACAAGAAATGGTACGTCAGTATGATGACGAGGAAGTTTTGCCAACACCCACCTCTAAGAGAATGTCGGTGCCTCGTCGTGAATCAGACCTAATGGAGCGCCAGCAATTTGCTCGCCCCGGAGTACCACGCGCTTCACGCCAGTTACCGCCGCAAACGCCAAACCAGTATCGTCCTGGACGTACCGTTGAGGGTAGTGCTGCACGACCTGGTGCCCGTCGCCCTCTGCCTGCAGGCGGCGAGAGCACTGCCAATCGGCCTGCACAGGGCTCTTCTCCTCGAATACGAGAACCGCGAACAGATGAGTTACGCGATCGCTATCCAAAAACTGGTCCAGTCCGTCAGCAGCCGCAGACAGGTCAGATGGCCCGTAATCCCCAGTTGAATGAACAGCGTCGCCACCCAGATATCATCACAGGTAGTCTCAAGCATCCGTTGGTGCGCCGTGCCCCCTACATGTATGAGGATGATGCTATCCGCGAGGAATTGGCCCAGCAGCTCGATTTTCCGAAGGTGCGACGCTCTTCGCGAGAGGAACAATAGTAGACTAGCCCCTTTTCCTAAAATATGCTAGTATTGGCAAAAGCGTTTTAGAAATGCGAAGGAGGCTAGTTTTTTGTTAACTCAACTAACTGATACACTCACTCAACTGATTACAAATCTATATGTTGCGACTGGTCTGGTTGGCATTGTGATAGCTATGTCTATTGAAAGTTGCTGTATTCCCCTACAAAGCGAACTGGTGATGCCCCTGGCTGGTGTCATGATTGCCACTAGTAAAATTCTACAAGGTGTAAATTCCTGGGTAGCTTTGTTGTTAGTAGCACTGGCAGGAGCTGTCGGTTGTCTCATTGGTTCCATAGCTGCATATGGCATCGGCTACAGTGGCGGGCGTCCCTTGCTACTGAAGTATGGGCGCTATGTGCTGATCTCTCAACATGATGCGGATAAGTCCGATCAGTTCTTTCGACGCTGGGGGAGCGCTACTACCTTCTTCTCGCGCCTCTTGCCTGTGATACGTACGTACATCTCACTGCCCGCGGGTATCTCGCGGATGCCCTTTGCGAAGTTCTGCCTCTACACGCTGCTTGGATCGTTTCCATGGTGCTTGCTGCTTGCATATATTGGTTATGTGTTAGGCAATCACTTGGATAAGCTCAGTCCGATCTTCCATGATCTGGATGTGGTCATTGTTGTGGTGTTGGTGGTGCTAGTAGTACTCTATGTCTGGCGGCATATTCGCAATGATCGCATAGCACGAGCCGAACATGCAGAAGCCGAAGCTATTGCCGCCGCTTCCACTGCAAAACTCATGACTCCTCAGAACTCATGGGGTCAACAATCCTGGGGACAAGGGCAAATGCTACCACAGCCAGGACAACCGCAGCAAGGATGGGGACAGCCGTCATCCCAACAAGGATGGAATCAGCCGCAATCGCCGTCGCAGGCGGGATGGGGACAGCCACAGTCGCCACAGCAAGGGGAGGGACAGTTCCAGCAGCCGTGGCCTCAAACTGGTGGTGATGATCGTACTGTTCGGCGTCCTTAGCTAGCCAGGTCATCACAGCCATTCCAGGGCTGGGGCAAGCCCAGCCCAGCCCCTATATACGGTTTCGCTTCCCCAATCCATTCACGTAAAATGAGCATTCGTGTATAGTAGGGGCGACCCTTGCGGTCGCCCTGGGGTGTGCGGTCGCCTGGCATGTGTGGTCGCCCTGCGAGGCTCAATCCACCAGGTATGGCATCACCTCTCGTGCGAAGCGCTCGATCTGCTCCACGCGGTCCGGCCAGCGCGGCACTATGAACTGGAGGGCGAGGTGGTCGACGCCGATCTCGCGATACGGCCTGATCGCCTCCACCAATTGCTCGGGAGTGCCACGCAGGTAGCGCTCATCCTGGGGAACCGCGTCGTGCGTCACCTCGACCTGGCGGCAGCATGTCAGCCGCACCTGCTCTGGATCGCGTCCAGCTTCGGCGGCCAGGCGCAGGACATTGTCGTACCCGGCCCTGAGCTCGGCGGGCGTGATCTCTATGAAATAAGGGAACCAGGCGTCGCCGTACTTCGCCGTGCGCCGCTGGGCGTGGATGCCTTCTCCCCCGACCCAGATCGGGATGCGCGGCTGCTGGATCGGCTTGGGGTAGAAGGCAAGGTCCTGAAAGCTATAGAACTTGCCGTTGAAGCTCACATGCTCCTCAGTCCATAGTTTCTCGATGATCTGAAGTTGCTCGTCGGTCATCCGGCCACGATCCTTGAACGGGACCCCCAGGGCTGCAAACTCCTCCTCCATCCAGCCAACGCCCACACCCATAATCAGGCGACCCCTGGATAGCCGCTCGATGGAGGCAGCTACACGAGTCCAGTACAGAGGGTGGCGGTAGGGCAGCACTAACACGCTGATGCCGAGCTTGATCTTCTCGGTGCAGCCTGCCAGAAATGCCAGGCAGGTGAACGAGTCCAGGAAGGGTCGGTCGGGCGGGACGATGAACTGGTGGTTCTCGCTGTAGGGGTAGGAGGTATTGATCTGCCAGGGCGTGACTACACGATCAGCCGACCAGACCGCGTCGAAGCCCTGGGCCTCAGCGCTGCGAGCGGCCCCCATGAGCGTGTCTGGGCCTGTGGCGCGACCCGAGATGGGAAGAAAGACACCAAACTTCATCTTTTCTCTCCTTTACAATCCGGCGAGCATCGGCACGGGTATATCTAATGTATTCTTGGCTGCTTGTCCGGCTTTGAGGACCAGTTTCACATTGGCGGGATTGGCTATCCTACTGATGTCGCTCAGCACATCACCATCGACGATGATCACATCGGCCAGTTTGCCTACCTCTAGTGTACCCAGTTGATCCTCCAGGTGCAAGAGCCGGGCTGCATGAGAGGTGCTGGCCAGGATTGCCTGCATAGGGGTCATGCCGTGTTCGACCATCAACTGGAGTTCCTGGCCGTTCTCTCCGTGACGACCCACGCCGGAATCCGTTCCCATGGCTATCTTCACGCCTGCCTGTACCGCTCGGCGGAAACTCTGTTGATGGGCCTCCACCACACTTGTGGCCTTGGCTGCCATCATCGGCGGGAGCAGGTCGGGATGCTCCTGGGAGAATTTGACCACAGCCAGAGGCGCGATGAGGGTTGGCACCAGGTACACGTCTTTTTCCAACATCAGGTTGATAAGCTCATCAGTCAGATAGATACCATGTTCGATAGAGGCAACTCCCGCGAGCAGGGCATTCTTCACACCCTGCGTGCCCTGTGCGTGGGCCATACAGCGTTTCTCCTGGGCGGCAGCTTCATAGACGGCTGCGGCGATCTCCTCAACCGTCAGTTGTGACGAGGTCGGAGCATCAGCCGTGGAGAGTACGCCACCCGATGTAGCGAGTTTAATCCAGTCGGCCCCGGCCCGCAAGATTTCGCGAGTCGTCTTACGAACCGCCTCAACACCATCAACAACTCCATTGGGCACGTCATAGAAACGCCCACCAAATAAGCCGATGTCGACGCAGCAGGGATAGTAACCATCGCCGTGGCCACCCGTCTGGGAGATCAAGGTGACAGCGACCTGCATCCTTGGCCCGGCGATAATGCCGCGCTCAACGGCCATCTTTAATCCAGCAGGCGCACCAGCCGCGTCTCGCACGGTCGTGATCCCTGCCTCGAGGGTTGCCCGCATCCGTGGAATTGCCTGGAGTAAACGCAAGGAAGGTGGCGTGAGGAGGTTACGCAACACATCGGGATACTCTAAAATAAAGTGGACATGGGTATCAATCAGGCCAGGTAGGATGCTCCCACCCAACGCATCAATCACGGTAGCATCACGCGGAATGCTCACCTGGCTCTGGCGGCCTAACGTCGCGATCCGTTCGTCCTCGATAAGGATGGTCATCCCCGTCAGTGGATCGCCACCACGTCCGTCAATGATGGTGCCATTGATAATTGCCAGTGTCATCGTCCTTCTCTCCTAATCCTAGTTGGTGCTTTGCACTTGTATATCAGCTTTTGTGCTGCGGTGCCAGAGAAGACCTGGCACCCACAAGGGACGCCACTACATTTCACTCATCTCTTTAGTATGTCATATGGAGAGCTAACGTCACCAGGGAGCGATCATATTTCCCTTACCATCTGTCCTTTCTGGCTCATCCCTTTTCTTGTGTGCGATAATATCAAGAAACACTGTAACGAAGAAAGAGATTCTTCAACAATTCATTATAAAATGGAAGATAAAAATATGAAAATTGCACATAACCTCCAAAAATAAAAGAAGGCGGGAACTGGCTTCCCGCCTGGCTGGTGTGGTGGAGATGGGGGAGAGTTGAACTCCCCGTCCAAACGAACCTATCGAAGAATATCCTACAGGCTTAGTCGATGTTTTTTCTTACGCTTTCAGCCTCCCATCGACAGGATTCGTCAGCGCGGGCCCTCTGGTCTTAGGTGACGACTAGAGGGTGGTCCTCGTCACCGCATCCCGCGTTTCTGACGCCCAGATCCGGCCCCACGGGAAAAAGCCGGGTGGACGAC
>WNGL01017060.1_pt1 | contig 11484 bp, 9 predicted proteins | sample 5400591 | NCBI WGS metagenome assembly WNGL01 (sample SAMN13153377, study PRJNA577476) | soil metagenome | isolation source: 80 cm soil or saprolite under Garry oak tree replicate 1 | place: USA:California | collected 2016-06-15
GGCGTCCGAGACTACTTCCAACGAGCGACGGCCCAACTGCTGAATCTCGCGCGCGGCATGTGCGACTTGTTTCTCTCGTCGCGAAGCCGGCACGACGTCGGCGCCGGCTTCAGCCAACGCGCAGGGCAATCGCGTGTCCGATGCCTGACGTGCCGCCGATGACGACTGCGGTCTTACCGGTTAGAGCAAAACCTTGATAAACCATTGTTATCTCCCTTAAAGGGTTGTTGACTGGGCCACTAGTGGCGTTTCTAAAGTCGTCGCAATATAAAGGAAGTTCTGATTCTCTGTCGAGGTCTTCAGTCCCAGAGGAACGAAATGTCTATAGAACTGCGGGACCACCTCGACCTTAAAAGCTCCGGAGGAGCGAAATGTCTGGGCAATGCGGGCACATTGCGCTCCTCTGGAGCTGAAGAACTTTTTAGGGCAATATGATCTATAAACATGTGGCCGCTCTGCGGCCAGGACGAGATTTATTAATCGAATTTTAGAAACGCGACACTTGCTTGTAGGCGACGCCCTCTCCCAAGGCGAGAGGGCGACTAAAGCCACCTACAAATTCTTTTCACGGCTAACTCTATTTGTTGGATTGTAAATCTGCTCTTCGATCATCGCCACTGATCGTCCAGTCTCGCCATTTACCGCAGGCGCACGATCGTCAAAGACTGCGGCGACGAAATCCTGAATTAACGGCGCGTGCCAATTTGCAGCGGGCGGATGCAATTCAATTCGCTCATCCTGCGTGCTGACGACTCGCAAGATTCCTTCGTTCAGGACTGGCACATGAATCGAGCCCTGAGAGCCAAAGATGTCGAGCGTATCCCGTGGCTCGTGGGCCGCGTGAGTCACCGTGAGTACTCCGCACGTCCCACGCTCAAACTGAAACAGAGCCGTCGCGGTGTCTTCAACTTCTCGCGCGAAGAGCACGTTGACGGTCATCGCCTTCACCTCAGAGATCGGTCCGAAGATATTCGTCAGCACTTCGATACGGTGACAGCCGAAATCAAACATGGGCCCGCCGCCGGCTCGCTGTTTGTTGAGCAACCAGGCACGCGAATGATCGGAAGCGGGATTGAACCACTCGAAGGCATTGATTTGCGCCATCGCCGGCGTTCCGATCTCACCTGATTCAATCACTTCCTTGATGCGTGCTACGACCGGGTAAAAGTGACGATAGTAAGCTACGCCCAACTTCACATTGTTGGCGCGGCAGGCGGCAAGCATTTGATCGCATTCACCCACGGTGAGCGCCAGAGGCTTTTCACACAAGACATGTGTGCCGGCTTCCGCTGCGGCGATAGTTTGTGCCGCGTGCAGATCAACCGGCGTCGCGACGTAAACAGCGTCAATCTCATCGTCCAGTAATAATTCCTGCCAATTCGCATACCACTTTTTTGCGCCGAATTCTCTGGCGAATGATTCTGCAAGTTCGCTCCGCCCGCGGCTTACGGCTACGAGATCGCACTCCATCAGATCGCGCAGCGCCGGTGCGACGCGTTTGCGTGCGATGTCGCCACAGCCGATCAATCCCCACCCGAGCTTCATGTCCCTGTCAGTACCGCCTGCGGTAGCGGGCGGTTGATCCGTCGCTTTTGAGCAAGTCGGGATTAAAGATCAACCGCCCGCATCCACCACCCCAAGCGGGCTGCCCGCTTGGGGACCCCGGTCCGCAGGCGGTTCTGACTTAGACGTGGAAAACCGAAAGGTCGTGGTCGTGTGATAGCGCGCGCCCTTTCTCAGCACCGCGGTGGGAAAGCTCGGCTGGTTCGGTGAATCGGGATAGTGCTGCGTCTCAAGGCAAAACCCGTAGCGTTGTTGGTAGACTTTGCCGTCTTTTCCGGTGAGCGTGCCATCGAGAAAATTTCCCGTATAGAACTGCATCCCGGGTTCGGTGGTCCAGACTTCCATCATCCGTCCAGTCGTTGGTTCATAGACTCTCGCTGCCTGACGCAACGTACCCATTCTCCCATTCAGCACGAAGTTGTGATCGTAGCCTTTACCTAACTTCAATTGATCGTAATCCTGATTGATGCGCGCGCCGATGGCTGTTGGGCGTGTAAAGTCGAAGGGAGTGCCGCGCACGCGCCGTAATTCTCCCGTCGGAATCGACCCGGCATCTGTGGGCGTGAATCGCGCAGCATTAATGAACAACCGATGATTGAGAATGTCGCCGTTGCCTTGTCCCGCAAGATTGAAATAGGAGTGCTGAGTGAGATTGACGACTGTGTCCTTGTCGGTCGTCGCGGAATAATCAACCTTCAACTCGTTTGCGTTCGTCAGCGTATAAATGACCTTGACTGAGAGATTCCCGGGATAACCTTCTTCGCCATCTTTGCTCAAATAAGTTAGTTCCAACGCCGCGCCATTCGGAACTTTCAATACTCGCGCGTTCCACACAACTTTGTCGAAGCCTTTGATGCCGCCGTGGAGGTGATTCTCGCCGTTGTTGACCGCCAGCTTGTATTCGACGCCGTTGAGTGTGAAGCGGCCCTTAGCGATGCGATTGCCATAGCGACCGATAATCGCACCAAGGTACGTACGACCCTTCAAGTAGGCATCGAGGTTGTCGAAGCCGAGCACGACGTCGTCAAGCTTGCCGTTGCGATCCGGGACCTTGAGCGAGGTTACGATGCCGCCGTAGTTGATAATCCTGGCTTCGACGCCGTGGCTGTTAGTTAGGGTGTAAATGTCAACGCCTTTTCCGTCCAATGTGTCTCCAAACCTTTCCTTCGTCACTCTCGCTTGACCCCTCGCGGCGAAGCTAAGCCCAAAGGCCACGAGAGTTAGCAGAAGCAAAATCAAGAATCTGCACCGCGTTTTCATAATCTTTCCCTTTTCAACTTTGCGTCAATCTTAACTGCCCGAAAACACTGGCGCCCGGTGAAGAGCCTGAGATGATCGTCGGCTGATAACCGGTCTTTTGCCGATAAAAGTTAGCGATTTTCTGGACCACATCGCCGGCGCCGCGACCACCGAGAACGGCGACAGTGCCACCGCTTCCTCCACCTGTAATTTTTGCGCCATAGAGATGATCGCCGGCCGACTCTCGCACCAGCGCCACGAGCGCGTCGGTTCCGTCTGAGCCCAATCCACATCTAGAGTAGCTGTCGTGCGATTGAAACATCAATTCACCTAAGCGGCGCGCTTGGCCAGGGCCACGCCAATCCTTCAGAATCCCCGCGAACGATCTGACGCGAGCGTGTTCGTAAATCGGATGGCGCGTCGCCGCCGCGACCGGATAAATGACTTTCGCATCCACCGAGGTGGCCGGGTCGGCGATGCCGTCATATTGTTTCAAAAAGTCCGCTCCCGTAACCAACTCAGGAACGTGCGTCGCAAAGCAGCGCTCAAACTCGTCCGGTGTAACATTGGCAAGATAACCTTTCCATTTCGGATCATCAATCTGAACCTGGCCATCGCGCTCACCTTGACTGACGCTTAATCCGGCGACTCCGGTAATGATGCGATAACCCATGAACGCAGCCGTGCGCACCCTTCGATAATCCGAGCCACTCACCGAATGACGAATACCGGAATCGATGCCCCAAATCTCCAATTCTTGCGGCCACGGAATCGTGCCCTTCAATTCGGCAGGCTGGCACAAAAGTTCGAGCAGACGATTCGTCTCGCCACAGGCTGCGGTCATTTGATCCATAACTCCGCAGGGTGCGCCCACAATGTAGTTCTCAACTTTCTGGCACAGTAGGGCCAACTCCGGCGCTGAGATTTCTAGTTCATAAGCCGCCGCCAACGCTTGCATTGTCGCGACTTCGAGCGCCGCAGAGGAGCTGACGCCTTTGCCTTCGGGCACAGTGGACTTAATGAGAATGTGCGCTCCTTCGTTGAATGAGACATTTCTTTCGCGCCTCAACACCGGGAATGCGCCGGCGACATACGAAGCCCAATGATTACTTGGATCGCCGGCGAAACGGGCGCGCGCGGTCGAATAGTCGGCGAAAGATTCAAAGCCGAGAAACTCTTCCAGGTTGATTTTGAACACGCGGGGAGTCTGGGTTTGCGTTTCTGACAAGCTGGCGATGCGCAGCGTCTTGCTTTTTTCCCGCTGCAGGGCAACGTGCACAGCGTTCTGAATTGGCCACTGCAAAACCAGTGAGCCGGAATAGTCTGCGATACCCCCCATCAAGTCGAGCCGGCCAGGAGCGCGAGTGACGATCAGCTCACGCTGTGAATCGAAGAGGTCACGCCATCCCGCGGGAAGGGAAGACAACGATTGATCGAGCGACTCAAGGAAGTCTTCGGTATCGCTGAGACCGTGAGTGGAACCGGAGATGATCATTTTCTCTAGCCCAGGCGTTCAGAGACTGTGTCAGAACCCGGAGCGGTAGCGATGGGATCCTGCAATTCGGCTTGATTTTGTGATCCCGCCGCTACCGCTCTGGGTTCTGACACGGCTTTTGACACAAGCTCTGAAAGGCACACGCTAAATTCAGTTGGTCGCTACGCGACCTTTTAATGCGCGAGTCTGCCCGCTATCAATTCGCTTTCCAACTCAAAGGCTTCGGTTTGTAACCCACACTCGCCGCTCCTATCTGTTCGTTCATAATCAGAAAGGCGCCGAGACCGTGAAAGTCGTTCTCATTACGCTTGCGCGCAAAGTAATAAGCGAGATCGCTGACGTTGGTTCCTTCGCAGATGTCTCTGAGATTAGTCATGCCGTCGGCGCCTATCGACAATTTCGTGAGCACACCGTGGTAACCTTTCTGCGCCACAGACTCGTAATGCTTCGGCAGATATCCACGCTTCACTCCCATCCACATCATGTAGCTGTACATGCTGGAACAGGACGTCTCGAGCCAGTTGCCTTCAATGCCGCCTTTGTCGACTACCTGATACCAGCGTCCGGTGACCGGGTCCTGGTATCGCTCAAAAGCTTTGGCCAGTTGCTGCACGATTTCGATCAAAGCATTTCGCTGCAGATGATTCTTGGGCAAAATCTCGAGTAATTCGATCAGCGTCATGCCATACCATCCAATCGCGCGGCCCCAGTGATAACCCGATTGATGGGTTTCATGATTGGCCCACGATTGCGCGCCACTCTCGTCGTAAGCGTGCCAAAGCAACCCCGTCGCCGGATCGTTCAAATGCTGGTAGTAGATCAGCATCTGCTTTGTCGCCTCGTCGTTTGCGTACTTGCTGTCGCCAAACATCTGGCCATAGCGCGCGAGGAATGGCAGCGACATAAACACACCATCGGCCCAAAGCTGCCATTGGCGACTCGGCGTGTTCGCATGCCAGAACCCGCCGTCCTTCGTGCGCGGATAAGTGTCGAAGACTTTGCGAATATTTTCAGCCGCGAGTTTGTATTTCTCCTGCTTCGTTTCTTTGTAGAGTATCAGCAGAAGATTTCCCGGCATCATGAAATCCAGGGCGTTGATGGCCCGATTGATCTTGCCTTTGTCGTCGATGTGCAGATCGATCCATGACTGAATATGATCCAGATAACGCTTATCCTTCGTTCTGAGATAAACGAGGTACACACCGTACAGGTAAAGGGCCTTAGCGTAACCCCAACCTTTCAGAGAATCGGCAGTTGGAAAACGTTTGATCGTTGATTCCACCACGGCTTTGGACCAATCGGTGTTTGGAGAAGCAGATTCAAACTCTCGCGCCGGGGTGATTGGCCACGCGATTATTGAATGAGTGAGACTAAGCGTCGTTATTAAGGCCGCGATTCTGTAACGATATCTTGTCATGCGCTCTCTCTCCAGTTGTTTAGAGTCGGGCAAACGCCCGACCGAAGCGGGCGGTAGCCCGCTTCTAAACTTATTCACAACGCCGGGTTGATCTTGAACGTATTAGTATCCCAATCAACCGTCACCGTCGTTCCATCGGCAAAGGTAGTACGCTCTTTCCGATAATTAGCGTCCAGAAATTCGTGCCTGGTTATCTCCAACAGGCCGACTCGCTTATGGAGCGTCATCATTTGCCGCATCAGCGAAAGCGGCTTCTCGTCGGTGGGCGTGATCGGTAACTCCGGAACGCCGCCGTTCAAGATTCCGCGCAGCAGACTCTGCTGATCGCGCGCGCCGTACGAAACGATGACCGCGTCGTGATAGACCAGATTGTAAAGCGGCACCAGGATCGCTTTGCTGCCGCCGCCGGATTGATTGATCACATCGACATAGGGAATGACCCAATCAGAGCCGGCTTCCGTGGCTACGATTCCCAGGTTGTGGCGCGACCAATTCATAGTTGCCGCGCGCCCGGCCATCGCTTCGGTGCGCGTGGTCGGATGTTCGGGATTGAAATCTTCATCGGGCGGAACATATCCAATCACATCGAGATATATTCCCTGCGGCGTGATGCCATGATCGAAGAAGAGTTGATAATTTTTCAGTAGATGCCCGAGCCAGAAACGATTATTCAGATAAGCCTGCTTGCCACCGTCCCAATGTCGCATCATCGGGATGTCGCCGTCTTTCGAATCGCCGAAACGGCTGCCAGGGAAAGCCTGCGGCGGCAGCTTCGAATCTTGTTCGCGCACCGCGAACTGCGGATCATAAGAAGGGGCGTCAAGATAATAGTCGCGATATTGATCGTGAAGAATGTACCGGTAGCCAAGTTCGCGAGCCGTGTCGACGAGTCGTTTGAATCCTTCCCACCCGCCGGCCTTTTCCGGCGGCGGCAGCGAATCGGGATGCTGACGGTCGTAGCCGAGATGCGGCCAACCGGAGATGAAAACCAGAACGTGATCGAATCCGCGCGACTTCAAATCGCGCAGTTGTTTTGCCCGCTCATCAAAGGTGCTCAAGCTATAGTTCTTCGAAAGGTCTTTGGGGTCGTACCGATCGCTGTCAGGGCTCATGTTCCGCAAAATGCCGAGCCGCGTTTGCGGTGTTCCGAGTAAATCGTTGACGCCGGGCGTGCGCGCAATCTTCTCTTTGAGCGAAACGAACAACCCTGTGTCCATCACGTAACGCCGATAGCGCTTGGCCATATCGACGTAGTTTCCGTTCGCGAAGAAAACCATTCGGCCAGAGCGCGGATAGTTGAAACGGCCGAGCTGCGCTAGCCAACGCGGACCGATCACCGTGGGACCGCCCGCCGGATGTTTGAATTGATAGGCCGCGTCGTCAGGCGTCTCGACTATGATCATCATCGCCGACTTGCCCTTTTGAAATCCCCACCACGACATCGACCACGATTCGATTACGTGACTTTGCAGCAGGCTGTGATCCGTGGCGGCGATTTTTCCCTCGGGCGTGATTGAGCGAATCGGGTAATACTCTTTGGGCCAGTTGCGCGGAAGCAAAGTGCCGCGGCCGTTGCTGAGAAGCGTGTAATCCACATCGTGTGCATCCAGCGCTGTCGGCCAATCCAACTGGCGAACGCGCGCATCTCCTTCCTGAGCAGCGGCGTCGAACACCAGGTCTTCGTCTTTCCCCTCCAGAGCGATTGTCAGGACCAATACGAGATCGATTTCTGGGAGCGCGGGCGCCCCCGCCCGCATTGAGCGCGAGGCGCGAACAATTTTCCACCCGCTCAAAACGATCTTGACGCCGGTCTTGAACCCTGTGTCGTAAGGCGTGATGGTCTTCCTGGCCGCGTCGGCGAGGCGAAGGTTCGAATCGATTCCTCTCGATCTAATCAGCAGATCATTTGCCGCAGAGGGAACCATTTGCCAGACAGCGAGGCCCGCCTGAACTTTCATGGCGAGGTCCGACTCGTTGATCGTGACCATGTTCTTTTTTCCAGCGATGATCCATTTTCCATTCTGGTGCGAGACCGTGACTGGCATACCTCCCCACTGCTCACGAGAAAGTTCTTGAGAACGGGTCGTAAAAGGATTTAGAAGAGTGATGACGATCCCAACGAGGGCTGTGACCGAAAGAAGATGTTTTCGCTGGGTCATGTAATTTAATCTCGGCAAGAATGGCATCTGAATTGCGCGCGCGCTCTCTGTGGTTCTCAGTGCGATCTCTGTGTCTCTGTGGTGAACAATCCTGAGCGCGATTTCACCACAGAGACACTGAGAACCACGGAGGCTCACAGAGAAGAAATCTCTCGCTATAGATTCATCGTTGAGCCTGCTTGTTCGCGTTGCCATCAGGCCGAAGCAATCGGCTGCGATCGACCAAATCGACATCCGGCACTTTCGCCATCAATAGCGGGAACAATGACTCCGGCTTCACTCCGCCGAGTTCCTGGTACTGCCACTTTCGCTCACCGAGCGCAATCGGCGTGAGAAAATCGAGCGCCTTGCGAATGCTGCGTCCATCGTTCGTTTGGAAATTCCACAAATCGACCCCAACGCGCTCACCCAGCGTCGCCAGCAACATCAGCCCATCAAGATTGCCGTTGCTATAGCCCCAGGCTTTCGTGCGCGCTAATTCCAAAGGTTGGCGACCATCGGGCTCGATTTGCGTGGCGATTCTTTTTTGCCGCGCCTCTTGAAGAACTCGCACTGCCAAATCCCTTTTCCCCAGAAACAACGCAAACGAAACGACCTGAAGATCGTAATAAGTTCCGTGATTGTTTTTCGCAGCCGATTCCTCGCGGCCGTTCTTGCTTTCCTGCATCCATTGCAGGAACTTCGCGAACCAGTCTTGCAGGCCGCGCTGATCCGCCTCCGTCAATGACTTTGATCCTGCCAGCAATCCGATCGCATCAACCACGCGCGTCAATCCCCGCGTTTCGATCAGACCAATCCCACGTCCGGTATTTACACCAGGAATAAACTGCGCGTATTCCAGATTTGGGTTCATTCGCGTCGCCGATTCCAGAAAGAACGCGCGCAGCAACTGCACCGCTTTTGCGGCATATGCTTCGTCGCCTTTGAAGTAATAAGCGAGCGCTAGCGTCTCAACTGAATTCTCCAAATCATCGAGGCTGTGATGATCGGTGATCTTATTAATCTCAGGATTGCGCTCGCCATCACGACGAATGTAGGGCAGGCCATTCGGAGATTTTGGATCGGGCCAGAAGTACGGCGCCTGAGTCATGTAATCGTGCTTATCTCCACTCGGCGGCGTCACCGACTTGTTGACAACTGAGAATGGACCTTCCGAAAGCGCCTTCTGCGCCTCGCGCTCCAACCTGGCCCAAGCGGCGGTGAGACTCTTGTCGCCATCACGGACCCGCTGTCGAGTCAACTGCAACTGCTTTGCGTCCAGCAGAAATACTCGCGGCATCATACCGCCGTCCGCCTTTTGCCCGTAGGCTTTCGTAAATAGAACCATCGTCGCCGCCACGAGCAGGACTGCCGCGACTGTCTTCAAGTGATTTCTCATTAGCGTTTCAAACTGCACCACTACTTGGCGAACTCTTGCTCTCTCGTCGAGCAAAGTTGTAAAGTGACGAGCCAAGCTCATTCGTTACCGGTAACGAGCACCGGATTCTATTTGTTGTCGCCGCGGCTGTCAACAGATTTAGATTCCTTCGTTTGTTAACGGGGTCGAGTAGACGAGGTGCTTCCGAACAGTAGTGTTCAGTGGCCGCCTCGTCCCTCACAGAACCGGACAAGCGGATTTCCCAACATCCGGCTCTTCAGCTTTCGTTCAGGGTCAGCTGTCACGTCACGGGCAGCTCCGCTGTCACGTCACGGGCAGCTCCCGCCGCGGTAACGAGCGGAAGGGGCTCAACTGGTGAATGATCAATTGCGATGGCCACCCAACCCAGGCGAGCGCGTCATTGAAGCGCGCCCACGTGTAGCTCCGTTTCTGGCTTTGCCGATTCAGCCATTTGTATAAGAGCCGCGTGAACTGGTGTTTGAAGGCGTGGCACATCTCACCATTATCCGTGATGCCGTAGTAATTGAGATGCCCTTGTAACTTCAGTTTGGCCCGCCGCAAGAGTGCCCCTTTCTTCAAGTGACTCCGCTCGCGTTGCAGCCATTCTTTGGTCTCTTTCAGCTTGGCGCGAAACTTCTTCGCCGAGGTCTTCCGCTTCACTTTGAAGCGCCCGTTGCGCGTGTGCCCGCAGTAATGCGTGAAGCCCAGAAAGTCAAACGTCTCCGGCCTCCGGCCACGCCGCCGCGCACTCTCCTCGGCGAAGCGTCCGAACTCGAGCAGTCTCGTCTTGCTTGGTTCTAACTCCAAGTGAAACTGCGCCAGCCTTACTGCCAACTCTTTGAGGAACCTTTCAGCGTCCTCGCGATATTGAAAGCAAGCCAGGAAGTCGTCCGCATAGCGAAAGTAATAGGCCTCTCCCCGGCACGTGCGCTTGAACCGCCGCTCGAACCAAACATCGAGCGCGTAATGCAGGTAGACGTTCGATAGCAACGGCGACAAGTTCCCGCCTTGCGGCACGCCCTCGTCACTTGCTCGTACCAAACCATCTTCCATGATTCCGCTTTTCAGCATCCGCACTATCAGCCGCAGCACCCGCTGGTCACCGATGCGGTGTCGCAGAAACTTCATCAGCCACTCTTGATTGACGTGGTCAAAGAAGCCTTTGATGTCCGCCTCGACGACGAAGCTTACGTTCCGCTGCTGAATTGTGCGGCCAAGTTGGTCCACCGCCTGATGCTGCGTGCGTCCGGGCCGATAACCGTGCGAACATCCGAGGAAGTCCGCCTCGTATATCTGCTCCAACACTCGCGTCGTTGACAGGCCCACCACCTTGTCCTCAGTGCAGAGTATGCCTAGCGGTCGTTGCTGGTCCGTGCCAGGTTTCGGAATGTAGACGCGCCGTACTGGTTGCGGTCGATATCCCAGCCGCCCCAGCCGTGCGCTCAAGTCTCGGAGATTGCTCTCCAAGTCTCGCCCATATTCTGCTTTCGTTACTCCGTCAACTCCTGCCGCACTCTTGGCCGGCAGGTCCGCGTAGCAAGCGCGCAAGTGGTCCGGGTCAGTCACGTAATGATAAATCGAGGTGAACTGTTCCCTTCTCCCCTGTCGCGCTCGCTCCCCTATTCGTGTTAGGTCTCTGGCCATCTTCTTTCTACCTCTGCGTGTAGTGGATGTTTGCCCGCTCACGATTGAAAACTGTGGCAGCCTTCACTCCACCGGCATTACCCGGCTTCATCGCTATTCCAGCCACCATCCCAGGTCAGGGTCCTCTGTCGCGCCTCCGCTCCCGCGTCGGCACTGCATACTCGACACCGCTCAAACCACGACGCCAAGAACCTTTCTGACCAGCCTGGCTTGTCTCAGTTCATAATGTGCTGCTCGATGCTGTCTGCGACCCCGGAGCGGTTGGACCAGTACTCGTCTTTAGCGTCCTGGTCCCTGTTGCCTGCGGCCATTACAAGAGCTTCGGCCCGCCCAAATCCCTTCCTAACGGGGCTAACTACCAGATTCAGCGTCTCACGCTTCACCTCGCAGCCTTTGCTCAACTCCGTGTTTCTCCCACCGCCGTAGCCGCAGAGTTTCCGCCCTGGCTCTTTCGATTGCCAGCCGGGTTCCTAGTTGCTGCATAGCTGCGGTTGCGCACTTCGACGAACATACAGAATGGTTGACTACTCCTTTCCTGGAGGGCTACCCTCCCCCTTGAACTGAAACCATTTCCAGGTTTCCTGTAATT
>WNGL01009187.1_pt1 | contig 11482 bp, 7 predicted proteins | sample 5400591 | NCBI WGS metagenome assembly WNGL01 (sample SAMN13153377, study PRJNA577476) | soil metagenome | isolation source: 80 cm soil or saprolite under Garry oak tree replicate 1 | place: USA:California | collected 2016-06-15
CACACCTTCAGCCAGGTGGCCCTCTCGCTCGTCAGTACCAAGCCGCAGCGTGAGTTTTTGCAAGGCGTGATTAGCGACATGAATCAGATGCTTGCCGACTTCATACGCGCGCAACTCACTCTCGCGGCGCTTTCCTGGGTCGCCTACGCATCGTTTCTGGGACTCATCATGCACGTCCCCTACGCACTTATGCTCGGGACTGCGGGAGGCATCCTGGAATTCATTCCCGTCGTCGGACCACTGGTAGCAGCATTTCTGATTCTGAGTGTTGTCCTGTTGACCAGCTATCAACACTGGCTTGTGATTACGATTTTCCTGATTATCTGGCGCCTCATTCAAGACTACGTGGTCACGCCCCAAGTTATGGGAAAAAATATGGAACTGCACCCGCTGGCGGCAATCTTCGGCGTTCTTGCAGGAGGCGAAATTGCCGGCGTTCTGGGTGTTTATCTCTCGATCCCCGTCATGGCAAGTTTGCGAATCGTCTGGAGACGGTGGCGGATGTACGCGGAAAAACGGCGTTTCGGCCCGCTCAACGAATATTCGTTCATTACCGAAACGACCCCGAGAAAATGAAATCAACTCCGGGAACCTATGCCGCTTGCCGTTTCGATTCCACCGGCAGCCCAGCATTGCGCCACGCATCGAAGCCGCCTTCGAGCGCCCAAACGTCCTCGTAACCGCGTTCCTGAAGTTTCTGCACCAAACTGGCGCTGGAAGCGTCGTTGGGTCAGGTGCAATACGCGACCACTGGCCGGTTCTTCGGGATCCTTTGGAGGTTTTGTTCCAAGTTTTCCAGCGGCACACGAATCGCTTCTGGAATGATTACGTCTGATTGCGCCCAAGCCTTGGGATTTCGAACATCGATCACAGTGAAATCCTCACCCGCATCCATTCGTCTTCTCAGCTCATCCGGAGTGATTCTTGGAGCATTGGCCATGCCTAACCTCCTACTTCTAGATTCTAAGAGTAGATGCCACGTGTGAGGCTTGTGCTGTTCGTATAAGCATTGAAAAACACATAGCCCAAAGCGCAATAGCAGTAAATCGTTCAGGACAGAAGCGTGAGGTGTGGTTAGGCTGCCTCTTTGCGTTGTTCGCCAGATGCACGCTTCTTCTCGTCGTCATTCTCAGGGCTGGCGGCGACTTCCTTGCCTTTGTTGTCGTTGACCTGGTGTTTGCCTGTTTTCTCGGAGCGGTCGCTGTCTTGACTCGCTTCGCTTCCTTGAGCCGTTTCCGCACCGGCGTCTTTTGTTTCCTCAGGAGGCTTTTCTGCAGCCTTGTCAGGCACTTTTTCCTTCGCCTGCTCCGTGGCTTTTATGGCCGTCGAGAGAAGACGTTCTATCCTCAGCCGTGCGGCACGCCATCTGACGCTACTTGCATTCTTCGCTTGTTCCACATACGGCGCGAGTTGCTCATCTGTGGCTATGCCTTTTTCTCTCAGGAATTGGGCAATCGCCGCGTTCTGAGCCTCCAGAGCTTCGAGCGAAGGCAACACTTCATCAAGTAACTCTTCTGCTACGCTGGGATCCATAAATTTGTCTCCTCGCGAACTCACCTTTTTGATGCCCAAAACCGCACGAAGTAAAAGCAGGTGCACACTTCATCCCAGAAAACCTTTAGTGTTTTGGGGGCACGTCAGGCAACGCGTCACTGAGGCAGAACCTCGTAAATGCTGGCATTCAACCCGCCACTCCCGAACGACCAGGAGACACAACATACCTTGGAGGCCTTCATGAGAAAGCGGATCCAAATATTCTGGCTCACAACCGTGCTGTCGCTATTATTGGGGATTGCAACGTCAGGTTCTCAGCTCAACGCACAGCACAGTCCCAGTTCGCCTGCGGCCGCCGGGGCGCAGGAGCCACAACCAGGAGAGCAACCAGCGCAGCAGCCCGGGCAACCACAGGCCCAGCAACCAGGACAACAACCGGAACAGCCAAGCCAGCAAGACCCCGCCCCGCAAGCCGGGCAACAACAAGGTGTCCAGACATTCGAAGGACAAATTGTGAAATCTGGCGATAAGTATGTCTTCCAAGATTCCGCAACGGGTGCTACTTACGATATTGACCACCAGGAAGAAGTCAGCAAACACCTAGGGAGAAAAGTTCGGGTAACCGGTACCCTGGACCCAAGCGGGAAGATGATTCATCTGCAGCCCGGTGAACGTTAAGAAACTGCTGCATACAAAAAGGGGACCGAGCCGATCGGTCCCCTTTATTCTCACCTGGGCCGCTATCACGGGAAGGAACATGATGCCGGTCGTTTTTTGAGGCAAGCACCTCAATCCGCAGTTCTGGCTGCGTTTTGGCTACAACTAGTTGGGCAGTTTTGGAGGAGAACTGCGAGGTAAATGGTTATGATTGAGAGAAGTAGCACGGGAGAAGCCAGCCCTGAAAGGGCGGCGTCCGTGGTTAAATTCCGTTCCTTCCACCATATTCAATTCGTGATTTCGTCGCATCAGTGACTTGGTTCTCAGCGAGAAATAAGAAGCTCTGTTTTGCTGCTGTAAAGATGTCATCGCAATCACTGGCGTTCGCTGGTTGTCCAGAACGTATGGGGTCGAGCAGAATGATTCTTGGCCTTTGCGGCATTGGAGTTGTGGAACAATGTTAGGGGACGCCGCGCGCATCTCCGAATTTAACCCCCTCTCGCTCGCCGTTCCATTGCGTGCGCAGATGCCTGTTCACCCCTTTACTTCCACTTGCCCTCTCCCTCGACCAACGTGATATAGCGGTCAATGGGCAGATCCGTGAAGCGTTCGACTGCAGCGCTCGGCCGAGGCCATTTCACTTCGAGCCAGTCGATCTTGTTCCGTCGTTCTAGTCCCAATACAAGTCGAGGATCGTGAGACGACAGATAACTGCCGCCACCTACTTTCATTCGTGTCCTCGTCAGATCGCCTGCTTTATACGTGATGACCGCCCCAATAGCGTCGCGATTTGATTTCGTGCCGATCAGGTTGACCCCCAGCCAATGGTTCTTGCTTCCAACGTCATTCCGTAGCAACAAGGGCGCGCCATCGTTTACGGATACGAGGACATCCACGGCTCCATCATTGTTGAAGTCGCCGACCGCTAAGCCGCGCGCTGAGCGTGGTTTCGCGAAAACGGGTCCGCTCTGGGCGCTGACGTTCTGCCACGTCTTCCCTTTATTCTGAAAAAGCAGAAGGGGCTCGCGGAAGCCTACATTCGGCTTGAGTTTTTCCATGAGATCATCGGGATGACCATTCGCGATTATGAGGTCCAGATTGCCATCATTGTCGTAGTCAACGAACTTCAGTCCCCATCCGCTCAGTAGCTGCGTTGCACTGGCGATTCCGATCGGCGCAGCTTTGTCTTCGAACGTCTCGTCATGTTTGTTCTCATAGAGAGAATAAAATTCATGGTCGAGGTTGGTGACAAAGAGATCGAGCCATCCGTCCTGATCCAGGTCGGCGGAGTCCACCCCCATGCCGGAGCGTGCCTTACCCCCCTCTCCGTAGGCGACGCCGGCAGTGAATCCCATCTCCTCGAACCGCCGGCCCTGAAGGTTCTTGAAAAGAAAATTGGCCTCGGTATCATTCGCCACGAATAGGTCCAACCAGCCATCATTGTTTATGTCGGTTGCAACCACACCCCAGGCTTTGCCGGGATTGTCGGTAATGCCCATTTTTTGGCTGACGTCGGTGAAAGTCCCATCACCGTTATTGTGAAAAAGCCAGCTTGGCATCGGGGCATATATCCGTGGATAACAATATTCAGCCAAGCCCGCTAGCTCTGGAACGTTGGGAGCGTTACAGCGATGATGCTTGGTTTTGTCGAAGTCAACGAAGCGACCCACAAAGAGGTCGAGCCTGCCATCATTGTCGTAGTCGAACCACACCGCGCTTGAGGCCCAGCCTGGAGCGGCGACCCCGGCTGACGTCGTCACGTCGGTGAAAGTACCGTCCCCGTTATTACGGTAGAGAATGCTGCGTCCGTATTGGCTTACGTAGAGGTCGGGGAAACCGTCGGCATTGTAGTCGCCTACGGCAACGCCCATTCCGTAGCCGCCGCCTGCGACGCCCGCCTTGTCCGTCACGTCGGTGAAGGTGCCATCGCGATTGTTGCGATAGAGGGCGTTCCGAAGGGGCCGAGTGGGCGTGAAGAAATCGCAAGGCCCGCTATTCACCAGATAAATATCCATCCAGCCGTCGTTGTCGTAATCGAGAAACGCGCAACCCGCGCCGGTGGATTCTGGCAGATATTTTTCCGCCGAAGTTCCTGCGACGTGGGTCCAGGTGATGCCGCTCGCTGATGAAGGAACTTCTGAGAATGGATAAATCGGAGAATCGACAGTGCCAGCGAACTTCGTAATCGGGCCGAACGCTACAATTCCCGCCAGCATGCGAAGAAAATCTCGACGGCAGAAAAGTGCTTGTGAGGCTATTGCCGCTCCTGTTTTTTGGTACATGCTTAAGAACAGTGCTGTCGAGAAAATGCTACTTCGACTCACCCGAGTTCGGAGTTCCTGACTGCGGGTCCTGGCGCTGCAACAGCCCTTCCGCCACCCTGCGGCGTACTTTCTCCAGACTGGCGGCGGTTTCTCGCTGCAAGGCGGCTTCTCGATTAGCGTCATCTTTTCTTCCAACCCCGGCGTAGGCGAGCGCCAATTGGAAGTGTCCTGTCGGGCTATCTGCGGCCAGCTTCTCGTATTTTTCGAGTGGAGGGATTGCCTCTGCAAAGCGTTTGCTAGAGACCAGAGACATGCCCAACCCTAAATAGGCTTCGGCGAAACCAGCATCGAGACTAGTGGCACGAGTGTAATGACGGGTGGCGGCTGATAGATCGTTATCATTGCGAGCCAACTCCCCCAACACGTACTCCGCGCTTGCATTCTTCGGATCAATCTCAAGTTCGTCTTCAAAGTTTTTCTTCGCTTGCGCGACCACCTCCGGCGAAGGTTGCGGCTTCGAAATCAATGCCCGCCCGAGCCGGGCATGAATGCCAGGCAGCATGGGATTAATCTCAAGTATTTTCCGGTATTCAGCTGCGGCTTCGTCCCATTTCCCCTGTGTTTCAAGCGCCTCCGCGTTCAGCAAGTGGACCTGGTAAGAAAATGGCGCTTCCCGCGCCAGTTGTTGCGAGGTCATCAGCGACAGATCCGAAAACGCGTGAGTGGCCGCATAAAGCACCTCGGGATCGCGCGGAAAGTCTCGGTTCAGTGCATCGAGAAACGTAAGGGATTCGTAGGGCATATTGTGAGTCATCGCGCAATGCAGACCATCGAGTCCTGCACGTTTCTTAAGTTCTTTATCGGTGATCTGCCGGATGGATTTTTTCAAAAGGGGCAGTGCCTCAGTGCAGTGACCGCTCTCGGCAAGGTTGATGGCTCGCTCCGCACTCGGTGCGCTGGAGGCCGCACTGTTCGCCCCCTGCGCCTCTGCTATGGCCGTCGTAGAGAGGGAAAAAAAGAAAAGGAGGGTAAAACTGAGTACCCGCTGCATGCGATGATTATAAGCGGAAAGAGTAGGGACGATCTCCGAAAACCTACGACAAGCCGCTCGAAATATTTGTGATCAAATTACCAAATTTTTTGCGCTCGCGACGGAGTCTGGGGGCTGGAGTGTTGAAAAACGCAATTTACGGTCACTCGATTGGGCAGCGTCTGCTTATTTTGTCCGCGCTCCTCTGTGCTCCAAACCTGCTCGGACAGACAAGCACTCATAGCGTCCAATTTACAGACATCACCCAGCAAGCCGGCATTAAGTTCGTTCATTATCCGGGAAACAACGGTATCGCAATTATCAGCGAGGTCTTCGGACCTGGCGTTTGCGTTGCCGACTTCGATGGCGACGGCTGGCAGGACATTCATTTCGTCAACGGGCGTGATCTCTATGGGCGCGGAATCTTCGCCCGCAACGCACTCTACCACAACAACGGCGATGGTACTTTCACGGACGTCACTGATACAGCCGGTGTTCCCGGCACTGGCTATGGCTTGGGGTGCGTCTGGGGAGACTACGATAATGACGGCTTCCCCGATCTATATGTCACCCAGTTGGGGCGCAACGTCCTCTATCACAATAACGGCAACGGCACGTTCACCGATGTCACTGATAAGGCAGGAGTAGCCGGCGTCGCTTCGGGAACGCAGTTTCATGGAGGCGCGACTTTCTTCGATTATGACCGCGACGGCAAGCTCGACCTGTACGTCGGTGGCTACGTGACTCTCGATCGGGACAGCCCGCGATACTGCGACTTCGTCGATGTGCGCACTAACTGTCCTCCCAGCGTTTACAAAGGAAGTCCGGCGATTCTGTATCACAATAATGGCAACGGCACTTTTACAGACGTTACTTCCAGAGCTGGAATCTATCAGCCGGAAGGCAAGAATCTCTCTGTAGCTGCTGTGGACTATGACGACGACGGTTGGCCCGATCTGTTCGTCGCCAATGACGGGGTAAATGCCTATCTCTACCATAACGAGCACAATGGGACTTTCACAGAGATGGGTCTTTTGGCGGGTATGGCTCTAACTGGGCGTGGCAAGACCATGGCCGCCATGTGCATGTCTCTGGGTGATTACGATAATGATGGCAAACTCGACCTGTATATTTCGGACTTCCTGAAAGCGTCTGATCATGTCTGGCACAACGAGGGCAAGGGCACTTTTGTGGAAGTAAGCGATCAGCTGGGAATAACTGTTCCCACCCAGAATGTACTCAGCTTCGGCGGCGGCTTCTTCGACTATGACAACGACGGCTGGCTCGATCTGTTCATTGCCAATGGCCACGTCTATCCAGAGATCGAGCAATCCTCTCAGAAGGCCGCCTATAAACAGATCAACTCCCTCTTTCACAACGGCGGCAAGGGGAGCTTCGTGGAAGTAAGCAAGTCGTCCGGTGACGGCTTTCATACTCCTTATGTTGGCCGCGGTGTCGCTTTCGGAGACTTCGACAACGACGGATATTTGGATTTGGTCGTTGGGAACAACGGCGATCCGCCATTGCTTCTGCACAACGGCGGCACAGGCAATCACTTCGTGAACTTCAGAGTGGTTGGAACCAAGAGTAATCGCGATGCTATGGGAGCACGCATCAGGATTTACGCCGCTGGCATCTCGCAAATGCGGGAGATTTATGGCGCCGGCAGTTATCTTTCGCAAAGTGATCTGCGCGCCAACTTTGGCCTCGGTAAGGCCACCCGCGCCGAGACAGTAGAAGTCTCTTGGCCAAGCGGCCTCAAGCAGACTTTCAAAGATGTTGAAGCGGACAAGTTCTATCTGATCGAAGAGGGAAAGAACGACCTGAGCCAGCAGATGTTCACAAAAGTTCCACCGACGAAAGCCCGCAGATAGCAGATTCGGAAAAACAAAAGCAGGCGCCGAAGCGCCTGCCTCACCAAAAAATCACCCACAGCTCAGAACAGGAATTTTAATCCGAGCTGTATGTTTCTTTCGCTCTGCGAGTCAACGGTTTGACCGAAGACAGGGCTATTAAGATCGAATGAACCGCTGGCCGGTCCCGCTGCAAAAGTGTGGATAGGATGATTGAAGGCGTTGATTCCCTCCAATCGGAATTGCAGCGTCTTGCCTTCGGCGACGATGAAGTCCTTGTGCAGACTTAAGTCGACGTCCGCTATGCCCGGCCCACGCCCGTTCCCGACCGAACAGGTGCCAAACGAGTTCGACGGATGTGTTACCCCGGTTGAATCAAACCACTGGATGTAGGAAGGCCCAGGATTTGTTGATGTACCTCCAGGGACATACTTGTTGACGGTATGCAGCGGCCCAGCGCAATTCGGCCGCGCACTCAGGAAGTAAGCGCCTATCCCGTTGGTGTTCGACGGATCGCCATTGAATGCGCCCCAGCCACCGAACTCATTTAGAGTCAGAGCGTTCCCCGTGTGCAAGGTGATGATCCCGCCGATCTCCCAATTACCAACGATCGCGTTGAGAGCCGAATTCATATCGTGGCCGAATTGTTTCCCGCGCCCGACCGGAAGCTGGTAAATCACGTAACTGCTCATGATGTGCGTCTGGTCGAAGTAGCATGGTCCCCAATCAGCCCGAGGATCATACGAGTTCTGCCATCCTGGCTGCCCTCCTGAACTCGTTGCTCGAGTGCTACCCCAGCCCGTTCCGAAATATCCCGGGGAGTTGCTTAGGCATTTCGAGTACGTGTAGGCGACTTGGGCTTCTAGCCCGCTGCCCATCCGCTTCTTCAGCAGAGCCTGGAGAGCATCGTACCGCTGGCTGGCGTTAGACATATTGGTTCCTGCGATGGCATTGGAACCGCCTAATAGTGAGTTGTCGGCCGAATAGAGCGAACCCGAAGCTCCGCCGCCCAGAAGCGGGCCAGCAACTCGACTGACAATCTGCTGCCCAGGTCTTGCTACTCCCCCAGCCGAGTTCAATCCAATCAGCTGGCTAGCGTCAAAGAAGTTCAGCAGATGTGTACCGTGCTGGCCAACATAGCCAATCTGGAACGTTAACGTGTTAGTTAACTGATGCTGGAGAGTGAGGTTCCACTGCTGAGTCAGCGCGGGCCGGAATTTCTGGTCGAATACTCGAATTCTGCTACCGGCGTAGCAACTGATGTTAATTGTCGGGCAGGGTATGACCGCCGTTGACGTTCCAAAGCCATTAGAGATTGATCCCGAGCTTACATCTTCCTCCGCACCAAAGAACGGTGGATTTTGAGTGAGTTCCTCGTTTGCCCCCGCTCCTTCTACATACTCGGAAATTGCGTAGCCGCCACGCAGAACCGTCTTGCCTCCGAGCGCGGAGGGTGTCCAGGCAAAACCAACTCGCGGCAGCCAATCGCCAATACCGAGATAATTGTTACGCAGTGCCCGATTGCTGTACTTTGCGGTTCCGTCGCGGCCATTCGGAGTGTAGATGGTTCCCGTGTAGAGACCGAAATTCACATAATCATTGTGAACCTCATAAAAAGGTGTATGGTCTTCGAAACGCAACCCCAAGTTTAAGGTGAGACTGTTTGTTACGCGCCAGTCGTCCTGCATATAAGCTGCAAAGATGTTGCCGCGAAGTCCGAACAAAGTATTCGTATTTCCATCCCTCTTACCCGAGCCGATATTACCCAGCCAAAAATCAGCCATAGAGAACCCAGTCCGGCTATCAACCTGCAAGAAACCGAGTTCGCCGTTATTTCCACCGTAATCGTAGTTCTCGCGTTCGCGCCAGTATTGGAAACCCGCCTTCATCGAGTGGTGTCCATGGTTCAAGATCAGATTGTCTTCGAACTGAACATCTGTACTGTGGAATATCTGGACTGCATCGATTGAGCCGAGGCTAGGAGCGCCGGAACCAGCTCCTCCGATTTGAATGTTAAGCAATCCGGGAACGGGATTGGCCCCTGCAATCCCGAGCGTTTGCCCAAAGTCTCCCAGCACATCAGTGGTGTTCCCCGCTTGAGTGTAGTGGACAGCGCCGAATCCGATGCGGACTTCGTTCAGCAGGCTGGGACCGAACGTGTGCGCCCAGTTGAGCACCGCGTTTCGAACCGGAGTATCCACATTAGCTCCGCTGCCTGGATTGGCAACCGGCAGTAAAGTGAATGCTGGGTTGCGAAGATCCATCTGTGACCAGCGGAAGAAAACATGATCTTTATTAGAAACGTTGTAGTCGATCTTCACGTCTCCTTGGTCATTATTGAGGTTGTTGCCAGTTTTGTAGAAGTAGTTGTTGGCAAGCGCAGTATTAATTTGGGCTGCGGGATATTTTCCAGAGGCAAGCAAGTTGGCGACTACGGAACTGACGGAAAATCCGCCAGCAGCCAAGTCATTATTGGTTATTGCAGTGGGATTCGCCCCGCCGCATGCTGGCCGGTTCGCCGGGTTCACATAATAGGTGGTTGTGAGGGCAGCACAAGTTCCGCTAACTGGCCCGCCGGAATTGGGCACAACAAGTTGGTTCAAGGCTATCTGACCGCTGGAATCTCGGTCGTTACAAACACCACCCGTGAATCCCCCTGGGCAAAGCTGGGAGTAGTTGCCAGCGCGCTCCAATGACGTCAAGAGTTGAACACCCGTGGTGCCGGCATTGACCAACCGTTGTCCCTGATAATCTGCGAAGAAGAACAGTTTGTTCTTCACGATCGGGCCGCCGAACGTCGCCCCGAACATGTTGAACCGCATTTCAGGCTTAACGGTTGTGCCATCCGCCTTGTGACCAAGGATACCTTCGAATGCTGGGATGCCTTTGGTCGCATTGGACTCCCACTTATTGGCATTTAGGTAGTCGCTGCGGAAGAACTCGAAGAGACTGCCGTGGTAGCGGTTCGTGCCCGATTTAATGCTTGCGCTGACGATACCGCCCTCATAGTTCCCAAATTCCGCGGAGGCGTTCTGTGTGATGACGTTAAATTCCTGAATCGCATCCACGCTCGGAAGATAACCAACTTCGTTGTTCTTTGCCTCACCGTTGAGTTGGCCGTCGAGAAGAAATTCATTGGCCTGCTCGCGGTTGCCATTGATGTAAGGGCGTCCAGCGGATGGCATGGTTTGAGGGTATTGAACTGAGGCCGGATCAACGTGGGTCGCGCCCGGCGACAGTAATGTCAACTGCACGTAGTTGCGTGCGGCCAGAGGTACTGCGGTCACAGTATTCGCGTCGATCAGAGTGCTGACCTCGGTCGATTCGGTTTGCAATATCGGGGCGCTCGCTACAACTTCCACACTCTCCGAGGTCTGCCCCACCTTCATCTGCACGTCCACGCGGGCGGACTGGTTCAGTACGAGAGTGAATGCCGGGTACGCAGCAGTCTGAAATCCCGCGGCGACAACTTTCACCGAGTAGCTGCCCACTTGCAAGCGCGTGATGTTGTAGGAGCCAGTATCGTTTGTCTTTACCGTCCAAACGGTTCCACGATCGGTATCGGTAGCGGTCACGTTGGCGCCGCTGATTGGCGCGCCACTCGGGTCGGTGATGGTCCCCAGAATCGACGCCGTTACTTCTTGTGCCCAGACCTTGGGCAGGCCGGCTAACGCGGTCACAACGAAAAGGAGCAGAGCCAGGGAGAGCGATCTGCGTGTGCTCATCTCAGAACCTCCGGGAAGAAATGTTTCGGACCCCAAAAACTGTTGATGCAATGCTATATAGCAGATGTATGTAGCTGGTCAAGCAAAAAATGATGCGGCGGAAAGAAAATTTTGATTTTTTCCACAATGCTCCTCCGAAAGATCGCCGGTAAGGACCCCGCCTGCTGTTTTTGCACCCTCGTCGGACATTGATTAGGCGCATGTTTTTGCGCTTATACCGAAACTTACTGGTGAAACGATATTCTGCTCCGGCCACCACTCCTTACCTTTGCCGAAACGATGTCCATCTTTTTGGTGACAATCTCTTTACATTCGGCGGTTTATTAGCTATATAGCAGTAGGGCGACCCATCGCGGCTCCCATCATCTACCGTGGTTTGCAGAATCGATTGACATGCCCACAAATGGTCAGAATGGCACTCCTGCCTACCAAAGAATTCAGGGCGCCATCCGTGAGCGC
>WNGL01009190.1_pt1 | contig 11481 bp, 12 predicted proteins | sample 5400591 | NCBI WGS metagenome assembly WNGL01 (sample SAMN13153377, study PRJNA577476) | soil metagenome | isolation source: 80 cm soil or saprolite under Garry oak tree replicate 1 | place: USA:California | collected 2016-06-15
GGCATGGTCCGTGAATATCACGATGGCGGTGTCACCTGAGCTGGTGCCCGAGCACTCTGCAAACGTGCTGAGCGCTCCGCTTACGGCGCTCCCGGTGTCAATGCTGACATGGGAGCACGCCGCGCCGTGCTGCGCCATGGCCGCGAGCAGGCTCTGGACGCCTGGGTAGGAACGCGCAGGTGGCGGCGAGGCCGCCGGGCTGCTGGTGTTGCTGTTGGTGACGAGCACAACGATGACGATGACAACTACGAAAACCAGCGGCGGAGTCACTACCAGGAAGGGTGTACGCCGCCAGAAGGGCTTCGGTCCTTGAGGGTTGCTCCCCGGCGGTTGTGCTGCAGGGCCTCCGGGCGGTGGCCCGTCCGGGTTCTCAGGGCTACCGGGCGGCTGTTCTTCACTCATCTGCTCCCCCAACCGTCACCATGAGATAAAGGTAACGTTCCGTACGTCAAACTGACAGCCTGTTGAAAAGCCAAAGGTCACAGCGTGATTCCAACCTGGTGACGTTGGGTCTTTTGCGAGAGTCCAGGGCGGGCAGCGCGGTTGTGGTTCTCATGGTGGTGTTTCTTCCGCCTGGTCCCTTGCCGCCTGTCAGCTCTGATTTATGAGCCCGCTAGCCGTCGGGCCGGAACCGGCAGTCCAGCGGCTGCGGCTGGTCGGCCCCAGCGATCCGCCTGCTCACCGGGTGAGCGGCGTAGTCGGCAGCGATCTTGTCGCGCAGCTCATCCGGTCCTTCGGCACCTATGGTCGCGTGGCTGTCCCTGCGCTGGGCCACCCAGCGGCCCAGCCCGAAGCACTCGATCAGGTAGGCGCTGTCCCAGTGCCAGCGCAGGTCGTCAAGCGGTCCTTCCCAGTCACTCACGGTTCCAAGCTATATCAGGTATGGCAACCATGCTAGACATGACCTGACAATGCAGCCATGACCAGCATGGTTAGCTTGTTTGATCATGGAACGGCTCGTCATCGACCTGCACAGCCCGGAGCCCAGCTACCAGCAGCTCGCCAGGCAGCTGCGCGAGCGGATCACTTCCGGCCAGATCGGGCCGCGTGAGGCGCTTCCCTCGATCACCCAACTGACGGGCGAGACCGGCCTGGCGGTCGGCACGGTGCGCAAGGCCATCGCGCTGCTGGTCGATGAGGGCTACGCCTACACGGTGCCGGGGCGCGGGACCTTCGCGGCGCAGAGGGACGAGTGACGCCTGCCCTGGGAAGCAAGGAGTGATTTAGGTTGACTCCGACAGTACGCGGCGGCTGCCGCGCTCGGCGTCCCGATGACCGGCCGCGCGCGGTCCCCGCCGCACATCCCCAGTGCCGCGCCCGCAAGATGCAGTCATGGCGTCCTCCTCGCGCCGGGGCATTCTGTCGCCGTGCAAAGATCACCGTCAAGGGCGCGCCCAAGGGCGCGTCGCCTGCGGCGATGGCGCAAGCGCCACCCTGGACGGTGATCTTGCCCGGCAAGACTCGACACCTGTCAGGAGGACGGGGGAAGAGCGAAGGGATCACGGTGGCGGGCGCGCAGACCATCCAGGCTACGAGTCGGCTTGCCAAACTGCCCGGAAGTCTGTACAGTCCTTCTGTACGGAAGTCTGTACAGTCTGGGTATGCTTAGGAGGCAGGGAATGGACTCCGCCGCATCACTCACGGAAGCCCGCGATCGACTCAGCGAAATTGTCGAGAGCGCCGCCACGTCGGGTGAGGCCTTCACGATAACCAAGCATGGACGACCAATGGCCGTAATACTCTCCTACGACGAGTACGAGTCTCTCATTGAGACGCTGAACATCCTCTCCGACGCGGACACCATGGCCGCGATTGCGGAGGCTCGCGAGGAGGTCTTCGAGAACGTCGAGGACGGGTGACCTCGAATGCCCTCGCTGAGTCGCCGGGCTAAGGAGGATCTCGCTGCACTGCCTGACGCCCTCCGGATCAAGGCCGAATCGATCATTGCGCGGCTTGACGCCGAGCCAGGGATCGGCAAGAAGCTGGTCGCTGGGCTCAAGGGGATCCGTTCTGCGCGCCTTGGGCGATCCCATCGAATTCTTTATGAGATCCGCCCAGACGGGATGGCGCACGTGCTGACCGTTGGGCAGAGGCGGGACATCTACAGGTGACCAACGACCCGCTCCCCGACTCTGGTCCCGAGCGTGAGATCTTTCTGCGTGCGCTGAGGCGGTTCAGTGATGCGTGTGAGCCGCCTGACCTGATCGCGGAGTGCCCGTTCTCCATCGACCTGCCTGGTGGCGGTCGCGGTTGCGGCGAGGAGTGCCTCGAACTGCTCGACCGATATGGGGTCCCCCCAGCTGCTGGGCAAGTTTCCATGGGGAGCGGAGGCATGGCAGCCCACTCGATGGGAACGCCGAGGCGCTCTAGGTCTGACTCTGCTCACAAGCCGTTCGACGCGGCGGAGAACTTCTACCGTGACAGCGACAACGCCGACCGTTCCCGCTGGGAGGCTAGTTCGCTGCTCTACGACTTGCGCCGGGCGTACCTGCCCACAATGATGGCCAATTCTCAGCGCTGTGCCAGCCTGACAGCTACCGCGGACGAACTGCGGAGGCGCGGGTTCGACGTCGATGCGCTTCTTCGCCTGGGTCTCAGGACACAGTTCGCTACCGCCCTCATGGTTGCGGCAGTGCTGCCTGATCTTCTCGCGGCCTTGTCACCCCAAGGCGGGAAAGAAGACACTCCAGCGGAAATGGCCCGCCTGGAACCACCGCCCGGATGGCCGAAGCTTCTTGACTCGTTTCTGGAGGGGAAACGCCTGGAAGGTATAGATCCGCCCCCATCCGATGCAGACGAACTAGCTATTGTTCGGTACCGCACGAAAATAGCGATAACTGGCGAGTTCGGAGCCCGTGTCCGAATCTGGGCCGGAACTGCGCCAGTGGATGACCTTATCAACTGGCGTCCACCACCGATTGACGATTTCCTCGCATACGACTTGGGACGCGAGTCTGAACTGCGAGCTGAGTCCCCTCGTCAACAGTGGGTGATAGACAGGTTCACTAAGACGTACTTGACCGACTGGGACACGGATTCGCTTAAGCTCGAATGGCGTTACCAGCAGGGCGCCGAACAGCCGCCCTGCCCCCCACGAGAGATGGCCGGACGGTCGGTAGATGGCAACGATCTCGCGCGGGCCGTGGCCGAAGCCACGACGAAACCTGTCACCCACGCAGGGGACATGCTGAGGGTCCTCGTCCCGACGGCGGTTCGGCTCCTCCACGAAGGTCATCGTGGAGCTGCCGCTGCCATGTTCGACGCCGCACGCCACGAAGAATGGGAGAGCGCGGACTTTCACAATAATTACGGGTTCTGTCTCCTGCCCGATGACCCAGCGGGAGCCCTCGATGCGCTCGAACTCGCGAGCAGACTAGGATATACAGAAACTGTCAACGTCGGCAATCGTGTCCTGGCACTGTTCCGTCTAGGCAAGCATGCGGCTGCGCTGGAAGTTGCCGAACGCGCCGTTGACCGGTGGAAGGATCTCGACACTGACTCGTCATATCTCTGGGATTTCGCTTCGCCAGAGCCGAAATTGCTCGACAAGCAGAGCCCACGCCGGTACCTGCTCAAGCTCGCAGTACACATAGCAAATGCATCAGGTAATGAGGTCGCTGCTGCTCGGTGGGAGGACATTCAGCGCCGACTGACTGCCACTGACTGATGCACATTCTGGCCCTTTTAACGCTGCGCAACGAGGAAAGCCGACGCGAGCTACGGATCAGAAGATTGGGCGCATCGGCTCTCGTTGTCGCCAGTCACGGTGCCACGGCTCCTTCCGCTTATCGGTGGGCCTCCAGCGGCCGGTGATGGTCACCGTGAGCAGCTCGCCGCCCGCCCCTGGCTATCCAGACACGCCGCTCGTCGGACTACTCCAGGTGATGGCGGCGGTCACCGCTGATCACCCCGCAGCCGCTCCAGCAGCTCGTCAGCCCGCGCGGCGCTGGCGTCGTCGCTGACCCGGATCTCGCAGGTCAGCCACCCGCGCACCAGGTAGAGGTTCCGCAGCATCGCGTCGATGGCGTCCACCGCGTCCGAGGCGCAACGGCGGGCGAACGCATCCGGCTCCTGCCGGTGCTCCCAGACTGCGAGCCAGACGCCGAGGTCCTCGATGCGCTCGCGGATGACGAACAGCGGGGCGTCGTACGGGCTGGCGGTCATCGTGACCACCGCCCGCCGGGAGCAATTCCTGGGAGCAACACGCCGTGGAGCACCGGAGTACGCTGCATAACGCGGCAGAGGATCGCCGCAGGTCGTGCCCGACGCGGCATAGAACCGCATGACGTGACAGAGGTGATGGATATGCGCGTTCCGCAGGTCAGCGAACGCATCAAGGAAGCCCCGGCCCAGGCACTGCGCGGCGTCTTCGCCGGCATCGGCCAGCTGCTGCTGATAACCGACAAGCTCAGGAACAAGGCCTCGCACCAGGACGTCCCGCGGGCCAGGACGCCCGAGGCGTCGGAAACCGTCACTGACACGACCGTCACCAGCCCGGCCGGCAACGGCGCCGGGACCACGGCGGCCGAGGCTGTTCCGGCTCCGACGCCGGCTGCTCCGGCGCCGGCCGAGGCGGTCACCGAGAGCCAGACGGTCGCAGCCGAGGCCGCTCCGGCCCAGGCGACCGCGGCCACGCCGGCCACGACCCCGCGCACCGCCGCCAAGCCGCTGGCTGACAAGCCCGTTACCGCGAAGCCTCCGGCCAAGCCGGCGACGGCCAAGCCCGCCGCGGCGAAGCCGACCACGCCGCGGCGCACGGCGGCCAAGGCGGCCGCGGCGGAGGCCGCGGAATCCGCGGGCGAGACGGCGCCGAAGCCGCCCAAGCGGCAGAGCAGCAGGAACTTCGACAAGACCGGCAACGTGCGGGTGCTCGGCGACGAGGCGGACACGCCCGCGGCCGGCGCCGCGCCCGAGCCGACGGCCGCCGGCGCCGCCCCGGCCGCCCCGGCTGAGCCGGCGGCCGCTGCCCCCGAGCCGGCCGCCGTAGCCGAGCCAGTGGTCGCCGCTGAGCCTATGGTCGCCGCTGAGCCGGTGGTCGCCGTGGCTGCTGCCGCGCCGCTGCCCAACTACGACGAGCTGTCCGTGGCGTCGCTCCGCGCCCGGCTGCGCAACCTCGACGTCGCGCAGGTCAGGCAGCTCGCGGAGTACGAGCGGGCGCACGCCGCCCGGGCCGACGTGCTGACCATGTTCGAGCGCCGGATCGCCAAGCTGGAGGCAGAGGCCTAGTGCCGCTGGACACGTCGGCCGATTCACCCGTCCCCGTCCGCACGGTGCTGCAGTTGGTCGGCGGGTGGATCAGCCGACTCGGCCGGGTCTGGGTGGAAGGGCAGATCGCCGAGCTCGCCGTGCGTGGCGGCGCGGTGTTCCTGACCCTGCGTGACCCGGTCGCGGCCGTGTCCGTGCGGGTCATCTGCTCCCGGCTGGTGTTCGACGCGGCCGACCCGCCACCCGCCGACGGGGCCAGGGTGGTCATCCTGGCCCGGCCGGATTTCAACGCCAACCGGGGCTCGTTCGCCCTGACCGCGCTGGAGATCCGCGCCGTCGGGGTGGGCGAGCTGCTGGCCCGGCTGGAGCGGCTGCGCCGCCAGCTGGCCGCCGAAGGGCTCTTCTCCCCCGAACGAAAGCGGGCCATTCCCTTCCTCCCCGGCGTCATCGGCCTGATCTGCGGACGCGATTCCGCGGCACAGCGCGACGTCCAGCAGAACGCCGGGCGGCGCTGGCCCGCCGTCCGGTTCCGGGTGGAGCAGACGGCGGTGCAGGGGCAGTACGCGGTCGAGGAGATCACCGACGCGTTGCGGCGCCTGGACGAGGACCCCGAGGTCGACGTGATCGTGATCGCCCGGGGCGGCGGCTCGCTCGAGGACCTGCTCCCCTTCTCCGACGAGTCGCTGATTCGGGCCGTGGCGGCGTGCCGGACGCCGGTGGTGAGCGCGATCGGGCACGAGCAGGACTCGCCGCTGCTCGACCTCGTCGCCGACCTGCGCGCGTCCACGCCGACCGACGCGGCCAAGCGGATCGTGCCCGACGTCGCCGAGCAGGCCGCGCTCATCACCCAGCTGCGCGACCGGGCGCGCCGGTGCGTCACCGGCTGGCTGGACCGTGAGACGGCATGGCTGGCGGCGGTCAGGTCCAGGCCCGCGCTGGCCGACCCGGTACGGGAGATCGAGCGCCAGGCCGAGCGGGTGGACGCGCTGCTGCAGCGGGCCCGGATGTCGCTGACCGCCAGCCTGGCCCGGGCCAGCGACGACGTGGCGCACACCCAGGCCCGGCTGCTCGCCTTGTCGCCCGCGTCCACGCTGCGCCGCGGTTACGCGATCGTGCAGCACCGCGACGACGGCGTGGTCCGCGGCGCGGCCGAGGTGAAGCCGGGCGAGCTGCTGACCGTCCGGTTCGCCGAGGATCAGCTCACCGTGCGGGCCGGGGATGACGGTGCCGGCGGATAGGGTTGGGGTCGTGACGGATGGCGCGGACGCTCAGCCCTCGAAAGGGCCTGAGACGCTCAGCTACGAGCAGGCCCGGGACAAGCTCGCCGCGGTGGTCAAGCGCCTGGAGGCCGGCGGCCTGACCCTGGAGCAGTCACTCGAGCTGTGGGAACGCGGTGAGCGGCTGGCGACGGTGTGCGGCGAGTGGCTGGACGGCGCGCGGGCCCGGCTGGCCGCGGCCATGGCCACTCGCGACGACTCCGGCAAGGCGGAAGACGAGCAGACTGCGCCATTTTAAGCTGGCCCCTTCTGAACCACCTTGCCTGTTTGCCCGGTGCTTGGCTGGGCACCCGTTGAGCAGGCAACAGCGAGGTGGGCGCGATGAACCCCGTCGAGAAGGCGATCAGGAAACTAGACGCCACGCAGCAGCGTTACCGGCCCACCGCGTTCGTCCTCGGGGTGGTGAAGAAGTACGGGGACGACAACGGCGGCGCGCTGGCCTCCAACCTCGCCTACTCCGCGTTCGTGTCGATATTCCCGCTGCTGCTCATCCTGACGACGATCCTCGGCCTGGTCGCCTCGGTCAGTCCGTCGGTGCGGACCCAGGTGCTGAACGCGGTGGCCGGGCAGGTCCCGCTGATCGGGAAGACCCTGACCGGCAACGTGCACCAACTCCAGCGCTCAAGCATCATCGGGCTGGTCGTCGGCTTCGTCGTCCTGATCTGGGGGGCAAGTGGCCTGGCCCAGGCCGGGTTGTTCACGATGGCGCAGGTCTGGAACCTGCCCGGCCCCGCCCGGCCCGGGTACGTCCAGCGGCTGGGACGCGCGATGCTCTTCATCGCCCTGCTGGGCGGCGGCGTGATCGTCACGACCGGGCTGGCGAGCCTCAACACCTATGTGCTGAAGGGCTTCTGGGCGGTGATCCTGGCCGGGGTGCTGACGGCGGCCTTCAACGTCGGCATGTACGTCGGGGCCTTCCGTGCGCTGACCCCGAAGGGGGTGCCGACCCGCCGGCTGCTGCCCGGCGCGATCACCGGCGGCATCTGCTGGACGGTGCTGCAGGTCCTCGGCACCTGGCTGGTGCATCACTTCTTGCACAGCGACTCGCTCTACGGCGTGTTCGGCACCGTGCTCGGCCTGCTGGCCTGGATTTACCTCGCGGTACTGGTCACCGTGTACTGCGCCGAGATCAACGTGGTCCTGTCGCGGCGGCTGTGGCCCCGGTCCATCGTGCAGCCGCCGCTGACCGAGGCCGACCGGGCCAGCATGGCCCTGCAGGCCCTGCAGAACCAGCGGCGCCCCGAGCAGCACGTCGAGGTGACCTTCGACGACCGGCCGCCAGAAACGGATGCGCCGGCCAGGCCCCCGCAGACCCCAGACGAGGTCGCCCCGCCCGCAAAGGCCCGGGTGCCGGAGCAGCGCCCCGATCCAGACGGCATGAGCAGCCACAAGACGTAGGCGCGGCGGTTAGGTATGAGAGTGGCGTTGTGCACACAAGAATGTGTATAACGCCACTCTCATACGTTCCGGGCTGGGGCGTGTGGGACTTGAGGTGCGGGTGGTGCCGACGATTAGGCGCTGCGGTTAGGCGCCGCGATTGGACCGGCGCGGTTAGGCGCCGCGGTTAGGCGGGGCGGAGGGAGGCGGCTAGCTGGCGCAGTTCGGGCCAGGTGGCGTTGCCGGTGACGACGAGGGTGACGCCGGCCGGGCTGGTGCGGTACATCGAGCGCTGGCCCCGGGCGGGGGTGGCGCTGAGGTTCCAGGCCTGCCCGTTTACCGAGGACGGCGGCAGCACGGTGCCCCCGTTGGTCATCCGCCGGACGAACGCCGCGGGGTTCGCGTTGGTCTCCTCCAGCGAGGCCAGCAGCCCGTCCGGGGTCATGTAGTCGAGCGCCCAGGTGACGGTGCCCGCGCCGTTCGCGCCGCCCACGGCCAGGCCGGAGCCGACCGGCTGCCACGATGCGGGCAGGCCGCGCGGGGCGACCGCCGGGTACGGCGCCAGCCGGGTCAGCCGGTCCAGGTCGGCGCGGTAGCTGACGGTGACGGGTTCGGCGGCGTGCGGAGCCGGGATCGCCACCACGGCGACGGCCGCCGCGAGCAGGCAGCCCAGCGCGGAAAGGCCGCCACGCACGACCCTGTTCACCGCGGTACCCGGTTCGCCACAGCACAGGGTAGCCCGGCCTACGGGGTGGACAACGAGAGCTCCGGGGTGGACAAGGAGGGCTCCGGGGTGGACAAGGAGGGCTCCGGGGTGCTGCATAGGATCAACAGACGGCCAGCGGAAGGACATCGACCATGACCGCGGAACAGCAAGCTCACGAGCCAGCCAGCCACGCCCCCGACCGCAACCTGGCCCTCGAGCTGACCCGGGTGACCGAGGCCGCGGCGATGGCCGCCGCCCGCTGGGTGGGCCGGGGCGACAAGAACGGGGCCGACGGGGCAGCCGTGAACGCGATGCGGATGCTGATCAACTCGGTATCGATGCGCGGCGTGGTGGTTATCGGCGAGGGCGAGAAGGACAACGCGCCGATGCTGTTCAACGGCGAGGAGGTCGGCGACGGCACCGGCGCGGCCTGCGACGTGGCGGTCGATCCGATCGACGGCACCCGGCTGTGCGCCAACGGGATGCCGAACGCCATCTCCGTCCTGGCGGTAGCCGACCGCGGCTCGATGTACGACCCCTCCGCGGTGTTCTACATGAACAAGCTGGCCACCGGGCCGACCGCGGCCGACCTGGTGGACATCACCGCGCCCCCGGCGGCCAACGTAGCCGCCGTGGCCAGGGCCAAGGCATGCTCGCCGCAGGACGTCACCGTGGTCATCCTGGACCGGCCTCGGCACGAGAAGCTGATCGCGCAGGTCCGGGAGACCGGCGCCAGGATCCACCTGATCACCGACGGCGACGTGGCGGGCGCGATCATGGCCGCCCGCGACGGCACCGGCATCGACCTGCTGCTCGGCATCGGCGGCACCCCCGAGGCCATCATCGCCGCGTGCGCGCTGAAGTGCCTGGGCGGGGTCATCCAGGGCCAGCTCGCGCCGCACGACGACGAAGAGCGCCAGAAGGCGCTGGACGCAGGGCACGACCTGGACCGCGTGCTCACCACCGATGACCTGGTGTCCTCCGACGACGTGTTCTTCGCGGCCACCGGGATCACCGACGGCGAGCTGATGGGCGGGGTCAGGTACCGGGCCGGAGGCGCGACCACGCACTCGCTGGTGATGCGGTCCCGGTCCGGGACCATCCGCCGTATCCAGAGCGAGCACCAGCTGTGGAAGCTCCGCGCCTACTCCTCTGTCAATTTCGGCTGAAGGCTCCGGTCAATTTCGGCTGAAGAGGCGGAAGCGGCGGCTCTTCGGCGGCGTGCGCACGGCTAGCTCGCCGCCCAGCACCAGCGCCCGGACCTCGATCACCGGCGCACCCGGGCCGGCCGGCGGCGCCGTGCCGCCCCGCTTGCGGCCCAGCACCATGTGCCCGCTCACGGTCACCGACACCCCGTCGGGCACGATCAGCCTGAGCCTGCCGCCGAACACCGTCGCGTACAGCTGCACCCGGCTGGATTGCAGGATCGCCTGGGTGAAGTCGACCTCCACCTCGCCGAACATGGCGGTCACGGTGAGGTTCTCCGGTACCACCCAGCGGCCGTCCCGGCGGGCCGGGCCGAAGATCCCGGCGATCACCTTGCCGCCGTCCAGGCGCACCGGCTGGGCGGACGAGACCGCCAGGTCCGTGGTCAGCTCCGCGAGCTCGCCGAGCGTCCGGGCCGCGATCGCCCGCTGCACCCGTTCGGCATGTTCGTCCGCAGTGAGCCGCCCGTCGCTCATCGCGTCGCCGAGCATGGTCAGCACCCGGTCCCGGTCCGTGTCGGAAGCACGCAGGTCACGAGGTGACGGCCGTGGGCTCATGGGCTCATTATCGCCCTCCCCCGCGAGCCAGAGGGCCGCCGGCGGCGACTGGACTGACGAGCGGCGAAGGAGCGAGGAGGGAAGGAGCCGCCTCGAGAGGCGGCCCGGAGGCGAGCGGGAAAAAGAGCGCCCGGAGGCGAGCGGGAAAGAAATCGAGTCGGCTGTACGCGGCGGGGTTGAACGTGCTACCCATGGGTGCATGACAGACGGAGCGATCGAAACGGTGATGGAGCGGACACGCCAGGAGGAGATTCGCCTGGTCCGTTTCCTCTACGCCGACCACGGCGGGATCATCCGCGGGAAGGCCGCGGGCACGGCGCGGCTGCGCGAGCGGATGTCCAGCGGCATCGGCCACACGGTGGCGATGATGGCTATGTCCATGCTGGACCAGCTGCAGCCGGTGGCCGGGATGGGCCCGGTCGGCGAGGTCAGGATCGTGCCGGACCCGGACACGTTCGTCGCTCTCCCCTACGCGCCGGGCGCCGGCGCGATGCTCGCGGACCTGGTCAAGACCGACGGCTCGCCGTGGGAGGCGTGCCCGCGGACGTTCCTCAAGCAGGCCCTGGCCGAACTGGCCGGCGAGGGCTACTCGATGCAGGCCGCGTTCGAGCCCGAGTTCACCGTCGGCCGCCGCGAGACCTCGCCCGCCGCGCCATCGATCCCGGACCGGCTCATCCCCATCGACGACAGCCTGTGCTACTCCTCCACCGGCTTCCACCAGGCGCACAACTTCACCATGGAGCTCGTCGCGGCGATGGAGGACCAGGGCCTGGAGGTCGAGCACTACTACCCCGAACTCGGCCACGGTCAGCACGAGCTCTCCATCCGGCACGCCGACGCGCTGCGCGCCGCCGACAACCAGGTGCTGTACCGGGAAACCGTCCGTGGCGTGGCGTTCCGGCACGGCTTGTGGGCGAGCCTGGCCCCCAAGCCGATCCCCGACCAGGCCGGCAACGGTACTCACCTGCACGGCTCGCTCATCGAGCTGGGGTCGGAGGGCTCGCCCGGCGGGCGGAACGCGTTCGCCGACCCCACCGACCGGAACGGCCTGTCCCAGGTGGGCTACCACTTCATCGGCGGCCTGCTCGCCCACCTGCCCGCCCTGGTCGCGCTGACCTGCGCCAGCGTCAACAGCTACCGCAGGCTCGCGCCG
>WNGL01008819.1_pt1 | contig 11480 bp, 7 predicted proteins | sample 5400591 | NCBI WGS metagenome assembly WNGL01 (sample SAMN13153377, study PRJNA577476) | soil metagenome | isolation source: 80 cm soil or saprolite under Garry oak tree replicate 1 | place: USA:California | collected 2016-06-15
AATGGTGGAAGCTGGGCAAGCCGATGCCGGTCGTTGCCTGTTACGGCATCGATCCGCTCTTGTTCCTCGTCGCCGCCACCAGTCTCCCGAAGACCGAGTGCGAGTACGACTATTACGGCGGCATCAACGGCGCGCCGATCGAGCTGTTCACCGGCGATGTCACTGGGCTGCCGATCCCGGCGCGTGCCGAAATCGTGCTGGAAGGCTTCGTCTATCCCGACGCCAGCTTCGCCGAAGGTCCGTTCGGTGAGTTCACCGGCTACTACGGCCGGCCGGTCGGCGCGACGCCGTACGTGAAGATCGAGAAGGTGCGCTATCGCAGCAACCCCACCGTCACCTGCGCGCTGATGGCGGACGGCGCGGCCAACGAATGCGGCCTGTTCTGGGCGGCGCTGCGCTCCGCCGGCATCTGGGGCGATCTGCTCAAGCTCGGCGTACCCGGAATCCAAGGCGTGTGGTCGATCCCGGAAGCCGCCGGCTGGGGCATCACCGTTGTCTCGATCAAGCAGATGTATGCCGGCCATGCGGCGCAGGTGATGGCGCTCGCCGCGCAGTGCACGGCCGGCGCCTATTTCGGAAAATACGTGATCGTCGTCGACGAGGACGTGGATCCGACCAATGTCAACCAGGTCCTCTGGGCGATGGCCACCCGCTCGCGCCCGGCGCAGTCGATCGACATCCTGCGCGAGACCTGGAGCACCTATCTCGATCCGAGCCTCAACCCTCCGGAGATCCGTCCGTGGGGATCGAAATGCCTGATCAACGCCTGCATGGACTACCGCTTCATCAAGACCTTCTCCAAGCGCACCAAGTTGTCCAAGGCCGCCTATGAGAATGTCGTGGCGCGCTGGCAGGAGCTGGGATTGAGCGGGACACCGCCGGTCATCTCGGTGTTCGAGGATGACAAGTTTCCGGACCGCATCGGCTAGAGCATTTTTGAGAAGATTGAATTGAGAAACTCGTAGGGTGGACAAAGGCGCATTGCGAGCTGCGCTCTTTTCACAATCACGCCGCGCGCCTTTGCCCACCATGCGGCGCGGCCCGATGCTTCTTGGCGTGGACACGAAACCGCGCGGTGGGCAAAGGCGCGGCGACGATCGTGTGGATGGAGAGGGAAGAGGACGCGCCTTTGCCCACCCTTGTATGGGGCTTGAAGAGTCAAGAGGTAATTCTGGGTTATGTCATCTGTCTATCTTCCTTGATCAGTTTCTTGGTTCGACCGAGGCGTTTCTTCGTCCCGACCGCGATTTGGCAAGAGCGCCGCGCGCCAGCTCATTCGCCATGACCCGCGGCCCGAACAGGCCGACGAGACCCTCCACTTCGAGGGCCGGGAAACCGGCCTCGATAGCGGTCGGAATCTGGGGCAGGATCGGCGCCCGCACGCGGCCGTTGACCACCAGCACCTTGATGCGGCCGGCGTCGGTTTGCGGCTGCAGGATCGCATAGGAGGACATATAGATCTGCAGGCGTCCTTCGCCGACATCGGTGGCGGCCTGGACGATGTCGCGGTAGGGGACCTTCTGGACGCTGAGGCCGGCGGTTTTCGTGAAATAGTCGAACGTGAATTCGGTGATGCCCGGCACCACCGCGGCATTGAACTTTCCAGGCTCGGCCCGCGCCCGGGCAACGAAATCGGCCAAGCTGGCGAACTTCATCGATTCCGGCACGCCGACGGCAAGGATCGTGTTGGACACGCGCGCGATCGGCACCAGGTCGGCCGGCGCATAGGGCAGCTTCTCGTATTGGTACGGATGAACCGTGAAATTGCCGCTCGGGGAAAACAGCAGCGTGTGGTCGTCATTGGCGCTGAGAAACGCCTGAATCGCCACCAGACCGTCGCCGCCCGGGCGGTTCTCGATCACGATCGGCTTGCCCCAGCGGGCCGGGAGCCGCTCCGCGAGCAAGCGGGCGCCGATATCGGCGCCTGCGCCTGGGCCGAACGGCACGATGAACTTGACCGGCCGTTGCGGCCAGGCCTGCGCCGGCGGGGTCTGCGCCTGCGACGGCGCTGCGGATAGAGCAAGAATTCCAACGAGACCGGCGAGAACAGTCGCGCTGCAGAGTTTCCTCATGCCCATGGCACCCTCATGTCACAAACCGCCCCCCTGGTCGTGCAGGAAGGTCCACGCCAACCACGCTCCCGATATGCGGCGGGCTATTTGAGCACGTTGCCCGCTTCCGCTGCCGCGACCAGCGCCTTCGCATCGGCCTCCAGCAAAAAGCCCTCCGCAACCGCCTGGCGTGCGGCGGCCTCGACCGCGGCGACATAGCCTGCGTGCGTGGCGTAGCGCTCCTCGAGCGAGGGGCGCGGATCTTCGTTCGCCATCCGCTCGGCCTTGGTCTTGGCGAACGGAATCATGCCGCCGGCATAGTTGCAGATCTGTCCCTTGTGGAAGCCCGCGGCGGTGATATTCCAGCCGAGATAGGTGCCGAGCGGAGCATCGCGCAACACCACCGGCACGCCGCCGAGTTCGTTGCCGTCGGCGTCGACCCGCGGAACCTTCAGCCGAATGACCTGCTTGATGCGCGGCGGCACCAGGGTCTGGACGCCCGCGCCATCGACATAGTTGAAGTCGGGGCCGAAGTCGTAATCGAGGCCGGGGTTGATGAGACCCGTCGGCGCGCTCGCGGGCAGCCCGGGGATCGCCGGGAATCCCATCGCCGCACTGGTCGCCTCGACCAGGGTTCCGGCCGCAAGACTGGGGTAGCGGCTGGGGGGCGGGGTTACTCCCTTCATGACCCAGTCGCGCAAATGCACGCGGAGCGCATTCACCGTCTGGGCGTGCGGGACTGGGTTGATCGGAAACGAGCCTTGGCCGTATCCCACGCTGGGGCAGGAAGGGCGCGCGAGCAAGGTCGTGCTGAACCCGCCGGGGCCGCCGCCATGCTGCGTGCTCGGGATGTAATAGCGCCTCACGTTGTCGGGCAGCGGGATGTCGGCATCGCCAGCGGTGCCCACCCATTCGGGCGTGAGCTTGAGGCCCCAGACTTCGGCAGAACCGAAATGCTCGAAGACCTTCGGGCAGCTATGGCTGGCAGTGCAGCGGTCGAGGATGCCGCGGGACGGCAGTCCGCGCACCGGATCAGGCCAGGGCGCCCACCATTGCGGGCCTTCGCTGCCGGGCTCGTAAAGCTTCAGCACTCCATCGGGGATGGCGAAGCGGAAGTTCAGTGCGACCCGCCGGCCGGCGATGATCGGCCAAGCTCCGTCATAAACCTGCCGGCCCGCTTCGTCCTGGTTGAAGCCGAGATGGATGAGGCCCCGCACATAATTGCCGGACTGCGAGACACCGCGCGTGATGGCCCAGGAAACTCCGTTGGCAACGGGATTGGGCGTCCCGGCATCGTCCGCGGCCGCGTTCTTGAAGAACGAACCCACATCGCGGAAAGCGGCAAACCCGATGCCGAGCACCGGCGGGTCTTTCGCGCTGAACACGACCTGGTAGAGGAGTTGAGGGTCGAAACCGTTCTTCAGGCAGATCTGCGTCGGGTCGGGCGTGCCGGGGAAGGGATTTTCGGCGCTGCACTTGGCAAAGGCCCAGTCGGTGGCCGCAACGGCGGCCGTCGCCCCGACCACGCCGTCGATGCTCTCGGAAGCGTGGGTGGTGAGGCTCGCCTCGCTCGTATCGAGGCTGATGGGCCGGTAAGGGACCGGATTGGAGTGAACGATCATCGGCTGCGAGTTCTTCCCGGAGACATTGAGGATTCGCGCCATGACGCGACCCGTGATCGGCGAGCCATCCGGGTTCTTCGCCGCCGGCACCACGACGTAGTCGTTGTTGGAGCGGGGCGCGGTTGCGCCCGAATTGTCGCCTTGCCAGCCGCTGGAGAGACCGATGTCGCCGGCGGCGCGCTCGAGCGGCACGATCGTGAGCCGCCCGGCGCGATTGGGCACGTCGTGCCACATGAGGCGGCTGCTCTTCGACATGTCGATCGGCTTTACGAGCTGGAACGAGGCGAAGGCGCGCCCTGCCAGGGTCTCGTATTGGCCGGCGCCGCCGAAGCTCGCGCCATCGAAAGCCGGCGAGACCTTGGTGTCGATCACGATCTTTGTCACCCGCGCGTCCGCAGTGACCGCCATTGCCGCGAGCATGGACGCCGCCGCCAGACCTGCCGCCGGCCTGGCGACGATCTTGCGCACTTTTCTTCCTGTTCCGACCATGGGCTTCCCCCAATCCAGTTGTTTCATGATCTCCGGATCTGTCGACGTCCTTGACGTTAGCTAGCGCTGTCCGAGATAGGCCGCAAGGTAATCGAGAATCTTTGCCCGCTCTTGCGACGTGACTTGCAATCCGAACCCTGTCATCTGATCGAGCGTCCCATCCCAACCGGCCCGGCTCAGTCCGCCTGCGTCGACGAGGAGCTGGAGATCGTGACAGGTCTGGCAGGTCCGAGCGACGAGGTCTCGATCCGGGCCTGGCGGCAGATCGACCTGGCCGATCGCACCCCCGCCGAAGGCTAAAAGGGTGACGCCGATGACGCCAAACAACAGTTGCGCTCTTCGCATGCCGCCAGCCTCCATTCCTCAGGGCACGAAAAAAGATGCCATGGCGACACCCCCTTCGTCATCAATTATTTGCCATCGATCTCGGGCCAGGCGATCGGGCATCGAGCTCTCCGACACCGTTCCATTCGGCCTCGGCGCATTCCACGGAGCCGAAAGCAAGACTACGTCGGCTCCGGATGCGGCGTCCTTGGTCGCGAAGAATGTCGGCAGGAGAAAGGCTGATCAGGGATTTGGCGTCCCGAACGACACCCCGATTTTGTTGTCGCTTCGCCACCTCACCTGACACAGACGGCGCGAACGGCCTTGCTCGAAAGTCAGTTCAAAAGCTTCCGGCATCAGATAAGTGGCTGCCAATGACAGGCAGGCGCCGGACCCGGTCAGGTCCAATACGGTGCATTGAATGAGGGACGCGTGGTGCTCGACGATGATCTTCGCGTTCCTCAACACCCGGGTGCGCTGCAGAGTTCTGCGGTTGTCCATGGCACACTTTCAGTACCGTTTGCATGCGTCTCAAGTCACAGGTCTCGCAACGGGGACTACTGCTCCGGCCGTCACTGCGACAACGTGATCTTGTTGAACAGCCGAGGCCCGAGGCCGATCGGGACCGGAATGTCGGTGAGATCGTAATTCGAATTCAGCACCAGATTGGCGGTTGATTGGACCTGCAGCATCCGCGCAACGATGACCGTGTAGGACGAAAGATCGGCGATCAGGCTGGTGGAGGCAATGACCAGCTTCCCCTGAGGCATGTAGATCGTCCCCAGCAAGGTCCGGGCGTCGTTGCTGCTAATGGTGTGTTGTCGAAGCGCCGGCGAGGACGGATCCTCGTAGATCAGCATTCCGGCGAGCGGCCCGTCCTTGGGAGCCGTGAAGCTGATATGCGACGTGGCATCCCAGGAGATGGTCGATCCCGATCCGGTCAGATAGAAGCCGACATTCTGACCTTCGAGCGTGCCGCCCAAGCTCACCGCCAGCGGACCGTCCCTGATGACGTACACGCCAGGATTCAAGTGCACCTTCGCCAGCCCGGAAACCGTGATCCCGCCGCAATAGATGCCGGGATTGAGCGTGGTCGTTCCGACGCTGATCACGGTGTTCACGAAGCCGCAAGGCCCGACCGAAGGCGCCGGACGGGATGCCAGCGGGTCTGGTATCCGCGGACAATCCGTCTTTGGCGGCGGGACGAAGTTGATCGGCGTGCTTTCTGAAAATCCGCCTGCCGAACAGGTCTGCAGCGAGATCACTACGGCAAGATCTTGCGATATGAGCCCCTTGGGGTCGGTCGAGTTGGAGTTGATGCTGCAATTGACCGCGGTCATGCGTCCCAGCTGCTGGAGCTGAACGGTGCCGGCCGCCCCGGGGTCGAGACCCAAGACGCACAGCGGCGCACCGGCATACATCTTCGCTACTGCCCTGACAGCCACATGGGTCCCGGTGTTGGAGAGAAGGCGGCTCAAGATCGGCTTGAGATCCTTGCTGATCTGGACCTCGACGGAATCGGGGGGAATCAGCTGCGTTTCAACCGTCGCATCCGAGCCACTCGCGCCCAGCGTCGCCTTTGCGTAATTTTCCGCCAGATTGGCGATCATCAGCGTGTTGGTGCTGGAGAGCTCGCGGGCGGCGTTGAGCGCTGCCGCGTCGGCGGCGGCCTGCAATCGCGTGCGCTCGGTCGCGAAGCTCCCGTAGTCGACGGCAGCCGCGACAGCGCCGAAAACGACGGGAATAGCCAGCGCGAAAGTCACCGCAACATTGCCGTTGACGCTTTTCGTCAGTCGCTTGAAATGCCGAGGCCACCTCGTCAACTCCTCGCGCCCTCCCCCATCATTGCTTGGCTGCAGCGGTGGAGCCGAAGCCGTCGAACCCGCCTCCTGCGGCAGGGGATCCTGCGTGTCGGCAAAAGCGCCAGGGAGCTGCAGAGGTCGCTCAGGGAGCGAAGCACTGCTCGCCTCGGCATGCTGCATGATGCGCAGCAAGTGTTTGCTCGCCGCGGCAATGGTCTGCGCATGCCGGACATGAGGATTGGACGGGTCGAGCGCTCCGCCATTGGCAATCCGGTTGGCGAATTCGATGATCGAATTCAATGAGTTATTAAACTCGTTCCGGATAGTAGAGAGGCTATTGGCCCTGAGGGCAATGCTCTCCTCCGCGCGCGCTTGTGCTTCCCGTGCCTCGGTTTGCGCCCGGCTGGCGCGAAGGACGTAGCGCAGGTGGTAACTGAGCTGACGCCAATTCACGGGCTTCGTGGTGAAGGAGGTTGCTCCCAAATGGTATGCGCGATCGATCGAAGCGATGCCCTCATGCACGGTCAGCATGACCAGCGGGATGTGACGCAGCTTCTCGTGCGCTCGCACCCGTTCCACGAGTTGGAACCCGTCCAGGCCCGGCATCTCTATATCGACGAGCGCGATATCGAATTTGCCCGTCAGCAGGAGATCGAGGGCGGTGCTTGCGTCCGCCGCGGTCTCCACCTCGGCCATCGGCGTCGAGAGATAGACGCTGGCGAATTCCCGCAGAATCGGGTCGTCATCGACCACGAGAATGCGGGCATGCTCATCGAGGACATACAACTTGTGCAACGTTTGCTCCGGCTGCATGCGACCACCTTCCAGGCGTTTCGTGACTTAATTTCTTTCAATTTGGGTTGAATTTTGCAGTAAACTCTTATTCAGAATTTTATCGTTTCATTCACCAATGGGCCTTTTTCGGCAAAATAGCGGTCGCAAGCGCCGGGTCTCGTTGAGCCGCAGGCTGGTCGGCCTGGTGCTGGCAGCGGTCGGCACCGGGATGGTCGTGTCGGCGGTCGTCTTCGCCTGGCAACAATCGGTCCAGTACGCCGAAAGCCGGCGCGATCTCCTGCTTGCGACCGCCCACGTCTTTTCGGCTGCGGTCGCCTCATCGGCACGGGATCGCAATGCGTCCGGAGCATTCGCGGCGATCCGGGCGATCGGCAACCTGCCGGACATTCTTTATGCCGAGGTGCAGACAATGGACGGGACAGTCCTCGCCACGCTCGGAAGCGCGCCGCGGCTTGTGGGCGATTTTACGCTCGACAACGACGCATCCGTGTTCGGCCTGTTCTCCAGCCGCACCGTGGAAGTTTCCGTCCCCATTGTTTACGGCGGGGAGCCCGCCGGCCGGCTGGTGCTGATCGGCGGCACCGCTGGCCTATGGGACCGGCTGATTGAAAGCGTGGCGATCACCGCGCTTGGCGGCATCATGGCGCTGATCGTCGGTCTGCTGGTGGCATGGCGTTTCCAGCGCGGAATTACCAATCCCCTGCGGCAGCTGATGCGGGCGATGGCCGATATTCGCGAGCGTCATCGCTACGACCTCTCCGTGGACGATGCCGGGGATCGGGAGATCGGCATGCTCGTCGACGGATTCAACGCAATGCTCGGCGACATCCGGGAGCGAGATGCCCGGCTCGATGCGCATCGGCGCAACTTGGAGCAGGAAGTGGCCGACCGGACCCGCGATCTTCGCGAGGCGCGCGACGCGGCCGACACCGCCAATCGAGCAAAATCCGAATTCCTTGCCACGATGAGTCACGAAATCCGCACGCCGATGAACGGCATCATGGTGATGGCGGAGCTCCTGGCGAACACCGACATGCCTCGCCGCCAGCGCCGCTACGCGGAGGTCATCGCGCATTCGGGACAAAGCCTGTTGGCCATCATCAACGACATTCTGGATCTCTCCAAGATCGAGTCGGGAAAATTTCAGCTGGAAAGCATGTCTGTCGAGGTCGCGGAGCTGGCGGATACGGTCGTCAGCCTGTTTGCCGAACGCGCTCACGGCAAAAACATCGATCTCGCAGCGCTCGTCGATCCAATGACTCCGCGGCGGATCACCGGCGACCTCGTGCGCCTCACCCAGATCGTCAGCAACTTGGTGAACAATGCGCTGAAATTCACGGAAAGCGGTTTTGTCCACCTCACGATCGGGCCAGCGGCCGAGCGCCGAGGCTTCCTTCGCATCGCCGTGAATGATACCGGCATCGGAATTGCGGCTGAGAAGATCGAGAGCATCTTCGAAGCGTTCTCGCAGGCCGATCAGTCGACCACGCGGCACTATGGCGGCACCGGGCTTGGCCTTGCGATCTGCAAGCGGCTGACGATCGCGATGGGCGGGCAAATCGACGTGTCGAGCGCAGTCGGAACCGGCTCCACTTTCGCCGTCACGATACCCGTAGGCGATGCAACCGAATTCCCGCCTTGGCCGCGGCTCGACCGGGGACCAGACGGGCCTGCGTTGTCCATCATCGATCTTGCTGGCGAGGCGACTGCCCGCACGGCTTCCCGCTATTTCGCGGCGTTCGGATATTCAGTCATCCCCGCCGATGAGGGCTTGGCGGCGCCGGATTATGCAAACGCCAGCTTGATTTGCGTAGATGCCGAGAGACTACCGGCTCTCGAACTGGGAATGCGGGGTCGCCGCAAGCCGATCGTGGTCGCGGTCGCCCGGTTCGGCGACGATTCCGGCGACCGGCTGGTCGCGGAAGGCCTCGCCGATGCGGTCATCACCAAGCCGCTTCTGCGGTCGGAAATAGAGGATCTCCTGGTCCGGCTTGCTGCTGGAGAGTCCATCCTCGCCTTGCGCGAGGCTCGCGACCAGCACAGTGCCCGGCTTCAGTTCCCGGGCCTCAAGGTCCTGGTGGCGGATGACAGCGCAGTCAATCGCGAAGTTGCAATCGAAGCGCTCTCCCGGTTGGGCGCCATGGTGGAAACCGTCGAGAATGGCGTGCAGGCGATCGAAGCGGCGCGAAATGCGGTTTTCGATATTGTTCTGATGGACGGCAGCATGCCGGATGTCGACGGCTTCACCGCGGCTCGCGAGATCCGCGCCATGGAAGCAAGCGAGCAGCGGGACCGACTCCCCATCGTTGCCTTGACAGCGCACGTGGTGGGCACAAGCGCCCAGGCCTGGCGTGACGCAGGCATGGATGACGTCGTTTACAAGCCGTTCACCTTGGCCCAACTGACGGCGTGTCTGCAACGGTTGTTTCCGAATTGGTCGGTGCAACAGGTGTCCGAAAGCGAGCAATGTGTCATGGGAGCTTCGGGCGAAAAGAACAAGGACAAGCCAGCCGATGTGCTCGATGCGAGCGTGATCCAAGAACTTCTGCAAATGGCCAGGCGGGGCAACCAGGACTTCCTGCGCCGCGTCTTCGATCTTTACCGGGAGCATGCTCCCCGGGCTGTCGATGAGATCGTGCGAGCCGCGCAGACGAATGATCCCACGATCTGCGGGCGCGCGGCGCATTCTCTCAAATCGATGAGCTACAACATTGGCGCGGTGCAAGTCGCTGCAAGCGCCGAAGCCATCGAACATTGTGCTCGGGAGAAAGCAGAAGTTCCTGATTCCGTTGGGCTGCAGCAATTGATCAACGCCCTGGAAGCCACGCTTGCAAAGATTTCCGCGCTTGAAGTCCCTCGACAGACGGCCGGCACCCGGGCGACCGTGTTTGCGGATGATGTCGCGCGCCAAACGCTGATCGCAGACGTCAGCCCAGGCAAGTTCCGGTCGTCTTGAAGCCGTCCGACCCACCTCGTCATCGCCGGGCTTGACCCGGCGATCCATCGTATCAAAAACATTCATGCGAAGGAGATAGATTGCCGGGTCAAGCCCGGCAATGACGACCGAATGCTGCGTGGAGACGAACGAAATATGCTCTAGACTCGAAATCCTTGCGGCGAGAGCCAAATCGGCGCAGTCTGATGCTCTGCGTCAAAAACCAATCGGGAGGGAAGACATGTCCAGGAAAGGACTACTCGCGGCCTTGGCGTCGATCGCCTTTGCGGGCGTCGCGGTCCCGGCATCGGCCGCCGATGTCACACAGGAGCGCCTGCAAAATGCGGCGAACGAGCCGCAGAACTGGCTCATGGTTCACCATGACTACGACAACAGCCGCCACTCGTCGCTCAAAGAGGTCAACCGCGACACGGTCAAGGACCTCAAGCTCAAATTCATGTTTTCGATCGGAGGACTCTCGACCGGCGGAACGATGCGCGGCAAGGAAGAATCCACGCCGCTGGTCGACGACGGATTCATGTACGTGTCCGACACCTGGAACCGGGTGATGAAATTCGATGTGCGCAGCGGGACGCAAGCGGTGCCGCTGTGGCGCTTCGATCCAAAGATCACCAAGGCGCGCACCAGCCGCGGATTGGCGATGTACGGAAACAAGATTTTCGCCACCACCTATGATGCCCGCGTGATCGCACTCAACCGCGATTCCGGGGAGGTGGTCTGGGAAGTGCAAGGAGCAGCGCCCACCGATCCCGCGACCGGCACGCCATCCCCCAAGAGCCAGGGGTTCTCGGCCGCCCCGCTGACAGTCAAGACCCGTGGCGGAAAGGAACTTGTGCTGGCGGGCGAGAGCACCGGCGGCTCGCAGGGCACCAGAAGCTGGGTCGGCGCCTGGGACGTCAATACCGGCCAACTTGTGTGGCGCACCTTCACGATCCCGGCCCCGGGCGAGCCCGGTTCGGAGACCTGGAAGGACAACCACAATGCCTGGCGTATCGGCGGGGCCGGGGTGTGGCAGACCGCCTCGTATGATCCCGCCACCAACCTCGTCTATTACGGCACCGGCGACGCCTTCCCGACCTTCGACCCCGAGTTCCGCCCGGGCGACAACCTCTACACCGCGAGCACCCTCGCATTCGACGCCGACACCGGCAAGATCGCGTGGTTCTTCCAGGAGACGCCGAACGAGCACTGGGATTTCGACACGCCGAGCCCGAAGATGCTCTACGAAGTCTCGATCAACGGCGAGGCCCGCAAGGTCGTGGCCAATTTCTCCCGCAACGGCTTCTACTACACGCTCGACCGCGCCAACGGCCAATTCCTGCGCGCCGACCAGTATCAGGAGAAGGTGACCTGGACCAAGGGCATCGATCCGAAGACCGGCAAGCCTCTGGACTACGATCCGACACGCGATGTGCAGCTCTATGCCGGGGTCGGCGCCATG
>WNGL01009193.1_pt1 | contig 11479 bp, 9 predicted proteins | sample 5400591 | NCBI WGS metagenome assembly WNGL01 (sample SAMN13153377, study PRJNA577476) | soil metagenome | isolation source: 80 cm soil or saprolite under Garry oak tree replicate 1 | place: USA:California | collected 2016-06-15
AGGTTCCTTCAGGACAAAATAGAATAGAAACCCATCCCCCAGGCATACAGCCAGGGAGGCTGACCCTTGTAAATAGTGCGTAATCAGGATATTGCTGGTATTATATCATGTTTAGCAGGGTAACATCATGAACATTTCTCTGAGAACTAGGTGAGAGCAGGGACGAGCGAAGCGATGTCCCTGCCGTGTAGGGACCCGATTATGCAAATAAACAAAATACTCCGGCCAACCGTAGGGGCCGATTGATCGCGCCCAGCGCCGCTTTATCGGCCCTCGCTGGATTTCACGCTATCCAGAATAATTAGTTAATATTGCCCATGACAGCCGCTCTATCCGCTGAGCTATGGGTGCATCACCCTAATTCTATCATAAAGTGTCAACCGCACCCGCCAGCCAATTCTCTAGTTCTCGGGAAATATTTATGATGTTACCCTTTGCTAAGGCATGGTTCAAATTTAGCACATTGTACTTGACAGTTGAACCTTGCCTAAGCAGAGCATGGTCATGCTGAGCGCCGCGAAGCATCTCTGTGCCGGGCGAGAGAGACCCTTCGCGGCGGCTCAGGGTGACACCCGCGGGGAAACACGAACACGGCAGCACTGACATACTCGAACAGTCAAGTTCTTTTGAACCATGCCTAAACATGATATAATACCAGCAATATCCTGATTACACACTATTTACAAGGGTCAGCCTCCCTGGCTGTATGCCTGGGGATGGGTTTCTATTCTATTTTGTCCTGAAGGAACCTTTCATGCAAAAACAACATATACCCATTCATGCCGCCATTGATATTGGTAGCAATACCATCCATCTTGTCGTCGCTCGCTGTAAGGCGCGTGACCTGGATATTCTCGCGGACGAGGTTGAATTGGTGCGCATTGGTGAAAGTGTCACTGAGACGGGGGAGATTTCTCAGCAGAAAAAGCAGGCTACAATTCATACGCTGCGCCACTATAAATCGCTGGCAGAAGAACACGGGGCCGACCAGATACTGGTGGTAGCGACAGAGGCCATTCGCCAGGCCAGCAATAGCAGCGCATTTCTCGAGGATGTAGAGCGAGAGACTGGATTACGGATCCACCTGATTAGCGGCACGGTTGAAGCAACACTGACCTTTAATGGCGCGACCTACGAGGAACTCAGGCAGCCTGATCCCCCCGCGCAACTGGCGGTCATGGACCTTGGCGGCGGCAGTACCGAACTTGTCACCGCGAAAAATATGCGCATTACCTGGCGCACCTCCATTCAAATTGGCTCTGGCTGGCTGCATGATCGTTACCTGCCCTCGGATCCGCCCACACCCGGCGAATTGGGTGCAGCCCACGCATTTTTACAGGCTTACTTCCAGGGAATGTCCATGAAATTTCAGCCGCCGAGGCTTATCTTGACTGGTGGGAGCGCTAATTCGCTTTTACTGTTGGCGCAGCAGGCTTTCCAACTGGATAGTTCCAGTTACCGGCTGACTTACTACGACTTGGTGCGTTGTGAGGGACTATTGACTGCTCTCACCGCGGAAGAGATCTCCCGGCGTTATCAGCAGCCGATTGCGCGGGCGCGTATTTTACCGGCGGGCGCGTTGATTATACGGGAAATGATGTCCCGTTTGCGCTTAAGCGAAATTGCTATTAGCCCTCACGGTATTCGAGAAGGGGCCTTGCTCGCCTATGCACGCTACGGCGAGCACTGGTTAGAGCAGGTAAACGAGGAATACTCGAAGACCAAACAAGCAGAGGTTGCTGATACCGGAGACACAGCACATACTGCTGTGGTCGAGGAAACGTTAGCGGGTGAAGAGACAATAGCGGGCGAGGAGACGTTCGTGGAAGCCGGGCAACGTATGCTGGGAGAGCGTGTGGAGAAATTGTTGGAATGGCCGGACGAAGTACTCAAGAATGAAGATATCGAGGCGATTCATAAGATGCGTGTTGCTTCGCGCCGCCTGCGCGCCACACTTGATGCATTTGAACCATGCTGTAGACCCAGGCAATTTAAGAATACCTATCGCCATGTCAAAGAAATGGCCGATATTTTAGGCACCGCGCGCGATACAGATGTCATGTTAGAGGGTTTACACCACCAGTCTAAACACGTGCCTGTTGAAGAACAGGCTGGTATGCAGTGGCTGATCGATCGTCTTAGCGAGTACCGTCGACAGGGGCAACAGGAACTGGAAGCCTACTTTGAGAAACTTGATGAGGCAGCTTTGCGGCAACAGGTCGAGTCGTGTATGCAGAAGGGAGGCACACACAATGGCAAAGGCTAAACCTATTAAAGGGCTGGATTGCCAGGCTGCTACAGGCGAGAATGCGCGGATTATCGCCAGGATACGTCTGGAGGAGATGTATGGTTGGAGTCAGTACGTTGACAATCCGTATCACGTGCGAGAGATGCATAATATGCGCATTGCGACCAAGCGGCTGCGCTATACGCTCGAGGTATTTGAAGATGTCTTGCCCGCCGCCTGCCATGCCATTGTCAAGGAATTGACGTGCATACAGGACGAGCTGGGCGCGCTGCACGATTGTGACGTGATGATCGCGCTTTTGCGACTCTGCCTTGGCAGTCAGGACAGTGGTACAGCGTACGAGAAAGCGCTGGTGGATACCGAGAAATCTCACAGTCAAAAAGGTTTTATACTACCAGCGGAATTAGTAGCGGATCTGCTCAAGCCGGATGTTGCTCCATCCGCGGAGGAACGGTTTGGACTGGAACAAATGCTGCTCAAACAACATCAATGGCGTGAGAAGCAATATTACGCCTTTCATCAACATTGGTACCGGTTGCAAGTGCGAGATTTTCGCAGTGAGATTCTTGGCATTTTAGATACTACTACCACGTAGCAACATCCTTTAACCATGCGAAGCAAAGGCAGGATTGCAGATGAAATCTTATTCAGTAGAAGAAATGGACTGGTGGCAGCTTCCTCAACCCACCCCTGAAGAGCTGCGCTTGAGTGGTGGATTGTACGTGGAAGATTGGCCTCACGCCCGACAGGTAGAACGCCTCTCGACTCAGCTTTTTGAAGCCACGCAGCCGCTGCATGAACTCGATGCTCAAAGCTTGCGCCTGTTGGAGCGGGCGGCATTTTTGCACAACACCGGTATGATGATTGAGGCGCGCCGCCATCATAAGCACTCCTACCGCCTGATCAAAGGAACAGAGCTACCTGACTTCACTGTAGAAGAGCGGCATGAAATAGCCTGCATCGCGCGGTATCACCGCCGCGCACTGCCAAGTACCTCACATGAAGAATACGCGGTAATGGATCGCGCTGCTCGCAAACGTGTTTCCGCTCTTTCTGCCCTGGTGCGCATCGCTGATGCTCTTGACTACAGCCATGATGGACGCGTATTGCGTCTCGCCGCTGAAATAGAGCTATGCACAGATACTATCTGGACAATCGGCCTGGAAATTCGACCGCTGTCCGACCTCGATACCGAGCTAGAGAAGGCTTATGAAAAGGCTGATCTGTTTGAGAAAGCCTTTCAGAGGAAGCTGCGCTTACTCATCAAGGATACTGTTTAAGCAACGGCCTCGTGTAACACAAATGCTGCTCCGCAGGCCTGGTCAGGGAGAACCCACAATGCCGGGCGCCGCTGATCATCATACATATATGTCACTTCCTGCTCATCCAGGAAGCGGCGCGACTCCGCTAAGTTTTCCACAGCGAGTGTCACGCGGCAGAGGCTCTCGCCAAATGTTTGAAGATGAGTAGATAAGGCCCCTGGCTCAGGTAACAGTCTTTCCTGTAAGTTGGATGCAGCGGTTGAAAGCGGCAGGGGTTCTGCCAGCTCGAAACTCTGTCCACTATCCACAAGGGGGAATGCGGCGAGCATGGCCTCCCAGGCATCGGCATCCCCGGCAAATACGGGAGACGGCGCTAAACCATAGATACGCTCAAAGCGATGAATGGCCTCGGACAGGTCTGCAACTGCTATGGTTGCGCTTAGTATTTTCACAGCGCCGAGGGGATGCCCAGGTGGCTCCGACCAGCCTGCCAGGCGAGAGCGACGCTCTTTACCTGCGCTGTCGTGTTGAATGAGGAATGGGTAGCGCTGTGCCAGATCCGGACGCTCGACATCTGCGCGCGACCAGCCACGAATGTGACCACCCGGCGTTTTGAGCTGGCCTGGTTTTGGCCCTATCACTTTGACATCCCTGCGCTCCATTGCGCCGGTATCGGCCTCAATGTCGTTGGAGGAGAGCGCGAAATTGAGATAGCCATCACCCTTAGCCAGCCGCTCCAGCATACTCTGTTGCGCCTCCTCGGGCGCGCGCACCGTTATCAGTTCAAGGTAGGTATCACCGATGACGATGATGCGGTTGGCGGTGCCCCCGGAGGGGTGAATACCCCCTCCGCTGATAGTCAACCCGAGCTTCTGGTTGAAGACTGTTGTCGCCAGTTCGAGATCATGCACGCCAATGATGATATGGTCAAGCGCTGTCAGCATTACGTTATCCTGAACGCTACCTGCGTGTTCCTGCCAGTTCGCGCGCGTCGCGGCCATCGGGTGTGCGTCTGCGGCTGAGGCGATTGAAGCCCAGCTCGCCCTTTTCCCAGATGACCAGCAGCATACTGGCGTTAAAGATGGAAGAGTAGGTACCGCTGATGATCCCGATCAGCAGGGCCAGCGTAAAGGTGCGGATGCTGACTCCACCGAAGAGCGTCAGAGCAGTGAGCGTAAAGATTACGGTCAATGACGTGTTGAGAGAACGCGCCATTGTTTGCACCAGACTGGCATTGACAACCTGGTCAAAGGTCTCAGATGTGCGGCGCTGCATATTTTCTCTAATGCGGTCGAAGACCACAATGGTATCGTGAACAGAGAAACCGACGACCGTCAGAATAGCCGTGATAAACAACGTGTCGACCTGGATATTCAGCAACCAGCCCAGGATAGAGAAGACGCCGAGCACCACCAGTACATCATGTAACAGGGCGATGATAGCGCATGCACCATAGCGCCATGGTTTTGCAACCTTGCGGAATGAGAACGAGACGTACAACAGAATCAAGACAGAGGCAGCGAGCACGGCCAGGAAAGCCCGGAGCGTTGTCTCACTCGCAACGGAAGGCGATACAGAGGCATTGGCGACTAAGTACGTATATGCGCCACTACCATTGAATATAGCCGTTGCGATAGAGGGAACTCTGTCAGAATTCACGACACTGCTGGTCAACAGGGTGATCGTCTGCGTGGTTGTTCCAGACTGTACATCGACTACGTGCACCGCAATAGTTGGAACACTCGATGTGGGTGTTGTGGTCGCAGTTGGCGAAGCAACTGGTGTTGGTGTTCCTTTGCCAACCGTGGCCGTCGGCGTGGTTTTTGGCTGCGTTGTGGCGGTGGCGGCAGGAGTGCTTGTGCCCTTTACTGCAGCCGTCGCTGTAGGCGCTTGTTGTATCGAAGTGGTAGGGATGACCGTTGGCGTGGCCGTCGCTTTAGAAAGGTCGATTGTATTGGGTATCTTGTTCAGTACCGTTCGAATATCGCTCGCGGTAGGGGGCGTAGTGCCTTGTTTGAAATTCGTGATGTTGAGTACGCTCACCTTATTATTAATATTATTATTAATGTTCAGGTCAACCACTTGCACGGTGAGCTGAGACCCGTACTGTTTTTGCAAAGTGCTGATAATGTTTTGCGTCACGTTGGGATCGATCTGAGTGTTTAGACGTGCCCAGATGACATTTGGGCCTGGCAAACTTGTGTTGTCGCCGGTGTGAACCTGCAGGTCCTTCAAGTCGAGAGGCTTGAGCAGATCACTCACCTTAATGGCAGAGAGAGCAATACTGGGGCGTAACTCGACGTTGGCGCCACCCTTGAAGTCTATGCCAACGTTGAGGCCCTTTACCAACAAAGAGAGCGTGCCAGGAATAATGACGATCAAAGAAATGATCAGGAACAGGTAACGTTTTCCTACGAGATCGAACACGGCATCCTCCTCTAGACAGTGCTATTCCGCCGCGCCAGGGATGCCGAGGCAATAGTGCCTGCGGGAAGTCCAAACAGTGCGGGATGATTAACAACGCCAGTCGGCACGAGCACGTTCAGGAAGGTGCGTGTGACGACAATGGCTGTAAACATACTTACCAAGACACCCAGGAACAGGGTTGTCGCAAAACCAACAATGATACTCGCGCCAAAGTTACTACCGAAGTAAAAGAGCACGGCACAAGTGATCAATGTTGAGAAGTTCGAGTCGCGAATAGAAGGCCAGGCGCGTTTCCAGCCTATATCGATGGCCGATGAGAGCATTCTACCCGCTCGTAGTTCTTCTTTGACACGTTCAAAGATCAGTACATTTGCATCTACTGCCATGCCGATTGAAAGGATGAAACCGGCAATACCTGCCAGCGTCAATGTGAAGCCGAAGATCTTAAAAATGGCCAGTGTGAAAAGGGCATAAAGTATCAACGCAATATCAGCCAGCAATCCTGGAAGGCGATAGTACAAAATCATATAGAGGATGACAATGGCCAGGCCGATAGCTCCCGCAATCAAGCTTTTGACGATCGAATCGTAGCCGAGCGTCGCTCCGACAGTTTCTTCACTGGCGATGGCAAGCGAGAGCGGCAGCGCGCCATACTGCAGCACTGTCACAATGGCCTGCGCCTCAGCTTGTGTGAATTGGCCTGTAATAATGCCGGGGCCGTTGATCTGGCTGTTGATTCTTGCCGAGGAGATCACCTTGCGATCCAGGGTGATGGTTAACTGGTCGCCAATATGCTTTCCTGTAAAATCGCCAAAGGCTGCGATGGCGCCGCCTTGCATCTCAAAATTGATGACGACGGCGCCCGTTTGTTGATCTGAGCCGACGCTAATCTGGCCAGGATCGAGATCTTTACCGGTAAATGGTGGTTTACCACCGGGGTTGGACGAGGCAAATTGCGCCGGGTCCAGCGTTGTCCCTGCCGCCAGGGGAGTCTGGCCCGTATCCCAGAACTCCAGGTTTCCAGTTTTCAGAATGGCCCTGATTTGCTGGTCCTGGTTACCACTATTTAATCCCGGAAGTTCTAAGGCAATACTCTGGTTGCCGTTACTATCGGTCAGTTTGCGAATGTTTGGCTCGTTCACGCCAAGACCACCATTGACACGTTTAGTGATCTGTTGCAGCGTGGAATCTATCGCGCTGTCGACCTCTGCTTTAGTATAATGTAGCGTAGGATCGGGTACCAGCAAAACGCTTACACCGCCTTGCAGGTCAAGTCCCAGTTTGACGGTAAATGGATTATTGATGCCGTGCCAGGTTGCCCCGGTGTTAGAGTGTGGCCAAAAATCCACAAAAGCCGCGCCTAGAGCCAGTAAAACAATGAATAGGAGGAGAAGCAGTGTTCCTCGACGCATAGGTGTTTATCCCCTTACTTTATGCTATCTTTGTTAGAGACTAGTTCAGGTAGACAATTGCATGTTTCATTTAGAATGTAGGGCAGACTATGCCCTATACTTTTTGATTTCAGTGCAGTATAGCATAGTTATTTCCGCTTGCATATCCCACCTGTGTATCTCTTTTGACATTGAGAGCAATAGAAGTTTATGAAACTGGCGGGATTTCTAAAACTTTCGCCGGGAAATGGCGTAACTACATAGGAGAGAACCCCAGCAGAACAAAAAGTAAGAAGGAGCAAATCGATCAATGGATGAAGCAACGACCTTAGAAAATACACAGGACAATACATCTGGGAATCAGTCAGGCAATAACATTGTCATGGATGTGCGCGATATTACCAAGAGCCTTCCCTTAGGGCGCGAGAAGATCGAGATTCTAAAAGGTATCAGCTTTCAGATTATGAGCGGAGAGTTTGTCTCCATTGTTGGACCCTCTGGTTCGGGTAAAAGTACCTTGCTGGGCATTATCGCCGGACTTGATAATCCCACGAGCGGGCAGGTATTGATCGATGGCGTCGATATCACGCGGATGACCGAGGGCAAACTTGCCGTCGTTCGTAACAACAAAATAGGCATGGTTTTCCAGGCTTTCAATTTGATTCCCACCCTGACAGCCCAGGAAAATGTCGAAGTTCCTCTGTATGTGGGCAAGCATAAGGGCGCCCCATCTGTTCGCGCGAAAGAATTGCTGGAGTTGGTGGGCCTTTCGCATCGTCTCAACCATCGCCCAAACCAGCTCTCTGGCGGTGAGCAACAACGTGTCGCTATCGCGCGCTCCCTGGCAACAGACCCCGCCTTCGTCATTGCCGATGAGCCGACAGGGAACCTGGATGCGAAGAATGGTGAGAATATTCTCAAACTGATTGCGTACCTGCGCGAGCAGACCGGAAAAACCTTCATCATTGCCACGCATGACCCGGTGGTTGCCTCACATGCTGACCGCTCTATTCGCCTATTAGACGGTTTAATTGCTGGTATCGATATTGTTGGGGGGAAGAACGCCCAATGAAAGCCTCAATCTACTTCAATTACACCACGCGCTCCCTATTCCGTGGAGGGCAGCGCACCATTCTTGCCGTATTCTGCGTTGCCGTGGGTGTCATGGCCATTGTCTCCCTGCAATTAGTGGGCCAGATGGTCGATAGCGCCTTTACCAGCAATATCCGTGATGCCAACGGTGGCGATATTGCGGTAAGTTCGCAAACTCCCTTCAAGCAGAGCGACCTGACCTTTTTCAATAATCTCAAGGGTGATGGCACTATCAAAGCGTATACCCCGACAATCAGCGGGTATGGATCGACGGGGTTAGCGTCCTCGATCACCCAGTCATTTACGGTGGAGGCAGTTGATCCGAGTACCTTCCCGGTTGTGTCGGCGCCGTCCTTTAAGACGCCTGCCAATGGCACAATCTCGAGCCTGCTCACCAACAACCAGGTCGTCGTTGATCAAAATCTTATAGATCAATACAATAAAAAGGTGGGAGATACCTTAACTGTTCATGCAAGTACCGGCAGTGGAAGCGGTGCGGTTACGCTCAATGTAAAGAGTGCCGGAATTGTGAACGATACAGGGGTTTTTGCGCAGTCGAATGATTTCATGCTCATCTCGCACGCCGATTACCAGGCTGCCGATCCCAAATTGCCGTTGTTATACGATACCGCTTACGTGACGACGGTCGACAAAGCTCACACAGACATAGCAGCCAAAGCCATTGCAAATCAGTTTCCAATTGCCAATACTGTGACCGCGGACCAGGCGCTAAAAAACAACCAGACGCAGGTTGATTTCATCAAGAAGTTCCTTGAGATCGCTGGTCTGTTAGCGCTACTCATAGGTGGCGTGGGCATTGTCAACACCATGCAGGTCTTACTCTCCCGCCGCAAAATCGAGATTGCCATGCTCAAGACGACCGGCTATCGCCGTATTGACCTCTACCTGCTTTTTGGCTTAGAAGCTGGCCTGCTCGGCCTGGTCGGCGGTGTGGTTGGTGCCGCTGCAGCCGTCGGGGTGAGCTTCCTCGTGCGCAACATCGTACAGCAAGTCTTCCCGATCCTCATCCCCTTCTTTCTTGATCCTTTCATCATCGTAGGAGGCGTGGTGATCGGCCTGGCGACCGCCTTGATTTTTGGCCTGTTGCCCATTGTCCAGGCCGCCAACATTCGCCCACTGAATGTTATTCGCGAATTGCCAGGAGGGAATCGTGTTGGCAGCGTCTTCCTGACGATAGGCCTCTTGTTGCTGCTTTCAGTGCTGTTCTGTGTCATGTCGGTTGTCATCCTCAACGATGTCACCTGGGGTATCAGCGCAGTCTATGGAGCATTCATCTTCCTGGCGGTCCTGAGCCTCTTCTTTGCCCTTGTTGTGCTGGTGATCAGCGTGCTGCCGGTGCCGGAGCGCTTCAGCATCGGATACCTTGCGCTGGTGCTTGCAGGGGTTGTGTTGTCGGTCTTGCTCTACGTGGCTCTGCCGACATTTGGGGTGCTCTTGCTGATTGTTTCGTTGATGGGCATCGTCATTGTACTGCTGCCGCGCTCCTGGAAATCGAACACAAAAATGGCGCTGCGCAATCTTGGCCGGCAGCGGGCGCGCACCACGACAACGCTGCTGGCGCTGTTCGTCGGCGTCTTTACCATCGGGTTAATCCTCGTGCTGGGGCAGGATTTGAGGGATACTATCAACGCTGCCATTGCGAAAAGTCTCACCTTTAACCTGGTGACCATCGCGAGGGGCGATGAGGCAACTCAACTGCAGTCGAAGTTAGGAACTATTCCGGGCCTTTCTACTGACCATACTTCGAGCAGGACCTACGCTGCGGTTGTTCCGGTGACTATAGATGGGGCGCCCTTTCCATCTCTCCTCAAGAAAAACGATCAGGGTGGTCCAAACGATCTGGGAAGCGGCGGCACACTCTACTTCCTGGGCGGCCTCGAGGGATATGACGTGGCGCATGGCCAGCTCCCGGACACGCAGGGTGTGATCTTTACCGGACGCAATCTGAACGCCAGCGATGCTGGCACAAATAACGTCCTCATTAGCGCGAACCTGTTGAAACTTGCCCCGCTAAAGGGTCACATTCATGTCGGCAGCACAATTACTTTTGCCAGCCTGGATGGGAAGAGTGTCCAAACGGTGACAGTGGTCGGAACGTATCAATCAATGGGGCTTAGCCTGCACTTTGGGCCTGTTCTAACGACGCACGAAGCAGTTGCGGCACTGACACCGGCGGGTCAATCGACCACCATCTTCTATATGAAGATCGACTCCGACAAAGTTGGCAAAGCCTTACAGGCTATCGGGAATATTGCGCCTAATGCTTCGGTCTCCAATTTCGCCAATATCGGAGATTTCATCAACACGTTTATCGGCGATATATTGCTGGTGCTCACCACAATTGCCTCGCTGTCACTGCTAGCGGGCGTGATTATCATCGCCAACGCGGTAGCGCTGGCCATGTTGGAGCGGCGACGCGAACTGGGAATACTCAAGTCGGTAGGCTATACCAGCAGGACAATCCTGGGAGAGGTGCTCATAGAGAACGGCCTCGTTGGTGGAACGGGCGCCTTGCTCGCCATGTTGTTGGTAACATTTGCTACCAGTCTGCTGGGCCAGTTCGTCTTCAAAACCGGCTTTGGAGTAAGCTGGTATATTGCCATTGGCCTCATTGTGGGAATCGCCCTGCTGGCGATGGCCACATCGGCCATTGTGGCCTGGGGCGCTACACGAGTGCGGCCCCTGGAGGTGTTACGCTACGAGTAGGCTTCAGGCAACTGGAACGTAGGGATGCGATAATGAACTTTACCTATTGAATGTGGATGGTGGGAAAGATACGCAGGGCCGATAAAGCGGCGCTGGGCACGATAAATCGGCCCCTACAGAAGGTTGGAGTCGTTTGTTATAGGACATAATCGGCCCAGACGGGTGGCCGGAGTATGTTGTTACATGCCATAAACGGGTCCCTACGTTCATTGGACGTTGCTTTGCTCGTCCTTGTGTCCTGTGCGGGGAGGGCGCAACCTCAAGGCCATCAAGCCGCCCAGCAAGATAAAGGTGAAGCAGAAGCCCATACTCCAAATTGGCCCTATAGAATT
>WNGL01014101.1_pt1 | contig 11479 bp, 10 predicted proteins | sample 5400591 | NCBI WGS metagenome assembly WNGL01 (sample SAMN13153377, study PRJNA577476) | soil metagenome | isolation source: 80 cm soil or saprolite under Garry oak tree replicate 1 | place: USA:California | collected 2016-06-15
AGGGCAAGCTCGTCACTTACACGATTGTCCATGTTTCGCCGCCGCAGTTCAAACATATGACTCCCTATGCGGTGGGAATTGTGGAAATGGAAGAAGGGGTCAAGTTGCCTAGCATTATCAGAACCTCGCGACTGGAATCCTTGAAGATTGGAATGGAGCTGGAGGTCGACTTCAGTCCAAAGTCACAGGAGACCAGCTGGCCTCACTGGCCACGCTATTTCTTCAAAGAAACTGAGTAGCCAGCGCTTATATACGCGGTTCCTACCCTCCTCCTATCGACGGGGAGCTGGGATAAACCCGGCTGAGAGGATGGCTTCGCTTGCCATCGACCCTTTGAACCTGATCCGGGTAATGCCGGCGGAGGGACGATAGGAAGCCTGATTCTTCAGCCGTTTCTCAGTGACCTCAAAAAAGAACAAACAAGAGGCATGTTGGAAACGATCGAGGCATCAGAACTGCCCGTATTGTCAAAGAGGATCACGCTCCGGCAGGCTGTCCCAGTCAAGATTCTCGCAGAGATGGCTAGTGCGATCGCATTGTCGGGAGCACTTAGTCTCGTTACGATTTTCATTCTGCCCCAAGGGGGATCGATTACATTGGCATCAATGGTGCCGGTTCTCTTGTTCGCCCTGAGACGAGGACCAAAGTTGGGAGTGATTGCAGGAGCTATTTTGGGTCTCGTTGTTCTTGTTGAGATGCCCTTTGTCGTCCATCCGGCGCAACTCCTTCTTGATTATCCCTTTGCATTTGGAGCGTTAGGTCTAGCCGGGTTGTTTCGAAACAGACCGTTGATTGGCGTAGCAGTTGGCATAACCGGTCGTTTCATCATGCATTTCATTTCGGGAGTCATTTTCTTCGCATCATATGCTTGGGATGGATGGAACCCCATTGCATATTCCGCGGCTTACAATGCTGGCTATCTCATACCTGAAATGGTCATCAGCGGGATCCTTATTGTGATCTTAGTTCGCCTCAAAGCACTTCAACTATATCTCTAGCCGATCTGTTCTCTCTCGCTTGCCTTAGGACTCAGAGAGCTATGAGGTTTGGAAAACCAAACGCCCAATACATGTCACAGACAGTGTACCGACTGAAAGGGAAGAGACGCTCGGAGGTACTCAGCGGCCCGCAACAGGGGCTTGATGTTTCAGTAGTCCGACTCGGAAAAGGAAAGGTCATCGTGGCCACCTCCGATCCTCTCTCTTACATTCCCCAGGTTGGACCCCAAGCCTCTGCATGGTTGTCCATTCATCTCTTGGCTTCTGACCTCACCACTACCGGCTTCGCGCCCATCTACGGTCTGTTCGACTTCAACCTCCCACCCGCGATGGGGAATTCTCAATTCGCGTTATTCTGGAAGGCGTTCCACAACGAATGCAAAAAATTGGGAATATCAATAATCGGGGGTCACACCGGAAAATACCCTGGAATTGATTACAGCGTCATTGGAGGAGGCGTACTCCTCGCTACTGGTTCCAACAAAAAGTACCTGACTTCGAGCATGGCCCATCCCGGAGATGAAGTCATCCTGACCAAGGGTGCGGCCATTGAGACCACCGCGGTCCTTACGCGAACCTTCCCAAAAAGGGTAAAGAAAGCCCTGGGTCCCAAATTATTCGCGCTGGCTTGGAATTATCTAGCAAAAACGAGTACCGTTAGAGACGCTTTGACAGCTTCGTCAATAGGGGTCCGACGCGAAGGCGTAACGGCGATGCATGACGCGACGGAAGGAGGAGTAATCGCTGGGTTGATCGAGCTAACGAGCGCATCCGACCTTGGCATGATTGTTAACTTGGAGTCGATTCCGGTAAGCGAAGAGACTCGAGCGTTATGCAACCATTTCAGGATCGACCCAATGGTCTCTCTGAGCGAAGGCAGTCTCATCATCGCTTCGAGACCAGCAAAGACAGACAAGATCCTCTCCAAACTCAGTTCCGCGGGAATTCCTTCATATGCTATTGGGAAACTGACCTCGAAGTTTCGAGGCTGCAAGGCATTTACGAGCAGAGGAATGCGAAGTCTCAGCTACCCCGACGTCGACCCTTACTGGAAGGCGTACTCAAGAGGGATTGAGAGAGGCTGGTCATGAATTGCCGCAGCAAAGAATAGGATCCCTCCTTGGTCGCCTACTATTCCGAAAAAGATTCGCCTTATCTCCGCGTCTAGGTGGGTCCATCACGGGGCCCGGATGGTATGGGGGATAATTGGATCCCTTCCCGCCGGAAAATGGCGGGCAATTCGACACCTCTGCAGGCTTGCATATGGCTGATATGTAGAATGGGATGTTGGCCAAGCGTTTAGGTAGGGATGATAAGTCGGCAAACGCCAACGACAATTCTCCCTTCTGGGAGAAGAATCGTCTTTACATTTTGATAATCTTGTTCGTTATCGGGTTCTTCATTGGGTACCCCACTTGGAGCTTCGATTGTACGGCACCTTCATCATTTCCCCAATGCAACTTTTCCCCGTTTTCTCTCGGCTTGTTTTTCGGCATTCTCTCAGTAGTGATCGGTGCATTCTTTCTTCGAAAGAAACGGTGAACGGTCAATGGCTTGAGATTTCTAGCTCAGCGAGCGAAAGCTACGCGGGAATCTTCAATTGTTCGTTCTCGTGTGAGTAAATGTAAACCGGGTTCTCTATCCGTCGTAACAGGTCGATTGATTCCAGTCCTTGCGCGGTACTGTAGATCATTCCTGTGATGTTCCGTTTCTCAATGTTTTCCGGTAGAGGAGCGGCATCCCCTGTGTAAACGAGGTTCCGGTTCTTCCACTTCACGACAACTGACTGGTGCCCGACGGTGTGGCCTGGTGTTGGCACGATCTCCACTCCGTCCTCAATCATGTATCCTCCTCGTAGCGGCACGATTTCTCCCTCGGTATCGAAGAATTCACGCAGGTAACTTACCCGCATGAATCTGTCGGGAAAGTATGCGTACCGGACCTCGTCTACTTGTTCTAGAAACTTTGCATTGGGAAAGAGAAGATTGTTTCCGCAATGGTCAAAATGCAGATGAGTATTTACCACTAAAGTAATGTCGCTAGGTTCCAGTCCAGTCTTCTTCAACGATAATCGCAGTTGCTCTTCCTTGGTCCTGATGACTTCGTGGAATTTCTCGTACCTCGGTGGTAGCGTCCCGATTCCCGTGTCGACAAGAACGTTCTCTTTTTCTGTTCGTATCAGTAGCGGTTTGAGCGCTGCTTTGTACTTGGTTCCCTGATATTTGCCAAATACGAGAAAGCTCTTGTCGAGTGTGAAATAACCATCTGTAAGTAGTCTTACATCGACGACGGTCAACTGGACTCGGGTCTCAAGTCTGATTGAAAGGCTATAAATTATCCAGGTCGAAATCCTTCAAAGCGAGTGCGGACAAGTTATCAAGTGATTTTTGGAGCGATTGGCCGACTTGGTTAGAACGGGTCTCAAGCGAAAGCCCCTCTGGACTCCTTCCGTTGAGCGAGTAAAACAGGCCAATCTCACTCGATTTCTGGCCTTTGTCAACAAGAAGTACAGTCAGAGTCTCGGACCATATCCTGAGCTTTACAGGTGGTCCGTTGAGAAACCTATGGAGTTTTGGTCCGCCATGTGGGAGTATGCAGGAATCATATCCTCGAAAAAGTTTGAGGCAGTTGTGGATGATCTTGGCAAATTCCCCGGGGCCAAATGGTTTTCCGGGGCGAGACTCAATTTTGCCGAGAACCTTCTTAGATTCAGAGACGAAAGGATCGCCCTCATCTCACGCTCTGAGGGACGAGAACGTTCGAGCCTGACCTATTCCGATCTCTACAGGAAAGTCGCGCGTGTGGCAAATGGTCTACGTGAGACAGGAATACGAGCCGGTGATCGAGTCGGAGGTTACCTGCCGAACATAGAGGAAGCAGCGATCGCAATGTTGGCCGCTACCAGCATCGGAGCGGTCTGGGCATGTTGCGGGGGGGAACTTGGATCAGGCGCCGTCTTGGACAGGCTAGGCCAGGTCAAACCGAAAGTATTGTTTGCTGTTGATGGTTACGTCTACAAGGGAAAGAAATTCGACATTTCGTCTAACGTCAAAGATGTTGCAGACGAAGTCCCTTCGCTCGAGAAGATAGTGACGATCCCGTACTTGGACGCCAAATCCAGCATGGGCCAACTTGTCAACACTGTTAGGTTCGACGAATTCGGATCGGCGAACAAGTCAGGCGAGATTCGGTTTGAGCAATTGCCCTCGGACCACCCATTATTTGTCATGTTCACATCAGGGACAACCGGGAAGCCGAAATGCATGGTTCAAGGAGCTGCGGGAGTCTTGCTAAACCAGTTGAAAGAGACACAACTCCATGCCGATGTGAAGAAGACCGATCGGATCACGTACATTACCTCTCCGAGTTGGATGATGTGGAACTGGCTGATGAGCTGTTTAGCAGCAGGCGCGACCCTCATTTTGCACGATGGAAATCCTCTCCATCCTGACTGGGGCACAATGTGGAGGCTGGTTCAGGAAGAGAAGATAACAATCTTGGGATGCAGTGCCAGCTACATCAATCATCTCAAAGGAATAGCCGCGAAACCGGGCAAAGATTACGATCTATCATCGCTTAGAGAGATTTCCCAAACCGGATCGCCTCTCTCAGTGGAAGGGTTTGAGTGGGTCTACAAGGACGTCAAAGCGGATCTTCATCTCAACTCGATTAGCGGAGGTACAGACATCAACGGCTGCTTCGCAGGTGGAGTGCCAATTCTTCCCGTCTTTGGAGGTGAGCTGCAAGCACCGGGGCTCGGGATGAAGATCAACGTGTACGATGAGAACGGGCAGCCAGTTATTGACAGGATGGGCGAGCTTGTCTGCGAAGCTCCAACACCATCTATGCCGTTATACTTCTGGGACGACCCCAAAAATGAGAGATACCGTGATGCCTACTTCGAATACTACCGCGCCAAAGGGAAGAACGTTTGGAGACACGGCGACTATGTGCTCGTCCATGGCGATACCGGCGGCTATACATTCTATGGGCGTTCGGACGCGGTGATAAAGGCCTCTGGGGTCCGAGTCGGCACGTCAGAAATCTACAATGTTGTTGAGAAACTACCTGAGGTCGCCGACAGTCTCGCCGTAGGTCAGAACTGGGCTGGGGATCAGAGAATCATCCTCTTCGTCAAGCTGTCTCCGAACCACAAGCTTACGGAGGATCTGAAGGAGAAGATCAAGAGGGTGATTCGGGCTGAGACTTCGCCGAAGCATGTTCCGGCTCTGATCTTGGAAGTGCCCGATATTCCCTATACTCTAAACATGAAGAAGGTGGAGGTTGCTGTCGCGAATATTGTTAACAATAGGCCCGTGACGAATCGTGATGCACTGGCGAACCCGGAGTCTCTCGATTTCTACACTGGGCTTCTTCCTCTAATCCAGAGGAATTGATCGCACAATTGTCATGCGACTAGGCATAACTGTTCGCCCGCCTTCACCAAAGCTCCGGGTTTGACGTATACTTCCTTTACGATCCCCGTTTTGGGTGAGGCTATCTCATTCTCCATTTTCATCGCCTCAAGAACAGCTAGCGGTTGGCCCTTAGTTACTGATGTGTTAGGAGACGCTTTCAAAGACACGATTCTCCCGCTCATTGGTGCAGTTATTACAATAGGCCCGAGAATTGTTTCAGATTCTCCGGCGTACTGAGATGATTGCTCCCTTCCTTCTAAGCTCACCTTGAGCAGTCTTCCGTTTAGTCGAATGAGATAGTTGCTTCCATCACGGTCTTCCTCTCTCCTCGCGACGAGAACTTTCCCATTGATATTCGCAACCAGATCTGGTTGGTCATCTGTTGGCTCTCGGAGGATGCGAATCTTCAGTTCTTCATCGTTGATTTTGATCTTTTGAGTTATGCCCTGCTTCTCGAGCTCAGTAATGGCCCAAGTTCTTCCGTTTACGGTGAGGTGATGGGTCTGTTTAGAGTCCTTCGACAAACAAGGGTTGCCTCGGTGATGGTTCCGTCTGGAGAGTGTTTCGCCATCTTGTCTGAGTTCTCTCTAGTTTCGATTTGCTCGTCCCTAGGAAGGGATGGTTTGCTGCAAAGTGCAGCATCGCGATCTCCTCCTTTGACAGTTGCGGCTTGAAGTTCCAAGTGGAGATCTTGTTGTCGAGGAGCTGAGTATGGTAGTCACCGCGGACAAAGTCTTTGTCTTCAAGTATGGTCTGGTGTAGAGGAATCGTGGTCTCGAGCCCGATAACGATCGTCTCGCTCAAAGCGCCTTTGAGTCTTTGAATCGCTTCCTCCCTAGTTCGGCCGTGTGACGCAATCTTCGCAATGAGTGAATCATAGTATTCCGGGATGACAGCACCGTCGATCATGGCCGTATCGACTCTGATACCTGGGCCTCCCGGTGGGACAAATTCCTCGACGCGGCCGGGGGATGGAGCAAAGCCCTTCGACGGATCCTCAGCGTTAATCCTGCAGTTCATCGCAGCACCGCTAAACTCGATCTCTTCTTGAGAAAACCCAAGACCCTCTCCGTCAGCGATTCGAATCTGCTGCTCGACAATATCCACCCCAGTGACCATTTCCGTGATGAGATGTTCTACTTGGATCCGTTTGTTTGTCTCAAGATAGTAGAACTTCCCCCCCGCTGACTGTACGAACTCTACCGTTCCCGCATTTTCGTACTTCGTCGCTTTGACGATTTTCAAAGCAAGCGAGACCAGTTTTTTCCTCGACGTAGAATCGAGCTGCGGTGCGGGCGTTTCTTCGAGGACTTTCTGGTGTCGCCTCTGAAGTGAGCATTCTCTCTCACCCAGATGGACAAGTTGTCCTCTTTTCCCGGCGATTATTTGGACTTCTATGTGTCGTGGATTGTTGAGGTGTTTTTCTAAATAGAGTTCTGAGCGGCCGAACGCTCCTTTCGCCTCGGAAGCAGCGAGATCGAAGGATCTTCGCAATTCGCTCGTCGTCTTGACAATGCGCATGCCTCTTCCGCCTCCTCCAAAGGAGGCCTTGATCAATACGGGAAAGCCCAGGCGACGGGCTTCATTTTCAGCCTCGTCCGCAGTCTCTAGTTGACGTTTCGAACCGGGAATCGTGGGGACGCCGGCTCGATCTGCAGTTTCTCTTGATCCGAACTTGTTAGCGGCCGAAGCCAGAATCTTGCTTCTTGGTCCGATGAAAATGAGCCCAGCTTCTTCACACTCTCGGGCAAACTGGGGATTTTCCGCTAGGAACCCATACCCGGGATGCACTGCTTCCGCTTTGGAGGTCTTCGCAACCTTGACTATCTTTGGAATGTTCAGATAGCTTTCAGAAGGCTGTCCAGGCCCGATGTTGTAGGCTTCGTCAGCATAGATGACGTGCTGGGACTTCAGATCAGGCTCTGAGTAGATTGCGACGGTGTTGATTCCGAGTTTCCTGCAGGTTCGTATGATTCTGACGGCGATTTCTCCACGGTTCGCGATAAGGATCTTTCTGAACATCGGTAGTGGTCCGGTCTAGAGTGGAATGTTGCCGTGTTTCCGGGGAGGGCGTGCCTCCCTTTTAGTCTTCACAGATTCGAGATATCTGATCAATACCTCCCTCGTTTCTGAAGGCTCGATAACATCGTCAACATATCCTCTTCCCGCAGCGATGTACGGGTTGCTGAATTTTTCACGATACTCCTTGACAAGCTTCCGTTTTTCTGTGGTCGCGTCTTTTGCCTTGGCGATTTCGTTGCGGAAGATTATGTTAATGGCTGCATCGGGACCCATTACTGCTATTTCGGCTGAAGGCCAGGCAAGGTTCACGTCTGCCCTGATGTGCTTGCTTCCAAGCACGTCGTAGGCGCCTCCATACGCCTTTCTTACGATTACAGTAAGTTTGGGAACAGAGGCTTCGCAGTAGGCGTAGAGGAGCTTTGACCCATGCCGAATTATCCCGTCGTGCTCCTGATCTATCCCCGGCAAAAACCCAGGTACATCCACCAGAGTCAGGATCGGTATGTTGAAAGCATCACAAAACCTGACGAAGCGTGCAGCCTTGACGGAGGAATCGATGTCAAGCGTGCCAGCGTTAACCTTGGGCTGGTTCGCCACGATCCCAATCGAATACCCGTTGAGTCTGGCGAGTCCGATGACGATATTCTGAGCCCAGAGAGACTGTATCTCGAACAGTTCGCTTCCATCGACGATCCGGGTTATGACATCCCGGATATCGTACGCCTTGTCCGGGTTGTCAGGCAGGACATTGTTGAGCTCGCTCTTGTCCCCGACGGGTGGCTTCGGCTTGGCTCTAGGCGGGTCCTCGGTGTTGTTGGATGGGATGAAGCTCAAGAGTTTCCGGATCTGCTGGAATCCTTCCAGCTCGTTCTGTGCGAAAAAGTGCGCGACTCCGCTCTTTGTGTTGTGGAGTCTTGCACCTCCAAGCTCTTCGAAATCAACGTCCTGATTGAGAACGGCTTTGATGACGTCTGGTCCCGTTATGAACATGTAGCTCGTCTTATCGACCATTACTGTGAAATCTGTCATGGCAGGGGAATACACCGCACCTCCCGCACACGGACCCATCACAGCCGATATCTGAGGGATCACTCCCGAGGCCAGGACGTTGCGAAAGAATATCTCAGCATAACCACCCAGACTGACAACTCCTTCTTGGATTCTGGCCCCGCCTGAATCGTTAATCCCGATGACCGGGACCCCAGTCTTGAGGGCGAGATCCATTATTTTCGTCACCTTCCTGGCGAACATTTCTCCGAGGGAGCCTCCGAAGACGGTGAAGTCGTGAGAGAACAAATACACCGTTCTTCCGTCAATCTTGCCATAACCCGTTACAACCCCGTCGCCGAGAATCTTTTTCTCAGCCATGCCGAAGTCGGCGGTCTGATGAACCACGAACCTGTCCATCTCTACAAAACTGCCAAGGTCCACGAGTGCGACAATTCTTTCTCTCGCAGTCATTTTTCCCTTGGAGTGCTGATCCTCGATCTTGTCCTTGCCGCCACCTTCCTCAGACTTTTCCCGGAGGTCGCCGAGCTCCTTCGAGAGTTCCTTCATCGTCATGGTCGTTTGGAACTCGCTGAAGAGGCCTCTCGTATTAAAGCACGGAAGACATCGTTGCCGGTTTCGATTATCACCGGTTTCATTCGATGGGAAGCAGTGCTTCCACCAATGCACCTGAGTGTTATATGGGTAATGAAATAGGGAATCCATATGCTTGATCACATTATTCTGACCGTGAGCGATGTGGAGCGCTCGCTTAAGTTCTATACGGCTGCACTCAAGCCTTTCAAGATAAAAATGTTCGAGCCCTACAAAGGCGCGGACGGACATCCAGACCTCTGGGGCTTTGGTGATGGCCAAAAAGCATTTTTCTGGCTGAAACAGGGTAAGCCTGATCCAGCCTCAATCCACTGGGGCTTCATCGCAGAAAACAAAAAAGCGGTAGACGCCTTCTACAAGGCTGCGATTGCTGCAGGCGCAAAGGACAATATCTCGCCTCGTGCTCGTCTGGAATATTATCCCGGCTATTACGCCGCGGACGTGTTTGATCCAGATGGCTACACGTTTGAAGTGGTTCACAAGAGCTAGGCCATGCCGACCTCGCATTCACCCACAACGGCACTTTCGTTTCTCAAGTTCTCATAAAGCCGTTCCAGGACAGTCAGAATCGAGCTAAGCGTCTTTTCTAAACTGAATCGTTTCTTTTTGACCAGGAAAATCGATGTGGCTCCCGTCGGTAACTGTTCAGCGGTTAGGTTCACATTGAGCCCGATGCCGACGATTGCGTATACTAGCTCTGGACCGCTTATCTTCGTCTCGATGAGTACGCCGGCTAGTTTTTTCCCGCCGACCATGAGGTCGTTAGGCCACTTTACCTCTGACTGGACGCCGTATACCTCTTCTACTCCTTTTCGAAGAGCGTTCGCGACCCAGAACTGGAGAAGCGGTATCCGATCGATACGAATCTTTGGTCTAATGATTACCGAAAACCACAGACCGCCCCTAGGCGACTTCCAGCTTCGTCCTGATCGGCCCCTGCCTTGTGTCTGGATCTCAGAAGTTACGACGGTCCAGTCGGCGGCCTGTCTTTCGGCGAAGGTCTTTGCCTTGGTGTTGGTCGATGAGATTCTCTTGTATCTGGTGATCTTCAGGCCGCAGCCCCGTGTGATCGGGGTTGGTGTCCCGGTTTTAGGTGTAATTCGTGCAGAGCGGCCTCAGGGCCTGCGGGAAGGGTAGCCATCTGGTGTAGATGTTATCTGCAAAATTTAGCGTTCTCATTTCGACCGTCAGTGCGCCCTCGTTGTCTTGGTCGCGGAACTCCAAGACGATGTCGGCGAATCGTTTGACCATCTCGACCATCGGCTTCTCGTGAATATCCTCTTTGATCACCAGGATCGCGGTTCTCTTTCTAAGGCGGACCCTAGAGGCGAGTTGGCAGAAGAACGAGTAGAAACTCTCTGGGGATCCGATGCTCTTGATGATGTTGTCGAGAAAATCGCCCAGGATTATTTGAGTTCCCTCTCCCTGGGAGGCTTTTTCGATGAATAAGTTGATCTCCAACAAGTTGTCCGGGGAGATTATCTCCACATCGTTAGAGGGGTGGGACATTGAGGTTCCGTCGACGAAGGTAATCCATCCCACCTTGCCGGTCCAGTCGGTAGAGAGATCCTCTGGGGCGGTTGGGCCTAGAACGAGGGTTGGGGATGGGCCTTCAGGGCCTATGGCTTCTTTCAGGATTAGACTCATCGTTTCTTTGACGCTGACGTTGCCTCGGACGCATACGACCACCAAGCGGTACTGGTCGAGGGTTCCACGGTTGAGGAGGGGTTTGCCTTGGTCGAGTCGGGTGAAGCTGAGTTTTCTTGCTGCCATGCTGGTTGCCTTTGAGGAAGCTACCTTTTTGAGGTAACAAGGTTATTAGAATGTCGGCACTACGCGTGTCTAAGAAGACAATCTGCCTTTGGGGGAGTCCTCGGGAGGGTTGCTTTGAACATGCTAGCCAATTTACTCATTCCTACAGAAAAGAGTATACTTCTACCTCAAACGACCTCGAAATACCTCTGGCGACGCCTTTCTACGCGAATACTATTTAACTGTAGCAACAGAATATGGTAAATTCGGCCACCTGTTCCCCCGACTCCCAGGCCTCCATCACAAAAAGAAAACAAGCAATCGAAAACTAGTCCTGAAAATCACTTTCAAAAAAAATGCCTCTTGAGTTCGAGTTTCGAGACAGGTCTTGAAATCATAATCCGAAACCAGTTCCTAAAATCGGTTCTGAAATCGGTCTTCCAAAAAGGTTCCTGAAACAGTAACAGTGAATTTTCTAGCCTCCGGGGGCCTACTCAAGTCTCGCCCCACGCTCTCCATGGAGAATGCTGGCTCTGACGGGTGCGAGCAGTCCCTACAACAATGGCCCAATGAAGCCGTTTGAATCAAAAGCAGTGAACTCGTGAAAAGTAATTAAACTCTGAAGGCGAATCGGATTCCATGAAGCTTGCAGAGAAGGGTGCGCAGAAGTCCGCCAAGAGCACCGCG
>WNGL01033471.1_pt1 | contig 11479 bp, 10 predicted proteins | sample 5400591 | NCBI WGS metagenome assembly WNGL01 (sample SAMN13153377, study PRJNA577476) | soil metagenome | isolation source: 80 cm soil or saprolite under Garry oak tree replicate 1 | place: USA:California | collected 2016-06-15
GCTCATCTGCGGCAGTGTCGTCGGCGGCAAAGACCGTCGCCGACGCGTTACTCTCTCGTTGGGTCGCGACTTTTCGTAACTCGAACGATTGAAAAGGCTGGTACGGGTACGACCGCCGCCGGCAGCTTGGCGAACGCCACCGCGCGACAGCCGATCACGCGCAGGGTCAGGGGGGAAGTGGAGCGCATGACTCCACTTCCCGTCCCACTTCCCCCAGTGGGTGCGCATTCGGCTGAAAGGTGCGGCTTCCAGACTGCTATCGCACCCGGCCGCGGTTGCGCCCGCCGCTCTGATTTCACACGCGGCGATCCCTCCGTCACCGATCAAAATCTGCTGCAACCAGGAGTGACGATGAGACGCAGATCGACCGCACAATTTGCCCGGCGATGGTGGCCGATCATCGACCGCACAACATTGGCGGATCGAGTGGCGAGCGGTTCACTCGGATTGGCATCTCAATCCCGGACCGATTGTTCGTGACATTGACGGCCTCAAACCATCGCACCATCGCAGTCACGCAGCCTGGACGTGAGCGACCCCGTGACCGACCCTGGGGTCAGGGTCCGCGATCCGGAGGTGGGGTCGCTCACGTCCCGGCTGCTCTCCGCGACGGTATCAGCGGCGGCAAGAACCGCCGCCGCATCGTCCCGTGGTCCGCGCGATTCTATGTCCGCAAACTCTCACAGCGTATTCGTTTACGCGCACGGGCCGCGCTCTAGGATTGGGACCGATCGATCTGACTCGTGATCAGGTACTCCCCCAGGAAGGGGGGATGAGGCCGCCCTGGCGCCATCTCCCCCTCCACATCCCCCTCAGTGTTGTGTCAGGTACCTCGGCGAAGGCGCGGATCAACAGTTCACGTTCCGGGGTCGACATCGCCGTTCGGAACCGCTCTGACAAGTAAAATCACCACGATGAAACGCGAAGCCGCAGAGATTCTGAAGGACGCGCTCGCGCTCCCCACTGAGGCCCGCGCGGCCCTCGCTGGATCGTTGCTGAAGAGTCTCGATACCGAGGTGGACGAGGACGCCGAAGTCGCGTGGACGACGGAGGTGCACCGCCGCCTCGCCGAGCTCGACAGTGACGCGGTGAATACGATTCCCTGGGCCGAAGTTCGCCGCCGGCTCGCCGCTCGCTGAGTCGAACGTGCCTACCCAACACTGCCGCCAATCACCTTGACAAAACGGTAGTCGAGGACCTGGAGTTCGTCATCGTCGATCGTCTTCTCCGGAGGCCACACGATCCACTCGTCCGCATTGGGATAGAGCGCCTGTAATCGAGGGCCTTTCGTGGCTTCGGCGATCTGACGAAAGCGCGAATGCCGACAGGCGAACACCTGAGTTATCAGAAAGTTCGAACCGAATGTCAGGGAATAGATTTTGGGTGCATGCTTCGGTCCTCTGAGTTGAAGGGAGTGCAACGGCATGACACCGTCATAGCGGGCGAGCCAGATCCAGAGATTCGGCGGTAACGCGAATCCTTCCTTGAATGCCTTCCGCTCGTCGGGAGTGAAGTACTTTGGCTCATCCTTGCGGCCGGTGAACTCATAGACCATCGCAGTCTTCACGACCCATCGGACCAGGGAACGTTGGCGATCAGCGTCGAGAATGGTCTTGTCGCCGCGAAAGACCATGGGCGCCATGAAGTCTTTTACTTCGTTCTCAAGGGCGCTCATCCAGCCGTTGTTGCACGGCTCGCAAGGCATGCCCACCGTCATTTCCAAATCGTTCTTCTGAAATGACGAGGCCTTGCCGCCCCGCTCGATTTGAGCGTTAAAGGTTTTTGCTCCGCCTTCCGCTCGCGACTTCAGAATGACTGTGCCGAGCCAGCCCGCCCAAAGGTGTTCCTGGCTGACGTCGTGCGCCCCACAAAACCCGCAAATCCGCATACGTCCGTCAAGCCCACGCGCTACAGCCGCGGATCGACCGGTTCGCTCTCGAGAGCCAGGACGCCGAAAACACACTCGTGAACGCGTCTGAGCGGCTCCCGTTGAACGAACCGTTCCAGCCCCTCGACACCCAACGCAAACTCTCGGAGAGCGAGCGATCGTTTGCCGGAGAGGCCTCGTTCGCGCAGTCGTTCGAGGTGCTCCGAGAGCGTGTACTCGGGACCGTAAATGATGCGCAGGTATTCCCGGCCGCGGCACTTCACCGCGGGCTGCAGAAGGCCTCGCGAGTTGGTGCCGACAAACTGCATCGGCTTGACGACAGCGCCCCGTCAACGGAGATCCTGTCTGGAGCGCGAAATCAATTGGGGGCTTTGCGCGATGGCGAACGCTGACGTCCCACAACCGGACAGATTGACGGGTGCACGCGATGGTTCAGTCGGACTTGTTCAGCAATTCCGGCGATTACGACGTTCCACACCTGGTACAACGTTCGCCTGTCCGCGACGCATGTCCATGCACAGGATTCTCAACCCGGTCACGGAGCTGGCCCGCGACATGCGATTCGCAGTGCGTTCGCTGTTGCGCGTCAAAGGCCTGGCTGCGACGGTCATCGTCACGCTTGGCCTCGGCATCGGCGCGAATGCCGCGGTGTTCAGCGTTGTCCGCGGAGTGCTGCTGCGCCCGCTCGTCAATCGCGACGAAGACCGCCTCATTTACATCCGTCAGACCGCGCCGGGCCTCGGCATTGAGAACTACACGTTCTCGATGCCGGAAGCGGCAGACATCAAGTCACGCGTGAAGAGCGTCGCTGCCTTCGGCGACTTTTCCACCGCCGACCTGGCATTGAGCGGAGTCGGCGGCGACCCGCGCATGGTGAAGGCCGGCGTCGTCAACGGATCGTTCTTCGAGGTGATGGGACTCCGTCCCGTGCTCGGGCGCCTGTTGAACGAGCAGGACGACGGTCCCAATGCGCAGGCCGCTGCGGTTCTAACCTATCGGTTCTGGAAGACCGCATTCAACGGCGATCCGACGGTGGTCGGCAAGACGATCCGCCTCGGAGTAGGGCCCGCCACCATCATTGGCGTGCTCGAGCCCGCGGTGCCGTATCCGACCGACACCGAGATCATCTCGAACCTCGTCACCAGCCCGCATCACCTCGGGGCGACGATGAACACCAGCCGAACGCACCGGATGACGGACCTCTTCGGCCGGCTCGCGCCCGGCGCGTCGTTCGACGCGGCGCGCGCGGAGCTGACGGCGGTGCATGCCGCGATCGTCAACGAGCATCCCGAGGCGTACTCGAAGCAAGCGAACGTGCAACTGCGCGTCGCCAGGCTTCGCGACCAGATCGCGGCGCCTGCGCGCACGATCCTGCTCGTGCTCCTCGCCACGGCTGCGATCGTCTTCGTCATCGCGTCGTCCAATGTCGCGAACTTGATTCTGGCGCGCTCGGTGCGGCGCGAAGGTGAACTCGCTCTCCGGGCCGCGCTCGGCGCCAGCAGCGGCGCGCTCAGGCGCACGCTCCTAGCCGAAAGCCTGGTGCTCTGCGCCGCCGGTGCCGTCGCTGGTCTGTACCTGGCCGACCCGCTCGTTGCGCTCGTGTCACGCTACGCTGCGCGTTTTTCCATTCGCGCCCTCGACGTGACGGTCGATTCGAGCGTGGCATGGGTTGGCGCGGTGCTGGCGATCGCGGCAGCCGTCCTGCTGGCGTTCGTGCCGCGGTTGCCGGCGTCAAACACGTCGTCCGGGCTCGGCGTCGCGAGCAGCGGAGTGCGAATCACGCCCGGCACGAAACGCCGCCTGCAGATGTTCGCGACGATTCAGATCGCGTTCTCGTTCGTGCTGCTGGCCGGTGCCGCCATGCTGCTCAGCACGCTCGTGACACTGCAAACCGGCCGCACCGGCTACGACGTGCGGCAGGTGCTCGCGTTCGACCTCCCGATGGCGGCGCCTGGTGTCGACGCCGGCGCCGCGAAGATGCTCGCCCTGTATGACGAGGCGACACGCCGGATTGGCAGGCTGCCAGGCGTCGAGGGTGTCGCCACCGGCAGCTTCGTCCCGTGGCGCGACGCCGGCGACACCGGTCCCCGCCTCAACTTCCGCGTCATGGCCGAAGGGTACACGCCAGCCGATGGCGAAGAAGCGCCTCGCGCCAGAGCCCGATTCGTGTCGCCACGGTTCTTCTCCGTGCTTGGCATCCCCCTCATCGCCGGCCGCGAGTTCACGGACGCGGACCGCCGCGGCGCGGAACCGGTGGCCATTGTCAGCCAGAGCATCGCGCAGCGACTCTTCGCCAACGGGGACGCGTTGAACCGGCATCTCTCGTGGGATCCCAAGGAAACCCCGTGGCGAATCGTCGGCGTCGCAGCCGACGTGGACGATGAAAACGTCGTCGGCAGGCCGGCGATGACGTTCTATCGACCCATGCAGCAGCTTGTGGTCGGCGGACGGTTGTTCGTGCGCGGGTCCGGCGATCCGCATTCGCTCGTGCCGGCGGTGACGCGCGTCATCCATGAGATCGCCGCAGACCAGCCGGTCGAGCGCGCGGCGACACTCGAAGAAGTGCGCTCCGAAGTACTGTCGCCCGAGCGTGTCAACGCGTTTGTCTTCTCCGGCTTCGCCGGTATCGCGCTGCTCATCGCGCTCGTCGGCGTGGCCGGCGTGCTCGCGTTCCTGGTGAGTGCACGCACCCGCGAGTTCGGGATGCGGCTGGCGGTCGGCTGTCCTCCGCGGCAGTTGCTCGCACGCGTCCTGTCCGAAGGCGCGACGATTGCGGCGATCGGGATCGCGGCTGGCGCCTTGGGAGGCTTCGTGCTATCTCGCCTGGCGACGAGTTTCTTCACGTCGGTGCGGGTGCCGGGAGCGCTGGCGGTGGGCGCGGCTGCCGCTGTTCTGCTCGCGGCGGCGGTCGTCGCGTCGTGGATGCCTGCCGCGCGTGCGTCCCGGATTGACGTCATCGAAGCGCTGCGAGCCGAGTAGATCTCTGATCGCCGTCGATCTGTCTGTGCTCGCGAAAGCCGGCTTCGTCGTGATCGCGTCCGACTACCGCTTCCATGGGCCGACGGCGAAGCGAGACGAATGGGGCGCCGCGGACCGGCACGACCAGCGAAATCGTGTCGACTTCACCCTGAATTCCGAACCACACGTCCGCGACGGTATCGAGTGACGCCACAGAATTTAGCACCCGCATCGACACTGGTTGCGACAGCCGCTATGTTCGCGGCGTGCGCCTCTCGCAAATCTTCGAACTGCTGAACGCGGTTGTTCTTCTGGCGGGAAACTCTTAATGATATAGATCTTCGAAGATGGCTCAGCAGATGGAATCCCACCACGTGCGGATCGCGCGGCAGCGCGCCGCCTACCATCAAGCCCACGAACGGTTCGTGAAGCGCCTGCGCGAGGCGCCGGCCGACGCCGCCGAGCGGGCCCCGGCGAACGGCGGCTGGTCGGCGGCGCAGATCGGCTGGCACGTGGCGACCGTGGACGCCACGTTCGCCGGCCTGCTGTCCGGCACGCTTCCCGGAGCGCAGCCGGTCCCCGACGGCGCGACCATCAAGGACTGGGCCGAGAGCCGCGACGCTCGACGCGGCGCTCGCCGGTCTGGAGGCAATGCGTGGCGCGGGCTACGCGGTCACGCATCCGGTGATCGGGACGGTCAGCCTCGCGCAGATCGGCGACTGGGCGGCGGCGCACACGATCCGCCACAACGCGCAGGCCAAACGGACGCTCGGCTTCTAGTGGTTACGCCGAGCGCTGCATGCCCCAGCGGCGGCGCCCCGCGAGGGGTCGAGCGCCCTTTCGAACACCAGCCACACATCGTCGATTCTCAGGTAAGGTTTGACGTGGAGGCCGTGCATGTCGAATGAGCTGACGGGCGATTACGATGTGGTCGTTCAGTTTTCCACCGGGGCAGTGAACCGGATTCTGGCCGCCATGCACAGCGGCAACCGCTTGCTCCATTCTCTGTCGGCTCGAGTCGACGACAATCCCGCGTTCAGCCGTCTCGTCACGGCGGCGACGGATCCCGCGGGGTATGCGGTCTCCGACCCAACCGCCGCGGCCAGCTTCAAGGCCCCGCTGGTGGCCGCGACCGCGAACGCAAACGCCCCCGTTTCGAATCCCCGCACGCCGCCGGCGCCACCGGTGGAGCGATCCCCCGCCGCCCGCGACGTGTTGCCCGTCCCGCTCCCGGCATTCGCCCAGGTCCCGAGATCAACGTTCCCGGACAGCCCGTCCTCGCTGATCAACGCTGACGCCACCATTGCGGAGCTCCTGAAGCAGGTCGATCACTATAGCCACCTGCACGGCGTTGCCCAGATGCAATTGGGCGCGCCCACGATCAACCTGCCGGATTCAGGAGTGCACGGCACCGTCCACATTCCGACCATGGTGCGTTACATTCCCGATCCCGGGTCCCAGATTCTCGAAGAGTTCATGCGTGGAGAAATTCAGATCAGTTTCGGCGTCAGGAAAGTCGCCCAGGCGGCTGGCAATTTCATCGGCGTTCAACTCTGGGGACCTGGCGGGAACGTCAATTTCAAAGAATTCTGGCCTTCGGCCAAGCTCAGCGCCGCGGAGCTGGCGCAGGTGAACCGCGTCCTGCGGAATGCCTTGACGACGGCCTTTCAGCCGTCCACGTCGGCCCTCCCGGCCGGCATCCGCAACATGCAATTCAGGGCGTGGGGATCGGCCAACGCCGTGGGCATGCTCATGAACCTCGACGGCGGCAACCCGGTGGCCGATCCCAATCCCGGAAGCGTGGATCAAATCGTCCTGCAGGGCGACGACCAGTTCGCGCTGGCCGTCGGCGCGGACTCCATTGCCGGTCCGTTCGCCAACGCGGTGAATGCGTCCATCAACCACAACCCGCCGCTGAGTTCCGTCACGGTCGGATTCAAGGCGAGCACGCTGTGGGGAGCGGTCGAGACGTCCTATTCTTCGGCAACGTTTTTCCCGAAAATCGCGGTGGGGAACGCAACAGTCCTTTTGCAGGACGTCGCGTCCGGCCCTCCGGGAGCGGACGCCGCGATCGCCGCGTCGGTTGCGGCAACGGCCGCTGCCGCTCCGGGCACGGGCCAGATTCTCTTGAGCATTCCCGTGCACTTCAGCTGCACCAACGATATGTCCGGCGCGATCGAGACCGTGGCACGGGCGGTCGGAGTGGATCTTCCACCGAATCAGGCCGACTTCACCATTTACCAGGCGTTCACATTAGGCCTTGGCGGCAAGGACGTCTGGCTGGTTCGGCTTGGCGACCCGTACGTGACGCCCGTCTGGAACCCGATCCGGAATGCCGCGGCGAACATATTTCTGCAAGGGCTGAACGCGGCCGACGCCGGCATACAGCAGCGAATCGGGAAGGCTCTCAGCGCACGGGGCCTGGAACAGTTTCTGACGAAACTGATGAATCCGGTTTCCATCAAAACAGGGTCGCTCGCGGCCGCTCTGCAGACAACTGCGAGCGGCATCAAGGTGGGTATGCTGGGCAACGCCACCCCGGACAGCGCGATCGCTGCGGAATCTCAAACGGCTCGTCGTCAGGTCAATCCCACATTGACCTACACGTCATTCGAGATCACGAGCGCGGGCATCATCCTCCATGGCCAGCTCGCGGTACCCGCCTGGCCGGCCGCGTACGTGGAGTACGACTACAACCGCATGACCGATGCGCCCTACAACGCCCTGAATAGCTGGATCCCTGGCGGGACCATCGGAAGCTACACGTGGATTGAGGACGGTACCGCCTCGCCCAAGGATCCAAATAAATTCGTCAAGGCCGACGCACCCGGCAGTCCTGCGGCCAATTTCGTCTGTCTGAAAATGGAAGGCACTCGCCTCAGCGCCGCCGGACCTGTCGTGGCTCAAACGGTCCGGTCCAGACAGATTTGCCACATGGTGTCCTTCCCCTGGGCGGCGTTCTCTGCGGACGTCCGCCCCGCGGTCCACGGAACGCTGGACATCGCGATCGTGAAGCACGGTCCTGGTGCGAGGGCCCAGGTCGTCGGCCATGCCTCGCCCTGGATTCGGGCTTCGGATCGACGCGACGAGACGGCAAACATGATCGTCCATTTCCCCGATGACGTGTCTCTGGCCGATCTGAGTTTCCTGCCACGTGCCGTGGAGGGAAGCGGACGTCCGGACGCCGCCACGTCCATCGTGTGCGTCATCTCTTCAGAGGATCTGGCGCGCCTACGGCCCGTGCCCGGCGTTGTCTTCGCGGACGACACGGACGGCTGGGAGCGGATGACGGCCGTTCGGGAGCGGCCCGCAACTGTCCTGATCGGCGCCGCCGGGAGCATCGTCTGGAGGCACGATGGACGGATGGACGCGGAGAGACTCGCGGAAGTGCTCCGCGCACAGCTCTCGCCAGGGATCTACCGGCCGCGGCTGCTCAAGACCCACCTGCGGATCGGGGAGCGAGCGCCCGATTTTCTGATTCCTTCAGGAGAGGGAGCGGGAATCACGCTGAGCATGATCGGCCGGCCCGCCGTCGTGCTGTTCTGGAAGATCTCTTCGCGGCCGAGCGTCGATTCTCTCGCGCTGCTCCGGGACGCGCTCCGGAAGAGTGGAGGGAACGAGGCCGTTCTGCTTGCCATCCACGCGGAGAATGGCGCCAGCACCGCGCATGCGCTGGGCGACGAGGCGGTGATCGCGGTGCCGGATCCCGATGGCGCGATTGCGGAGGCATACGGAGTCAACGTCTGGCCGACGACGATCGTCATCGACGAGTCCGGCGTCATCGTGGATATCCGATCGGGCCTCCTCACCGAGGAATCGGAGGATGCGCCCGAGCCTCCCGTGAAGGCTGACTGAGAGGAGTCACGCATGGATCTTTATCTGCTTCTCGCTCCGGTGTTGTTGATTCCGGTGGTCTGGCTGCTGAGGTTTACCGGCTGCACCACTTTTGGGACGGCCCCCAGCGCAACTGCAACCGGAGTCACTGTCAAGCGAATCAACTGCGGCGGACCGGCAGTGGCTGCGGACACGTCGAAAGGCGAAACCCTGGGCTGGGATGCCGATTCCGCGACCGCCGGCACGGCCGGCTTCGGCCAGGTGGGCCGACCGAAAGTGACGGACGACATGGGCGCCCTCGCCGGCGAGGTTTATGAAACATGGCGAGTCGGCCCCCCGGGTGCCGGAGGTCTCCCGTATGCGTTGACGCTCGCCGAGGGCGATTACAAAGTCACGTTGAAGTTCGCCCGCTTGGACAGCAATCCGAATTTCGGCGGCAAATTCCTGGTTCAGTTCAACAACGATGCGCCATTTGCGATCGATGCCACCGAGAGCGTACATCCGCTGGCGCGCAAGTTCGATCAGCCGGACCAGGCGGTGCACGTGAACAGCTCGGGGAACTTGACCATCACGTTCCAGGAAGACCCGCAGGTAGGCACGTTTCCGATCATCAATGCGATCGAGGTCAAGAAATAGTTCGGTCACCTGGGCCACAGAAAGGCCAGCGCGGCGGTCGAGCCCAGGATCATCAGGCCCGAGATGACGTGCCCGGCGGTGATTGTGCCGGGCGCCGTCAGCTCGCGCATCGATTCCAATAGGAGACGGCCCAGCGCGTAGGCGCCCATGACGGCGAGGAAAACCGCGCCCGGGAACGGCGCAAACCGCCATGCCGCCGCGGCTCCCGCCAGCAGAATCACGGCCAGCGCCGCCTCGAGACATGGCATCGGAATCCGCCGCGTCCACACACCCCGGTCGTTGGGCAGGTTGAGTCCAAACCAGGACTCACAGGGCCGCCCTGAACAACATCCGTTCAAGAGACAGCCGATCCGCGTGGGGATCATTCCGACCAGGATCGTGAACGCGGCCACGTCCCAGAAGGCTCCGTACGGCAGCCCGAGCAGCGCGAGCAACGGCACGGACATCGGGATCGCAAGGGGTAATGCGCCCAGCATCGCGAGGCCTCCCTCGTTGCGGTCCCATATGCGAGCGTGGTCGTTCCGATACAGCTTCCAGTTCAAGGCCACGTACAGGAGGCGGGCGCCCACCAGGCACACGACAATCAGGATCAGTGTGGCGACAAAGGTTCGAAACGCATCGATCCGCGCGGAATGGGCCGCCACATTTCCGGCGACGACTCCGGCAACCAGGCCGAGGTACAACATGGCGGGATAGCTCCAGATCGTGATTCCCCGCCAGACGAACAGTTTGGGTCGCATGAAAACGATTCTTATGGATACAACGCCGCCGCCAGCCCCGCTACGATGGCAATGTCGGCGACGTTGAACGCCGGCCACCAGCCCAGGTCGATGAAATCGACGATGGAACGGTGCCGCAGGATGTCGGCCAAATTACTGGCCGAACCCGCGAATGCCAGCGCCAGGCCCGGCAGCCCCAGTGAACCCTGGAAATAGAGACCGTGCAAGTACAAAACGGCTGCGGAAACCAGCGCGACGAGCCATAGTGCGGCCAGTGCGATACGAGTTCCAGCCTGCTGGTAAATCCGATTGCGGTTGACCACGCAGTGAATGCGCACGATGGATCCAAGTGCGATATTTCGCTCGGGCAGTGCGTGGATCCAGCGTTTGCTGGCCTGATCCAGAAGGATCACCGCAAGCGCCTGCATCATGACCTGAAGCATCGCACCTATCGAGCGCGCGTCAGCGCCGCGCGGGCGGCGCTGACGGTGGAGCGAACGTGCAGACGGCCCTGGTGAGCCTCGTCGGCATGACCGTCAGCGGCTTCTGACTGTTCGTCGTCAGCACCGCGTTGAAGGCGGCCAGATCGTCTGACTGCATCTTCTTCCACGCGGTCACCGTCGTGTTGTAGGTCTTGCAGTCGGTCTCCCACGTGTCAATTTGCGCCTTCGTCAGCGGGACGTCGAGGCCGACCTGCATCATGCTGACGATCGTATTGAAGCCGTTGTTGAGCGCGAATCGTCAGCAGCGCGATCGCGGTGAACCCGGGACGCTTGACGAGCGTGCGGATGGCGTATCTGAGGTCAGACGTCATCCGCGTAGTTTATAGGCGGTTGGCCTGCCAGCGACGCATGCCGTCAGCTCGTGGCCGTGCGCCCGCGACACGCGGCTCGGACGCGAAGTCGCGATCAAATTGCTGCCGGATCTGTGCCGCAGCGATCCGGATCGCTGGAACATATCGGTAAAACGCCGCGGCGTCACTCTCCGCGCGCCGACTTACATTCCAGACAAATAGCGCGTCTGCAGCGGCGGTCACATCAGACCCCTCGGTCGTCCCGGCGTCAGCGCGTGATATTGGCGGGCGGAGTATACGGATCGCCTCCCGTCTGCGCGTCGACTCCGTCCGGCATGCAACCCGATTTGTCGCTCGGATTACGGATTCGTCATCGTGCGATCCGATCGACGTCTCATGTCGCTGGTTCCCTGACCATTCGCTGCGATCAAACCGGTAGGGGCGGTCTCCGTCGATGGCACTTGGGTTGCTCTTTGTGCGTCGTCCATTCCGAGCGTCGGACGTCTCCCCTTCTGAAAGGCCGCGCACATGACGCCGTCCATGATGGCATCCATCTTCGTGCTCGCGGTGATTGGCTGCGTGCTGATCGTGTTCAGCCGGTTCAACACCCTTGTGCGATCGCAGAAGCGGGTTCAGGAGGCCTGGGCCGGG
>WNGL01009195.1_pt1 | contig 11478 bp, 12 predicted proteins | sample 5400591 | NCBI WGS metagenome assembly WNGL01 (sample SAMN13153377, study PRJNA577476) | soil metagenome | isolation source: 80 cm soil or saprolite under Garry oak tree replicate 1 | place: USA:California | collected 2016-06-15
GCCTCGGTGGCCTCCGCCCGGGCCACCGCGAAGGCGCGCGCCTTGTCACCGCGCGTGACCCGGCCCGCACCCTCCGCGCAATTGAGGCACGCGCTCTTGGCCGAGCGGAGCGCCTCGTCGCGGAGCTTCGCGTCGCGGATCGAGGCCCTGCGAACCGCGAGCAGGAGCTCCACCGCGACCCCGTAAGCGAGGAGCTTGTGATGAGGGAGAGAGGAGGAAGAGGAGGAGGAAGACGAAGTAACCCGAGGAGAAGTCGTGTCGTTCATGGCCGGCGGATCCTTTCGCGAGCGGCAAGGAGACGACGGCCATGAACGACACGGGAGCCGCGCGAGAGAGCGGACCTCGAATGGCAGGCGCAGTGCCAGCCGAAGGCTGGCGCGAGCCTGCGAAGAAGCCGCGAGGACCGAAGCCCCCTCACCCCGGCCCTCTCCCCCGCCGGGGGAGAGGGAGAACATCTCGACCTCGACCCCCGACCTCGACCCCCGACCTCGACCCCGACCTCGACCCTGACCTCGACCTCGACCTCCGACCTCCGACCTCCGACCTCCGACCTCCGACCCCTACCTCCCACCCCCGCCGGGGAGAGACAACTCAGCCCCCGACCGGGCCGCCGCCGCAAATACTGATCCCCAGACGTCCCGCTTGGGCCCGTGCTTGTTTGACGCGTCGGCTGCGCGCACCATCGTCGACGTCTCTCACACCGGAGCAGAACGCGTCATGGATGACAGCACCATCTCTCGAGAGCGCGACGGCGAGCGGGTCCTGTACCGGCTCGGCGGCTCGTTCGATAGCGTCGGGGCGTGGGACCTGCGCACGCGCATCGACGAAGAGGCGGAGACGGAGGTGCTCCTCGACTTCAGCCTCGTGCGGGACTTCTCCGATCTGGGGCTGGCGGTGGTGGCACATGGGCTCCTCGCCGGGGCGAAGCACGTGCACTTCCGCGGCGTTCGCCAGCACCAGCTTCGCATCTTCCAGTACTGCGGCGTGGTCATCGACGAGCCTCGGGCTAGGGCCTAGCGAAGAGACGCGCCGGAGAGCAGTGGCCTGCGTCAGAGGCGCCAGCCGGCAAACCAACGCGCAGTTGCTGCCCCCCTGAACGGGGCTCAAGCCCCCGGGGTCGCGGCGGGGGTCGCGCTCGCCTTCGGTACCTTCTGCTTCACAGCCGCCAACGGCCCGGGATCCCGGCCGCCGCTCCCACTCAGGTGCTTGTCCGCGATGTACTTCTCGAGGTGGGCGATGCGGTCAGGCGTGGCGGGGTGGTCCGAGAGGAACTTCGCGAAGCCGGGGCTCGCCCCCTCCATCTTGCGGAGCTTGTCGAAGAAGGTGATGAGTCCCTTCGGGTCGTAGCCGGCTGTGCTGGTGTACCTGGCCCCGTACTCATCAGCCTCCGTTTCATCTTCGCGGGAGTTGGCGAGCATCAGGCCCTTGCCCCCGGCCCCCGCCACCACCTGCGACAACATGGAGGGGTCCTTTCCCAGGGCGAGGCCGGCCACCGCCTGCAGCCCGAAAGCGTCGACCATCTGCCGCGCGGAATGCCGCGCCACGACATGGCCAGCCTCGTGCGACAGGACGCCCGCCAGCTCCGCCTCGTCGCCAGCCGCGAGGAGCAGGCCGGAGTAGACGTAGAGGTATCCACCGGGGGTGGCGAAGGCGTTCACCGTCTTCGGATCGGCGATGACCTTCACGTCCCACTTCTCTCCCGGCCGGTCCTTCTCGGCCAGCGGCAGGATGCGGTCGGTCATGCCCTTCACGAAGCCGACCACCTGCGGGTCGTCGAGGTACTTCACCTTCTGCTTCTGCTCGAGCTCCTGCTTCACTTGCAGTCCGAGCTGTTTCTCCTGCTCGTCGGAGATGAGCGCCTTGGCAACGGCGGTCTCCGCCTGGGCACGCTGGGTGTGGGAGCAACCGCTGGCGAGGGACAGCGCAGCTGCGGCGGCGAGGACGAGGCGCATGGGAGGAGGCTCCATGACGTTGGAGAGGCTTCGGCGTCGATGGGGCAGAGGGGCCGGTCGTACGCCCCCTCGCCCCTCGCCCTAGCCAGCCGGCGCGGCCCGTGCCGCGCGCGTCATACGGTGGCGGCGCCCCGGCGCATGACGGCGAAGATGAGGCTGATCACCGCGAACACCAGCAGGACGTGCACCCACCAACCCATGGTCGCGCCGCTCACCATCCCCAGTGCCCACAGGACGAAGAGTATGATCGTGATGGTCCACAGCATGTGTTTCCCTCCCTTCTCGAAAAACTAGATCCGTCGAGGCGCCGGAGGGAGTGATCCCCGGCCAGGTCTGCCCGGGACCCGTCCGCCCGCCCGTCCGCCGTTGCGGAGCCGAGGGCTCGAGAAGGAGCTTTGCGGTCGAGGAGGAGACCCCCATGGCCCGCGCCATCTGGAGCGGCTCGATCAGCTTCGGGCTGGTGAACGTCCCGGTGAAGCTCTTCAGCGCCGTGTCGCAGAAGGAGGTTCACTTCAACATGCTGCACGACGAGGACGGCGCTCGGATCAACCTGAAGCGCTTCTGCTCGGCCGAGGAGGTCGAGGTCCCGTACGAGCACATCGTGAAGGGCTACGAGGTTTCGAAGGGCCGCTACGTCACCGTCACCCCGGCCGAGCTCGAGGGCGTGGACCCGAAGGGCGCCCGTACCATCGAGATCCAGGACTTCGTCGAGCTCGCCGAGATCGACCCCATCTACTACGACCGCACCTACTACCTCGCGCCCGACAAGGGCGCGGGCAAGGCCTACGCGCTGCTCGTCGAGACCATGCGCCGCACCGGCCGGGTCGGCATCGCCCGGGTGGTGCTGCGCACGAAAGAGGCGCTCTGCTGCGTGCGGCCTCTGGACGGGGCGCTGGCGCTCTCGACCATGAACTACGCCGACGAGATCGTGGCGCTCGACGAGCTCGAGCTGCACAAGGAGCCGGCCCCGGCGCCGCGCGAGCTGGAGATGGCGGAGCGCCTGGTCGATTCCCTCACCACCGCCTTCGAGCCCGGCCGCTATCACGACACGCACCGCGAGAAGGTGCTCGCGCTGGTGGAGAGGAAGGCCGCCGGCGAGGAGGTGGTGCTCCCGCCGGAGGCGGCGCCGGCCAAGGTGGTGAACCTCGCCGACGCGCTCGCGGCCAGCCTCGCTGCCTCCAAGCGGCAAGGGGCCCCGTCGAACGAATCTTCGGTCGCGCGGCACGCCGAGCCGGCGGCCGAGAACGCCCCATCGCGCCGGGTCGCTCCGCGGCGCGAGGCGGCGCGCGCCGCCGGGCACCGCAAGAAGCGGGGCGACGCGTGAGCGCGCGGCGGGCCGTCGAGGTGGAGATCGAAGGCCACCGCCTGGAGCTCTCGAGCCTCGACAAGGTGTTCTACCCGGCGGCCGGATTCACGAAGGGCGAGGTGATCGATTACTACACGCGGATCGCGCCCGCCCTCTTGCCGCACTTGCGCGACCGGCCGCTCACGCTGAAGCGTTATCCCGACGGCGTGGAGGGGCCCTTCTTCTACGAGAAGCGCTGTCCCGCGCATCGCCCGGCGTGGGTGCGCACTGCAGACGTGTGGAGCTCCGCCAGCGAAGATGTCATCCGCTTCTGCGTGGTGGCCGACCTCGCCACTCTGGTCTGGGCGGTGAACCTGGCCGATCTGGAGATGCACACCTCCCTGCACCGGGCGCCGCAGGTGGAGCGCCCCACGGCGCTGGTCTTCGACCTCGACCCCGGCGCCCCCGCCGATGCGGTGCAGTGCTGCGAGGTGGCCCTCCTCCTGCGCGGCCTCTTCGATCGGCTCGGCCTCCAGGCTTTTCCGAAGACCTCCGGCTCGAAGGGACTTCAGATTTACGTGCCGCTCAACACATCGGTCGGGTACTCGGCCACCAAGGCGTTCGCCCGGACCGTGGCCGAGCTGCTCGAGCGCGATCACCCGGAGCTGGTGGTCTCTTCGATGAAGAAGGAGCTGCGGGTGGGGAAGGTGCTCGTGGATTGGAGCCAGAACGACGTCCACAAGACGACCGTCTGCGTCTGGTCCTTGCGCGCCAAGGAGCGGCCGACCGTCTCGACTCCGCTCCGCTGGAGCGAGGTCGAAGCGGCCGTGCGCGTGCGCGACGCGGTGCGGCTCGTCTTCGACGCGCCCGCCGCGCTCGCGCGCTTCGCGAAGGACGGCGACCTCTTTGCACCGGTTCTGGCGCTGCGGCAGCGGCTGCCGGCGCTTGCGGGCCTCGCTGGGGGCGGTCCCTCCCACCGGAAGCCCGCGCCCCAATCCGAGGCCGGGCCGGGCGTCCCTGCCATGCCCGCCGCCTCAGCGGGGGCCCGCAGGAAGGCCCGGAGTGAGGCGGCACCCCGCCCGCGCCCTCGCCGGACAGGCCCTGGAGGGCGCAGGCCGCCTTCGGGCCATCGACCGCACGATGCCGACGATGGATATGTTCCGACGGATTGACGGCGGCGCGCCGCGGCGGGGGGAAGTGTCATGAATCAGCTGGAAACCGAGGGCGCGGCCGCACCGCGCGAGGAGCCGCCTCTGCGGAACCTCAGCGTGAAGGATCTCGTGACGGAGATCGCGCAGAAAGCGAGCCTCCTCGCGCGCAAGGAGGTGGCCCTCGCCAAGGCAGAAGTGAAGGAGCAGTTCCGCGCCGAGGTCAAGACCGCGAGCGGCCTCGGCGTGGCGGGCGTATGCGCGCTCCTCACGCTCAACATGCTGCTGGTGGCCGGCGTGTTCGCGCTGGCGGAGGCGGAGATCATGCGCGGGTGGGTCGCCGCGCTCCTCGTCGGCCTGGTGGTGCTCGTCATCGGGACCGTGGCGGGGCTCCTGGCGTGGAGAAGGCGCGTGCGCGAGCCGCTGCCGGCGACGCGCCGCTCGGTCGAGGAGAACGTGCGATGGGCGAAAGAGCGGATGGCGTGAAAGGCGGCCGGGACGGCGTGGGCTCGGGCGCCCTCGAGCGGGAGATCTCCGGGATCCGGAACGAGCTCGGCGCGCTGGTGGGCGAGCTCGATCGGCGCCGCCGGGACCTGTTCGACGTCGGCGGCCAGGTGCGTCGCCATCCGGTGGCGGCCTCGCTGGCCGGGTTGGCGGTGGCGGCCGTCCTGGGCGGCTCGATCGCGCTCCTCGTCCACAACACGCGGCGCAAGCAGCGCGCGAGCTACCGCGCGAAGCAGCTCCGCATCGCCTTCGGCCGCATGATGGAGCACCCCGAGCGCGTGGCGCGCGGCGAGGCCCCTCCCGGCGAGAAGATCCTGGCCGCGGTGGGGACCGCCATCGCCACGCTGCTCGTGAAGCAGGCCTTCGCGCGCGCCGTCCCAGCCTCCCAGGTTGCGCAGGCGGCCCAGGCACGGAACGGCCGGACGCAAGCGCGCGCCTGAGGTCCGTGGTGGGCTCGAGGGGGCGATCATCGCCGCTTCTGCCGCGGCCGCTCGCGCACGCACTCCTCCGGGGTCTTGTCGTCGCGGAGGCCCTTGAACGACGGATGACGCAGCTTCCCGTCCGCCGTCCACTCGGAGAACGCCACCTCCGCCACCAGGCGCGGCGCGACCCAGCGCGCCTCGCGCATGCGCGGGGCGCCCTCGGCGGGCGGGACCTCGACGCGGTCCGGCTCCAGCCGGCGGAAGAGCTCGCGCCGGACGGCCTCCGTGTAGCCCGTCCCGACCTTCCCCGCGTAGACGAAGCGCTCCCCATCCCGCACCGCCAGGAGGAGCGCGCCGATCGCCTCCTTGCCGCTGGAAATGGGCGTGTAGCCGACGATCGCGAGCTCCTGCCCGGCGGTCACCTTCACCTTGAGCCAGGCCGTCGAGCGGCGGCCTTCGTAGAGCGAACCGGCACGCTTCGCCACGATCCCTTCCCACCCCTCGCGCCGGGCGCGCGCCATCGCCTTCCGGATGGGCCCGGTCACCTCCTCCGCCACCTGCAGCGGGTCACGGGCTCCGGCGAACAGGCTCTCCAGGAGCTCCCGTCGCGCCTCGATGGGACGGGCGCGCAGGTCCTCACCGTCGAGCCAGAGGAGGTCGAACGCGAAGTAGCGAGTCCGCCCGCTCGCGTCCTGCAGCGCCTGGAACCGGGAAGCGCCCTCCCCCTCCGCCACGATCTCGCCGTCGAGGACCGCGTCGCCCACCACCAGCCTTCGGAGCGCCGCTGCTACCTCCGGGAAGCGCTGCCCGAGGTCGAGCCCGTTCCGGCTCTGCAGCGACACCTGGCCGCCGGAGAGCCCGGCCAGCGCGCGGAACCCGTCGTACTTCACCTCGAGGTGATCGTCCGCGGCCACCACCTCCTCGCCTGCCAAGGTAGCGAGCATCGGTGGCCACACGCGGAGGAGCAGGTCGATCGGTCTCGGATGCGTCGCGCGCAGCGTCTTCGCCGCCACCGGCCCGCGCGTCACCCGCCGCCCGCTCAGGACGGACTCCGGCCGCGCCTCCAACACGTCGTAGGCGGCGTCGGCCGCCTCGTCCTTGGCCTTGAAGAAGAGCCACTGCGCCTTACCTCCCGCCGGGCGCGTGCGGACGAGGTGCCAGCGCCCGCGCAGCTTGTCGCCCGCCAGCTCCAGCACGAGGTGCCCCTTCTCCTTCTGCTGCGCCGCCTGTCCGGGAGGGACAGTGTCCCAGGTGCCGCGCTCCCATACGAGCGAGTCGCCCGCGCCGTACTCACCGTCCGGGATGCGGCCCTCGAACGCGCCGTAGGCGAGCGGGTGATCCTCCGTCTCCACCGCCAGGCGCTTCACGGCGGGGTCGTAGCTCGGCCCCTTCGGCACCGACCAGCTCGCCAGCACGCCGTCCATCTCGAGCCGGAGGTCGTAGTGCAGCCGGCGCGCGTGGTGCTTGTGGATCATGAACGTGAATGGCCCAGCCGTACGGGCGCGCGGACGGCTGGGGGGCGGCTCGGGCGTGACGTGGAAGTCGCGCTTGGCGTCGTAGAGGTCGAGCTTCGCCATGGGCTCACCCAGCGACCCAGGTCCTACGGCGGGGGATGAACCCCCGCCCTACCTCGGTGTAGGGCGGGGGCTTGTCCCCCGCCGCCGTTCGCGACCGATCCATGCCCTCAAGATGAGGCGCGGAGGTGCGAACGTGAAGGAAGGGCGTGCCGGCCCTCGTGGAGGCCGGCGGCGCGTGGGGAAGCGCCTACGCGACGTCGGTGAGGCCGAGCGTCGGCAGCCGGATCTGCAGCGGCTCGAGCTCCTCCTCGTCCTCGATCCGGACCACCTCATGGGCGGCGGACTCGGCGAGGAGACGGCGAACCAGCGCCTGGTTCAGCGCGTGCCCGCTCTTGTGGGCGGTGAAGCTCGCGATGAGCGGCATGCCGAGCAGCGTCAGGTCGCCGAGCGCGTCGAGGACCTTGTGCCGCGCGAACTCGTCCGGGAAGCGGAGACCGCCCGGGTTGAGGATGGAGAACTCGTCCACGACGATGGCGTTGTCGAGGCTGCCGCCCCTGGCGAGGCCGGCCGCCTTCATCCGCTCGATGTCGCGCACGAAGCAGAAGGTGCGAGCGCGCGCCACCTCGCGGGCGAAGACGCGATCGGAGAAGACGAAGGAGAAGGTCTGATCGGTGATGAGCGGGTGGTTGAAGTCCGCCGTGAAGCGCAGGCTCATCTCGGCCGCGGGCTCGACGCGGACGAACTTGTCGCCGTCACGGAGCTCGATCGGCTTCTTCACCACCAGGAAGCGCTTCCCTTTGCGCTGGGTGCGGACGCCCGCCTCCTGGATGAGGTAGACGAAGGGTGCCGCCGAGCCATCCAGGATCGGGACCTCCGGCCCTTCGACCTCGATGCGGCAGTTGTCGATGCCCATCCCCGTGAGCGCCGCGAGGACGTGCTCGACGGTCGCGACCCGGGCGCCACCCAAGCCGAGCGTGGTGCTGAGCTGCGTGTCGACGACGAGGTCGGCGCGGGCAGGGATCTCGGCGCCGAGGTCCTTCCGCACGAAGGAGAGGCCTGCATCGGGCGGCGCGGGGGCGAGCGTCAGGGTCGCGGGCCGCCCCAAATGCAGGCCCACCCCCCGGCAGCTCACCTTCTTCGCGACCGTCCTTTGATTCCAGTAGGCCATTGTTGAAGACCGCTCCCTCGGCACGAAATCTGCCGTGACCCCTTTGGTCTCGCCTTGCTGGGTCTGGTTCAGAGTGGACCCGCCCGGCGGCCGAGCATACGAGCAATCTGCATGCCATGCGAAAGATCGTCCAAACCTACTGGCTACTCCGAGCCTCTCTCCCGCAACCCATTGACGACAGGGCATGTCCTTTCCAAGGGTACAACTTGACCCGTCTCTGGTGGGCCGAGGCCGGCACACCACGCCCCCGCAGAGTGCGACGCAAATGTCAGGGTTTCCAAGGCTGGACGCAACCCTGACGCGGCGGGTTATAGCATTCGGCAGCGCGCCAGGAAGCGTCCCCCTGTCCGCACGAGGACTGCGTGATCCCCCTGAAGGACGACATCCCGATCCGGCGCCCGCCGGTCGTGACCATCGCCCTGCTCGCCGCCAACATCGCTGCCTTCCTGTGGCAGGTGGCGGTGGTGGGACTGCCGCTGTCGGTGCAGGTGGGCGGCGCCATCCCTTACGAGATCCTGTCACTGCGCGACGTGCCGCCCCTCGACCTCGTCCCCCCGCCCCTCACCCTCTTCACGAGCATGTTTCTTCACGGTGGGTTCATGCACCTCGCCGGAAACATGCTCTTCCTCTGGGTCTTCGGGAACAACGTGGAGGACGTGCTCGGGCGCGGCCGGTTCGTCCTCTTCTACGTCGGGTGCGGGATGGCGGCGGGGCTGGCGCAGGTGGCGGTCACGGCGGCGAGCGCCGACGAGGCGGCCCTGCTCGTGCCGATGGTGGGCGCGAGCGGCGCCATCGCGGGCGTGCTCGCCGCCTACATGGTGCTGTTCCCGCGGGCGCGGGTGCTCACCCTCATCCCCATCTTCATCTTCATCCGGCTCGTCTACGTACCGGCCGGCTTCTTCATCGGGCTGTGGTTCGTCATCCAGCTCGTGAGCGTCTTCCTCGGCAGCGAGGGGAGCGGCATCGCCTTCTCGGCGCACGTGGGCGGCTTCGTGGCGGGGTTCGCGCTCGTGAAGATGATGGGGCCGCGCCTGGGCTGGCGGGCGCGGCGCGCGGGGTGGTGACCTGCCGCGCGCCGGCTCCGTCGCTCGCGCCAGGGTCCACCGTGGTCAGAACAATCCCGGCTGCTTGACCGGCTTCGCCTTCCCGAGGTGCGCGTAAGCGGCCGGCAGCGCGATCCGCCCCCGCGGCGAGCGGGCCAGGTAGCCCTCGCGGACGAGGAACGGCTCATAGACGTCCTCGATGGTCTGCGACTCCTCGCCCACGGCGGCGGCGATCGCCTCGACGCCCACCGGCCCACCGCTGAACGTCTCGATGACGCAGGCGAGGATGCGGCGATCCATGGCGTCGAGCCCGTTCGCGTCCACCGCCAGGCGCTCCAGGGTGAGATCGACGATGCGGCGGTCGACCGCACCGTCGCCCTCCACCTGAGCGAAGTCGCGCGCGCGCTGCAGGAGCCGGATGGCGATGCGCGGGGTGCCGCGGGCGCGGCGGCCGAGCTCCTCGGCGGCGGCGGGCGCGTGAGCGAGGCGGAGCTTCATCGCGGCGCGCGTGACGATCTCCTTCAGCTCGGCCGGCTGGTAATAGTCGAGCCGCTCCTGGATGGGGAAGCGGTCGCGCAGCGGGCTCGCGAGGAGCCCGGTGCGGGTGGTGGCCCCGACGAGCGTGAAGCGCTCCAGCTTCATCTCCATCATCTGGGCGCCCAGGCCGGCCCCGAGCACCACGTCGAAGCGGAAGTCCTCCATGGCCGGGTAGAGCGCCTCCTCGACGGCCGGCGAGAGGCGGTGGATCTCGTCGATGAAGAGGATGTCGCGCGGCTGGAGCGCGGTGAGCAGGCCGGCCAGGTCGCCCTTCTTCACCAGGGCCGGACCGCTCGTCACGTGCAGCGTGACGCGCAGCTCGCGCGCCAGGATGTGGGCGAGCGAGGTCTTGCCGAGGCCGGGCGGTCCGGAGAGCAGGACGTGGTCGAGCGCGTCGCCGCGCTCGCGCGCCGCTCGGGCGTAGACGCGGAAGTTCGCGACCAGCTTCTCCTGCCCGACGTACTCCTCGAAGGTGGCCGGGCGGAGCGACTGCTCGAGACGCTCCTCGCCCTCCTTCGCCTCGGCGGAGACGTCGCGAACGGGCTTGGGGGCCATGCGGGGGGGAGGTTAACAGACCGCGCCGACGTTCAGGCGCGCAGGAGCTTCAGCGCGTCGCGCAGGAGCTCGTCGAGGCCCCGCTCGCCGCCCTGCTCGCGCAGGCTCTCCGCGGCGGCGGCCGCCTGCGCCGGCTTGTACCCCAGGCCTACGAGCGCCCGTTCGAGCTGCTCGAAGGCGCCGCCGCCCGGCTTGACGCCAGCGCGGGGAGCCGCCGCCTTGGCCAGCGAGAGGAGCTTCTCCTTCAGCTCGACCACCAGCCGCTCGGCGGTCTTCTTGCCGACGCCGGGCACCTTGGTGAGGCGGCCGACGTCGCCCTCCGCCACCGCCCGCGCCAGCTCGCGAGCCTCGATGCCCGACAGGATGTTCTGCGCCGCGCGCGGCCCGACGTTCTTCACCCCCAGGAGCTCGTGGAAGACCGCCTCCTCCTCCTCGGTCGCGAAGCCGAAGAGCTGGAGCGCGTCCTCCCGCACGTGGGTGTGGGTGCGGAGCGCGACCTTCTCGCCCGGCGGCGGCAGCGCCGCGAGCGACGCTGCGGAGAGCTGCACGCGGTAGCCGACTCCGTTCACGTCGAGGATGGCATGGTCGTCGCGCTTCTCGACCACGACCCCGCTCAGGCGAGCGATCATGCGCCCTCGGCGAAGCGGCGCACCGCTGGACGGAGCCGCCGCAGCACCTCGGCGCGCGGGGGTGGGGCGGGCCCGCGCCGGAGAGGTTGCGCCGTCCCGCGCGCGAGGTGGCAGACCGCGACCGCCAGCGCGTCGGCCTCGTCGGCGAGCTTGGCCTCGACCCCGAACAGCGCGCGGGCGGTGCGGATCATCTGCGCCTTCTCGGCCCGGCCGCTCCCGGTGAAGGCGCGCTTCACCTCGCTGGGCGCGTACTCGAACACCGGCAGCCCGGCCTGCGCCGCGGCCGCGAGCACCACGCCGCGCGCCTGTCCGAGCGCGAGCGCCGAGCGCGGAGAGCGCCCGCAGTAGACGGTCTCGACGGCCACCGCCTCCACTCCAGCCGTGGCGAGGAGGTGGGTGAGGGCGGCCAGGATGGCGCCGAGCCGCTCGGCCATGGGGAGCTCGCCCGGCACGATCACGCCCGAGGCGAACCGCTTCAGGCCGCCGCCAGCGCGGGCGACGATGCCGTAACCGCACCGCCGCGTGCCGGGATCGATGCCGAGGACGAGCACGCGCGCATGGTGGCACGCCCCTGAACCGGCGTCCAGCATCCGGCGCCGAGGTCGGGGGCGCGTCGCGGTCGCGGTCGCGGTCGCGGTCGCGGTCGCGGTCGCGGTCGCGGTCGCGGTCGCGGTCGAGGTCGAGGTCGGGGTCGAGGTCGCGGTCGGGGTCGGGGTCG
>WNGL01030660.1_pt1 | contig 11478 bp, 11 predicted proteins | sample 5400591 | NCBI WGS metagenome assembly WNGL01 (sample SAMN13153377, study PRJNA577476) | soil metagenome | isolation source: 80 cm soil or saprolite under Garry oak tree replicate 1 | place: USA:California | collected 2016-06-15
GCCCAGCGCCGGCATTCCTCGAACTCTGTGGCGTGATCATCGAGCAACTCGTCCACCGGCACCGTCGATCGAACGGCAAGTAAGCCGGGCGCAAGCGTTTCAGGTGTCGAGCCCGCAAAAGGCGTGGCCATCACGCCGTTTTGCGGGCTTAACAAAGTCTGCCCCGTTAAGGCAAGCGGCCCGGCCGTCAGCAAAGTCTGAATCTCGCGCAACTGCTTGTTGCGCGCGTCGTCGCCCGGCACGACGAGTTCACTCAAGCCTACCAGTGACTTGATGAACCCGAGATTGGCCGGCTCGCGCAGCGCGGCTTGAATGGTGGGATCGGGATTGGCCATGAGCTGCTGCAGAACGGCGCGTTGCTGCGATTTCAGGCGCGGGAAAGTCTCGTCGGATTCCGGATGCGACTGAATATTGCCCTTCAGGTTCGCCAGGCGGATGAATTGCGCCTCGAATTCGCCGCCCGCGCCGAGAAACGGAATCTCCACGTCGCCCGGCCGGTTCTTGCGGAAGCAATCGACCGCCAGCAGCATCAAATCGCAGTAAAACGTTTTCAGCCGCCGCCACACCAGTCCCAGCCGCCCGAGCGCCTGGTCGCGAGCCATGGCATAGCCGCTTGCGGTTTTTACGTTTTCCATTTCCCCGCCGAAGACGGCCGGAAAAAGTCCGGTGAGAAATTGCGCGATGGGTCCGATCAGGTCTTGCTGGTGACGCAGCATGTCCGGCGGCACCTGCGCGGGCGCAGGCTGGAAGAATCCGTCCGCCAGGGACATTCCCGGACGCGCGCGCGCCGGATAATGCGCCGCGGGCTCCGCGGTTTGATTTGCCAGCGCGTCAAAATCGAGCACCTGCGGATCGGCATAGATCGGCGGAATGCCGTATTCATAAGTCTCCGCCTGCATATTGGAGAGCGTGTTGTAGCGCTCCTGCACGTCGATCAGGGAATCGCCCACGCTGGGACGATTCTGACCGTCGCCGGGCAGCGCGTGCATCACGCGCCAGCAGTCCTCCATGGATTCATTGCGCGATTCGCAATACGTCTCGCCCGCGAACGCCACGTAGCAGCCGTCAGGAAACAGGCGCAGAAGCTGATCGCGTACCGCGGCATCTTCGATGGAATAGAACGCCCACGGCCGCATCCAGGTGCGCGAAAAAGTGATGAGATTGAAGAGCGCGTCGCCGGGGTGAATCGTAGGCATGCCTTGCGACACGGCAATGCGCGTGGCCCGCGCGTAGATATCATCCGCGGCTTGCGGACCGCCCATCTGAATCTTATCGGCTGCGTGCGGAAAAGCGGCTTTCAGCTTGGCGCGGTGCACTTCCATCTGCCATTGCAGATAGGGGAACTCGTGCTGCTCGTTGGCCCACACCGGCGTATTCAGTTCGAGACCGCCGACGATGGAGATCACCTCCTGGCCGTTGGCCACGCGTCGCGTGCCCACGGTTTGCGGCACCGGTACGAGCGGCGCCGGACGAAAATCGTTCGCGCCGAGCCTCGCGCCGCATTGCGGGCAGATCGTGCCGGTCAGAAAACCTGGCGGCCCTTGCCCCGCGCTGTCATTCTGAGGCCCGGTTCGCAGGGCCGAAGAATCTCTCCGTCGGTTTTGCTCTGCATTTGCAGCCCAGGGTGCGCTCACGCCCAGGCGCGAATGCGCCGTCACTAAAGAGGGCGCGAGCGACCCTGGGGATTTTTCCGTCGCTGCGGCGCCACCGCCGCCCTCGTCGCCCACTTCAATCTCCGCCCCGCACTGCGGGCAGACGTAAGCGTCCCCGCCCAGCCGAACCCAGCGCTCCTCGAGCACCAGTTCGTCGCGCCAGCCGAAGCGTTGCCCATCGGCAACGTAACGCACGTAGCCGCCGATTTTGCCGTCGGTCCAGAGATAAAATCCCACGCCCGTGAGCAGCTGCTCCACGCGATTGTTCTGCTCCACCAGGTCCGCCACCTGCGACGCCGCCTTGGCCGTTTCGATATCGGCTTCATTCAGTGTGGACTGCGGATAAAAACGCGTGGCCGGCACGTCCTGGCTGATTACCGAAACGAACGACAGCCCGAACGCCTGGTAGAGATTGGTGACGAACTGGTAGCGAGGCATATCCGCGAGTGCCGAGTCGTCGTAGATTTTCGCTTCCCACGGCAGGTGCCAGTTCATGTCCTGCGGATTCCACCAGGCGTACTGCAGCCCTTGCCAGAAGAGCCGCGCTTGGCGAATGCGCCGGATTTCGTGCCGCCGCGCGACGATTCCCTCCTGGCGGAACTGCACTACCAGCTCCCGCAACGCATTCACCAACCGCGGCGCCGCTTGCTCCAGGCGCTCGTTATTCGGGCCGAGCGCTTGCGCCTGCGGATCATTCTGCGAGTCGAGCGCCAGCGAAATGCCGGCGCCGGGCTGCACCGATTGTGTGGGCGCATTGCCGTCGGCTTCGACGGCTGCGCCGCGCTGCGTGTCTTTCAGGATCGCGTTTTCAGACGTGCTCATCTGCCCTCATGATTGGGGATATACGTGCCAGGCTAAAGCTCGGCGCTACATTCCGGTCAGCGCGGTGCGCTCGCTCCGCGCTCATGTTCCCGTTCGCGAGCACGCGCCTCTCGCGCGGCCTCGATCTCGCGCGCCGCGAAGATCTGCTGCCACGACCGCCGCCGTATCGGTGCAATCTGTGCCGGGTGCGCCGGCGGCGCTTCGATCGGCGGCACGCCGGCCGTGCCCAGCAGCGAATTGAGCAACGCGCGGTTCTCCGCGCGCAGCCGTTCGATTTCCGCGCGCTCTCGCGCAACTTGCGTCTCGAGCAGGCGCACGTAGCGGCTGCGCATCCCCTGCCGCATTCTTGCGAGCCAATCCATCATGTTGTCGATCGTTAAGGGCACACGAACCTTTCATTCTGAGGCCGCTTCTGCGGACCAAGCATCTCTCTTTGCCCGAGGCAAGCTATACCGTCAGAATTCGTCGATCTTGAGGATCAGACAATTGCGAAAACAAGCACTTACTTCGTGGGAGCCGGATCTGGTTTTTCTTCCGTTTTTGCCGCAGTCTGAGGCAGGTCTCTCTTGATAAGCTCGCAGGCCGCTTTTACCGAGCCATTTATGCTGGACTTATCGGCAACGCCGACTAGATCTCCATTTGTGCGATACACGCCAATCTGGCTTCGCCCGATTTTCCAATTCAGCCGCACAATGTAATCGGCCTTGCGCCGCTCCGCGCTCACCGTCACCTCTTTGCACGACTCCGAAAAATCGCGCGACATCTCGATCGTGCGATCCTCGACAGTCGTAGTCCTCTCGTCGTACGAGGGGCTCTTATATCCCTGGGTGCGCCGAATTGCATTCGGCGCGATAAAGACGCGCCGTTTCTCTTGTGCTCGCAGCGGCAAAACCAGAGGCAAGGCGGCGACGCCGATCAGCATTACGATGCCAATCCGGATCAGCAAAACGAGGGCAATCCGCACGGCAGGTCCTCTTGGCCGTGCATCATATGCCGCAGGATCGAAAGGTGTCAATCGTTCCCGGGCCTTCCTGCGGGCGCCCCGCGTTCGCCGCGTCAATTGACCTTCGGCTTATCGCGGAAGAGATAAAGAAGATTGGCCAGGGGCTCATTGACGGCCTTGGGATGCGCCATAAGGTAATTCCCAATCTTTTCCTCGTAATCGTAAGGACTAGACGAATATGTCTCCGCCGGCTGATTCGCATAATTCAGAAGACACCAGATATAAGCTTCGAGAAACCCTTCGCGCTCATCTGGCGGAACTAACCAGGTGCGTTCTGTGCTCCACCAAATGTTGCCAAGATATCTGCCTTTGGGCTTTTGGTTCCATCGATCGCGCCTTTGCGCCGGGGTTGGCAGAGGAATTTGGGGAGCAAGCATTCGCCAGACGTTCAGCACCAGCGCGTTTTGGTCATCGGTGTGCGCTTTGTAGTAGGCGTTGATGGCGCTCACCACCTGCACGGGCCAGCTCGAGAACGTTTCATCATGAGCGATCCACGTCAGGTAATCCTGTGCCCCTTGGACAAAGCCCAGCCGCTCTGGTGACTCCGCATTATCGAGCCACCAGTGGCCGTCACAGCCTCGTTTTCTCCATTCCGGCTAGAAGCGACGTGGTCCCAAACATGATCATCGTAGTAGCCGACAGAACGCGAGTACTTCTGCGGCGGATCATTCAAGTAGGTCTGCAAGCAACCGAGATAACCCTGCAGATAGCCTATCCGCTCTGGATACGAGCCCTGCTTGTACCAGTTGCCGTCGAGAAAGCCGTGTGGATGCCTGTATCGTTCGCCGTCCTCGGGATGGGTTCGCACTGGCAGGTAGGCTTCGACCTTGGCCCATGCTTCCACGATAGACAGCGTTTGGTCTCGTGGATGGCTCTCATAGTGCTTGCTAATGGCTTTGTCGACGTCCTCGAGGTCACCACCCCGAGGTCCCTGCAAATCGGCATCTGACCAACAATCGGCAACTCCGATCAGGAATCCCGTTCGCTCCTCCCTTTCTGCGGAGGCCCACCACCGCCCCTCATACGCGACGATCTCTTTCGCTCGACCCGCTGCGTGTTTTTCAACGGTGGCCTCATCCGGCCGACATAACCCCGTAGTGGAGAAAACGGCCGCTAGACACACTGCCCACATAGCCCTAACGCAAAAATCACCGCTGCTTCGGCGCATAGTAACGAACTGGACGGGTGCCGTCAGGAAACGCTTGGTCAGCAGGAACCACGTTGCGCCTTGCTCCGACATTATTGACAATGGGCGCCTCACCTTGCATTTCCGCCAGGCCCGGGTGATCTTCAGGGCGAACCGTGACCATGTGTCCATGATTGGGCATCCCCGTACGCGGATTAGTTCCTGGATTACGTTGCACACCTATCACGCCCACACCCTGATTAGCAAGGTCCTGAGCCTCAGTGGGAGAGACCTGTTGCCAGTCCTTCGATCCCTGCAACTTGTTTGCCGCGTCGTTCGCCACTCTGTAGTTACCACCAGGAGAATACCGCAGGTCGTCTAAGGGACCGCCGATTGCCTTGATCGTTTCCCCGGTGGCCACATTGCAGAAGGTCGGATCTCCCTCGTTACCGCTCCATTGGTATGCGTCGTTCTGCCTCACGGCATCCTGCGCCTGAGTCAGTTTGCCCTGTGGCGTCCAGGGAAGTTTCGCATCCGGCACAGATGGGGCCTTGGGCGACGGCGGCGACGGCGGCTGTGGCGAAAAGATATCGAGCATGTCGTCCAGCCAAGATCCACCTCCACTACCATTCTGATTGTAGATGTCGTCCAAACCAAACCTCCCGTGGAGTACCGCGCTTGCCAAAATCGCCGGAGTTCCAAATGTAGGCAACGCAGACCACGCTGTTATCGCGGCGGCGGCGGCCAGCGGCGATGTGGGAGCTTCGGGGCGCGCCCGGCGCGGCGCTCCTCGGCTAAAAATTTCTCCGTCCAGATGTGCCGGGACGTCAGATCGGCAGTGCTGATGCGCTCAGCCACGCGCTGCTCGATGGGCGCGCGTCCCGGCCCCAGGCGCGATTTAAGTCCGTAGCGCGCGCTGTCCGCCGGATCATCGCCATCCATTTTCTGGACGTCTTCCACGTTTGCCGGATCGCGCACCAACGTCGGCAGGCAATCGATCAGCCGCTCGCAGTGGTCGGCGATCAGCCATCTGTCGTCTTGCAGCATCTGGTAGATCAACATCCAGCCGCCCACACGATCGTCATCGGCGGGAATCGGCCGCGGCAGGCCGTTTTTCTCCAGCACTTCGCCCAACTGGTCGGCAATCGTCAATTCCGAAGTGTGATGCGCAAACGCATCCGGCGAAAGATAAATCGATTGAATTTTCTCGCCTTTATTCCGCTCCACAATCGCCTGCGCCAGCATGCCCGGCGAGAGATGGTTCTGTACAAACTCTCGATAGGTGATTACGCCCCGGCCGTTCTCTGAGCCCGCCTGCCCTGAGCCTCGAAGGGTGCGGCCAGCACCTGAGCCCGTGCCGCCTGCACCTGAGCCCGTGCGGTCCGTCGTCTGGACTCCGGTGGGGTCCACCGGACTCCTGAAACCGGAGCCAGCACCCGCGTGCCAGTAAACCGCGCTGGGATGCTCGAAGCCCCAGTCGATGGAGATCCACCGCGGCCACCACGCTTCGAGACCGAGTTGCTCGGCGCGCGCCGTGTGCCGCCGCACATCGAAAAGATCGAAATACTGTCCGGCGAAGACGTTCCAATCGCCTTCGAGAAACGCCTGCCGCAGGTGCCGCGGAAGCGCGTTCAGCGTCTTCAGATAATCCGCGTCGTCTTTGTAGATCGGATTATCGGCAATCGTGGCGCGAATGAAGGCGTAGTCGCTCGGATCGTATTGCCCCGGACGGTCCATCCCCGGCGCTGGCCGCCGGTCCACCCAGAGCGCCTTCACCCAGGCGTGCCCGATATTGCCGGGGTTGGTCGCCGCGGCCATATTGGGAGTCGTCCCCGGAACCGCGCAGCGATTGCGGCTGGTGAGAAATTGCCACTGGCCCAGCGTGAAGTGGGTGAGCTCGTCAATTCCGATAAAGAGAAATTCCGCGCCCTGGTATTGATAGACGTCATTTTCGCCCGCGGAATAGCCGAAGCGGGTGGTCGAGCCATTGTGCCAGGTGATGATGTGCTTCGCTTCGTCGTAGCTGCGGTAAAGGTCGCGCGGCACGTCCCGGCGAAAATAGCTGATCAGCGAACCCTCGAGTTCCGGAAACGTGCGCCGCAGAAGCAGCGTGTCCACATTGTCAGTGCCAACCGCTTGGCTAATCGCTTCCCAGAGTAGCGCTTTCGTTTTTCCCGGGCCCGCGGCTCCGCCAAATAGCCGATACTTCGCCCGGCAATCGTGAAACTCCTGTTGCCTTTGAAATGGCGTGTAGTAATCGGAAATCCGAACCGTCTGTTCGGCTTCCGCCGCTTGCGCCGAAACCTGCGGCGCCGCAGCTTCGGGCTGGAACTCCACGCCTGTGTTAAACGGCGCGTAGCTTCTTGCCCACGGCGTAAGCCGCCGTTCCGCCGAGCAAGAGCGCGCCAATGGCGTAGTGCTGCACGCTGATGATCACTCCGGCGGCAAAGGCCAGTACGCCCGCGAATTCCACGATCTCGCCGATTTTCTGCTTGCTCCACGATGCGCTCACTTCTCGCCTCCTTCTAATTCTTCCGGCTCGTGATTGATTGCCTTATGTGCGGGCAAAGGTATATCCCAGATAATGCGCACACGTCCGGAAGTTCCCGCCGTGGCCGGTTTGCCATAAGCCCAATCGGCAAACGTCTCTAAGGCCCGGAGCCTCGTCGCGGCGCCGCGGTCGTTGCTCTTCTCGATGACCTCGCATCCGAGCGCCGCCGGGTTGCACGCCGCAAAGATCGCCAGCGCTAACTCGCGATGGTTCCGCGGAATCGGATGGGCTTTTGTCAGCCTCGGCGGCGTTTCGACTGCATCCTTGTGAGCCTTGACGGCGAGGCGCTCTGCGCCCCCGTCGCCCTCGCAATCATTGCGTTCGATCTGTTCTCCAGCCGCGCGCTCTTCCGCCGCCGGGGAATTTTCGCCAATTCGCTTCCTTCCCATGTCAGTAGCCCCAGCACTGATAGCGGATCACGTCGCTCGCCGTGCCCGTAATGGTCATGGCTGTCGCCGACGTATAGGTAAAACTTACGGCGTTCGTCACCGTGGTCTGATCGCTGCCGTTGCAGGAGTAGGTCGTTGCGCCAGTCCATACATCGTTGCCACTAAAGGTCACGGCCAGAGTCCCGCTGGCAAGCGTGCCCGTGGTCTGCACGCGATGCGTCCAGATGCGCGAGTTGGTTCCCGAATCGCTCACTGGCGTGGTTGCGCCGGTAATGAGCGCGCCGTTCACCTGCGTCTGGTTGACCCCGGCGCCGATGCTCAGCCCGGTAACAAAATTCCGTATCCACGGATTGTTGATCACCGCATTGGCGAAGCTCTGCGATCCGCCAGTCGCCGTGTTCGTTAGGCTGATTCCTTTGCTGCCCGCCCCGCTCGCCCCAAGACACTTTAGCCCCGGAGTGATGGTCAGGTTATCGACCACCGGGTTGTTAGCCCCACTGGTGAATACATCGAGGCAGTCTGCCGTTGACGATGGCGGCATAAGGCAGCGCACATTCCCAATGGTGATGTTCCCGATCACCTGTCCTGTGGTAGTGCCAATCTGCATGCAGGGCTGAGTCGTGCTCCAGCCATTCACCGGAGTGATGCTGATCGTATTGGTGTCGCCGCCCGCGTTAAGATTGACCGTGAAGTTCCTGGAGTCCAACGCCTGAAAAGGCATGAGGCTGCTGGAATTGGTCTCGTGAACGATGCCGTTTATGGTGAAGTCGGCCGAATCGTTCATGATGATCCCGCCGCCAAACGCTTCGATCCCGTTATCGTCCACGATCACATCGAACTGGCAATGCGCGGCGCAACTGCCGGAGAACATCGCGTCATTACCCAAAGAGCCGGTCAGGGAAATGCGCATCTTCACATGGGAGTCTATGGGACCCAAGCCATTACAATTCCAGCCACCCTTAAAGCCGGTATCCGCTGTTTGAACCGTCGCGTCGATGTTCACGAGCGAGATCGGCGCGGTTCCGCCAGGCTGGTTATTCGGGCAGAGCTTAATCGCGATTCCAGTTGCGCTGGATTCTACTAAATCACCGTGGCGGGTGGTGATCGTGACATCGCTGATCGGGTTGTGTGTGGCTGGCGTGCTGTTGTCGATAACGATGATGTGATCGCTCGCGGCAGGACTCCATACGTCGAGTGAGTGGTGCGAGCCGCCGCTGATGTTTACAAAGCCCGCGCCCGAATCCGTGCACGTAGAGGAATTGGCGTTGAGCTCCACGTTGTCGAGCGTGATGTTGTTGACGGGCGTTGCCGGCGTGTCCACAACCAGCGGAGCGCAGGTTCCCGAACTGACCGTACTCAGGCCGCCGCCGCGAATGGTGAAGTTGTTCGCGCCATTGCCCAAGTGGAAAAGATTTGTTGAGCCGGTTAGCTGCCGGATTGTGACACCGGGAGCCATTTCCACCGTGATGTTCGCTGCCGTAGGATTTAGCTCTGCCGTCTCGGTATCGTTCGCCGCGACGAAGTAGCGCACGTTCGCCGTGGTCCCGAATCCGCTGGTGCCCGAAAGGCCGCCCGCGCCGCCCGACACAATCACGGTGGTCGCGCCGAAGTTGGTCCCGCCGCTGCCACTGCCGCCCGAGTTGTACGCCCCCGGCGGAGTTCCTTGGGGACTCAGAAGAAACATCAGTGGCTGCGGCAGCAGCACCGCCGCAAGAAACAGCAGGAATTTCTTCACTTTCCGTCTCCAAAAGAAAACGGCCCCGATTTTCTCGGGGCCGTCCGTGAAGTTATGCACTCAGTCAGCCGCTATAGCCTGCGAATATCGGCCGTGACGTTCACGCCATTGGTCCGGCTACGCAGCAGCAGGCGCACAAATGTCGCCAGCACGGTCGAACCATCGAAGTGGAACGTCTGGTTCGTCGCATCCACCGTGGTGAGATTTCCGTTCGCGCAGGTCTGATATTGCGCGTCCGCGTCCACGTCGCTCACCTGCAAGGTCTGATATTGCGCGTCCGCGTCCACGTCGCTCACCTGCACGTCAATCTCGAAGCTGCCCGGCGCGCCGGAGAAAAATCCAGTTACCGAGAACCCACCGGGGCCGCCTTCTTTCATGCCGAGTGCGACTCGCTGGCTGGCGGAGGCTCCGCCGCTCCCCGGTGCCGGCTGCTCGGCATTCCACACTTGCGCGAAATCACCAGGCCAGATCGCGCTCGGCGGCAAAGCATTGCTATAACTCGGCATGGTCTCCTCCGTTTGCCGAACGCGCGCACGCCTGCTGCGCGCGCGTCGAGAAGTTAGGGCACCCAGCGCCGGTGTTCCCGGCTCTTCGCCGCGAACGTGTCCCTTACCGCGAAAAGGCTACCAACAGGTCCGGTTTTCGGTCCCGCAGTTGCTTCCGGGATCCCGGGAACGCGGGAACTCCGGTGGAGTGCCGCGGTGTCTTCCGGCATTCCGGGAATGCGGAATCCACCGGACTCCAGAAACCGGAGATGCGCTTTTCGCGGAACACAAAGCCCAGCTTCGCGGCGCCGAGAAGTCGCCCGGCGCGCTAAAAGAAGTCCCTGCGGCGCTTAATTAAGTTGCAGGGTGCAGACCACGCCGGCCAGCGTCTCCGAGGCCTGCGAGGTCACCTGAATCTGGATCGGTTGGCCGAGGGTCACATTCGCCGTGTGCGTGGTGTCGCTAATGCTCGTGCCCGTGCCGAATGTTCCCGTGATCCCTGCGCCGGAGAATGTGCCGCTCGAAACCGGCGCGGTCCGCACGGTCACGGCGCCGGAGCTCGCGTTCACGCCGCCGGTCGTCGCCGTGCACTGCAAATTCCGCAGCGTTCCTGTGCGCGGCGCGACAAAGGTGGCGTTGGTTGCGGTGGTATTGATGAAGGCATTCGTCGCCGCTCCCGGGGAAAGCAGGTAGAGCGTCGAAGAAGCCGTCGCCGTGCCCGTTCCGATGGCCGTGAGCAGCAGCGAAGGCGACGCAAGTCCCGTCGCCGCGGTCTTCTCGTCTTCGATCCCGACATTGGCGTAGAGCGCCCGCGCATTGGTGACGTTGGTGGCCGTAGCACTCGAGCTGGGATCGACGACCACATTGCCGCCGCCATTCGAGTTCGCATCGAAGGCGGCTTCATAGAGGCCGCCCGTTCCGCTCATCACGTAATCGCCCTGCCCGTGCACATTCGACGCGGTCACGGTGATGGTGCAGGGCGCCGGAGAATTTGAGGAGCAGTTACTCACCGCCGAAGGCGTCAGCGTCTCCGAGCCGCTGGAGTTGAAGATCGTCACCGGCAAGCTCGTGCTGTAAGGATAGATGGTGCGGCCGTCGGGCGTCTCGATCCAGGGATGCGCGAGCTGAATGCTCACCGTGCCGGTCGCATAGGGTCCGCCAATCACGCCATTGCTGATTCCTTGATACGCGCCGGCCACGTATCGCCCGGCTGCTTTGCTGAGGTTCGAGGTCTGCGCGGATGCCGCCAGGGGCGCAAGCGCCGTCAGAAGGAAAATCGCCACTGCTTTGACAAATCTCTGCATTTCTTTCTCCTGAAATGAAAATGGCCGCCCGTCTTCGGCGGCCTATAGGCTCCCAAATTCATGAGGTTGTCGGGCGCCGGAACGTCGCCGGCAAGGCGAGCTTCCGGCGCAAAACGAAGTCGGGCGCTGAAAGGGCCCGCCTGGGGCGGGCCCTTTCAGCGCTAAAAAATCCCCGAAAAATAAAAAACGCCCGGAAGATTCTTCCGGGCGCACTTTCTTACAAGAAGAGTATACCACACCCGTCAACTTTTTCCGCCCCTGATTTCACTTCAGGTGACGTCAAGCTGCTTGTGTAAAAAGAGCGAGGGTGCGGTTTTGCCACTGCTGATTGAACCGCTGAAAAATCGCATAGATGATTCTCTCCACGCTGGCCACATTCACGAACAGCACCATGGGCCGGGTGCGCCGGCG
>WNGL01028720.1_pt1 | contig 11476 bp, 9 predicted proteins | sample 5400591 | NCBI WGS metagenome assembly WNGL01 (sample SAMN13153377, study PRJNA577476) | soil metagenome | isolation source: 80 cm soil or saprolite under Garry oak tree replicate 1 | place: USA:California | collected 2016-06-15
TTGGGGAGCCGCTGCCCCCAGCCAGCCTTCGCCCCCCCGCCGGAATTGCAGGCCGCCAATTCTACCCCTGTCTGCCGAGCCTGACCAGCCTGGCGAGGCCAGCTCGGTCCAGGTTCCTCCAGCGTCAGTCGTGGCGAAGAAATGCTGCAATGATCCTGGGTCCGGTTCTGACGCTAGGAGCCAGCCGTTTGCTGGGTCGCTGAACCTGATCTCATCCACCTCATAAGGCGGAATCGAAACCGAGTCCCAATGAGTGCCTGCGTCGCTGGTTCGATACAGCTGACCGGGGCTCCCGATTGAGACCACGCCACGGTTGCTGTCAAAGAACTGAATCCCAGCGACGCCTTGGTTAGCGGAATAAGCGGTGAGCTGCACGTTCCAATGTTTCGCTCCGTCGGTGGTCCTGTACACAAAGGACCGGGCCGGTCCAGGCTGTGAGCCGACGACAAGAGCCCACCCAGTGTTTGCCGATACGAAGTCATACACGGCCCAATAATCGTTGGCACCTGGATGCAAGTAGAAGAGGCTGGCAACCACCATTGCTGCCAAAGCTCCGGCGATGAGCCGCAACGCCCGTCGCCCGCGCCCGCTTAGCACCTCAGGCGCATCCATCTGGATTGTCAAGGTAGATGGTTCGGCCGGAATTACAAGAGCATGCGGAGGAGGTCACACCGGTGCTGCCGAGGCTCGATGATGTGTCAAATCGTTATCTGCAAGGAGGGGTTTCGGTTTGAGATTCGTGTTTTCTGCCTTGCCGGGATCCGTCCACATCCATCCGATGATCCCGGGCGCTCAGGCGCTGATAGCACGGGGGCACGAGGTGACGTTTGCCACGTGTCCTGCGTTGGTTGGCTACTTGCACAAGATTGGCTTCGACGCCATCGGGGTAGGCCCTGATTGGGTAGAGGGCGGCGATGACTCGATCTCGACCCGCCTCATTTCGCTTTCGGTCGCCGGCGTCCACTAAGTCGGCGCATGAGAGCCAACGACAGCAAAGGCGTGGATCGGTCAGACGATTCGGCATGTCGGGAGTTGCGCCTACGACTGAGCCGGTCTTCCGCCCGCAGACGGTTTTCTAAACCGTTGGGCCCCTAGGACCCCACGATCCCAGCGCGGCCATTCCGCCGAAGCGCTTATTTGTCGGATCGCCAGAACGCCATTAGACTGGCGACGCTTCGCCGCATTGATCCATTGGGGCCGCTCATCGCGCTGCCCCCGGCGGGGCGCGATGGAGGCGGGAAATGGAACGAACCACTCGATTCGGACATCTGGCTAGATCGCGCAAGGGCGGGCTCGCGGTGGTTGTTGCCAGCGCACTGGCCGCCGTCGCCGTCGGCGCCGGCAGCGTGACGGCCGCCAAAATCGGGTTCGGGACGGTCTTGCAGACCAACTTGGTGTCGGACCTGCCGGGCGTAGCTGCCGTCTTGGACCCCAACCTGGTCAACCCCTGGGGAATCTCGGAGAGCAGCGGCAGTCCCTTCTGGGTCTCGGACAACAACGCGGGTGTTGCCACCCTCTACACGGCGGTCTCGAAGGTGGGACTGGTCGTCAGCATTCCCACGCCTACTGACGCGACCAGCGGCGGCACTCCCACCGGCACCGTATTCAACATCGCCGGCGCGGGCACCTTCCCTGTCGCGGGCGTGGACCACAACAATGTTCAGACATCCGCTAAATCCATTTTCCTGTTCGCAACCGAGGACGGGACGATCGCCGGGTGGAATCCAGGTGTCAATCCCCAGGGATTCGATCCGGGCAAGGCAGGCACCTACGCGATCATCGCTGTCGACAACTCCGGCAACAACTTCACCAACCCGGATCCCAATCAGGAGACCGGCGCCGTCTACAAGGGCATGGCTATCGCCGCCGGCACCACTCCTATCATTGCCTCCGACCCAAACAGCACGGCGCTCGTGTATGCGTCGAACTTCCGTGCCGGAAGCGTGGACGTCTTCGACACGCAGTTCAGCAAGGTCACGGCGCTGCCGTCCGGCGCTTTCACCGACCCTGACCTGCCGGACGGCTACGCACCGTTCAACGTCCAGGTGCTGAACGGCAAGGTTTACGTCTCCTTCGCTCAGCAAAACGACACCAGGCACGACGACGTTGCCGGCAAACACCACGGCTTCGTAGACGTCTTCAATCTGGACGGGACACCAGGGCTTCAGGACGGACAGGTGAGGCTCATATCCCGTAGCGTGCTCGACTCGCCCTGGGGCCTGGCGATCGCGCCAACCGGTTTCGCGGGACTGAGCGCGGGCACCGACCCGGTGCTGCTGGTCGGCAACTTCGGCGACGGGTTCATCAACGCCTTCGACGCTGCCACTGGGGACTTGGTGGGTCAGCTGACGGACCCTGACGGCGAGTCGATCCAGATCGACGGGCTCTGGGCGCTGAAAGTCGGCAACGGCGGCAACGGTGGCCTTACGAACACGGTGTACTTCACTGCGGGCCTCTTTGGAGAGACGCATGGTCTGTTCGGCTCGCTTGCCACGGTCGCGCCCGGCTCGCCTGAAGGTCCGGCCGAGGCTCAGTGGGTTCAGGCAAATCTCGACATCGTGCAGCTGGATCAAGCCGAGCTCGCCAAGGACATCGCGAGCGGTGCCCCCGAAGCGACCATCGACCAGGACCAGCGCACCCTGGAAGCAGACTCCCACGCCCTGACAGGCGTACAGCGTGCTTTCGCCGACGATTCCTTGGACGACGCGGGGGGTAAAGTCAGCTAAGACTCAATCCATGGGGCAGATGCATCTGCCGAAGAATGTGTCTGGCCTGCCGCCGATCCTCGTGCCTGTACTGCGGCGCATTCGACGATGCAATCCGGATGATTGTTGGTATCTCGATCGCCCGGCGGCATCGTCCTGCTGTCGCGGGGTCGGGCATCTGTGCGGCGGCGGTCGTAAATAGCTCGCTCGAGCCTGAGGCGCTCCGCCTTTTGAGCGCGCTCCAACGCTCGTGCTGGAGTACATCGGTGGTGGCCGGTCGTGGGATCCGCCAGCCAGTTCGCGGTGTGCCCCCAATATCTGCTAAGGAGTTTGCAGATGCCAAAAGATGTGGGCTGTGAAGGCGCCGACGAATCCAGCGAGCAGTGCTGCAAGGAATGGATGATCGCGGGCCCACCACTGGATCACCTGCCCGGGCGTTGGCCTTTGCAGCAGTAGGCAGGCGACATCGAAGGCACACACCCCGAGTATCAGGACAGGCCCGCCAACGGCGACCAGCAACAGACCGGTCATCCGAAGAGCGTCCCTGGGCGATGCCACAGCCAACGACCGGCGATCAAGGCTCCCACGATGAATACAAGCAGGGTCCAGTCGCGCTCGTTGGCCTTGATGCACAAGGTGAGGGAAGTGATGGCAGGCAGCTGATCGGGATTGGCCAACGCCCTCGTCTCGTACCACCAGGCAACCGCGATCAGCCCAGTGAAAATGGTCAGTCCCAGCTGGGCACCAAACCCGGCGACCTCGTTCGCGCCAGGGTGCCTATGGGGAAGCTTTCCCAGCAACCCGCCGAGAAAGAAGGCCCCGACCACCGCGGCCGCCGCACCTGTAATCCAGGCGTCTGATGTGACCGCTGGACATCCGGGCGAATACGCATAACCCCAGAAGCGGATCCCGGCAGCAACCGTCATCACGGCCGCAAACAGGAGGATCACCGTTGGAGCCGCGGCGTAAGACCGGAGCAACCGTTCGCGGACGTTCTTCATACTGTCCAGAAGCGGTGGCCGAGGATGGCGCCCGCAATGAGCCCCGCGGCTCCGACCAGCGCCTGGTTCTTGGCCATCCACCGGCGGACGGCGTTCGCGGGCTTTCGAATCCGGCTCGTCGACTCTGCCGTCAGCTCTTGGTACGTCGGGGGCGTGGAACCGTGGAGCCGGATCGAGACCAGGTCTCGAATGCATAGGAGCAGCATGCCGACCGCGATCCAGAACAAGAACGCCGACGCGTGAACACCAACCCAGTGCGAGGGGTCACTCTGCAGTGGTCCCCACTTGATGAAACCAAGCCAACCGGCAAGATTGCCGGCAACGACCGTGGCCGCGAGAATCCAGATGGTCGCCAGGCGCCGCTTCCGCCGTGCCTCCAGGATTTTTTGCGACTCGGGATTGATCACCGAGCAGACAAACGGTCCTGAAGCCCCGCCAGCGCTTGGTCGATTGCCTCCTCAAGCGACAAGGCTCGGCCTTCCCTCCAAACCGCCTGCGAAATCGCTACCCCAAGCGCCTCTCGGGCGGACTCCAGGCTCATGTCGACCATCGCTTTCCAGGGGGGCGCAGCCTGCGCTCCTACAGTCTCTCGAACCGATGCGGCGGCGCCGGCCAGCTTGACCGCAAGGGCCGATTCGGACCTGGCATCCGCAAACCGAGCGCAGGTCTCCAGAACAAAAGCGACATCCACTTTCTCGTGCAGCCGGCGCGAGATCTCGAGGCTCTCGCGAAGGTTGGCGCGAGCCATGGCCTCGTCCTGGTTATCCAGGGCGAGGGTCGCCAGGCAGGCCAGTAAGAAGGCCACGACCTTCTCGTTCCCAAGGTCGCGGTGCAGAGCAAGGCTTCTCTCGGCGCAGCTTCTGGCCGAATCGAAATCGCCCTCGAAGTAGGCGACCAAGGCCATGACCAGAAGCGCGCCTGCAGTCGCAGAGCGATCGTCGCGACCCTCCGCGATAGCGATTGCTTCGCGGACCAATGGACCTGCCCGCTGGCTGTCGCCCTGCAACAACCGGACGAGGGCAAGGCTCCCAAGCGACTCTGCCGCCACGTGACCTTGCTGGGTCGCCTTCGCGATGCGCACGCTGTCCTCAAAATACAAAGCTGCGCGTTCGTAGTCGCCGAGCCGCTGTGACAGCCAGCCGGCGGCGCCGAGTGTATCGGCCCTGAGCGCTGTCTCTTCGGGCCACGCGACTAGCGCCTTTTCCAGCCAGTCACGCCCCTCGGTGAGGTAGCCGCGTGCATCCCAGAGCGCTAGAACCGCCGTCGCCAGCCTGAAGTTCAGGTCGGACGACTCGGTCTGGCTCGTCTGCAGGGCCGCGCGCAAGTTGTCGTGTTGGCTGTCCAGCCGATCCAGCCAGATGGAATCATCTCGCCTGTCACTCGCATGCTTGCCGCGCTCAGCAACCTGTAGGAAGTGGTCGGCATGGCGTCGGAGGTAGAGTTCGGCCTCACCGGCCTCGATGAGCCGCTCCCTTCCGTACTGCTGGAGCGTATCCAGGAGCCGCATTGGCGCCTCTCCGTCACCGGCGTCGACGGGAATCATCAGCGATTTATCGACCAACCGTGCCAGTAGCTGGACAATCTCCTCGGACTGCTCACCAACGTCGACGCATACGGCCTCGACGTCTGCCACGGCGAAGCCACCGGCGAACACCGACAGGCGCCTGAACAGCTTTCGCTCGCTCGGCTCGAGCAGCTCATGGCTCCAGTCCACGGTCGCGCGCAGCGTCTGCTGTCTGGGTCCCGCAGTTCGGCCGCCGCCGGTCAACAACCGAAAGCGGTCGTCCAATCTAGCCAGCAGCTCGTCGACCGTCATCACCTTGGCTCGAGCCGCGGCCAATTCGATCGCCAGCGGAATACCATCCAGCCGCTGGCAGATAAGAAGGATGGTGGCGGCCCTGCGCTCATCGAACTCAGGCGCTAGCTGATTCGGCCAGGCGCGCTCAACGAAAAGTCTCACAGCCTCCGATTCCATGAGTTCCCGGGCCGACACTTTGCCGGTGGTTTGCGGCAGGGCAAGCGGCGCCAGACGCCAGAGCTGCTCGCCGGGCACGCCGAGTACCTCTCGACTTGTAGCGAGAATGGTTACGTCCGGACAGTTCGCGAGCAGGTGTTGCAACAGCCTTGCGCACTTCGTTATCAAGTGCTCGCAGTTGTCAACGACGATCAAGCAATGGCGCTCCCGTAGGTGCGCGGTCAACGTCTGGAGCAAAGGGGTTCCAGGCATCTCGCGGATGCCCACGCTCTTCGCAAAAGCGCCTACCGCCAGAGTCGGGTCGGGAAGGGCTGCCAGTTCAACAAGCCAAACACCATCCGCGTAGCCATCGATCAGCTCGGCGGCGAGGTGGAGGGCTATGCGTGTCTTGCCAAGTCCCCCCGCTCCAGAGATGGTAACCAGCCGACTCTTTCCGACGAGGTCCTTCAGCTCGGCGAGCTCGGCCTCCCGACCCAGGAAGCTCGTGAGCTCGATCGGCAAGTTGGTGAGTTGGGCATCGAGCGTTTTCAGGACCGGGAAGTCGTGGGGAAGATCGGGGTGCATGACCTGGAAGACGCGCTCAGGACGCGAGAGGTCCTTGAGGCGGTGGGAGCCGAGGTCGAGAAGCGAGACCGATTGGGGGAGGCTGTCGACGACAAGGTCGTGCGTGGGCCCGGAAAGGATGGTCTGCCCGCCGCTGGACGTCGCCATCAACCGAGCGCAGCGGTAGACAGCCGGGCCGAAATAGTGGCCGTCGCGTACGTCCGCCTCTCCTGTGTGTAATGCGATGGGAAGCGGCACTCTGGAAGATCTCGTCGTGAATTTCTAGAGCGCGACGCATCGAGTCGGGATGCTGATCCCAGGCCGTAGTGGAGTCTTCGATGTCGCTGAGCAGAAACGTCAGCGTTCCGCTGGGTAACTCGGTCACCACGTTTGCCGACCCCTCGGCGCGCGACATGTCCGAATTATCGGCCGATCACAGGTTCGACTCAAGCTCGACCGGGTGCACCTCGACAGCGCTGAGCGTTCCGGGCTTCAGCCGCATGAGCAAAGTGCGAGAGCCCATCCAGGCCTCGCCCGGCCACGGTACGCCGCGATCCAGATCCTTCGCTCCAGCGCGATGGTGTGCAGCGAGCACCAACGTCAACACCCGCCGAATCAGCGCCCAGCGCAAGTTGTGAGGCAAGGGCCGGACTTCGAATCCGACCCGCCTGGTCGCCTCAGCCAACACAGTCACACCACGTATCGCTCGCACGTCTCCCAGTTGACCGGACGCCACCTCTGCGGCGAGATCGTCCAGGTCACGGCGTGCGAGCTCCAGCAGCGACCACGGGTTGAGGTCGCTGGGGGTCGAGTTGGCGGCCAGGTGACGGTTGTCGAGATGCAAGTGAAGAATCCGATCACCATGCCGGACGAGCGTGCCGTCCGCCAGACGAGTCGTACGTCCTCGATAGGGTGAGATGCCGAACTGGATCAAAGCCCCCGGCCGCACGAGACGTACCCGCCAAAGACGCATGACCGTCGGCTCGAACCTCCGCCAGAGGCCAAGGACTCTGTACCTGCCGCCTTGGTCGGCGATGTCGAGCAGGAACCGTGAATATCTATCCAGCGGCATGCGCGATTTGCTCAACGCCGACCCTTAGTATGGCTGCCGATGAGAGAGATCGTGATGCGAGGCCAGGAAGGTCTGCGCAGGCGGGCATGAACGATTTCGTCGGGGAATCCGCACGCGACAACCCGCAGCAAGCCACCCCTGACATACGAGTGGGCTGGCTTGGCCACAAGTCGCGGACCATCGGGGACGGCCTGCGAACTTATTCACGCGAAGTGACGAATGGACTGGCCGATCGTAACGTCGAGATCCTGTTCATTCACCACGAAGAGAGCCTTGCCGACGGGCGATCGTCACATGCCCTTGATGGCAAACCGATGTTTCAGCGCCGCTTCACCCTCGCGGGAATCGGGGCGCGGAGCAAGCTCGAGGGCCTTCTTCGCGAATATGAGGTCGATCTCGTGCACGTGTCAGCACCGTTTTCAACCCTCGACTTCAGGTTGCCTGCGGTTTGCCACAGGCTTGGGATCCCGATCGTCGTCACCTACCACGTCCCTTTTGCACGCGAGCTGTCAGGCTGGGGTGCCCTCGCCGCGTTTGTGAATCGTTTGTACGTGCGCCCGCTTTCGGTGTGCGATCGCGTGATCGTGAGTGGCCAAGCCCAACGGCACCTACTCGTCAGCCTCGGCGTCCCCGATCGCGTAATGACGGTCATACCAAACGGAGTTGACACCGACAAATATAGTCCTGGGCCCTCGCCTGCTCTCGAGACGCTCGGCGCAGATCGGCTCTTCAGTTTCATCGGCCGCATCGACCCCGAAAAGGGGGTCGAATCCCTGTTACAAGCGTTTCTTGACACCTCGCCACCATCATCTCTGCGACTCGTGATCGCCGGAGACGGAGTCGATCTGGCCCGGCTAAGGCGCCGATTTCAAGACCGTCGGATTGTGTTCCTGGGAGCCGTGCTCGACGAACAATTGCGCATCCAAATCCTTCGCGCCTCGGATGCCTTTTTCCTTCCGTCACGTTTGGAGGCTTTTTCGTTTGCTCTCCTGGAAGCCATGGCATGTGGCGTCGCAGTTGCCGCCACCAGCGTTGGCAATCACAGCGAGGCTCTCCAGGATGCAGGCGTCCTGCTCAGCAATTCCAGCCTTCGCGATGACCTCCGGTCAACAATCCGGATGTTTATCGAGACTCCTGCGCGTTGTCGGAGTATGGGCGCGCGCGCGAGAGAACGAGCCGCCGGCCAATTCTCATTGAAGGTCTACCTTGATCGTCTCATCGCCCTGTATGGGGAGCTTGTGGGTCATACATCGCGTCAACAGCCTGCGCCGGCCGCAGATCGATCAATCGGCTAACCGCAGCACGCAGACCACTCGCCGAATTGAGACCCCTATCTGTGAACACGGGCGCTGTCAACGCAAGGTTCAAGGTTCGAGTCTCCAGTCCGGAGCCATCCTTCTTCGCTCGCTTTGATCTGCAACGCCAGCAACTTCGAGTAGATGCGCGCCTGCTGGAGGTTGCCGGCCATGAACCACAAGCCATCCTGGCCAGACTTGCGCCAGACGGAGCGCATCTCCCCCTCATCGTCAAGGCCCCATACAGTCGCGCAACGATCAGCCACCTCGTCGCCAAAGAGTCGTCGTGCGTTTTCGCGGATGTTGTGGTAGCCGGTGGCCAACACGACGAGATCCGCCGGCAGGTGGGCGCCATCATCGCAAAGCAAGCCATCACGGGTCAGGGCGGCTACACCTGAATGCTTGATCGTGATTTCGCCACTGGCGATCAGTTGCGCAGCGCCGATGTTGATGTAGTAGCCGCCGCCCCGCTGCAAAAAGAGCTCCGTGATCCCAGCACCGCCCGCGCCGAAACCCACTTCGAAGCCGCGCCTGTGAAGATCGGAGAGCAGTTCTGACTCGATGCTTGCGACTACCTGCGTGGCATATTTCGCAAGTTCCAAAAGCATTCGATTCGGAACCGAGATCGAGAGACGGTCTGCGTCCGCGGTGGGGGGACCGCCTTCTTCGTAGCGCCCAGCCAGCAGCACTCCAACAAAGTCTGCGCTGTTGATGACATATGTTGATGAGCGTTGGATCATCGTCACGTCACTACCGTGCTCACATAGGTCTTGGGCGATGTCGTGCCCGCTGTTGCTCGCCCCAATCACGACCGCCTTCTTGCCAGCGAATTTCCGACCGCTGCGATAAAGACTTGAGTGCATGAGGGTGCCCCCGAACTCGGCGGCACCGGAGATTTCCGGTACAAAAGGCATGCTGTACAGCCCAGTGGCGAGCACAACGTGGCGGGGAAAAACTGTCCGCTCAGTGCCGCTTGCGTCGCGGACTTGTACGGACCAGCGGCGTCCGTTCACCTCGTAGTGGCCCCCACGCACCTCGGCTTGAGTCCATACGTCCAGTTCCATAATTCGCGAGTACGCTTCAAGCCAGTCAGCGAGCTTGTCTTTTGGAGTGAAAACGGGCCACTGTGGCGGGAAGGGCAAGTACGGCAAGTGATCGAACCAGACCGGATCGTGTAGCACCAATGAGTCGTATCGGTGCCGCCAGTTATCGCCTACGCGCTCATTCTTCTCCACAACAAGGGTGTTGACGCCTAGCTGATGCAGGCGCGCAGCAATAGCGAGTCCGTTCTGTCCCGCTCCTATGACCAGCACGGCAGGATCGTGCTCTACGGCTGCTCGCTGGGCGAATCGGCGCTCAGGCCAGGACAGTGCGCCGTGTTCGTTGCCCAACGGCCGCCTTTTGCCTGTCATCTCCTCAAAACCCTTGAGCTCGTCCATGGATGTAAGCAGTGTCCAAGCTTTCCAGCCGCGATCGGTCGCCTTCAGCCGGAGGATTCCGTTTCCACGCGCGATTGCTGTCTCAAAGTCAAAGAACGCCACCACCATGTCCAAGCCATCAGATGTGGGCAGGTCACCTTCTCGGGTTTTGCTGACCCGGAATGCCATTGGTGCGGTGGTCCCCGAGCTTGACAGCAATGCCGACGCAATCGCAGACGGGCCATGAAAGCTGCGGAGATCCCACGTGAAAGTGAGGAGGTCTCGCCACCAAGCATCGGCCAGAAAGAGCTGTTCGATCTCGCCCGCATTTGCCTGGCCGAGTGACCGGGCGAAGTCCGCAAGCCACGCGGTTGAGACATCCTCTGCGGTGGCAGCCGGTTGGCTGGGTGTGAACAAGTGATCTAAATTTAGCTCCCGAGGGAGTCTTCGGCTTGGCTCGGGCTCGAGCTCGGGAACCTGTTGCGTCAAGCAATCTCACCAAATGGAAGGAGCTCCTCCGGCCCCACGCCGCTCGACTCGGCTCGCGACTAAGCTGTGCGCCTGAGGAGAGAGGGTTGACGTACAAGCGTTGGATCCTGGCAGCCGCCTGTGTTGGGGTCTGGCATCGTGTTCCTGGACTCGACGGTCGTAAACGTTGCCCTGCCGCGCATCGGGCGTGACCTGCCACGACTGTTCCTCGGCGTACTCGAGGGTCAGTCGTACGTCTACAACTCATACCTTCTGACCCTCAGCGCCCTACTCATCCTGGCGGGAGCTCTGACTGACTTCTACGGCCGCCGCCGCATGTTTCTGTATGGCCTCGTCGGCTTCGGAGCAACATCGGTGCTGTGCGGTGTGGCTCCCAACATGGAGCTGCTCGTCCTCTTCCGAATCCTGCAGGGTGCTGCGGGGGCGCTGCTCGTCCCGGGCTCGCTGGCCTTGATTACAGCCAACTTCTCCGGGCAGGAGCAAGGGCGTGCATTCGGGATTTGGGCCGGCGCGTCGGGCGCGACCACGATCCTCGGCCCGGTGGTCGGCGGCCTGCTCGTCGACACCATCTCGTGGCGGGCCGCCTTCTTGATCAACGTCCCGCTGGTCGTAGTAGCCGCATGGGCGACCTGGCGACATGTGCCCGAGAGCCGGGATGAGTTGGCCAGCTCGCACTTCGACTGGCTCGGAGCCGCGGTGGTGGGGCTGGCCGTCGGGGGTCTCGCGTTTGGCGCGATCTACGGGCAGCAGCGAGCCTGGCGTGACCCGTTGGGCTATATCGCGCTGGCCGTCGGTGTGGCCGCCACGATTGCGCTTCCGATCTTGATGGCGCGCTCGCTACATCCTCTGATCCCATTGAGCCTCTTCAAGTCGCGCAACTTCGCGGTCACCAATCTCTCGACCCTGTTGATCTACGGCGCGCTTTACGTGACCTTCTACTACCTGGTGCTGTTCCAGCAGGGGACGCTTGGCTACACC
>WNGL01077686.1_pt1 | contig 11476 bp, 6 predicted proteins | sample 5400591 | NCBI WGS metagenome assembly WNGL01 (sample SAMN13153377, study PRJNA577476) | soil metagenome | isolation source: 80 cm soil or saprolite under Garry oak tree replicate 1 | place: USA:California | collected 2016-06-15
CTGTTGATCAGGAGTCTGTGGCAACTGCGGGCGGTGAATCCGGGATTCGACGCCCAGGGACTCGTGACGTTCTGGATCTCGCCGCCGCCCACGCGTGCCCAGAACCCGGCCAGGCTTGCGGCGCTGTACACCCAGGTCGAGGACGCGGCGCGGGCGCTCCCGGGTGTGACGAGCGTCGCCCTCACGAACTTCACACCCCTCTCGCCTGCGGGACTGCCGTCTCCCGTCGAGATCCCGGGGCGCGCCCCGGACCCCGAGCGCGATCCCCGCGTCTGGTTCATGACCGTTTCCCCGGGCTATTTCCGTACGATGCGAATCCCGCTCCGTGGGGGGCGCGAATTCACCGAGGGTGACTTGAGCGGCGGCCCGGCCGTGATAGTGAATGAAGCGTTCGCACGCGCGTTCTGGCCCGGTCTTGATCCGATCGGGCGCCAGGTGACGCTGCACAAGGCTGTCCAGGGGCGTCCCGACTTCGGTGATCCGCTCCCCGGCACGGTAGTCGGTGTGGTGGGAGACGTGCGGAAGTTCAGTCTCGACACCCCGGCCGAACCCCAGGTCTACGTTCCCTTCACTCGCAACGTCTGGGGGCATATGAGTCTCGTCGTCCGGACGGCCGTCGTCCCGACGGGCTTCCTCGCGACGCTGAGCCGGACCGTCCGTCAGGTCGATCCCGACATTCCGATGACATTGAGTGACGGCAGATCGGCCGCAGACACGATCGACATCACCGCGGGTCTCGAGTCACGCCAGCTCGACACCTGGCTGCTGGGCAGCTTCGCGGCTGCGGCGTTGCTCCTCGCCGCGATCGGCATCTACGGGCTTCTGGCGTACGCGGTCGGGCAGCGGCGGCGCGAGCTCGGCATCCGGCTCGCGCTCGGGGCGAGCCGCGGAGACGTGATGGCGCAGGTGGTGGGCGATGGGATTCGGCTGGCGGGAATGGGGATCGGGGTCGGAGTCTTGCTCGCCCTGGCCGTCACTCGGCTGCTCACGGCGCTCCTGTACGGCGTTCGCGCGACCGATCCTGCGACGTTCGTGGGCGTCGTAGCACTGCTCACGCTCGTTTCGCTGGTTGCGAGCTATCTCCCCGCGCGCCGGGCAGCGCGGGTCGATCCGATGGTGGCGTTGCGATATGAGTAGGGATTCGCTATTCGGGGCCCGCCACGCGCTGCGTCGCCTCGTGCGGCAACCTGGCTTCTCGCTGCCGGTGGTTCTTACGCTCGCTCTGGGCATCGGAGCTACCACTGCAGTCTTCGCTGTTGTGAACGGGCTCCTGATCAGACCGCTCCCGTACCGTGACGCGAACCGCTTGGTTGCCCTGGGCCACTTTGCGTCCCGCGTCGAGCTACCAATGACCGGTGTGTCTCTGGGCACCGCTGATTATTACCGTGCCCACAACCGCGCTTTCGAGGACATCGGCGTCTACGTGGAGCAGGTCGGGACGCTGACGGATCTCGACCAGCCCGAGCGGGTGCGTTGGGCCTTTGCGACCCCGAGCGTCTTCACGGTGCTGCACCCCGCAGTCGCTCTCGGACGCTTGATCCGGCCGGGGGACTATGAGCCGGGGGTCGTTGGAGTCGTGCACGGGGCACTCATCAGCCACGAACTATGGGTGAGGCGGTACGGTGCCGACCCTGGTTTGGTAGGCCGAACGATCGAGCTCGATCGCCGGACCTACGCCGTCATCGGGGTCTTAGAGCCCGGCTTCCACTTCCCGCACCCCGAAACCGACGTCTGGCTACCGTACGGGTGGCTGCCGCGAACCAAGGCCGCCGTGGGCTATCTCGGGTCCAGCGCAGTGGCTCGGCTCAGGCCAGGTGTGTCGCTCGCAGAGGCCCAGCAGGATATTGAGCGGCTCGTCCAGTCCCTGCCGGAGGCATTCCCGGATGTGACGCCGGCCCAGCTCCAAGCGACAGGGCTGCACGCGAGAGTGGTTCCGCTCAAGGAGTCAATGATCGGCGATGTCCGCGTCTCACTCCTGCTCTTACTGGCGACGGGCGGATTCCTGCTGCTGATCACGTGGGCAAATGCGACCAACCTCTGCTTGGTACGCGCCGAGCGCCTACGTCATGAGATCGCTGTCGCGTACGCGCTCGGCGCGACCAACCGTCACCTCGCGCGTCGCTTCCTCAGTAGCGCGCACCCGCATGACGGCTGGACGGCACCAGCAGGCCGCGAGGTCAATCCTCGTCGCGGGGCAAGTCGCCCTCGCGCTTGCGCTACTCATCGGGTCGGCGTTGATGGCGCAGAGTTTCTGGCGCCTCAGGCACGTGACGCTAGGGTTCGACCCCGAGAGCGCGGTCACGTTCCGACTCCAACTCGAGCCGCCTGAGGGCTCCAAGAACTACTACCATGTCACCGCCCGCATTCATCAGGATGTGCTTGAGCGGTTGCGCGCGACTCCCGGGGTCGAGGTCGCAGAAGCCGCCAGCATCAGCGGGTTCCCGGTGACACCCGTACCATCGTTCGACAATGTTCGCCTTGCGGTAGCCGACAAAGCGGCTGACAGCTCGCGGCAGTGGCCGTACGCTGAGTTGAGCTTCGCCACGCCGGGTTACTTCCGGGCCATGAGCATTCCGCTCCTCGAGGGGCGGACGTTTCGGTGGGAGGATACCGGCCGCGAGTCGCACGGCGTGATCCTCAGCGCGTCGCTCGCACGCGCGCTCTTCGATCGCGAAGACCCGATCGGGCGGCGAGTGCGCTGGGCTCGCCAGTCAACGGATCCTGCCTATACTGTCGTCGGCGTAGCCGGGGACGTGCCAAGCGACAGGATCCAGGACGGCCCCACGAAAGTGCTCTATTTCCCGAACATCTATCCGCCTAAAGCCGACACGATCACCGGTGTGGTGCATAACTACATCCCTGACGACGAGTTCTACGTGTTGCGGACTCACCTGCCGCCGATGTCCCTGACATCCGCAATCCGCCGGATCGTTCGCGAGGTCGACCCAAAACTGCTGGTAACCCAGCTCGGGACCTTGGAAGGGCTGGTGGATACGTCAATGGCGCGTGCCCGCATCACCATGATGTTGCTCCTCGTGGCCGCCGCGACGGCGCTGAGCTTGGGCGTGATCGGCATTTACGGCGTCCTGTCCTACGCCGTGAGCCAGCGGGCGGCGGAACTTGGTGTGCGCATTGCCCTCGGGGCGAGCCCAGCGACCGTGATCCGCATGGTCGTGGGCAAGGGCGCGCTACTCACCCTGGCGGGCATCGGAGTGGGGTCTGTGGCCGCCTTCGCGCTCACACGTTATCTCCGGACGCTCCTCTACGAGGTGAGCCCGACTGATCCGATGGCGTTCGTGGCCATGGCCACGCTGCTGTTCGCGGTCGCCTTGGCGGCGAGCTACGTGCCCGCGCGGCGAGCGGCGCAGCTCGATCCGCTGGTGGCACTGAGGTCCGAATGATCCAGCTCAAGAACCTCGACAAGTCCGTCTCCCAGGGCAACGGCCGGCTCTTCATCCTGCGGCAGATCTCGCTCGACATCGCCCGAGGCGAGTTCGTCTCCATCATGGGCCCATCCGGGGCGGGGAAGTCCACGTTGCTCGCCGTGCTCGGCATGCTCGACGGTGACTGGACCGGAGAGTATCGCTTCCTCGACCACGCCGTCCACGCGATGAAGCCCAAAGCTCGCATCGCGCTCAACAAGCAGCACATCGGGTTCGTGTTCCAGCAGTACCATCTGCTGGACGACCTCACCGTCGCCGAGAACCTGGATGTCCCGCTGTCTTATCGCGACATCAAGAAGAGCGAGCGCCAGTCGCTCGTCGCCGATACGCTCGACCGCTTCGGAATCGTCGCCAAGAAGGATCTCTTTCCTCGGCAGCTCTCGGGCGGCCAGCAGCAGCTCGTGGCGGTGGCGCGCGCAGTGATCCACAAGCCGTCCTTGATCCTCGCGGACGAGCCGACCGGCAATCTCCACTCGAGCCAGGGGAAGGAGATCATGGAGCTGTTCACGGAGCTGAACCGCGCGGGGACGACGGGACTGGCACGATCGCGCGACCAGCTTTAGCGGTCTTGCGCTGCTGTCGTGGACGGGTCTCACCTTCACCAGTGACCAGGTCGAGGAGGTGCAGGGCCGCGCCGTGACGCCGGACTTCTTCGGCGTCGTCGGCGCCACGCCGCTGCTTGGCCGCACCTTCAACGCGGAGGAATCCCGGCCCAACAGCCCGCGGGTCATCGTTCTCAGCGAAGCGCTGTGGCGGCGCCGCTTCGGCGCCGATCCGGCCATGGTCGGGCGCGCGGTGCCGGTCGCCGGCGGGACGGCGCGCGTCGTCGGCGTGATGCCGGCGTCCTTCCGCCCGATGCCGTTGGGCCACGAGCAGTACTGGGAGCCGATGCGGCTCGACTGGTCGCACCGCGCGCACAACGGCCGCTACGCGATGGTGGTCGGCCGGCTCAAGGACGGCGTCACGATGGAGCGCGCCCAGACCGAAATGTCCCGCATCGCGCGGCAACTCGAGTCGGATGCTCCCGACTTCGACACGGGGTGGGGTGCGACGGTGGTGCCGCTGATGGAGCAGGTGGTCGGCGGCTCGCAGCGCACGATCCTCATCGTCCTCGGCGCGGTGTCGCTCGTGCTGCTCATCGCCTGCGCCAACGTCGCCAACCTGATGCTCGCGCGGGCGGCCTCGCGCGAGCGGGAGTTGGCGGTTCGGGCCGCGCTGGGCGCGCCGCGTTGGCGGCTCGTCCGCCAGGCGCTGGTCGAGAGCGTGATCCTGGCGCTGGCGGGCGGGGCCGCCGGCGCCTTGCTGGCCAGCTGGGGTGTGCACCTGCTCGTCAGAGCGGCGCCTCCCGAGGTGCCGCGCATTGCCGACATACGCCTCGACCTCACGGTGCTCGCCGTGACGGCCCTGGTGTCCATGGCCGCAGGCGTGCTGTTTGGCCTGCCGGCGGCGTTGAGCCGGTCGGATGCCGCCGTCGCCATTCAGGACCTGCACGCCGCGACGACGCGCACGACGGCAGGCGTGCGTGCCGGGCGCCTGCGCGGCGCGCTCGTCATCGCGCAGATGTCGCTGGCAATCGTACTGCTGGTCGGCGCCGGGCTGCTGGTGCGCTCCCTGCGGCAGCTGATCGCCGTCGATCCCGGCTTCGATCCCGTCAACCTATCGGCGGTGACCATCACGCTGCCGCCCGCGACCTACCCCGACAGCCTGCGTCGCGTCGCCTTCTACGAGCGCTTGCTCGAGCGCGTTCGCAACATGCCGGGCGTGCAGTCGGCGGGGATCATCAGCTGGCTGCCGATGACTCCGGGCAACGCGTCGACGTCGCTGACCGTGGTCGGTCGCCCCGAGCCCGCCCCGGGCCAGAAGCCGACGGCCGCGATCCGCCTCGTGGACCCGGGCTACTTCGCCGCGATGCGCATCCCGCTCAAGCGAGGCCGCTCGCTCGCGCCGAGCGACCGGATCGGCAGCGCGCCGGTGGCTGTCATCAGCGAAGCCATGGCGCACAAGCTGTGGCCGGGCGAAGACCCGATCGGCCAGCACGTCAAGGTCGAGTGGTGGCACCCAACCGCTTCGGTCGAGATCGTCGGCGTCGTGGCCGATTCCCGCCACGACGGGCTCGATGCCGAGTTCGCGCCGACGCTGTTCTACCCGTTCGCGCAGGAGTCGCGGCAGATCCGCATGAGCCTCGTTCTGCGCAGCACGCTCCCGCCTGCGACACTGACGCGCATGGTCCGTGCGGTCGTCTCCGAGATGGACAAGGCCGTCCCGGTCGCCGACGCGGTGACGATGTACCACCACATCGCCGAGATGATGGCGGACCGCCGCTACCCGGCGTTCGTGCTGGGGCTGTTCGCTGCGCTGGCCCTCACGCTGGCCGCGGTGGGGATCTACGGCGTGGTGTCGTACACCGTGGGCCAGCGCACGCGCGAGATCGGCGTGCGCCTGGCGCTCGGTGCCCGGCCCGCCGACGTGCTCCGCACCGTGCTCAGCGGCGGCCTGCGGCTGACGCTCAGCGGCGTCGCGCTGGGCGGTACGGCCGCCGCGCTCGCCGCGGGGGCACTGGGCAAGCTCCTCTACGGTGCTGACGCTGGCGCTCGGCATCGGGGCGAACGTCGCGATGTTCTCGATCCTTGACCGGATGCTGTTTCGGCCCCCGCCGTTGCTGCGCGATCCCGGTGCCGTGCATCGGGTCTATCTGGCGAGGAGGTACCGCGGTGAGGAGTTCAGCAACAGTGCCATGCAGTACGCGCGCTACACGGACCTGACGAATTGGACCTCTTCGTTCGCGCGCACCGCGGCATTCACCGAAGAAGACATCGCCATCGGGGTCGGTACGGACGCGCGTGAGATGCGCGTGGGCATCGTGAGCGCGAGCTTCTTCGGCTTCTTCGACGCGCCACCGGCGCTGGGCCGCTACTTCACGGCGGCCGAGGACACGCCCCCCAACGGGACGCCGGTCGCGGTGCTCGCGTTCGCGTTCTGGCAGACGCGCTACGGTGGCCGTAACGACGTGCTCGGGTCCACCCTGCAGATCGGGCCCAGCGTCTATACCATCGTCGGCGTCGCCCCGGAGGGATTCTTCGGCCTGTGGCCCACGCAGCGGCCCGTGGCATTCATTCCCGTCAGCTGCCATGCAAGCGCCTGGGCCGCCATGCGGCTCCGGAACGAGAGCTGGTGGACCACATATCAATGGACCTGGATGTCCATGCTCGTCCAGCGCAAGCCAGGTGTCAGCCTCGCGGGTGCGACGGCCGATCTCACCAATGCGTTGCTCAAGAGCTACACCGCTCAGCTGGCAACCAGTCCGGGAATGACTCCGCTCGCGCTCGCCCGGCCACGCGGCATCGTGGCCTCGGTGCTGAGTGAGCGCGGGCCCAAAGAGTCGAGCTTTGCGAAGGTTGCGACGTGGATCAGCGGCGTCGCGCTGATCGTACTGCTCATCGCCTGCGCCAACGTCGCAAATCTGCTGCTCGCCCGGGTGCTGCGTCGCAGACGTGAGATCGCCGTACGCCTAGCGCTCGGCGTGAGCCGGGTGCGCCTGTTGTCGCAGCTGTTCACCGAGAGCGTGCTTCTGGCCGTGCTCGGGGGCCTCGCCGGCCTGCTCGTCGCCGAGTGGGGTGGGGCGGTGCTGCGCGCGCAGTTCCTCGCGAAGTCGTCCGACGTGAGCGTCATGGGTGACGCGCGAACGCTGCTGTTCGGCGGCGTGGCGGCGCTCGGGGCGGGCCTCCTCAGCGGCCTCGCGCCCGCGCTGGTGAGCAGCCACACCGATGTCGCCGGCGATCTCAAGGCCGGTGCGCGAGAGGGCACGTTCCAGCGGTCGCGCCTGCGCATCGCCTTGCTCGTGCTTCAAGGCGCCCTCTCTGTGGTGTTGCTCGTCGGCGCCGGACTCTTCGTACGCAGCCTGCGCCACGTGCAGGTGATCCCGCTCGGCTACGACGTCGACCCCCTGCTCTTCGTGGAGCTGAACCTGCGCGGAGTACGGCTCGACAGCGCCCGCAACGTTCAGCTGCGCCAGGAGCTGCTCGACGCGGCGCAGGGGATCCCGGGAGTCGAATTCGCCACGCGGCAGGTCACAGTCCCCTTCTGGGGCTCCTGGAACCAGACACTGTACGTCGCCGGCATCGACTCCACCGACCGGCTGGGCGAGTTCTATCTCAATGCGGTGACTCCCGACTATTTCGCCACGCTCGGGACGCGTATCCTGCGGGGCCGCGGCGTCGCGGCCCAGGATGGGGCGCATGCTCCCGGCGTCATGGTGGTGAGCGATGCAATGGCCAAGACGCTCTGGCCTGGCCGGGATCCGATCGGGCAGTGCGTGCGGGTGGGCGCTGATACGGCTCCGTGCAGGTATGTGGTCGGCGTTGCCGAGAACATCAAGTCGCAAAAGCTGGGTGACGACCCCGGCTTGTTCTACTATCTCCCGGCGGCGCAGTGGCATCCTCAGGACGGCGGACTGTTCATCAGGACGCGCGGTGAGGCCACGCCGCAAGTTGAGACAATCCGGCGGCGCCTGCAGCAAAACATGCCCGGTGCCTCGTACGTCACCGTGACGCCGCTGCGCGACATCCTGGGTCAGCAAACGCGATCCTGGCAGCTGGGCGCGACCATGTTCCTCGCCTTCGGCGCGCTGGCGCTCGCGCTCGCAGCGATCGGCCTCTACAGCGTCACGGCTTACAACGTGTCGCAGCGCACCCAGGAGCTCGGCGTCCGCGCCGCCCTCGGCGCACAGCAGCGAGATCTGGTGAGACTCGTCGTCACCGAAGGCTTGACGCTCGGCGCTGCCGGTGTCGCTATCGGCGTCGTGATCGCGCTCGCCGGGGGCAATTGGCTTGGACCGCTGTTGTTCCAGGAATCCCCCCACGATCCGCTCGTCTTCGGGTTTGTGACGGCGGTGCTGCTCGGCGTGACCGTGCTGGCGAGCTTTGTCCCCTCGCGCCGCGCGGCGCGGGTCGATCCAATGGTTGCCTTGCGGTATGAATGACGGGGTCCGGGGCCCGGTATCCGGTATCCGGGGTGCACTGGACCCCGAACCCCGGGTCCCGGACAGCGGATTATCTAACCCGTCGTCGCTTCAAGGCAGCAATGAGGCCGGCCAGCATGCGGCCGACGTCGGAGGTTCGCCTCAGGAGGATGTCCCGTTCATCGGCCGGCAGGTAACCCAGTCTTCCGGCGATCAGGATTTGGGTCTCCAGTTCCATCAAGGAGCCATTCGCGACGGACAGTTGATGCAGATAGTCGCCGAGGTGTTTGCGACCGTGCCCCTCCGCAACGTTCGAGGGAAGGGACACCGCGGCTCGCCGGCATTGGGCGGTCAATCCGTAGGTTTCGCGCTTGGGAAAGGACTCACTAGCTCTATAGATCTCGACGACCAGCTCCATCGAGGCCTGCCAGACACGCAGATCTTGGTATCTGCGGATCGGCGATGCGTTCGGGTCCGCGATCACCATTCGAGTGTCGGCCGGCTTCGCGCCACACCGTCACCATTTCGATGCGCAGCGAAGCCTTCGAGCGCCGCCCGAGGCCCCGGGCCCCGGACCCCGGACACCGGACATGGAGACGGTGTTCCAAGACCTCCGCTTCGCCGTCCGCACCCTCGCCAAGAGCCCCGCCTTCACCGCGGTGGCCGTGCTCACGCTCGCCCTCGGCATCGGCGCCAATACCGCCATCTTCAGCGCGGTCAACACCGTGCTGCTCAAGCCGCTGCCGTACCCGGGATCGGACCGACTTGTGCAGGTCATGTCCACCGGATTCCGGGGCGTGCGGTTCGGCGTGTCCTTCCCGGACCTCCGCGACCTGCGCGCGCTGTCGCACGACTTCACTGGCGTCGCGGCAACTACGACGCAGCGCTATAACCTCACCGGCGCGGGGGACCCACGGGAAGTCGAGGCCGCAGCGGTCACGGCCGACCTGTTGGAGGTGCTCCAGGTACGTCCCGAGATCGGGCGGGGCTTCACGGCCGCGGACGACCGCACCCCGCTCGCACTCCTCTCCCACGGGCTCTGGGTCACGAGCTTCGGGCGCGATCCCGGCATCTTGGGCAGGTCGATCTCGCTCGACGGCCGCAGTTTCACCGTGGTCGGCGTGATGCCGGCCGGGTTCCAGTTCCCCAATGAAGAAGTACAGGTGTGGACGCCGATCGGCGAGTTCCTGTCACAGAATCCGCAGGCCGAGACGAACCGCGGCATGCACTTCCTCAACGCCGTCGCGCGACTGGGGCCAGGCGTCACCCTGGAGCGCGTGGTCGGCGACACCAAGCTGCTCGCGGCGCGTCTCAGCGCCAGCGACTCTGGGAGTAGCGGCGGCCGGCAGCGGATCGTGGCGGGCCAGGCCAGCCCCGGCGGCGGCGCCTCATCCCCAGGCGGGCGGTCGATGCTCGACACCGGCTTCGACGTCACCCTGCTCCGTGACGCCGCGATCGGCGATGTGCGCCGGCCGCTGGTCATTCTGCTGGGCGCCGTCGGCCTGGTGCTGCTGATCGCCTGTGCCAACGCTGCCAACCTCCTGCTGACGCGCGCAACCGGGCGTCGTCGTGAGATGGCGGTCCGGCGCGCCCTCGGTGCGGGACGCGGGCGGCTCGTTCGGCAGCTCCTCACAGAAAGCACCCTGCTCGCGCTCGCCGCGGGTGTCGTCGGGGTCGTCCTGTCCATCTGGGGACTCGACGCGCTGCTCGCCGTGTGGCCGCACGCGCTCCCGCGCGCAACTGAAATCGGACTCGACGGCCGGGTTCTGGGCTTCAGCCTCGGTCTGGCCGTGCTGACGGGCGTGGCGTTCGGTATCCTGCCGGCGTGGCGCGCGTCGGCGCCCGGCATCGAGCAATCGCTGCGCGAGGATGCCCCGGGGGCGACCGGCGGGCGGCGGCGGCTGCAGAGCACGCTCGTCGTGAGCGAGGTGACACTTGCCCTGGTGCTGCTCGTCGGGGCCGGCCTGCTGGTGCGCAGCTTCATCCGGCTGAGCAGCGTGAACCCCGGCTTCGACACACGCGACGTGCTCGCGGCCCGCATCCGGCTCACGCCCGCGCGCTATCCCGCAGGCGCGCAGCAGACGTTGTTTTTCGAGAACATGCTGGCCACGCTGCAAGCCCACCCGGGCGTCCAGTCGGCGAGCCTCGCCGGCTCGCTGCCGTTGAGTGGCAACATGTTCATGATCGCGTTCGATCCTCGGACCGTGCGGCCCGACTATCCCGAGCCGATCATGGTGCTGCGGTTGTCTGTCATCTCCCCGGACTACTTCACCACGTTCCGCATACCGATCAGACGGGGCCGCGGCTTCACGCCGCAGGATCGCGCCGGCGCGCCGCTCGTAGCGGTGATCAATCGGGCGACGGCAGATCAGCTGTGGCCAGCGCAAGACCCGATCGGCCGGCAGCTCACCATCGGTTTTGGGCCCAGGCAACCGGCCGGGCCCATCACGATCGTCGGACTGATCGACAACCTGCGCTCTGCTTCGCTCGACGCCAGGCCGCAACCGGAGATCTACCGACCGGCCGCGCAGCAGTCGGACCTGCGGGAGATGTGGGTGGCGCTGCGCGCGGGCAACGGCCGGCCGCTGCAGCTCGTCGGCGCGATCCGCGACGCCGTGCACCAGGCAGATGCCGAGCAGTCGATCGGCGAAGTGGTGAGCCTCGAGCAGCTGATCGGCCGCCAGACCGCGGCGCGGCGCTTCAACACGACGCTCCTCACGATCTTTGCCCTGCTCGCCCTCGGGCTCGCGCTGGTGGGCATCTACGGCGTTACCGGCTACGCCGTGACCCAGCGGACCCGCGAGCTCGGCATCCGGATGGCGCTGGGAGCGCGCGGGGCGGACGTGGTGAGGCTGCTGATGAGAGAGAGCCTGCGCCGAGTGGCGGTGGGCGTGGGGCTGGGGCTACTCGCGGCGCTGGGCGTCACGCGGGCGCTCAGCGCGATGCTGTTCGAGGTGGCGCCGCGCGACGCGGTCACGTTCGCCGCGACGGCGCTGCTGCTCATCGCCGTGGCGCTCGTGGCGACGTGGGTCCCGGCGCGCCGGGCGACGAAGGTCGATCCTATGGTGGCTCTGCG
>WNGL01009202.1_pt1 | contig 11474 bp, 10 predicted proteins | sample 5400591 | NCBI WGS metagenome assembly WNGL01 (sample SAMN13153377, study PRJNA577476) | soil metagenome | isolation source: 80 cm soil or saprolite under Garry oak tree replicate 1 | place: USA:California | collected 2016-06-15
TAATAGACGTGTATACAGACTCGATAGAAGATTGATTAAATTGCGTTGTTGATGTTGCCTTGCTTGGGTAATCTTTTTGTGCTACTGCTTTTGGAATTAGGTAGTTATCGGTAGAAGCTGATAGTGCTAAAACAATGGTTAAAACGGCAATACATAAAACTAAGGTATAGAAATCTATTCTTTGCCGTCTAATCAAAATCGAAAATAATATTTTGACAATATTGAAAAGAAGATGTGTTATATTTTGTTGATACTTGTGTTGTTCACGGATATCATATCATCTTCTATTGGAATGTCGTCAAACGAGTGGCCATCTAAACGTGAACTTAATTAGGATCACTGCATTAAAAGTCTAGCAATCACTAGACTGGTCAAAGAGCAAGACAAAAATTTAAAGCCTAGTGATTTCATTGATTTGTCCACAGTGGGATTTTATTGGTTTTATCGAATAGTCTGAAATGCATGTTTGATTTGAGATTTGAGATGTTCCACTTCTTCCACGGTTCTAACAGTCAGAATTGCAGCTGACTCATTTCTACCACTTCTTATAGAAATTACCAGAGAGTCATTTTTTGGTAGTATATCCAAGAATATTCTAAAGGTGAGAGACTTGGCGTATACAATTCTGTGTGGCCTAACTTCTTCTATGACGTTATCACCAAGAGATTTTACGAAATTTCTTATCTCAAGCAATAAAGTCCTCGTTTGTTCCACTAATCCATTCAGATGACTTTCAAAGGATAATATTGGTTTATTAGAATAAAGTCCGAATTTATCCATGTTGCTAGTAATAATGGTTATCTGGGACTATTTTAAGCATCATTTTTCGCTAAACTCATTGACGGTTCTGCGATATCTTTTCCAGGACATGTCCCATAATTTTGACTTGCTCCTCCGAAATATATCGAATTGAAGATTTCCTAACCTCCATTAAACAATCAGCCTTTTCTATATAACAAAAATCCGATACTATTTTCCAAATCATAACTTTGGATAATGTCTAGCTACCAATTTAATAGTATACTAATTATTAGTGTATATATTCTTGTATTGTATTTTTGAATTTGATGTGAGCGTCCTCGTACTTGAGCCTCATCGTTCCAACTCGTCTATTTATTTAGAACTGGAATGTGCAGGTTCCTTGATCGGAACAATAATCAATAAGCAGCATAAATTAAGCTATTATGAGTAATTTAGCAACGAAAACTGGCTGAAACTTTTATTTTGTGTTAGCATGAACTAATTCTTATAGTTCCGATAGGGCCTCTGTATTTCACAAAACAAAAAGTCACGTCGGTAACTGGTATTATTTTTATCACTTCAATCAAGTACTCATATTGTTTATTTCTATCCGAGAAAGCTATCCAGCAGCGTGATTTAATTAATATGTTCATTTAGATCTTATGTCGTATCATGGAACAGCTCAAACCAACTCAATTCGATAAATTATTCTCATTAGGTGGAAAGGCATTAGTAATGTTTTATGCAGATTGGTGTCCTTTTTGTCAAAGATTCAAACCCATTTTTGAATCTGCTGCTGCAAAATCCGAGTCTAGTACTAATAGCTGCAAAATGTATGAAGCGAAGGTGAATGATGATGATAATCCACTCTGGGATAGATTCTCAATAAATGCTGTTCCTACTGTTATAGCCTTTCACAAAGGTAACATCATCTCGAGAAGGGATGCTAAGATGAGCGCAGGTCTAAACGAATCAGACCTTGATTCTATATTGAAAGAAGTAGGATTCTAGACCTTAATGCAGCTCATGATTAGTTGGCAGAAAGAGGCATACTAACTTTCAATGTTGAGGATATGTCTGCTTACTTACAAGGATATAGTTGGGAATTTCGCGATCGATTGGATTGTAGAACATTCAGGTCTTGCTATGCTAATTTCGTTCCAGAATCTATCAGGATTGCGATCATGGTCCGAATCAATGGTTGTGAAAATGTTTTTCATAATGAATTAAGCTATTATAAGACAGGCTTTTCGACCTTGACCTACAGAAGAGGATACGAAACATTATTCGGCAAAAGAAGAAGAACAAAAGCTGCAGTTGATTGCTCTCATTTTACATTGTTGTTACATCCCGTACGCTAATTTGAGAGTGGTAATCGCTTCCTTGGTGTTATTATTTTTTAGTGCTCGAATTGCACGTTCTACAAATAACTTTGATGTTTGATTTCCCGCAATTGCCGTTATCTGCTGATCTGCTAAGGTTAACTGTGTAATCGCTTCCTTCGTATTATTATTTTTTAGTGCTCGAATAGCATCTTCTACTAGAGCCTTGGTGAAATCATGGTACACTTCGTTATCTGGCAATACAGGATTCTTCTCAGGTTTTTTTGGGGGAGCACTCGCAGTTGGGATATTGACCGTCTCAAACGCCTTTTTGATTTCATCACGGATTATTTTGTTGACCTCTTCAATTGTTTCACAAGGGGATAGTTTGTCTTGAACCGCATTTTGGACCATAATCCATTATCTTGTCTTTTATTTCTTAATTTATCCCTCAGCTTGTTACATTTGTCTGAATTAAGAGCTATAATCAACAATTTTTGATGATATCTTTCATGATCTGAAAAATCTAGGCGAACGAAGGCTTGTCCTCGGAAGGTCGAATCTCATTGTAAACACGTATCATTAACTTGCAGGATGCGCATGCTACGACCATCAGTTTGAACCAGAAAAGAGTACTCGATACAAACAAGTAGGTAATACCAACATTTTCTCCTAGCCTTGCCGGGCTGATTTGTGTAAGCTAAAATGAAGACCTCACAATGCAAAATATACAAAATATACGTATGCGATTCAATCTGTCGGCAATTCCTTACAAAGGCGTTCATTACCGACATTGATTGAATAACAAGTTATCCAGCCCAGAAATGTTGCCAAATATGTAACATGTACAAATTACCCGGTCGTCTGTCGCGAATGTGCACAAAAAAAGCCTACGGACAAGACTCCAAAGCGAACAAGTCTAATCCATGTTACTCCTCGGATTTTCCTCCTGTCCAAAGTCCAGTACTAGGATTTTTGTCAGTCCAAAGAATCAGTCATACGAGTTCATCTCGGGAAGATTTTGTTCCTTTCCTGGGACACAGAGGATATTGCAAAACCTTCTTTCGAGAAGATCCCAGATGAAGCTAAGCAACTCTTCACTCATTTCTAAAAATTAGAACAAATTCTTCTTTCATCTTACCCATAGTAGAGTGATATTTACCACGGCTAATTTCGTTTAAATAGGTAAAACCGATCCTAATTGCATATTGTTTTATAAATTCATTTAACTTCCAGGTTTTGCCACCGTAGACAGGATTGCCAATTGTAATACAACAATATTTCTTCTTTCGTAATACTCTTTTCATTTCTAGTAATGACATCTCCATATCACGAAAGAATCGTTGCGGCATATCAGGACGACTCCGTCTGCCTCCTATTAATGATTTTTCTAAATCATACTGGCTATATCCAAGCCACCAAAGTGACAATTTTTGATATTCAGCGTAGGGAACAGCCGCCATGTACGGAGGATGAGTGCAGATGAAATCTATTGTTTCATCTTCAATGAATTCGAGCTTCCTGCTATCGTGATTAAAGATTGTTACTTCAGAATTGGTTGCTACCCTAGTGAAATCAGTCAGACTCTGAAGCATTTTCGCAACCGCAAATGAAAACTTCTCAAATATCCTATTTTTAGGAGGAGCATTTTTATTTATCATTAGATTTCCAAATCCACTTGTTGTGTTAGAAACATTTCGCAGAAGTGAAGAGAATGCTACAATTAGAAAATCCTTAACTTCAATATTTCTTGCTGCATTAATTTTAGTTCTTATTGCCACTAGCTCATAAATCACATTTTGGTGCTACCATTTAGGTATATTAGGGTGCAATTTCTCGATAACAAATCTATCTATTATCGGTGTTTTCTTATCAAAACTAGAGAGCGTGATATTCCTACGTAGGCAGAATATGTGCTCTCGGAGAGACACCAAAAAATGTGAGATTTCTTCCAGTGCGGTTTTTTTAATAACTGTCGTTTTGACCTTTGAAATTAAACATGCGAGTGGATTAATATCTACACCAATTGCATTTCTACCCAATATTTTCGATTCGACCAGGGTAGTTCCGCTCCCAACAAAATTATCTAGAACCAGGTCATTCTTTTTACTAAAGGTAGATATTAATCGATTTGGAATTTGAGGAATATATTTTGCGGAATATGGGTGATATCCATGTGTACAGTATTCAGTGTCGGCAGTTATTAATTCCCAATCTAAAGCGCCAAGATGCTTGATTTTAGTTAATTCAGTTTGTGATAGGATTTCTGATTTTAATTTCATATTTTGTGTCTAGATCAAGCGTTTCTTCCCATTTTACATTCTGCTTAATAAGCTCTATATATTCCGCATTAATCTCATAAACAATAGAATTTCGTTTCAAGTTTCTGGCCACTTTCATAGTTGTCCCGCTACCTCCAAACGGGTCAAGAACAGTCTCCTCTTGAAGTGTGTATAATTTTATTAGTCTAGATGGTAGTTCATCGGGAAATGGTGCAGGGTGTCCTTTAGTATATGATACTCCCATGTCCCAGACGCTCCATGAAACCTTCTTAATGAAATCTTCCAGTAATCTGTGTTCAGGCTTAAAGCAGATCTGCATTTGACCTTCATTTTGAAATATTAAGATGTACTCGTGCATTATGTTCAAACTAAAGAGACAAGGATATGGCTCATTTTTGAGGAATTTGGTTACGCCACGCTGCCACAAACCCTGTGTACCCTTTGGCTTAATCCAAATAATCTCTTTCTTAAAAGTAAAATTGAGATCCTCCATCATTCTCACAATGTCGGTGTTAATAGATTTCATTCCGTTATTGGATACCGCAGTTCCAACGTTGATTGCAACAAATCTGCCAGAGGCTATCACTCTCTTAACCTCTTTAAGAACCAGTTGGATTTCGTACAAGTATTTTGCATAAGCTTGATTCGGGCCTAACCCTTCTTGTCCGTACTTTTTGAGATTCCAATAAGGTGGCGAAGTAACGACTAAATGAATCGATCCAGAATCAACCTCTGGCATGGACGCTGAATCTCCAATAATTAAAGTATGAGTATTCACGTTCTTATGTGGTAAACGACTTTTTACCTATTAAAGTTAACAAGTTAGTCTTCTTTATGTGTGTGTCCGCACTCGAGACGACCTAATTTGAATACACATGGCGAGCGCGACCACACACAAACTAGCCCACAGGTACTACTGGCTAGCAATGTAAAGATGAACGTTACGAAGATAAAAACACATACCAAGAGCATTATATTACAAAAAGCTCAATGATCTACAGTTTTTCGTTTCTAGATTGAACGGTTTTAAGTCTTTTGACGACAGCGCTTATCTGACCTTGATAATAATCAGGTTATACCAGACTTAAAATCAGCTTGCTGATTATGGGCGAGGAGAAGGGAATGTAACTCCTATTATCAGCGAGTTCAAGAACGGACAGGACAGGAGTCGGTAAATGGACGTCTGACGCTTTGTTTAGACTGAGTTTAATCCTTTGGATTCATAGTATTATTTCAGCTGTATCTAACGGATGTAACCCTCATCCACATATCATCATTTCCACGATTTATCCGGAAGCGCTATCATCACAGGGGGTTAAATCGAAGAATTTTCTTACATAACAAGATCCATAGCTAAAGCTCCTAGCTTTCATTCTATAGCTGATATAAAAGCAAAAGCTCATCTGTTAGCAGGAGACTCGTTTGCCTGTCAGAAGCATGTGGAAAGGAAGTGTGAGCTTTGGATTAGTCAACATTCCTGTAGGGGTATTCTTGGCCACAGAAGATAGAGAATTCTCTTTTAACCAATTATGCGCAAATGGTCATAGAATTCGTTATAAAAAATGGTGTCCGATTGAAGAGCGAGAAGTGTCATATTCTGAAATAAAAAAGGGTTATGAGATTACAAAAGATCAGTACATAGTTCTTGAAAAAGGAGACTTGGACAAGATAAAGCTCAAAACGACGAACACTATAGACATTAAAGAATTTGTAGACGAAAAGGACCTTGACCCAATTTTGATTGAGAAGAGCTACTATGTTGCGCCGGACAGCAAGAACAAAAATGATAAGGCTTATTCACTTCTTGTAAAAGTACTAACCGAGACCAAAAAAATTGCGGTAGGAAAAGTGGTATTCAGAGACAAAGAGCATATTATTGCTCTTCGGCCCTATCAGAGAGCGTTGGTAATGCATCTCCTTCATTATATGGATGAAATAAGACCAATCGATGAAATTAGTGAATTGAAGGGACTGCAGCGAGCTAATGTAGATAATAAAGAATTATCTTTGGGAAAATTACTGGTTGAAAATCTATCAAGTGAGCACTTTGATGTGAGTCAGTATTCAGATGCCTACGCTAAGGAATTAGAAAAGCTGATAGACTTGAAAGCAAAGGGTAAAGTGATAGTCGCCAAGCCAGAAAAAATGAGGGAGGAAACCAAAGATCTTGTCGCAGCTCTAAAGGCTAGTCTACAGAAGACCAAGTCCAAAAGCTAAATCAGCTTGCCAAGACATTTTATCCGCCAACCAACCTCAAATTCCTAGGCTAGGAATATAATTCCACATTCTGAAAATAGTTTTAATCCAAAGAATATTAGGGTGCGGGCTCAGAGGGACTCGAACCCTCGACCAACTGCTCCGCAGGCAGCCATTCTATCCAAGCTGAACTATGAGCCCTTTGCATAATCATAGAAGTTCCTTATATGAGCTCTTGCGCATCAACTGCTGTTACCAGGCGAGTGCATGAGGGAGCAAAGTATTACAATCATAACAAAAATCGATGTGTGTGGAATCATCTCTTTAGACTCTGGCAGGTGTGCATCTCATGATGCGACCAAACTATTAAACTGAGAAGGTGCTAAATCTACTTCATCATATGCTGTCATTCATTGAGACTATTACCAGTAGAATTGTGCTGTTTGACGGAGCGATGGGAACAGAAATTCAGCGCTTGAGTCCACAGATTGGAGACTTTCCGGATAGTAGAGATGGTTTTAATGATGGGTTAATTCTTAGCAAACCAGAATGGATCAAGCAGATCCACAGAAGCTATTTGAAGGCTGGCGCTGACTGCATTGAAACGAATACTTTTGGTGGCAACTACTTGAAGCTAGCGGAATATGCTTATGGTGACAAGACGCTGGAGTTTAATAAAAAAGCCGCCGCCCTGGCTAGGGAAGTTTGCGAAGAACATGAATTTAGAGACAAACAAAGATACGTAATTGGTTCTATGGGTCCCACAGGCTATTTACCGAGTTCCGATGACCATGATCTGGGCCAAAAAACACCTGACCAGATAAAGGAAGCATTCCGACCGCAGGTCGAAGGTTTGATTTTGGGGGGAGTAGACGCTTTATTAATAGAGACAAGTCAAGACATATTGGAGGTCAAACTCGCCATAGAGGCAGCTCATGTTGCAATCAAAAAGATCGGCAAGAAAGTCCCAATTATCGCTAACGTTACACTAGATCAATATGGCAAGATGCTTCTTGGCACAAATGTTCAGGCGGCATATACAACGATAAGCGATATGGGCATTGATGTTTTCGGATTGAACTGCTCTACAGGCCCTGTGGAAATGACTACAAGTGTCAGATGGTTAGATGAACAAGACGAGTTGCCAATACTAGTCGTGCCGAATGCCGGCATGCCTCAGAATGAAGGTGGTAAAGCTTTATACAATATGACCCCGACCGTAATGAGTGAAAAACTGAAAGAATTCATTGAAAATTATAAACGTATTCGCATAATAGGAGGATGCTGCGGAACTAATCCATCCCATATTAGTGAGATGCGCAAAATGTTAGATATGTACCAGGGCGATCGTTAAAAAGACACGGGCATAGAAACTAGGAAAGCAAGAGGCAGAGACATAGAGGATTAATCTACCAGAATTGATAACGAATTGTCGCGCATGCAGGAAGGTAATTCCAATATTAAACGTAAGGTTTTAGAAAGGATCTAGAGCAAAGGATTTTGTCATATCTTAAAGATGAAGCACACGCCCAGAATTAGTTCTGCACTAAAGGCAGTTGATCTGAGGCAAGAGCCTCCACCTCTAATAATTGGTGAACGTCTGAACACTCAAGGGTCAAGAAGAGCAAAAGAAATGGTGCTTAATAATGATTATGATGGCCTAGTCAAGTTAGCTAGGACACAAATCGAAGACGGTGCGCATTGCCTAGACGTTTGTGTTGCAACTACCGAAAGGGCTGATGAACTTGAATTCATGACAGCTCTTGTTAAAAGATTAAGCTTGGAAATTGATGCACCACTCGTTATAGATTCAACCGATCCTAGAGTTGTGGAATCAGCCCTACAACAGATCCCAGGTAGACCTGTTATCAACTCAATTAATCTGGAGGGTGACGGAAGTAGGTTTCAAGCCTTAGCACCATTGATGGCAAAATATGGTGTCCCTGCCATAGCAATGTGTATTGGACCTAAGGGAATGGCTAAAACACCTCATGAAAAGTTAGAAACTGCAATTCTCATCTATGAAACAGGTAAAAAATACGGCCTCAAACCCTGGCAGTTTATTTTCGATGTTCTGACTTTCACTTTGGCTACCGGAGAGCAGGAATTCTTGGAATCAGCAAAAGCCACGCTCGAAGGGATACGATTGGTGAAGCAAAAAATTCCAGGTTGCTTCACAGTGTTAGGATTAAGCAACGTGAGTTTTGGCCTATCGCCAAATGCCAGAAAAATAGTAAATTCGACATTCCTGCATCACGCGCTAAAAGCTGGTCTTGACGCAGTAATTATCAACGCCAAAGATATCGTCCCTTACTTGGAGATTGATCATGAGCAGCGAAAACTCGCCGAAGATCTTATTTTCAACAATCATTCTAACGCGCTTGCTGAGTTGATCACATATTTCGAAGGGGTAAGATCTAAATCCGATACTTCTAGTAAGAGAATAGAAGTAGATCCAAGTTGGGAAGCAAGCAAGAAGTGTTATTTTAGAATTGTTCATAGACTAAAAGATGGAATAGAATCTGATGTTGTCCATTCAATAGAAGATAGAATTCGTGCAAACCTTGTTGCGTCAAAAAACAGCGAAGTAGATAGCGATATGAAAATAAAGATAATCCTTGAAGCTCCGAAACAACTTGTTCACGAAGCAGCTGTACAGACTTTGAATGAAGTTTTGCTACCAGCAATGAAGGACGTAGGGGACAAATTCGGAGCAGGTGAGCTGATTCTTCCGTTTGTGTTGAAATCTGCCGAATGTATGAAAGCGGCGGTAGGGGAACTCGAAAAATATTTAATCAGACGGGAAGGTGTGAGCAAGGGCACTTTAGTACTATGTACTGTATACGGAGATGTGCATGATATAGGCAAGAATCTGGTCAAGACAATATTTACGAATAACGGCTACTCAGTTTATGATTTGGGGAAGCAAGTTCCTCTGCAAAGTATTGTCGAAAAAATTAAGGAAGTTAATGCTGATGCAGTCGGCCTTTCTGCGCTTCTCGTATCAACTTCCAAGCAGATGCAATACTTTGTGGAACATTCAAGACAAAATAAAATGTCAATCCCTGTGCTATGCGGTGGCGCAGCAATTAACAGTAGTTACATTAATAGAATCGCAAAAGAAGGAGGCATTTACGGTTCCGGCGTCTTTTACTGTAAAACAGCATTTGAAGGTTTGAACGTCATGAACAAGTTGATGTCAGGTGAGAGGACGGCTTACGTCTCGGAATGGCAGCAGAAATTGGAAAGGTGGGAAGAAAGGCAAAGGCCTGCAACACAGCCTATTGAGCTGCCACATAGCCGCATCGAGCCGGTTCCAGCACCAATTGCGCCGCATCTTGCACGAAGAGTAAGACTGGAGTCTGAGCAGATAGATCTAAATGTCGTATGGAAATTTATTAATAAAAAGTCCCTTTTTGTGCTCTCTTGGGGGTTTCGCGGAGGAGGCGCCAAAGACTTGAGCGAAGAGCCAGAGAAATTATTTGAGGTATGGAAAAGACGTGTTATTGAAGAAAAACTCTTTGATCCTAAAGTTGTCTACGGCTACTTCAAATGTCATAACAGAGACAACAATCTGGTTGTAGAATTGGGCGATGGCAGAGGTGAAGTATCTTTTGATTTTCCAAGGTCCTCAAAAGAAAAAAACTTATGCCTTACTGACTACTTTGGTGAAAATGATGTCGCCGTATTCCAAGCAGTCACTGTTGGCGACAGAGTAACAAAGATAATCGATGATTGGAATCACGAGAACAAATATACTGATGCATATTATTTGCATGGATTGGCAGTAGAAACAGCTGAGGCTCTGGCTGAGTGGATCAACTCACGCATAAAGAGTGAGCTTAAGATTGGCAACAAAGGTGGACTTAGGTATAGCTGGGGTTATCCTAGTTGTCCTGACGTGTCACAACATCATCTGGTCTGGAGGATATTAGATCCTACAAAATCAGGAATGAGCCTAACCGAGGCAGGTCAAATAATACCAGATCAATCTACTGCTGCCATCGTAGTACATCATCCAGAAGCTGAATATTTTGTATTGTAAAGAAAGACTACTCCTTGATCCAATTTAGTACAAGAATCTGATTAAGCCTATGAGGCGAATGACAGGATGGAGACCGTGGCGGTATCACTGCGATATCCTCTATCGTATCTGTTATATTGAGCTATATGATTCTCTTTTTCAAATAGTTTGTGACATGACTATCAGTGATTTTGCATTAGCTTGTGCTGTTGACGAGTCGACAGCGTACTTTACTTATGCGGGCGAGACAATGTTAATAATCCAATCAAAGGATCATGCCAAGTTAGAGCGAAATGATTTTGAAGTTATCGAGCCCTTCGTAGAGGCACTGATATCACATGAGAGTGTTCACGTGGTTATAAAAAAATTAGAAGGGGCAGACATTTCTGATTCCCTCGACGACATAGAAATAATCGTAGAACGCGACGGCGTGAGGTTTCAGGTTACATTAAACAACATATTATTTGCACACGACATGTCAGGAATAGTTATGCCCTAAGTCTTTTTCACCTGATATGATATACTAGTACTACTATAGATAGTCAGTTATCTTAAAATTCGATGTCTCCCTTATCAGCTCTCTTATATGTTTTTTTTCCTGTAGTAGCTTTATATCTCCCAGTTTTTGGATAAATTCAAGCTCATCCTTTGCAAAACCGGGATCTTGATCATACAGCTGACTAAAAACGAGCTTTTGGTATATCCTTTGGATGTTATCAAAGCAATTGTACACACCGCTGTTACTATCGATTCTGTTCTCACTTAGAAGCCTGAGAAGTCTAGTCTTATTGATCTCCAGGATGGTGGTTGTAATGAATCGTCGAAATACTGAAAGTACTTCGAAATAATCCTCTCTACCTGTGTAACCTATGATGGTGGCAGGAATCAAGTTCAAGATACCTTTAAGCT
>WNGL01037382.1_pt1 | contig 11474 bp, 11 predicted proteins | sample 5400591 | NCBI WGS metagenome assembly WNGL01 (sample SAMN13153377, study PRJNA577476) | soil metagenome | isolation source: 80 cm soil or saprolite under Garry oak tree replicate 1 | place: USA:California | collected 2016-06-15
AACTTGCAGAAATCGCTGACGTGACCTCGAAAACCGTCCAACGCTGGGAGTCTGGGACAAGCAGGCCAAGGGCTTACTCGCTCCACAAATTGTGTGCGTTCTTCCAAGCAACGCCGGCAGAACTCGGCTTTCCCGATGCAAGCGATGAAGAAGAGAAAACAGCAGCGCAGGAATCGATTTATGAAGCAGAAGACGGGATAACACGCACTTGCATCCCCTCCATGCCCCTCTTCCTGTTGATTGGAGCATGCATCATTCTTGCTATTGTCATCCTGAGCCTACGGCCATCCTAACGCATCCTCTTCACAAAAGGGCGGAAAACAGGCAGAGAGGAGCATGGAAAAGTCGTTACGCATGGCTGGCCCCGCTGATCGGTGCTCTCACACTGGCAACCACATCGATTGCATGGCGGCCTGCTCGCGGCGGCTCACCTCCCAGAAGTCTGCCCAGAGCTACCAGAAACAAGGCATCGCCGCAGCAAGGGCAGAGAAAAAATAGCGCAGTGCGTTGTTCATACGCCAGGCGGTGCTTCACCTCTTGGCGTATGACGGTCATCCCCGCATGCTTCAGTGCCACGTGCGCAGAACGTTTTGGCACATCGATACCGTCGTACGTGCTCATAATCACACAGCCCCTGAGGTCGTTGCCCTTCTGTGTCCTTGTTGCTCAAGCACAAGGCATGATACAGTAAAGAGCAAGCACTCTCAGGAGCGTATGAGTTCTCGACTGACGGCATCCATAAACGAGAAACCGAGCCGCGGGTCGAGCAGGCCAAGACAGTTCTTCGCCAGGAAACGGGCCACGTGGAGACGGTCTTAGCACCCTGGGAAGCAGCGCCCACCAAGAAGCGCTTCAGCGCGGCATCACATACTTTGAGAGAGTGAGGGGCAAAACAGCGATGACCAGGCGATTAGAACAACCCGGCTTTGGGATGTGGATACGCCAAGAAAGACACAAACGGGGATGGACACAGGCTCAGCTTGCAGACAAACTTGGGGTCAAGGTCAACCCAAAGACCGTGCACCGCTGGGAGCAGGAAACCAGCTTCCCCAGCCCTCTGCTCTATTCCCACGTACTCCAACTCCTCGGCCCTCCCCCTGATGCACCAGGACAGCCAAAGATCGTGCATGAAACAACCGGAACAGACCTGTTGGCGGCAAGGACACTTCCCACTGAAGCGCAAGAGGAGAAAACCACAGCATCCAACGTCCTTCTTCCTCTCTCCACACTCCCTCCTGCCAATCCCTACTTTACCGGTCGAGAGGAACTCCTCACCCGCTTGAACGAGGCGTTACAAACCGGACAACCAGCCGCCCTGACACAACCACGAGCGATCAGTGGACTTGGAGGCATCGGCAAAACGCAGATCGCCATAGCATATGCCTACCGTTATCGCGATCGTTATCCCATCAGACTGTGGGTCAATGCGGCAACCCAAGGAGAGATCATCTCTAGCTTTGTCACTATAGCTGCCTTGCTCCCATTATCCGTTGCAAAAGACGAGCCGGACCAGAACAAGTTGGTTGAGGCTGTCAAACAGTGGCTGGAGCAAACGGATATCCACTGGCTGCTCATCTTTGATAACGCGGATGATCTGGCAGGTATTCACGCATTTCTTCCCAAGCACACCAACGGGGACATCATTGTGACAACGCGTGCGCATGCCGTTGGCTTGATCACACCGTGCTCGCCCATTGAAGTAGAGAAAATGGGTTGGGTGGAAGGTGCCCATCTCCTGTTACGGCGGGCTCACCGCTTTGAGGACGCCTCAGACGAAGACGTCAATGAGGCGGGCAATATTGTCATTGCCCTTGATCACTTTCCTCTTGCTCTTGATCAAGCTGGAGCCTACGTAGAGGAAACGCATTGCAGCCTCGCGCACTATCTCCAGGTCTATCAGACACACAGCAAAGAATTGCTCGCGCGCCGTGGGAGCCAGTCTTCCAACTACCCTCATGCGGTGGCGACGACCTGGTCGCTCTCTTTTCAGCAGGTTGAACAGCAAAACCCTGCCGCTGCTGAACTCCTGAGGCTCTGTACTTTCCTTGCCCCTGATGCCATTCCTGAGGAACTCATTCGCAAAGGCGCACCTCACTGGAATTCGCCCCTCCAACAAACAGCAGCCGATCCGTTTGCATTAGACCAGGCGATTGCAGCATTACTCGCGTTTTCGTTGGTGAAGCGATCTGAAGAGACCCAGACCCTGAGTATCCATCGCCTCGTACAAGCAGTACTCATCGACACTCTGGAGCAGAAGACGCAGCAGCAATGGGCCGAACAGGTCATACAGGCAGTCAACGACGCGTTTCCTTCCAATGCCAGAGATGTGGCGGCATGGCCAGAGTGTCTCCGTTATCTTGATCAGGTACAAGCCTGTAATACCCTGATAGAAAGATATAACCTCATGCTTGCCGAAGCGGCAGATCTCCTAAATCGAGCCGGGCTTTACCTCAATCAGCATGTGTTGTATGCCATAGCAGAACCGCTCTATCAGCGCGCTTTGACCATCCGAGAACAACTGTTTGGTCCTCTTCACTCCGATACCGCTACCAGTCTCAATAATCTGGCTAGCCTGTATGAGAACCAGGGGAAGTATGCAGAGGCAGAGCTGCTCTTTGAGCGCGCTCTCGCCATTAACGAATCCCTCTCTGGCTCTGAACACCTTGTGGCGGCGGATCTCAACAATCTGGCGCACCTTTATGAAAGCCAGGGGAAGTATGCTGAAGCAGAACCGCTCTATCAGAGCGCATTGCATATTCTGGAACAGCGGTTGGGTGCTCACAATCCCTACAGCGCTACTCCCCTCAACAATCTGGCGCACCTCTATGAAAGCCAGGGGAAGTATGCTGAAGCAGAACCACTCTACCAACGTGCTTTGGCCATCCGAGTACAGCAGTTAGGAACTCAGCACCCCGACACCGCTACCAGTCTCCACAATCTGGCTGACTTGTTTAAAAAGCAGGGGAAATATACGAAAGCGGAGTCGTTCTATCAGCAAGCCCTGACCACCTATGAACAACTGTTTGGTCCTCAGCATCCCGACACGGCTTTCACCCTCAATGATCTGGCGAATGTGTATGAGCAACAGGGAAAATATGCGGAGGCGGAACCACTCTACCAACGCGCGCTCGCCATCCAGGAACAGCTATTGGGACCAGTGCATCCGGAAACGGCCTCCAGCCTTGATAATCTGGCCGGTTTGTATGAGAAGCAGGGGAAGTATGCAGAGGCAGAACCATTGTGTCAGCGTACCCTGAGCATCTACGAACAACTGTTGGGGCCAGCACATCCCAACACGGCTGCCAGTCTCAACAACCTGGCGAATGTGTATACAAGCCAGGAGAAGTACGCAGAGGCGGAACCGCTCTACCAACGCGCGTTAACCATCTTTGAGCAGCAGTTAGGGTCGGCGCATCCCAACACAGCGAGCGCGCTTGCTGGCCTGGCGGGATGCGCTGAGAATCAAGGCAAGTATGCGGAGGCCGAGCTACTCTATCAGCGCGCATTGCATATTCGGGAGCAAATACTGGGGCCTGACCATCCCTATGTCGCCCTCTCCCTCAACGATCTCGCCCTCATGTACCAGCAACAAGACAAGTATAGCGAGGCAGAACCGCTCTATCTGCGCGCCCTGAGCATCTACGAACAGCAGGGAGAAGCAGAGCACCCGAGGACCGCCACCACTCTCAACAATCTGGCTGATTTGTATGCAAGCCAGGGAAAATACACAGAGGCGGAGCCGCTGTGTCAGCGTGCTTTGGCCATCCGGGAGCAGCACTTAGGGCTGTTGCATCCCAAAACGGCTACCAGCCTCGCCAATCTGGCGTTCGTCTATAATAAGCAGGGGAAGTATACGGAGGCGGAACCCCTCTATCAGCGCGCATTGTACATCCGAGAACAAGTCCTGGGGCCTGACCATCCCGATGTCGCCTCCACCCTCACGGGTCTGGCGTTCGTATACGAGAAGCAGGGGAGCTATGTCGAAGCAGAGCCACTGTATCAACGCGCCTTGCATATCCTGAAACAGCAGTTAGGAACCGAGCATCCCCGCACTGCAGGCAGCCTAAACAATCTGGCAAATTTGTATGAGCGGTGGGAAAGGTATACGGAGGCAGAGCCGCTGTACCAGCAGGCCCTGAGCATAGACGAGAAAACCTATGGGGAAGAGCATCCAGAAGTGGCGAACGATTTGCAGAATCTGGCACGTCTCTACGCCCGGCAAAGCAAATATGAGGAGGCGGAGCCACTGTACCAACGCGCCTTGCGCATTCTGAAGCAGCAGTTGGGACCAGATCATCCTGAGACACAGAAAATCCTTCCCTGTTGCGCGCGAGGGGACGTGAAGCAGAGGCTACGGCGCTCGAAGTGAACCACGAGTTGTCAACATAATGAAGCTATTCATTGTTCAAATGGCGTCACTCCAAGCGGATATGATTTTGCTCTGCGTCCGGTGGCACCTCCTGTATCCACTGAGCTACCGAGATCTGGAGGAGATGATGCTCGAGCGGGGTTTACATGTCGATCACACGACGATTTACCGCTGGGTGCTATGCTACGCACGCGAACTGGAGAAACGCTCCAGACCTCATCTCAAGATGACGAACGACTCGTGGCGCGTCGATGAGACCTACATCAAAGTGAAAAACGTGTGGATGTACCTCTATCGTGCTGTGGATTCTCAAGGAAACACCTTGGAATTCTTGCTCACTCCTACCAGAGACGCTCAAGCAGCCAAACGGTTCTTCGCAAAAGCGCTGGCTGCGCTATATAGCAGCACTCCTCGCGTCATCACGGTTGATAAAAACGCGGCCTATCCGAAAGCTTTCAAGGAGTTGAAAGCGGAAGGGATTATGCCAAAGGCTTGTGAACTGCGGCAAAGTAAGTACCTCAACAATCTCGTCGAGCAAGATCACCGCTTCATTAAACGGCTCGTCAGGCTGGGGATGAGCTTCTTTTCGTCGGATTGCCTCACGAAAATCTTCCTTTCTTCGCTTCAAACATCTCTTTTCCTCCGATTCGGTACTGGTCCCTCCTCCAAGACCGCAACATCGCTCATCCGCTCTGGAGCAGGAGAAGCACAAGGCATCCGTTAGAGAGAATGGGGAAGATTCTTCATGAGGCAAACACGGGGAGGAGTCTGTCGTCTCCGCACACAGATCGCCCGTTGCGCGTTTCCAAAGCAGGGGAGCGTGGAACAGTCATTGAGGTATCAAGCAAGACGCGCATTGCGTCCCTCAGTACCGTGAGGTATCGCCGTCACAGAAGAAGACCCTGGTGGATGCCTTTGTTGCAGCGACTGGATACCATCGGGCATACGCCAGGTGGCTCCCCAACCATGCCGAAGAGGTGCAGCAGATACTGCACCGCCCTCGTCCTACACAGTATGGGCCAGAGGTCCAACACGCTCTTTCTGGCTTGGCACGCCGCCAACCGCCTCATCCCCTTTCTCCCCGCACTCGTTGAATCGCTTGAGCGCCATGAACATCTCCACATTTCGGTAAAGTGCCGAAGGCAGGTGCTTTCCATGAGCGCAGCAATGGCGGATCGCCTCCTCCGGTCCCAGCGTACACTGGCATTGCGCGGCCTCTCTACAACGCGAGCAGGAACGTTGCTCAAACAACAGATTCCCATTCGCACGTTCGAGGAGTGGAAGGAAACCCAACCCGGCTTTCTGGAAGCAGACCTCGTGGCTCATTGTGGCACCGACATTGAGGGCGGCTACCTGCCCAGACGCATGCCCGGACCGAGGGAGAGGCGGCGACGGGGGTTTCAGGCAAAGGACCAGGGCTATGGGAAGAGCCCTCAACGCTAGGGAAAGCAGCCAGTAGCATCCCCCTCTCTTTCAAGGAGGGGTAAGGCGGCCCCAACGGACTTCATAAGGATGAGAACCCATGTTATACTGGTGTGTATGGATGCACAACAGACCAAACACGCCACCTACAAGCTGGCCTACCACTTTATCTTGTGTCCTACATATCGAAAACGCATCCTCGACTTCCACGTCGGCTACCTGGATGGCCCACTTGCCCCCGACGAAGCGGAGCATGACCGCCATAGCCTCGCCCAACAAGAATATCTTCGTAGGACGGTCACACTTTAACAGGAACAAGGGACGGGATGCGGTCCCATCCCTCTCGCAAAAGCGTGTTTCATGAGCAACAAAGCCTACAAGTATCGCATCTATGCGAACAAAGGAGATTGCTTCGCATGTCCTGCAAGATGTGATCATGCGTCTCAAACGGGCCTATGATGATTTCTTTCGGCGTGTGCAGAATAGCGAACAACCGGGCTCTCCAAGATTTCAGGGGCATCAGCGCTATGACTCATTTTGCTACCCCGATGGGGCAGGCTGGAAACTGGACGCCAAGGAACGCCCGGAAGACAAAAAGGGCTTGGTTCGCGTTAACCTGAGGCTGACCAAGATTGGCACCGTCAAACTGCATCTGAATTGGCAAAGCCGAACCCTTGCCGACCAGTTATGAAGATGTGGGCATCGACCTGGGCGTGACCCACTTTGCGGCCCTCTCCAATGGGGAGTTTATTGATCATCCCCGCTATCTGCGCCAAGCCGAAAAGAAGCTGGCATTCGCACAACAAGCCCTCTCACGCAAGAAACGCGGCAGTCATCGGCGTAAGAAAGCTGTACAACACGTCGCCTCCTGTCACCGCAAGATTGCCAATCAACGCAAAGACTTTCAGCAGAAAGCCTCACGCAAGCTCGTCAATCAGTATCAAGTGATCGTGTTGGAAGACTTACAGGTCAAAAACCTCACGAAAGCACCAGCCCCCAAACAAGACGAAAACGGGAAGTACGTTGCCAATGGAGCGGCAGCAAAAGCCGGATTAAATAAAAGTATTCTCGATGCGGGATGGAGTACGTTTACAGGATTGGTCAGCGTCAAGGCAGCATGGGCCGGGCGCACTGTCATTTTTGTCGACCCGTCCAAGACATCACAAAGCTGTCCCAATTGCGGGATGGTGCGCAAAAAGACGCTAGACGAACGATGGCACTCCTGTCCGTGTGGGTGTGAACTGGATCGGGATACGGCATCAGCGAAGGTCATCTTGGACCTGGGACGAAAACAGCTTTCGGTCGGGACGCGGCCAACGTCGGCGACGGCGTAGAAGCCTCCGGTCTCTGACTGGAGGTACGTTCACTGGTGTACCCTCTGGCGGCTATAAGGGGAAATCATGCTGCTAAAGAAGTAGCATCCGATGCTATCAGTTCTCATATCTTGTGGTTGGCCAGCGCTTTATTTTTGCGTGTAAGGATTTCCTGTCAGTTAACAAGAACCTCTAGCCATTCAGCAAGCTCAGTGAGTTTGAGCCGGCGAGGAGTTTCAGAGCGATCAAAGGGATCGCTGACGACAATGTGACGGAGTTCGGTCGCGGTATAGACGTGGCTGTACATTCCGTAGAGCAAATCGAGAAATCGTTCGAGATCATCGTTGGTGTACCCGGCCGGACAGGGACCGAAGGTCTTGAGCATGCGTTTGCGTTTTGCCGGTGTCAGCCGGTCTGCATCTGTCATCTTGTTCCTCTGCATACTTTCACGACAACGCAGCAACCAGGGAACCGCACCGCAACCTGTGCATCTGCATGAGTGTATTGGTGCCATAAACTACCGTCTCTTTACTGGCTAAAAACGTATTCGCTTCGGGACGCGGGCCACGACTCCCAGCTTGCTGCATAGTCAAGAAACCAATTCTTCCACAAATGAGTTGAGAAAACCCTGGCGACCTCTACCTGAGCGCTGAGCATTCAGCAGGATGATGTTCTCTTTGCAAGCTTTCACTCGATCGGCATCGTTTCAGGTCGTACGATCGCCTCGCGCTGTGCTCCCTCCTTTCTCATGGTCTGCAGACCGTGTGGACCTGCAGGTGAAAGGCTGCCGTTCACAGGAGTGCGTTCTGGTACCGTCAGCACAAAAATACCGTACTAGAAGAAGGCAGAGGGCACTTGGGAGAAATACGGAAAGAGCGCGGTTAGCACCTGGGGGAAAAGTGGAAAGGCGATAAAGAGCCTGTTGACCGTTCCAGGTTATGAGGTCAGCATTTTATGGCTCCTGGAATATCTCTTAAGCTAAGGAGTAAACGAGCATGAAAGCAAACACCCCTTGGAACAAGCCTATAATCAGAGAGCTAGACCAAATGTGAACAGCATGGATCGTAATGGTAACCTCCAACAGTTGCTAAAGGTCTAGGATTCGGAGTCCACTACACACAGCTCATTCAGAGAAATATAATGTAGTATGGATGAAGCTTGAGGATTATTGAGAAGGAACCTCCCATGCTTGAGCAAGAGAACAAGTCACTAAGTAATAATGAGTTTATCACTGGTCCTTTGCTTAGAAATATGATTCTCTGCGGGGCATCATGGGTTAAGAAGCACTTCTCCGAACTGGAGAAGACCGATCGCTACCTTGGTAGAGCGATTAATGATATTCTACAAACGTCTTGTTACGAAATAAGCAATTGCTCAAGTGACTCAGTAGGAGATATACTCTTAGCCGCTGCGCGGGGAGCAAATCAGGTTTTCTCAGGACATCAAGGAAGGCCTTTCTCATACTGGTTTGTAGGTCTAGCAGAAGCTTTGAAAGACAAACAAATTATTTCTACTGAGGACTTTGTCCAAGCCTTACGTGTTGCAGCGGACACAGCAGATAAACACGAACATAGGTTATATAGTCCTGGGATCACAACTGTTCCGAGAAGAATAGCGGAAGCTGCTTTAGATGCGGCAACAATGACTTCAGATGTTCGCAAAATTATAAACAAAATTCTAGAGGAAACTAAGCTTTTCCTAGATCTTAGTCGAAGGGAACTAGAAGAACGTCTCCAAATTGCACTCATATCAACGGACCCGATTTATAGTCAGAAGCCGCTGGTAGTCCGTGTCCTAGTAGCAAACATGAGAGCATCAGGCTCAACTGCAATACAAATACGTGAAGGAATAGCAATCGTATCAACAGGCTTAGCTTTGACAATTTTTTTTGAAGGAATACAGCGCTATCTTGAAGGGACAATCATTCCAGTAAGCATACTTGAAAAAACTCGACGAATGAAAAGCTGGAAAGACGAGGTCACGAAGTTAGCTATGATCAAAAAGATGAGTAAAAAGAGGTGGGCAAATAGGGCAGTTGTATTGTTAGAAAGAATGATCTGTACCGAGACAGATGATCCTGAAATGTGTAGCAAGGCTGAGATGATAAGAGACTCAGTTCATACCGCATCAGGAAAAATTAATGCAGATACACTCGAACAAATACAGAAGCTTTTACATGAGCTGAATGCAACTTATGCCCCAAATAGCCTTGAACTTGCTCAGGAAGTATTCAGAACATTTGGTGAGAAATCTAACTAATAGCTGATATATGTAGTAATACAAGTCTGTCTTTGCTTAGGCTTAAATGGTATCCTTAAATCAGTTTAATCTTACTTCCACTTAATTGTGCCTCTAAATTACTTTAATACTGTAGCAAGAACAGGAGATTTAAAAAGGAATGGATTCCAGTAGCAAAGCTGGCTTTGTTCCCGACCCCGATAGGGAGGCTCGGCTTATTGAGGCTCTTGGTTCATCAGATAGATTCGAGATCAAGCGGGCAATTGAGGCTCTCGGGCATTTGGAAAGCAGCTGGGTCGTTGATAAATTAATCCCGATATTGCAGGGGAATGATGAAGAACTTGCGAGGATGGCAGCAAATGCGCTAAGAGAGATTCCTGGATCACGCTCTGCAATTGCTTTGACTATCGGTTTTTCCTCCACTTTTAGCGACGTGAGAGCATGGTGTGCTTATATCACGGGCGAGATGGCTTTATTTGGGCGTCATGACGATGCTCTAAAAATTGTAAGCCAGTTGGCTCCTTTAGTGTACGATTCGAGCCCTCAAGTAAGTAAAGAGGCAGTTCATGCTCTGGGCAAAATTGGGGGAAGTACGGCGATTTCCACCCTGATTGATGTCTTAGCCTCCTCCGCTACTTCTGCCAAGTTGAAAGCATACGCACTTCATGCTTCTCGATGGTGGTCTCACCAAGAGGTTATATTCTTTGTTAGCAACATTGCTGAAATCGTGAATGGGTATACTGATGATCAACGCCATGAAATTATGCAGGAAAGCAGACTACACTCAGCACCTAGCGAAGTAGTATCATTGCTCCAACCATCAAAAGTCCCTCTTTCCAGCACCAAATTGCCGGAATCAGTAGCTGCTGCATCAGAGATGGCCGCATCTATAACACCTAAGGCAATCCAAACACCTTCTCAAATACGTCAACACATCTTTATCAGCTATAGCCATAAAGATAAAAAATGGCTGGAGAAGCTCCAAATCATGTTTGCTCCACTTATACGCAGTGAACTGATCAAAATATGGGCAGACACCCAAATCGAGCCAGGAGCCAAATGGCAAGAGGAGATAAAAAAAGCTTTAGCTTCTTCAAAAGCAGCTATACTCTTAGTTACTCCAAACTTTCTAGCCTCAGATTTTATCGCCAAGCATGAGCTACCTCCTCTCCTTGAAGCAGCAGAAAAAGAAGGCCTACACATTTTTTGGATTGCCGTAAGTGCTAGCATGTATGCAGTAACTGAGATCGCTCGATATCAGGCAGCGAATGATCCCACCAGACCTTTAGATACTCTCAACCCTGCTGGTCTGAACAGGGAACTAGTGCGGATAACTAAACGGATTATAGAGATTACGAGTGGATAGAAGCCCTGAGTGAATAGTTGTTCGCCAAAGGGATTCAGAAAGTAATTGCGCTAACTTGACATTCAAATTTCAAAGCTAACGTTCGATTCTATCGTCTATTTGCTTGAATTCTACGAGCGCCCATCCGTTTCAAGATGAGGTGGGGGAGGTTCGTGGGACATCACCCTGGCGGGGAAGCGATAGGCGTTGGTCTGGGCTTGCGCTCCCTGCAGGTCCTGGAGCGTCTCTTTGCTGGGCTCCCAGGCTTTGGCCGAGATCGTCTTCATGAGCTTATAGTAGGCGCTGTAGACCTGGTTCACCATGTGGGTGCTGCCCAGGATGCCGTAGAGCGTGATGCAGCGGCGCAGCGTGCGTTCGCTCATATCGACGCGTTCCCCATGCGCCCTGCCGCTTCCGCCAAAAGTGACTTTCAGGTCAAACCGGCTATCGCTGGCGCGCATGGCGTAGGTGCGGTACAGCTGGGCCGCGCGGCTGTAATGTGCGCGCTGCCTTCGCCGCTGCTCTTCTGCGGCCTCTCCCTCCTCGTCGAGGTGCTCATCCGCCAGCTCCTGGCCGGCTCGCATCTCGTACTCGGCTGCATACAAGACGGCCTGCAGGAAATAGTCTCGATAGAGCGTGAAGGGCTTGCGTATCCAGGTGCCCACCTCCTCGGGCGATTCGTGTAACAGATCGGCCAGGAAATCCCCGGCGTAAGCTTTCCTCAGTCGATCGCACGCTTGCTTGATGGTCTCGGGAACATTGTCCACGAGCAACCCCTCGTCAAAGG
>WNGL01009204.1_pt1 | contig 11472 bp, 10 predicted proteins | sample 5400591 | NCBI WGS metagenome assembly WNGL01 (sample SAMN13153377, study PRJNA577476) | soil metagenome | isolation source: 80 cm soil or saprolite under Garry oak tree replicate 1 | place: USA:California | collected 2016-06-15
CACGGTGCGGGCCCGGTGATGCTGGGCGTTCGGTTGCTATTGGACTATCCTTAGGTTCCCGAGATGTTCACCGACGAAGCTTCGCAAAGCGAAGCGTTGCAATTCAGTTTCTCCGAAATCCGAAAGGCGGGTTGGAATCCTGACGGTGACTTGCTTTGGGGTTACTTCTTCATTGATAACGATCCGCAGAAATTCGACGCTCTTGATACGCCTCGAACAAATGGGGTTTAGCTTCGTCGATATTTCTGAACTCGACGAAGATGACCAGCCTTCTGGCGAACACATGCTACACGTAGAAAAGGTCGAAACTCACGGGCCGTTGTCACTTGCAAAACGAAATGTGGAGTTTACTGACCCCGCACTAGAATATGGCGTTCGGGCGTATGATGGGTGGGATGTTGGCCTAGTCGCGTGATTGCCCGACGCAACCTCTAAATCGTTGGACACGAGCGGCGGGAGCGCGTTTTGCAACTAACTTGGTGCGGCGATGGGTGCTTTAATTCGCGCCGCCGCGTCAACTCAGACGTTCGACGCCTTCACGTTTTGTGGGATGAGGAATGAAGAAGCGCTTACTACTTTTGGTCTTGCAGCTTGTCTTAATACAGGCATTAACCGAGCCTTCTCACGCGGAGGGATGCTCTGAGCCCAGATCAGTCTGCGATGAGTTTTGGATCGGACAAGACTCAATTTTTCTTGGACGGGTGATTAACATCGCTCCGCTTCCGAAGCACCTCAAAGGAGCACTGCGCCCTGCTCGGCCCGACAACTTGAAGCCTAAGATGTTAGTCAGTTTCGCGGTGGAAAAATCGTATCGGAAATATAGGGAAAAACAGCTTGAAGTCGAAGTGCTCGGTAGCGATGGCCAAAGCCCTTTTGACTTTCAGTTGGGCTCTCGTTACTTGGTGTTTGCTAAAAGGTATCTCTTTTCTGACGCACGACTTTCCGTTCCTCCTTGCAGCCGTACTAAGTTGGTAACTCAGGCTCAGGAAGATATTGTCTACTTAGAAAGTGTATATCGGTTGAATCCTGCTGCCGATGTATTGAAATATCGCGACGAGCCGGTAATACACGTAAGCATACTTCAAGGCAAAGCTATATTTCTGCCACGGCCGGCTTATCCGGATTTAGCGAAAGTCGCTCATGCTTCAGGGGCGATTTCCGTTTTGATTCTTCTGGACCAGACAGGAAAAGTTATCAAAGTAAAGTCTTTGTGCGGGCATCCTTTACTAATGGAAGCGGCGGAAGCGGCTGCTTGGCAGGCGAGATTCTCGCCGACTAAAGTGTCAGGCCGGCCAATGAAGGTCAGCACCATAGTGATCTACAATTTTGTTGCTCAGTGAATAATCCAGCGAACTTCTTTGAAACGCGGCGTCGAACAACAACTTGTTGGACCGGAGCGGCGGGAATCGCCTGCTCCGCAGGCTAGGTTTATTTCAGCGAACTTTAGAAACACCACACTAGTCTTCCTCCTTTCAATCCAGATTACAGTTCTTCGGGTCGTCAGGATGACGGACTCGCGTGCTAAACTGTGCACCGCACCAATCGGAGCGAATGGATTTCCCTGCCGCGATCACCGAATCTCTGCGCGAAGCGCGCCGCCGTACGATTTCGCTCGTCGACGATTTGAACGATGAACAGATGATGGGGCCGCGTTTGGAGATCGTTAATCCTTTGCTCTGGGAGATTGGCCACGTCGCCTGGTTTCAAGAGTATTGGGTACTGCGGCATCTGAACCACCGGCAATCGATTTTGGAAACGGGCGACGCGCTTTACGACTCGGCTAAGGTTGCTCATGAAACTCGCTGGGACATTCCGCTGCTGTCGAGGACAGAAGTGCAGGGTTACATGCAGGCAGTGCTCGGACGGGTAATCGATCGATACGGTGGAGCGAAAGATCACGACGACGCCGCAGCTTATTTTCTTTCTCTCGCTCTGCTTCACGAAGATATGCACGCTGAGGCGTTTACATACACGCGGCAGACGCTTGGCTATCCGAAGCCGTCGTTTGACGGTGCGGTCCGGCAATCTACTGAAAGGTTCGATGACGCTGAAGAGTTAGGCGATGCGTCGATACCCGGGGGTCGCTTTCTTCTTGGCAGCGTGTCTAATCAGCATTTCGTTTTTGACAACGAGAAGGAAGCGCACGAGGTCGAAATCGAAGCATTCGCGATCTCGCGCACGGCAGTCACCAATCCAGAGTTTGCTGCCTTTGTGGATGAAGGCGGCTATCAACGCGAAGAGTTTTGGGGCGATGCTGGTTGGCGTTGGCGAGAAAGTTCCGATGCAAGGCATCCGATTTACTGGCAGCGTCAGGGAAATCAATGGTTGCGCCGCAACTTCGATGAAGTGGTCCCGCTCGAAGATCGCTTGCCGGTATTGCACGTGAATTGGTATGAGGCGAATGCTTTTTGCCGCTGGGCAAAGCGCCGTTTACCAACTGAAGCGGAATGGGAGATGGCCGCCAGCGCCGAACCAACAGCTGATGGGCAAGGAATCGGCGGACATAAACGAAAATTCCCCTGGGGTGACGATTCGCCGACGCCGGAACGCGCTAATCTTGATTGGCGAACGATGGGTTGTGTCGATGTCAGTGCGCTCCGGGAAGGTGAGAGTGCCTTCGGATGTCGGCAGATGGTCGGGAACGTCTGGGAATGGACCGCGAGCGATTTCAATCCTTATCCGGGATTCGTGCCCGGGCCTTATAAGGAATATTCGGCGCCATGGTTTGACGATCACAAGGTGTTGCGCGGCGGCTGTTGGACCACGCGGTCGCGGCTAATTCATAATGCGTATCGAAACTTCTACAAGCCTGATCGGCGTGACGTTTGGGCCGGATTTCGCACCTGTGCGCTATAGTACGACAAACTTCAGTTTGTCGCTGACGAAGTGGGTCTGGCGTGCTGGTGGACGGAGCGCGACAAGACGCAAGCTTATCGGACATTAATGAGAATCGGAATAATCACGCCGGCGCCCGCCCGATCCCACTACGGAAACCGTATTACCGCCCTTCGTTGGGCCAGGATTCTGAGTCGACTCGGTCATCGCGTCTCGATTTCACAGCAGTATGACCATGGACCTCTCGATCTCCTGATTGCTCTGCACGCTCGGCGCAGTCATTCATCAATCAATCGCTTTCGTCGCCAATATCGTGATTCGCCAATCATCGTCGCGCTCACCGGCACTGATGTTTATCGCGATATTCACACAAGCCGTCGGGCGCAGCAGTCGCTGCAACTCGTCGACAGAATAGTCGTGCTTCAGCCGCGTGCGTTGCGCGAACTGGATTCGTCCGCAAAACGCAAGGCGCGGGTGATTTATCAATCGGTTGAAGATATTCGTGGTCTGCGAAAGCCAGGACGAAAATCTCAGAGATCGTCGAACGGTAGTTTTGATGTAAGCGTAATCGGCCACCTGCGACCGGTGAAGGATCCCTTTCGCGCTGCTTTGGCCGCGCGATTACTTCCACCGTCGTCGCAAATCCGAATCATGCACATCGGCGGCGCGATGACGAGAGAAATGGAAAAGCGAGCGCGGCGCGAAGAGCGAATCAATGCTCGCTATCGATGGCTTGGCGAATTGTCGCGCACGCGCGCACTTCGCACCTTGGCGCAAAGTCAACTGTGCATAATTTCGTCGCGCATGGAGGGCGGCGCGAACGTGCTCTCCGAAGCGATCGTTTCATCTGTTCCCGTACTTGCTTCACGAATCGACGGTAATGTTGGCATCTTAGGCGCTGATTATCCCGGGTTGTTTGGGGTTGGCGATACTCGCGAGTTGGCGCGCTTGATGACGAGAGCTGAAACCAACGCGAAGTTTCTGCGCGAATTGAGGCAGCGAGTTAAGAAGTTAACCCGACTATTCGATCCGGCACGCGAAAAGCGTAACTGGGCGGAGTTGATAAGTGAAATAGCCGGACACTAGTGTGGTGTCTCTAAAATTTGAACCACAAATGTGGCCGGCCGCAGAGCGGCCAAATGTTTATAGTTCGCGTTTACGTTAAAGTATTCTTTAGCTCCGAAGGAGCGCAATGTACCTCGATACCAGATATTTCGCTCCTCTGGAGCTTGTCTACTCTTTTTCTGATTCTGGTTCTATAAACATTTGGTCCCTCCGGGACCGAAGAAACCCAGCTGAAAAATAGAGACGCTTGTTAAGCGAACTTTAGGTACACACCACACCTGGTTCTTGTCAATCCTCACCGCGTTTCGGTCGGGTGGCGCCGATATCGATAGGTTCGTCGAGAGAATTCCTTCACATAAAGTTCGGCGTATGCAGTTCTGAGATAGTCTCAGCTTGCTGGGCAGTAAAGCCGGCGTGTTGAAGTCTTCTGATGCGGCTTGCGTGCATTGTGTCGAGAAGTTCGCGGAATGCTTCGTGGCCGCGCGCTACGGCTTCTGGTTCCGCGCTTCCGGCGGCGAGAATCGTCAGCGCATCCTGCACGGGCGCAGGCACCCCGCCGACGCCATGAAGTGCAGCCGCGCGTCTGCGCACTGCCTCTTCCAATCGTCCGTACAGTTTCGGATCGTTCGCCAGCCCATAGCGCACGTGCGCCAAACCAAAATGAACGTGGCGCGATTCGTCGTTCTTCGCGCGGCGCGTCAGCTCCGCAGTCGGTTCGTCAGGCGCATACCGCTCAATGAAACTCAACAGATCGAGAAACGTTCCCTCGCCGAGCACGGAGAGCAGAAACGAACTTTCGGTGAAATCTTCCGTCTGCATCAACGACAGAAGCGATCGCGAAGTCGTGACTGATGAGGTGCCCAAGCCCACTCCGCACAGTCGCGCGCGTTTGAGAAAGACATCGATGTGACGCGCCTCGTCGGCAAGTTGCGAAGCGAGAAACATCGCGACTTCCGCATAAGCCGGATGTATGCGGGGAATGAAACGTGCGGGAACGTAGAGCGCTGACAACTCGTTTTCGGCGAGAAACGTCATGACCTGCGCGAGTGCATGAGCCAATGGGAAGGGAAGTGGTTTCACTTCATCCCACGGAATATCGCGCGTGGCGTCCCATTGCCCGCTGACGGCTTGATCGTAAAGCTTTGCGACTTCAGGAGGCGCTGCATGGTCGCGCTGGTTGAGCGTGAAAGGATAAGCGGGACCACCCGGTTCGACACGCGCGCCGCGCGGCGCGAAACCTGAGAGCGGATCGGCGGTCAGAGGAAGAGGCGCAACGTCAAGAACATCTGACGCAGTCAGCTTTCCTTCGCGTGGCTTCAGTTGTGATTCGTTGCTGGTGTGATTTGCAACCGAGAATTCGCCGCGCATGATCAGGTGACGATCGATGCCGCCGTCAATTGTTTCGAGGCCGAGATACTCGTGACGTTCGGCGCGGCACCACGAAGGCAAGTCTTCACGAACGGTGGTTGCGCGGGACAGCACCGCCAAGACACCGCCCGGTTCCATCTCGTTTAGCGCGGGTCTCAGCAACGCGAGCAAACCACCACCGAGTGGCAATTGGCCACAATCAACGGCGATGGCTGCGGCTTTAGCACTCATTCCTTTCCAGTCGGCGGTTTAGCAGTCGAGACGTTCGCAAACGGCAACCTAAAGGTTGAACTCTGAACCGTGGCTGCGAATGTTCAGAGTTCAAGCTTTAGCTTGCTTCGTCTTGCAAGCAAACAACCTGAAGGTTGAACTCTGAACTGTGGCTGCCAATGTTGAGAGTTCAAGCTTTAGCTTGCAAATCATCGAAAGACTCGCAATCGCTTGAGAGCCACCTCGTCAATTCTTGGCTTGCTCCTTTAGCGCTTCTTCAAGACTCCGGTAACCTTCTTCGCGTGGCGGTAACCATTCGCGGAGGCCTTCCAACTCCAGCAGTCTTCGGTGTCGGGGATTGTCCCACTTCATCGCGAACAGGGCGCGCTTGAACGCCTCGAGTTTCTCAAGCTCAAGTGATGGATGCGCATCGAACATGCAATGATCAAAACCCGGCGTGGTCCAGAGCACTTCGACTTTGGTTGCGTCGACGTGGCCGGCTGCCTGTTCATTCACCCAAATCAAATCGCCGACAGTTCCGGCGTCCGCGCGTCCTTCGTGCAACGCTTTGAGCACGTCGATCTCGCTCGTGCCCGTATCGCCATGTTTGCCGAGATCGGTGTCGAAGGGAAGCAGGTTTACTTTGTTTAGATCGATTCCTTCTTTCGCGAGAAAGTAAAGTGGAAGAATGCGTGCCTGAGTTGAATCAGCACTGCCAACCGCAAGCGTCTTGCCTTCGATATCCTTTACCGATTTTATATCGCGGTCGCGTCGTACGATCACTTTAGCGCGAAAGTCGCGATCGCTGTCGCGCATCCCAAGCGAGAGCGATGCGTCGCTGGTTCGCGCACGGACGCGCACATGGGCCAGCGGCGTATTCCACGCGATATCGATGTGGCCTTTCAGCAGTTCTTCCACCTGACGTTCGTAATTCGAGAACAGCGCGAAATCCATCGGCACACCTTGCTCCTGGAAGTGTTCGCGGATGCCTTCCCAGATGGTTACGACCTTCGGATCGTAGGCGACCGCGCCGAGCAGAATAGTTTTGTCGGTACTCATTTGTGTCAATAAATAATCGTTGGTTTAGAGTTGGGCTAGCGCCGACCGAACGCGCGGTTAGCCCGCTCCTAAAACCGGTTTCGAAGACGTATTAAAACAGCGGCAATCCTGTCAATGCCCTGCCAATAAAATCATTCAAGTGATCGACCGTGGGTGCCATTACCCAACCGGCGCGGGCATCGCGGAACAGACGTTCGATTCCAAGATGACGTGAAAACGCGGCACCACCGCAAGCTTTCATTGCCAAATCCGTAACGTCCACTGCGGCTTGCAGGGCGGCCAGCCGGCTTTGCAACACGAACAGTGGCGTTACTTCACTTGGACTCTCGATTTGATCGAGCGTCTGGCCCAGCAAGCTGCGTGATTGTTCCGTGCGCACGCTCATTTCTGCGAGCCGCGCTCTCAGGTTCGGCAGATCGCGCAACTTTGAGCCGTCTTGCTCGAATCCAGTGGAGACTAGATGCTCGGTGGTGCGTTGGACCGCCGCACGGCAAATTCCGTTGGCCATCGCCGCGGTTCCGATCGCAAACCACGGCAAGACAACTTCAAGAATAACCTGCGGACCCTCGCCCGGCGCCGAAATTAAATCCGTTTTCTGAACCGTAATTTGATCGAGCGAGACTGGGGCTGAATCATTTCCGCGCAATCCGAGTCCGTTGAAAGCCGAAGTGACGCGGACCCCGTGGGCCTTAGTCCGTACCAAATAAATGGTCGACTCTAACGGCGAAGTTGCATTTGGCTTCTGCGCCGTGGAAACGTAAGACTTTGCATGACCCGCCGCGGTCACCCAAGATTTTGAAGCCGAAGTTACATAATGGCCATTGCGTTCTTCGAGTTTGGAAATCGGAATCCAGAATTGCGATCGCGATCCGCTTTCGGAGAAGGCGAGCGTCGTCAAATGCTTCCCGGCTGCGATCTCTTTCAAAATCGAATCGCGCTCACCGAGAATTGCCGACGTGGCGATGGCCTGTGCGGCCGAGACGTGCATTACATAGATCATCGCGGTGGAGGCGCACGCGCCAGCGAGTTCCTCGACTACGCCGGCAAAGGCGCGCATGCCTTCGCCCTTGCCGTCGGCCTCTTTTGTTATGCACAAGCCATAGAAGCCCGAATCGGCCAGTGCTTTCATGCCCTCAATGGGAAAGCGCCCCTGGCTATCAACATCGGCGGCGTGTTGCGACAAAACTTCCTTTGCGATTGTAGATGCGGCGGCAACATTTTCCTGCGCGCTCGGCGACAATCCGTAAGCGTGAACCATTTTTGTTTTCCTCGGCCAGTGAATTCGATTTAGAAGTTAATCATCCGAAATGATGTCGGTCAAGTTTAGCTAAAAGCTTTCTCCTTTTCGCGCAGTGCTATCGCTCGACTACAACCTGAAGGTTGAACTCTGAACCGTGGTTGCCAATGTTCAGAGTACAAGCTTTAGCTTGATACGTACGCGATCCAAGAGGCTGCTACTTTTGTTAGAACGTTGGAACTCGATCTAAAATCCGCTGCTTTCAAAATCTCAATGACAACTCCGCGCCCATCGCCATTGGCAACCTTTTTCAAGTGGGCAAATCTACTGCTTATCATTACCGGATGCGCTGCCCTGATGCTTTATCGAATCAGCTTGCGGGCGCACACCGGGCCGGACATTCTTTGGTTCTTAAAAATCGCTCTCGTTCAATGCGTGCTTTACGTTTTTGTGGCCTGGCTTGTGATCAAGGCCCGCGCGGCGCGATCCACTCTCATAATCGTAATTGTTTTAGCCGTGCTGTTTCGTCTCAGCCTTTTGTTTTCGCCTCCATATCTATCCGACGATATTTATCGCTACATTTGGGATGGACGAGTCCAGGCCGCCGGCATCAATCCTTATCGCTACATTCCCGCGGATGCCGCGTTGGCGCAACTGCAGGACGATAAGATTTATCCACGGATCAATCGCAAAGACTACGCCCGGACCATCTATCCTCCGGTGGCCGAAGCGGTTTTCTTCCTGACGACGCGCATCAGCGAATCAGTTACCTGGATGAAAGCTACGACGGTTCTGTTCGAGGCGCTGGCTGTCTGGGCGCTTGCGCAGTTGCTGGCCTCATTCGGTCTGCCGCGGCAGCGAATCCTGCTTTACGCGTGGCACCCGCTGACTGTCTGGGAGTTTGCCGGCAGCGGACACGCGGACTCAATCGCGATAGCGTTCATTGCGCTGGCGCTGCTCGCCCGGCGCCGCAAATCAGAAATCGGTACGGGACTCACGGTGGCGTGTGCGACGCTCGGCAAAGTTTTTCCGTTCGTGCTATTTCCGGCTTTCTATAAACGCTGGAGTTGGAAGATGCCGCTGGCTTTCCTGATCACGATCGTAGTTGGCTATTTACCATATCTCGGAGTTGGGCTGACGCGAACACTCGTATTTCTTTTTGGCGATGCACCGGAGAGAGGCATCGAAGGCGGGAAGGATTTTTTCCTTCTCACTGCGGTTCGTAGATTACCACTTGGCTTTCACGTGCCGACGGCGGCCTTTGTGATCTTTGCGGTTTTGATTGGCGCCGCTCTGTCGGTATGGATAATCGCAAGACGAAACGAGCATTACATCGCGAACGCGTTGATAATCGGCTCTGTCTTTGTCGTCCTGGTGTCACCCCATTTTCCGTGGTACTTCGCGTGGTTGGTTCCTTTCTTGTGCTTAATACCAGACCCAGCGGTCACATATTTGACTCTCGCGAGCTTCCTGATGTACCTGACTTGGCTAGGCGATGCGCCGAATCAGGTGCTGAAAATGAAGGCGGGGATTTACCTGCCGGCGTTTGTTCTTTGTGCGTTGATGGTTTGGTGGCGGAGGAGAAAGAGATTATCCGCAGATTACGCCGATGACGCTGATAAAAAAAAGATCCATCACATTGGGCCGTAGAATTTCCAGTTTGATTTGAAATCGCGCGTTAGTTTCTGATTCGTCAAAATCGCCCGCACCATCTCCACCGGCATTCGATTCTCTTTGTAGACAGAATCGTGAAAGGCTCGGTTCGTCATTTTCCCGGAATCGACCAGCTCGTGATGCAGCGCGTAGAACTGCAGGCCTCCGATTAAATACGCGATCTGATAGAGCGGACCATAGCTGCCATCGAATGAACGGCGCACTTCTGCGGTTGCGTTATCCCGTTCGTGACCAACGCGATCCACGAGAAAGTCGATGCACTCCTGCGGCGTCATTTTTTCCAGATGAAAACTGAGCGAGAAGATGATTCGCGCGCAGCGATGCATGCGCCAGAAGAGCATCCCGATGCGGTTCTCTGGCGTCTTGGGAAAATTTAGATTCCAGAACAGCATCTCCCAATAGAGCGCGCCACCTTCGGTCCAGAACGGCGTGCCGAACAACGCACGATATGGCCGATAACGTGCGGTCATGAAGCCCTGGAGGTGATGACCCGGAATCAGCTCATGAAAGACAGTTGCGCGCGCGAAGTGAATGTTGTTGCCGCGCATGCTCATCAGCTTTTGCTCGTGCGACATGGTGTTGGTCGGAAACGAAACCAGGATTACTTCGCCGCCGAGAAAGAAGGGACTGACTAATTGCCGTTCCGGCGTCATCATTTCCATGCGCCACGTATCGCGCGCGAGTTGCGGTACTGTGATCAGATCGTGATCGTCGACGAACTTGATTGCCTCCAGAGCCAGGTCACGAATCATCTCTGGCTGCTTGCCCGGTTCGACATACTGCTGCTTCACATGCTCAAGGGCCTTCTTCCAATCATCGCCATAGCCCAACTCTCGCGAAGCTTTCTTCATTTCACTTTCGCACCAGGCCATTTCTTTGTTGGCGATCGCGATTAATTCTTCCGGAGTGTAAGGAATCATCTCGGATTGCAGCTCGCTCAAGAGCGCATCGCGACCGATAGGATCGCCGATAATGTCACTCGTGTCGCCTGGGCGCGCCGTTGGAGTAGTCCGCTGACCGCCTTGACCCTGTCCAAAACCTTGGCCGGGTCCGGGCCCGCCGCCTCCGCGATTCGGCGTTGCGCCGGTCGCGCCGGCTTGTGTTCCTTCGGGCCGCAAACCGACGACGCGTTCACTCAAAAAGGCCGCGTAAGTCGTGAGCGTTTGATCGAGAGACTTGTAAGGTTCTTCGTTCCACCAGGTGAACAGCGGATCGTAACCGTTGTAGAACGTATACCAGTTGCGCAAGGTATTTCTTAAATTGTTGATTGCTCCGACGGCGCGGAAGGCGACTGTCTTTTTGGTTTTGATTGGATCGATCCGGTCGCTACCGCTCGCGGTTCTGATACCCGCTTCGACCGCATGGCGCGTGTCATCGACCTGTTTCCTGAGATTTGTAAGTGTTGCTGCGGTCTTAGCCGAATCGATGGGCTGCATCTGACGGCGCGCGTCTTCGAAGTCGGCTATCGTCTTGGCGAAGGGAACCAGCGGCTGAATCTCCGCAAGCTGCTTCGCTTGAATGTCCATCTGTCGCAACTCGTATTCGAGATGATTCTTGAGCAGCAGATAATCAACCTTGCCTTCCTGGCCCATCGAATCAAAGTTCAACTTCTGAAGTTGCGCCAGCCAATCCGAGTAGAACTGTCTGAAGCGTGCTTGCCGAGCCGAGGAGATCGAAGCCGGATACGAGCGCATGAGGCTGCCGCGATCTACTGTATAGCGCTCAATCAGTGGGCGCATCTCGCTTTCTGTTGGGTTTAACTCGCCCAGGTCAAATGCTTCATTCGCGCTTGTACTCTTCGATGAAGAGTTGCTGACGGCGCTCGAGTCGCCGCGCGCTTCTTTGCCGGATGTTTGCGCCTGACTCTGTATCAAGAAAGAGGCAGTTAGAGTCAACAGAGAAATACTGGCGATGGTGGATGAACTTCGCGCGTGAATCATCTTTGGTCTCCTTTGAATCAGGTCTGAGACTGGCTGACGGGCTCATATACTAACGCAAGTCTGTTTGTAGAGTTAGCGTTCAGT
>WNGL01009206.1_pt1 | contig 11471 bp, 14 predicted proteins | sample 5400591 | NCBI WGS metagenome assembly WNGL01 (sample SAMN13153377, study PRJNA577476) | soil metagenome | isolation source: 80 cm soil or saprolite under Garry oak tree replicate 1 | place: USA:California | collected 2016-06-15
TGATGCGGGGCGGCCCTCACGACATAGATGTCGAAGATCTCATCGGGGAACGGCAGCACGCAGGCGTCGCCGATCACCCAGTCCACGTTTTCAATCTTGCGTTCGGTGGTGATCCGCCGAGCCACGTCGAGCATCTCCCGGGTCAGGTCGAGACCGACCACGCGCCTCACCAGAGGCGCAAGGGCAAAAGCTGTGTTGCCCGTGCCGGTCGCCACGTCGAGCGCCAGGTCGCCGCGCAACGGCCGAACGAGATCGATCACCTCCTGCAAACGGTCCGCGGAGGTGTGGAACTTCGCCCGCGAGTAGTTGGCGGCTACGGGTCCGAAGCTCGCCCGTGGATCGTCAGGCATGGCGTGAGTCTAGTTTTCTCGCGCGGGGCGGCGCGATCGAAGCAACACCACGGCGGCGACGATGACGATGGCGGCAGCCACCACGCCGCCGTAAAGGTATGTGTTGGCGCGTATCGAACGCACGACGCTGTCGCCGAAAACCGCGCCCAGCGCCAGGAAGAGCCCCGCCCAAATCGAGCTGGAGAGCGCGACGCTGATCACGAAAGCCCGATACGGCAGCTCGAGAATGCCGGCCGCAACTGTTAGCGGCACGCGAAAGCCCGGAATGTGACGGCCGAAGATGAGGGCCCAGGGACCGTAGCGACGGAACCAGTGCTCGGCTTCCGCGAGGCGGGCCGGTGTGAGGTGAAGGAACCTCGCCAGCCGGTGCTCGAGGAGCCGCCGTCCATAGCGGCGTGACACGAGGTAGAGGTTTGTGGACCCAAGAATGACGGCGAGGATGAACCCGAGCCACGCCGCGAACAGAATTGGAAAGCTGTAGGGAAGGGCATGGCCGACATAGACGAGGAAGGCGTCGCCGGGTATGAACAGTGGGATGCCCGATTCTTCGATGTAGATCAGGGCGAAGCCGGCCAGGTAGCCGAACTCGCGCAGCAGTCCGCCAATGGAAGCGTCCGCTCCGGGTAGCTCGCCGCTGGCGTCGTTCTCGACGAGAACGCCAATCACCACGATCACGCCGGCGAGAAGCAGGACGCCGCCGATCACCCGCCAGATCGTCGGGAAGCTGCGCTTTGGCTGTGCTGTGTCAGTCATGCCCGGAAAAAGTCATACACCAGGCTATCGTTCGCGTATGGCGAAAGCGACGGCGCGCTGGTCGGGTCACAAGGTCAAGTTCGACATCGAGTCTGCTTCCGGTCACACGGCGGCCATCGACGAAGCGCCGGTGTTCGGCGACGACGAGGCGATGCGTCCCACCGAGATGCTGCTCGGCGCGCTGGCCGGATGCACCGGCATGAACGCGGTCCTCCTGCTCAAGAAGTTCAAACAGCCATTGAAATCGCTGTCGGTCGAGGTCGAAGGCGAGCAGGAGCAGGACTGGCCGCGGGCGTTCAAGAAGATCGAGATCACGTTCGTGACGGCGTGGGACGGCAAGCATGACAAGGAGAGCGTCGAGAAGGCGATCGACCTGGCCTGCAATCGCTACTGCCCGATTCACGCGACGCTGTCGCACGGAACGAAGATCGAGCACAGGCACAAAGACACGCACTGAGTGGCGGCTCGACGGCATTTCTCAAGGCACCTATAGAATTAAGGCTGTTCCCAAAAGCCCCCATACCTGAGGCCGCTTCGGAAACTTGCTCGAGAGCTACGTCCCACTGCTCATCTTCGTCCTGATCGTCCTCGGGCTCGTGGTAACGCTCGTTGCCCTGAGCTTCGTGCTCGGCCCGACGCGCCCATCAAGACGAAAGATGGCCCCGTACGAGTCCGGGATCATCCCCGACACCCCAGCCCATCGCCGCCTGTCAGTGCGGTTTTACCTGACGGCGATGCTCTTCATCATCTTTGACGTCGAGGCGATCTTCTTCTATCCATGGGCCGTGCTCCTGCGCCAGCTCAAGTGGTTTGGACTCATCGAGATGCTGGTGTTCATGGGCGTCCTCCTCGTCGCACTCGCCCACATCTGGCGCAAAGGGGGTCTGGATTGGGAGTAGAGGAGCTCGTCGCGTCACTCGGCGACAACATCCTCACCACCACGCTGGGAAAGGTGATCGGATGGGGCCGCGGAAATTCCGTGTGGCCGGCGCAGTTCGGCCTCGCCTGCTGCGCCATCGAGATGATTGCGACCGCAACCGCAGGCGTGGACATCGCACGGTTTGGATCTGAGGCTTTTCGCGCATCTCCACGCCAATCGGACCTGATGATCGTCTCCGGCCGCGTGTCTCAGAAGATGGCCCCGATCCTGCGCACGGTCTACGACCAGATGCCAGAGCCGAAGTGGGTGATCTCGATGGGCGCGTGCGCTTCGACGGGCGGCGTCTTCAACAACTACGCGCTCCTCCAGGGCGTGGACAAGATCGTTCCAGTCGACGTCTACATCCCCGGCTGCCCACCGCGGCCCGAAGACCTGCTGAACGCGCTCATGATCCTGCAGGAGCGGATCAAGGCCCAGGGAATCATTCCGCTGCCGTGATCGCGGAAGACCTGGTCATCGAGAAGGGGGTCACCGCTGGTGACCAGTGGGTCACGGTGCCCGCCGAGCGTATACGCGAAGCTCTATCGACGCTGAAGGCGGACGGATACCGCTTGCTCGTGTTTCTCACCTGCGTCGATCACCTCGTCGATTCGTCGCGTGAGTTTCCGGCGCGGTACGAGGTCCTCTATCAGCTGCGCGACCTTGAGAAGCCATTGAACCTGCGGGTGCGCGCGTTCATCGACGGCGACCCGCCACGCATCGATTCCGTTCATGACATTTTCCCGCCGGCCAACTGGGAGGAGCGCGAGACGTATGACATGTTCGGCATCATCTTCGCGGACCACCCGGGGCTGACGCGGATCCTCATGCCCGACGACTGGGTCGGCCATCCGCTGCGCCGCGACTACCCAGTTGGCGGCGAGATCGTCGAGTTCTCGGAAGAGCACGAGATCTGGCAAACCGCGCCGGAGGAAGCCTGATGTCGACGATCGAATCGCCCGGTGTAACGATCTCGAGGACCGGCGAGCACGGAGCCTTCGGCGGCGAGCTGCTCACCGTCAACTTCGGACCTCATCACCCGTCGACGCACGGCGTCCTGCGTTTGATCGTCGACCTCGATGGCGAGCAGATCAAGCGAGTGGAGCCGGTGATCGGGTACCTGCACACCGGCATCGAGAAGCAGATGGAGGCGCTGCGCTGGCAGCAGGGCGTGGTCGTCACCGACCGGCACGACTACCTCTCCCCTCCCATCAACAACCTCGCCTATGCGCTGGCGGTGGAGAAGTTGATGGGCGTCGAGGTCCCGCCGCGCGCGAAGGTGCTTCGCGTGATCATGTCCGAGTTGACGCGCCTGTCGTCACATCTGGTGTGGATGGGCACGAGCGGACTCGAGCTCGGCGCCATGTCGATGCTCATGTACTGCTTCCGCGAGCGCGACACGATCATGGACCTCAACGAAGAGATATCGGGATTCCGTATGCATACCTCTTACATCCGGCCCGGTGGTGTGTTCGCTGATTCGACGCCCAGGTTCCTGGAGATGCTCGACAAGTTCATCCGCGAGATGCCTGGGCACGTCGACGAGTACGAAGACCTGTTGACGATGAATCCCATCTGGCGTTCGCGCACGATCGGGATCGGAAGGCTTTCGCCTGAGGACGCGAAGGTCCTCGGCGCCAGCGGGCCGATGCTCCGCGGCTCGGGCGTGGCCTGGGACCTGCGCAAGTCCATCCCGTACTCCGGCTACGAGGACTACGACTTCGAGATCGCGGTCTCGAACGACTGCGACTGCTACGGGCGATATTTGGTGCGCATCAAGGAGATGCGCGAGGCGGTCAAGATCCTGCGTCAGGCGCTGGACCGGCTCCCCGACGGACCAATCAACGTCGACGATCGCAAGATGCTGCCGCCGCCGCGCGAGGAGCTCGAGACCTCTATGGAAGCGGTCATCCATCACTTCAAGCTCTTCACCGAGGGCTACTCCGTGCCGGCGGGCGATGCGTACGTCGCCGTGGAATCAGGTCGCGGCGAGAACGGCTGCTATATCGCCAGCGATGGCACGCACAAACCGCGACGGGTCAAGTTCCGCTCGGCGTCGTTCGTCAACCTCCAGGCGCTGGAGCGGATGGCGCTCAACCACATGATCGCGGACATGATCGCGATCATCGGCACCGCCGACACGGTGCTCGGGGACTGCGATAGGTGAGCGCTTTGTCGGAGCACGTGCTCGATGAGATTCGCGAGCTGCCCGCGAAGTATCCGCAGCACCGCTCGGCGGTGATGCCCGCGCTCGACCTGGCTCAGGAGGAGCTCGGCTACCTGACGCCGGAGGCGATGAGCGAGGTCGCGTCCGCGTTGCAGCTCGACCCGGGCTACATCGAGGGCGTGGCCACTTTCTACACGCTCTTTCACCTGCAGCCGGTCGGCAAGCACCGGTTTTACATGTGCACCAACCTCAGCTGCACGCTGCGCGGCGCGAATGAGATGGTCGACCACCTCAAGGGCGCCATCGGCGTGCACGAGGCCGAGCAGGTGTCGAAGGATGGGCTGTTCTCGTACGAAGAGGTGGAGTGCCTCGGCGCGTGCGAGTACGCACCGGTCGCGCGCCTCGACCGCCGCTACCAGGTGGACCTGACGCGGCAGAAGATCGACGCCCTGGTTGCTGAGCGACGGAACCCAAAGCCTGCGGCTCCCCACCCGGCTCCGCAAAGCGGAGCCGACCTCCCCGCGAAGCGGAGAGGCACAACTCGGAAGAAGAAGAGTGGCTGAGCAGAGAGGGACCGTCGGCGGTCCCGTCCTCACCGAGTGGTTCAAAACCCCGGACCTGCACAAGCTCGAGGTCTACGAATCCCTCGGCGGCTACTCGGCCGCGCGCAAGGTGTTCACGGAGATGACGGCCGCCCAGGTCATCGACGAGGTCAAGGGCTCGGGCTTGCGGGGGCGCGGGGGTGCCGACTTCACGACTGCCACCAAGTGGTCTTTCGTGCCCAAGGACCATCCCGGTCCGAAGTACATCGTCGTCAACGCCGACGAGTCCGAGCCGGGCAGCGCGAAGGACCGCTACCTGATGGAAAACTCGCCTCACATGCTCGTCGAGGGCGCGATGATCGCCTCCTTCGCGATCGGCGGCCACCAGGCGTGGATCTACATCCGGGGCGAGTACGACCTTCCGTACGAGATGCTGCGCGACGCCATCGCCGAGGCTCATGCGAAGGGCTACCTCGGCGAGCATCCTTTCGGCACCGACTACCCGATGGACGTGCGCCTCTATCGCGGCCACGGCGCCTACATTTGCGGCGAAGAGACGGCGCTGCTGGAGTCGCTCGAAGGCAAGCGCGCGCAGCCGCGCTCTCGGCCGCCGTTCCCGGCTGTCAAGGGCGCCTGGGGCATGCCGACCGCGGTCAACAACGTCGAGACCCTGTCGACCGTGCCGTGGATCATGCGGCACGGCGGCGCCGAGTACGCGAAGCGGGGCACCGAGAAGGCCAAAGGCACGCGCATGGTCACGGTCAGCGGCGACGTCCAGAAGCCGGGCAACTTCGAGATCGAGATCGGGGTCACCTACCGGCACGTGATCGAGGAGTTGGCCGGTGGACCTTTCCCCGGTCGAACCATCAAGGTATTCTGGCCCGGCGGCTCTTCGGCCAAGGTCCTCCCCGGCTCGATGCTCGACACCTCGACCGACCTCGACGGCCTCAAGGCGCTGGGCACCATGGGGGGTTCGGGCGGGATCATCGTCATGGACGACTCGCACTGCGTCGTCAAAGCGGCGGCGCGGCTTCTGCGCTTCTACGCCTTCGAGTCATGCGGCAAATGCACGCCGTGTCGCGTCGGCGGCAACTGGGCCGTCCGCACGTACGAACGCATCCTCTCCGGCGAGGGCTCACAGATCGAGCTGGGCATCCTCGAGCGCGTGTCTGACGGCTTGCAGAACGGTCGCTGCCTGTGCGGCCTGGGCGACGCGGCCGGCTGGGTGATCGAATCGACGATGCGGCACTTCCACAACGAATACGAGGAGCACAGCCTGCACAACGTGTGCTCTGTGGAGGCGGCGCTCGCGCATGCCTGACGTCAACGTCACCATCGACGGCCACAAGCTCGCCGTCCCGGCGGGAACGCTCGTTGTCGAGGCGGCCAAGCTCGTCGGCATCGAGATCCCGGTCTTCTGCTATCACCACAAGCTCGACCCGGTCGGCGCGTGCCGGCTCTGTCTCGTCGAGTTCTCACCCGGCCCGCCCCGCCCCCAGACCGCATGCACGACGCCTGTTGCCGAAGGCATGGTCGTGCGCACGCAGACGGCGATGGCGGTGCAGGCGCGCGCCGACATCCTCGAGTTCGAGCTGGTCAACCACCCGCTCGACTGCCCGGTCTGCGACAAGGGCGGCGAGTGCCCGCTGCAGGACTTCACGTTCCGGCACGGATATCCGACCAGCCGCATCGACGGGCCGCGGCTACATTTCAAGAAGCCGATCCCGCTTTCGGAGAACATCGCGCTCGACCGCGAGCGCTGCGTCCTTTGCTACCGCTGTACGCGCTATTACGACGAGGTCGCCTGGGAGCAGGAGCTGACGACAGGGCAGCGCGGCGTGCAGTCGTACATCACCAGTCAGTTCGACCAGCCGCTGCAGTCGATCTTCAGCGGCAACATCATCGACCTCTGTCCGGTGGGCGCCCTCACGTCACGTGTCTGGCGATTCGAGTCGCGGCCGTGGGACATGACGCACACGCCGAGCATCTGCTCGAAATGCGCGGTCGGCTGCAACGTGACCTTGTGGCAGCGGCGCGGCCAGCTGGTGCGCGTCACGTCGCGCGAAAACGATGACATCGACGACGGCTGGATCTGCGACCGCGGCCGGTTCGACTACACGGACGTAAACGACCCCGAGCGCCTGCGCACGCCGCGCATCGGGGGCGCCAAGGCCACGTGGGCGGACGCGCTGACTGCGGTGGCGGACGGGATCAAGGGCAAGGGAGCCAAGCTCGGCATCTCGCTGCCGAAAGACATCACCAACGAAGAGGCCTTCCTGTTCCGGCGTCTCCTCGACGGCCCGCTGAAGGGCGCGAAGGTGAAGATGCACGGACGCACGGCGCTGCCGGCCCCCACCCCCTCCGTCGAGACGCTGCGCATCAAAGAGATAGAAGACGCGCGCGTGATCGTGGTCGTCGCCTCCGACACCGAGGACGACGTGCCGATCGTCAACCTGCGGATCAAGAAGGCGACCTCCAAGCGCGGGGCGAAGCTGATCGTCATCCATCCGGAAGGCGTCGACCTCGACCGCGACCCGAACACCATCCACATCCGCAACAAACCCGGGTCAGCCCCGGCCGAGGTGCGAAAGCTCGCCTCGCATCCGCTCTTGAAGGCCCCGGGCGGGCCGGTCGCCATCCTGTTTGGTGACGGCCACGGCAGCGAGGAGATCGTCGACCTGGCCAAGTCGTGCCGCGAGCTTGCGGACTCGGTCGGCGGCAAGCTCATGCCCCTGTACCGGGCCACCAACGAGCGCGGCGCGCTCGCGGCCGGCGTCGCGGGCTGGGACTCGCTCGACGGAGTCGAATCTCTGCTGAGCTGGGGTCCTCCCCCCACGGCGGGCATCCCGAAGGGCGTGAAGTTCATGGCCGCGTGGGACCACCTGATGCGGCCTGGTAACGAGAAAGCCACGGTCATGCTCCCGGCGACCACGTTCGCGCAGCGACAGGGCAGCTACACCAACCTCGAGGGAACGGTGCAGTTCCTGCGGCCCCCGATCGAGGTCGACCCCCCGCTGAGGGAGTCATGGGAGGTGCTGACCGAGCTCGGCCAGGCCCTCGGCACGGCGCTCGATTACGCCGGCATCTTCGCCATCCAGCGCGAAGCCGCGGCCGCGATTCCCGCCTTGGCCGCGCTTGGGCAGCCGCCGTCGGCCGAGCCGGCGCCGGAGCCGGTCCTCATCGGGCCCGCACACCCGTGAGCGGCATCTACAACGACCCGATCGGCCACTGGGTGGTGGTCGTGCTGGCGATCGCGCTGCTCCTCTTCGTCGTGCTCACCGCCACCGCCTACACGGTGTGGTTCGAGCGTGTGGCGCTCGGACACATCCAGCGGCGCCCCGGCCCTAACCGAGTGGGCCCGTACGGACTGCTGCAGCTCGCGGCGGACGGGATCAAGCTCGCGTTCAAGGAGAGTTTCATTCCGGCCAAGACGGAGAAGTTGCTCTACGTCGTCGCTCCCACCATCGCTGTGGCGGCCGCATTTCTGTCCTGGGCCGTAATCCCGATCGGGCTTTGGTACAACGTCCAGTACTGGATCGCCGACATCAATATCGGGATCCTCCTCATATTCGGGCTCAGCTCGCTGAACGTCTACGCCATCTTCCTGGGCGGGTATGCGTCCGAAAACAAGTTCTCGCTGCTCGGCGGCCTGCGGTCGGCCGCGCAGCTCATCAGCTACGAGCTGGCGCTCGGCCTCGCGCTCGTGCCGACGTTCATGATCGTCGGCTCATTGCGACTTAGAGACATCGTCGAATACACAGTCACGTGGGGCCCGTACCACGGGCCCATCCCTCTCATCCTGCTGACGCCGATCGGCTTCGTCGTCTACATCATCGCCGCGGTCGCTGAAACGAACCGCGCCCCATTCGACCTGCCTGAGGCCGAGCAGGAGCTCATCGGCGGCTTCCTCACCGAGTACTCGGGCCTGAAGTTCGTCATGTACTACCTGGCCGAGTACGTGAACATGATCACGGTCGCGGCGCTGGCGGCCCTGCTGTTCTTCGGCGGCTGGTACCTGTGGTTCGTGCCGCCGATACTGGCCTTCCTTCTCAAGGTCGTGCTCTTCCTGTTCCTATACATTTGGCTCCGCGGCACGTTTCCCAGGCTTCGCTACGACATGCTCATGCGCCTGGGCTGGAAGGTGCTGCTGCCGCTGGCGATCGTCAACGTGGTCGTCACCGGGGTGATCCTGGTGGCGACGCAGGGGTAGCTGATGTCAGACGAGGAGCAGCAAGTCGACGGCAAGCCCGAGCACCCGACGCCTTTGCGCGGGCCGGACGATGGGGTTCCTCCACACCCCGAGGGCAAGCGGCCGAGCGTCGCCGCCGACATCACGGCCCTGGCGACCGGGTTGAAGACGACCCTGGGCGAGTTCTTTTCGCCCGCCGTCACGCTCGAGTATCCGGAAGACAAGAGCCCAAGATCCGAGCGCTACCGCGGCCGCCACTACCTTCGCCGCTACGACAACGGACTCGAGCGGTGCATCGGCTGCGAGCTGTGCGCGGCGGCGTGCCCGGTCGGCTGCATCCTCGTCATCGCCGCCGAGAACACGGACGAGAACCGAGTTTCGCCCAGCGAGCGCTACGCGAAGACGTACGAGATCAACATGCTGCGCTGCATCTTCTGCGGCTACTGCGAGGACGCGTGCCCTGTGCAGGCGATCGTGCTGGGTCCGGAGTACGAGCTGTCGGACACGAGTCGCGAAAAATTCATCTACACCAAGGAGAAGCTGCTGGAGCCGCTCCCGCCTGACGTCCAGGCGCGACTCCAAACCAAGGCCAAGGAAACTTAGCTGGTGGCCATCGCAGTCTTCTTGGTCGCCGCCGCCCTGGCCGTGGCGGGAGGCATTGGCGTGATCACGTTCCGCCAGCCGATCCGCTCCGTCCTCAGCCTCGTGGTGGTGATGCTCGCGCTGTCGGTTGAGTTTCTCCTCCTCAGCGCGCAGTTCATCTTCGTCGCGCAGCTGATCGTGTACGCGGGCGCGGTCATGGTGCTGTTCCTGTTCGTGATCGCGCTCCTGGGTCCGGCCAGGGAGACCGGTCGAGGTCGTTTGCGGTTCCAGGCCGCGCTGTCGGGCCTGTTCGTGCTCGCCCTCCTCGGGCTGCTCTGGTCGATGCTGCAGGGCGTCCAGTACCGGCAGCCCGACCAGGGGACCGACCTGAGCACCTTCGGCACCGTGCAGTCGATCGCGATCGGCTTGTTCACCAAGTTCCTGTATCCGTTCGAGCTCACGTCGCTGCTCCTGCTCGTGGCCGCGATCGGCGCCATCTATTTGAGCCGCAAAGAAGGCGACGATCGATGAGCGAATTCAACGCGGGCGGCTCGCAGCTGGACACGTCCTGGTTCCTGTTGTTGGCCGCGGTCCTGTTCATCCTCGGGACGGTCGGCGTGCTCGTGCGCCGAAATCCTCTGATCATCCTGATCTGCATCGAGCTGATGCTCAACGCCGCCAACCTGACGCTGGTCGCGTTCTCGCGCCAGCTTCAGAACCTCGACGGGCAGCTGTTCGCGCTCATGTCGATGACCGTGGCGGCGGCTGAGGCGGTGGTCGGGCTGGCGATCCTCGTCGACATCTTCCGCCACCGCGACGTCGAAGACATCGACGACCTCAGCGAGCTCAAAGGGTGAGCACGAGCCAGCTCGCGCTGCTGATCCTCATCTTCCCGGCTGCCGGCGCCCTCTTGCTTGCCGGGCGGGGCTGGCGGCTGCCGAGGATCGTGACCAAGCTGGTCGGCCCGGGCGTGGTTTGGGCCTCGTTCATCGTCACGCTCACTCTCTTCTTCAACAGCGCCTCCGGCGACTTCACGTACTGGACCTGGATCCAGAGCGGCACGTTCAACGTGCCGTTCAACATCCTGATCGACACCCTCTCCATCTTCATGTGCCTCGTGATCACCGGCGTGGGCGGGCTGATCGTCACTTATGCCGTCGGCTACATGGACAAAGAGGATGGCCCGAGCTACGCGCGCTTCTTCACCTACATGGACATCTTCGTGTTCTCGATGCTGCTGCTCGTCCTGGCGGGGAACTTCATCTTCCTGATCGTCGGGTGGGCGCTGGTCGGCCTCAGCTCGTACTTCCTGATCGGCTTCTGGTACCAGCGACGGTCGGCCGTGCTCGCGGCCCGCAAGGCGTTCGTGATGAACGTGATCGGCGACGTGGGCATGATCCTGGGCGCCTTCGTCCTTTTCGTCACGTACCACCAAACGACATTCACCGGAGTTTTCACAGCGGCGACGAACTACTGTCCGCGCGGCAGCCTCTGCCTGTTTGTGTTTCACGCCGATAACCCGGCACTCGAGCTCGCGGCCTTCCTGCTGCTGGTCGGCGCCGTCGCCAAGTCTGCACAGATTCCGCTCCACACCTGGCTGCCCGACGCCATGGAAGGCCCGACGCCCGTGAGCGCGCTCATCCATGCCGCCACTATGGTCACGGCCGGCGTCTATCTGGTCGGGCGCATGCACCCGATATACGACGTCGCGGTCTATGCGCACGGCGCGGTGGCGATCGTCGGCGCGGTCACGGCTTTGTTCGCGGCCACCATCGCGATCGTCCAGACCGACATCAAGCGCGTGCTGGCCTACTCGACGATGAGCCAGATCGGCTACATGTTCCTGGCCGTCACATCGGCGCGTACAGCGCCGGCTTCTTCCACCTCCTGTCCCACGCGTTCTTCAAGGCCCTGCTCTTCATGGCCGCGGGCAACGTCATCCACGCGATGAACGACGAGCAGGACATGC
>WNGL01009210.1_pt1 | contig 11467 bp, 15 predicted proteins | sample 5400591 | NCBI WGS metagenome assembly WNGL01 (sample SAMN13153377, study PRJNA577476) | soil metagenome | isolation source: 80 cm soil or saprolite under Garry oak tree replicate 1 | place: USA:California | collected 2016-06-15
AAAGCATTCCGCCGCGGCGGCGATGATCTGGTCCCGCCGCGCGGTGCGCGCCTCGTCTGCGATCTTGGGCACCGGGCGTTTCCTACCGCAGCACCCGGCGTCCGGTGCGTGCCACGACCGCCTGCTCCAGCCCGTAGCCCGCGGCCAGGATTATCAGGAAGACCGCCGCTTCGGTGCCCGTCCGGTACCAGGACAGCACCGACCCGGGCACCAGCGCCGTGACGAAGCCGAGCGCCGCGGACAGCAGGAACCCCGGCCCGGTGACGCCGCAGTGGGTCTCCCGGCAGCGCAGGAAGTTCAGCAGACAGTACACGCCGACGACGGTCACGTACGCGCTGGCGATGGCCAGCCCGGCCCGGCCGCCCACCGCGTCCCCCGCGGCGCAGGACGCCACCGCGACCAGCACCCCGGCCGGACCGCGCAGCACCGGGCCGGTAACACGCACGTAGCCCGCTGCCACCGTGCCGGTTCCCCGGCCGCGGGCCGGCCGCGGAGCGCAACTCGCGCTATCCGCCCGTGACCGGCCGGAGGAACGCTGGTCCTGGTCCTGGGAAAAGCTCATGTCCCGCCCTCGTTCCGCTGAGATCCGCGAGGCAGTCCCACATATGATGACTGACCGTTCAGTCATTTTAAGGACGGGGGCTCTTCGCTGTCAATGGCGGCACACTCAGGAGCGGACCGGCGAGCACCGTGGCGGGGCATCCCGCTGCCGGCGGTGCGGGCCCGCGCTCATCCCGGCATCAGCGGGCGGGCTCGCCGTACTCGCAGTCGAGGCCCCGGATCATCAGGTCGATGCCGAGGCTGAACTGCTCGTCCATGTTGCAGCGGCCGCAGAACAGCATGGCGAGCCGGAGCAGGTGGTCGGGCGCGTCGCGGGGCACCATGTCGGTGACCCGCCGCATCTGGGACAGTTCATCCTCCGGCCACGGGCCGCACCCCGTGCAGGCGGTGAAGCACGCCTCGACGAGCGCGTAGCCGTGCGCGTAGACGACGACCGTGCGCAGCACGTCCATCGCCCGGTCCTCGGTGAACCCGGCCCGCATCAGCAGCCGCACGTACGCGTCGACCTGCTCCAGCCGCCGGGTCGGCATCACCGGCCGGCTGACCAGCAGCGGCGCAGCGGCCGGGTGGCGCAAGATGATGCCGCGGATCTCGCGGGCGAGGTGGCGCAGCGCGTCCCGCCAGTCCGCGCCGTCCGCGGGCGGCATCTCCGCTTCGGCGGTCATGGCCTCGACGATGCCGTCCAGCAGGGCGTCCTTGCTGGCCACGTGGGTGTACAGCGACATGCCCTGCACGCCGAGCCCGGCGCCCAGCTTGTGCATGGACAGCGCGGCCAGCCCGTGGGCGTCGACGAAGTCCAGCGCCGCCCGCAGCACCTTCTCCCTGGTCAGCCGCGGGCGCGCGGCAGCGTGGTCCGAGCTGTCTCCCGCGACGGCCAGGGTGTCCGCGGCCGTTGCCCGTGTGGTCATGGTGCCTCCTGGTCGGTCTTTCACTTGCAAGCTTACGTCATATGGATTACCGTCAAGCCAAAGCTTACGTTATAAGGATGACCGTTAAGGAGGCACCGGCATGGCGGATGGCCGGCGAGACGACCGGATAACCCATGGCCAGCCCGCGATCGAGCTGTCCGGGCTGACCAAGCGGTACCGGCGCGGCAAGGACTGGCTCACCGCGGTGAACGACGTCACCCTGAGCGTGCCGCCGGGCCAGGTGATCGGCCTGCTCGGGCCGAACGGCGCGGGCAAGACCACCACGATCAAGATGACCTGCGGCCTGATCCTGCCCACGGAGGGCACGATCCGGCTGAACGGCTACGACGTGGGACGGCAGCGCAGCCACGCGGTGCGGCAGATCGGCGCGGTGCTGGAGGGCTCCCGCAACGTGTACTGGCCGCTGACCGCCTGGCAGAACCTGATGTACTTCGGCCGCCTGAAGGGCCTGCGCGGGCACGAGATCAAGCCCCGCGCGGAACAGCTGCTCGCCGACCTGGGGCTGTGGGAACGGCGGAACGAGACAGTCGGCTCTTACTCCCGGGGCATGCAGCAGAAGGTCGCGATCGCCGCCGCGCTGATCACCGACCCGCCCATCATCCTGCTGGACGAGCCGACCATCGGCCTGGACGTCGAGGCCGCCCGCACCGTGAAGGACTGGATCACCCACCTGGCCGCTGACGAGGGCAAGACGATCGTGCTGACCACCCACCAGCTCGGCATCGCCCAGGAACTCGCCGGCCGGATCGCGGTGATCAGGGACGGGACGGTGATCGCCGACCTGAGGACGCCCGAGCTGCTGTCCCGGTACGCCGAGGACCGATTCGAGGTGCGGGTCGCCGGGCTGCTGAACGGCTTCGCAGGGACGCTCCCCGCGGGCGCGGGGGCCGAGCCCGACGGCGAGGCGACCCGAGTCACCCTGCGGGACACCGACCAGGACGCGCTGCAGCACTTCCTCGGCCGGCTCCACGACGCCCGGGTACCGCTAGTCTCGGTCAGCCAGGCCCAGCCCGACCTGGAGGAGGTCTTCCTCCGCCTCATCCACGACGACAAAGGAACGGAGCACGCGGCGTGACCACGATCACCGCGCCCGGCGCCCCGGCCGGCGAACCGGCGGCCACGGCCAGGATCCTCGGCAATGAGATCGGCAAGCAGGCCCGGCTGCTGTGGCGCCGGCGCGTCCTCGTCGCTACGGGCATCCTCGCCGGTGGCGCCAACTTCGTCTTGTTCCGCCTGCTCATCGGGGGCGGGCACATCACCACCGAGATGGTGGCGCTCACCCTGCCCGCGCTGGTACTCGGCTTAGCCTTCGCCAGCAACGCGGCCCTGCAGGGCGCCGGCGACATCGCCGAGGAGGTCCTCGGCGGAACCCTGGAGCAGTCCCAGCTATCGCCCGCCCGGCCCAGCCTGCTGCTGGCCGGCCGGCTCGCCGGCCTGGCCAGCAGCGCGGTGGTCAGCGCCGTCGTCCTCGGGCTCGTCTTCGGGCTCGGCTACGGAGTGCACTACACCATCGGTCCCGGCGCGCTGGTCCCGCTGCTGCTGACGATCGCCTACGCGCTCGGCTACGCGCTGCTGATGACCGCGCTCGTGCTGCGGGTCGCCAGCATCGGCGCCATCGTGCACGTGTTCAACATGGCGATCATGTTCTTCGGCGGCCTGCTGGTGCCGGTCTACGCGTTCCCGCACGGCGTCGAGATCTTCGCCAGGATCATCCCCACCACGCTCGGCGTCGAGGCGCTCAACACCACCCTGGCCGGCCGCGGCCTGTCCGCCGCCTGGGCGGACGGAACACTGCCCTGGCTGATCGTGCACGTCGTCGTGCTCGGCAGCCTCGGCTGGATCACCTACCTGCACACGCTGCGCCGCGCCCGGCGCGAAGGGGGGCTGTCCCCGCGATGAACGCCATCCGCCAGTCCCTGACCAGCTTCGGCAACGAGACCCGCAAGGGCCTGCTCGTCGCCTGGTCGGAAAAACTGCAGATCCTGCTCGAGCTGCCGTTCTTCGCGGTGTTCATCCTGATGCTCGGCCCGCTGCTCGGCCAGGACCACCAGGCCATCGCCGGGCAGGTGCACTGGTCGCTGAACAGCGCCCGCACCTCCGACCTGGTGCTGTGGTTCGTCCCGTTCACCTACTTCTACATGCAGGTCGTCAAGCTGTTCTGGCGGCTGCTCGGCGAGATCCAGTCCGGCACCCTGGAACAGGTCTACCTGTCCCCGCTGCCGTCCTGGCTGGTAGTGGCCGGCGGGCGCGTGGCCGCCGCGCTGACCGAGGCCATCCTGGTGGCCGCGGCGCTCTACGGCATCGTCAGCGCGTTCGTCCCGCTGCACTTCTACTGGACGGCCGCCGCGGTGCTGCCCGCGGTGCTGCTGGTCCTCACCGTGATCGGCTTCTCGCTGATCATCGCCGGGATGACGATCCAGTGGAAGCGGATTCAGCTCTTCAACGAGACGGCGATGATCGCGGTGATGATCTTCAGCGCGTCCGCAATCCCGCTGCTGCACGTGCCCGGCTGGATGGCCGCGGCCGGCCGGTACTTCCCGGCCACCAACGCGATCGCCAGCCTGTACGGCGTGATGCTCGGCCACCGCAGCGTCACCGCGCCGTGGGGTCCCGGCGGGCTGGTCTGGATCCTGATCACCGCCGCCGCCTACCTGGCCGCCGGCATCATCGCCTTCCGCATCTTCGAGCGGGCCGCCAAGGTCCGCGGCTCCCTCGCCCGCTACTGAGCTGGCAAAGAACGCTTCGACCCCGCAGCAGACCCCTGACCTGCCCTCCCTTCAGGTGGAGGAAACCTGCCCGGTCACCGGGACGCCCATCCGGCTCATGTTCACCCCAGCCGTGTCGAGAGTGTCGACCCCGCGGGCGCCGTGGTACCGATACTCCCGCCGCAAGAGGTCGACCGGCTCGAGGGGATGAGCAGCCTCAAGGACATCGACGCCAACTTCTGCGCGCAGGGCCCCTTCTACTCCTCCGCGAAGGCGGCTCAACGATGGCTGGCCGCTCACTTAGGTTGTCGGTGTGGAGATCGTGGATGCCGGTGCGCTCGCGGCGGCCGTCCGGGCGCGGGCACCCGATGCGCCGCTGGACCGGGTCAAAGCGGCCATGACGGTCGGCGAGGAACTGGCCACCGGGGGCGATGAGCTGATCGGCCGGTTTGTCGGGGAAGCGCGCGAGGCCGGGTACTCGTGGACCGACAACGGTGCGCGGATGGGGGTGTCGAAGCAGGCCGCACGGCAGCGGTTTGCGCAGTCGGCGGCGCCGGCCGCGGCCGGGCTGACGCCTGGCGGCAGGCTGACGCCGAAGGACCGGCTGCTGGCCTGTCTGCAGGCGGCGGGCCGGGAGGCCGCCGCGGACGGGGCGGCCGAGATCGGCACGCATCACCTGCTGATCGGGCTGTTCGAGGAGGGCGTGGCGGCGGCGATCCTGGAGAAGGTGGGCGTGCGGGCCGAGGCTATGCGCGCCGCGGCGCGCGAGATGTTTCCCGGGACAGGCCAGCCCGCGGAGCTGCCGCCGCCAGAGTCCGCTGAGGCCCGCGACGCTGTTCGCGGGGCCGAGGCCCTGGCCCGGCGCGGCGGGTGCGGTTATGTGGGGACCGAGCATCTGCTCGGCGCGCTGGCCCTCGATCCGGGTCACGGGCCCGCCGGGTGCTGATCAGCTTGCAGGTCAGCATTCCGGCGATCAAGAAGGAGCTCGAGTGCTATATCAGCCCCGACCGGCGGCGGCGCCGCAGGCGCGGCAAGGCGGTCGGCACGGCATGCTCGTTCTGCGGCAAGCCGCGTGACGCGGGGGTGCGGCTGGTCGCCGGGCCCGGCGTGTACATCTGCGCCGAGTGCATCGGGCTGTGCAACGAGATCCTCGCCCAGGACGCGGCCGGCGGGGACGGCCCCGCAGGGTAGAGCCGCGCCTGGTCCGGTCACCGGCTGGTCCCGCCGAGTTCGGCGACGGCGTGGGCGAGCATGTCCTCGACCAGGAGCCGTTCGGATCCCCCGTCGTCGCGCAGGTCGTCCAGGAAGCCGATGATGGTGACGACGTCGGCCCACGGGTGGTAGGTGGCGCCGGCTGCCCGCTGCCACAAGGCGGTGAAGCGCTGGGCGGCATCGGCGCCGAAGTCCAGCAGGTTCACCCGGCAGTGTCCGACGTCGGCCACCGCCGGGCCGGTGCAGGCGGCCTGCCAGTCGACCACCCCGGACACCGCGCCCCGCCGCCACAGCACGTTGCCGGGGTGGAAGTCGCGGTGCAGCAGCACCGCCGGCAGGCGGGGCGGGGGCGCGTGGCTGATCTCGGCGGCCCGCTCCCACACGCGCGGGTACCGGGCCCAGCCGGGCGGCCGGTAGCTGGCCTGCGGATCCGGGGCGAAGGGCCGGAGCCCGCCGGCAGGCGGGAGGGGTGCGGCGTGGATGGCCGGCAGGAGCCCGGCCAGGCGCCGCAGCCAGCGCTCCATGTCCGATGGCCACCAGTCGACCCTGCCGGGCAGCCGCGACATGAGCACCGCGGGTACTCCGGCGTCGGCTCCGCTGGCGTCGACCGCGAGCAGCGCGGGGGTGGGTACGCCGACGGCTTCGGCGGCGCGGAGTGCCCGTGCCTCGCGTTCGGCGATGTCGGGTTCCTCGGCGTTGACCTCGGGCCGGACGTAGCGGCGCAGCACCGCCTGGCGGCGCTGCCCGCCGCTGTCGGGAACGGTGAGCAGGTGCACGGCCGAGGACATTCCGCCGCGCAGCGCCCGGGCGGAGATCACCGGGCCGCCGAGCCGGGCGGCCGCCCAGGCCAGCGCCTGCTGCGGCGGGCGGGAGCGCAGCAGCCGGCGCGTCTCCTCGTCGTCGCAGAACCCGTGCGCGGGTGACCGGCCCGCCGGGAGATCCCCGGCAGGCCGGCTGCTTCTGGTCACCAGCCGTCCCGCGCGCCGGGCAGGTCCATCACCCCGGCTTGCCGCATTCTCTCGATCACCGGTGCCCGGCGGGGATGCGCGGCGGCGCCGTCGAGCCAGTCCCGCCAGACGGGGTAGCGGTCGCGGTCGAAGCCGTGGAACGCCTGATCGAAGCCGTCATGGACCGACCGCAGCGTCCGGTCGCGTTCGTCGCTGGTTTCCGGGCAGCGCTGGTAGACCGCCGTCCAGGCCAGCCGGTCTCGGCCCCCGAAGCTGGCGTGCCAGGTGTGCAGGTCAAAGGCGATCACGTCGCCCGGTGTAGTGTCCACGACGTAGCCGGGGATGCTCGCCCGGTAGGCGGCCGCCTCCGCGTCGTTCTGGACGCGAGGCTGGCGGCGTTCGTAGGCGGCCAGCCGTGCGTGCTGCTCTGGGTGGTGGGAGCCGGGTACCAGCCGCAGCGCGCCGCTGGTGGCGGTGAGTTCGTCGAAGTAGGTGGCGAACTTGACCCCTTGGACGCCGATGCCGTCGTCGGTGTGCCAGCCGGCCTCGGCGAAGTACAGGACCCCCTCGGGGCATTCGGGGATGACCGGGCCGCCGAGCAGCTGCTGCGCGGCGTCGATGAAGCGCGGGTCGTCGCAGACCAGCGACGCGCTGACCGGCGTGCGCCGGGCGGCCATCGGCAGGTAGTGGCCGCTGATCCCGTCGATAATGCGCTCGTCGTAGGTCGCGGCGTAGGCGTCGCGGATCGCCGCGCCGACCTCGGCGCGCAGGGCGGCGGCGCGGTCGGCGAGGAAGCCGCGGAGCACGGCGAAGCCGAAGGTGGCGAAGTGGTCGGCCTGAGCGGTGGTGAGCATCGGCTCCTCCAGAAGGACTGCTACCAACGGTTCGTGATAACCAGTCCCGGCCGGAGGAGCCCGGCCACGCACCACCAGGTGCAGGGCACGACGAGCGGCGCAACGTCAGCAAGTTCAACGCATGCGGACAGGATACGCTCCAGGCCTGAGGCAAACCTGCCCTTCTTACGCGGGCGGCGGGCCCTTACCTACACCGCGCAGCTGTGGCGCGGTCCACCGACCGTACGCGGGGAATGGCGTGGCGGGCGGCTGCGGCCGCGTCGTTATCCTGTGGCCCGGCGGCGGACCGGGGCATAGAGTAGCTGCGGCGAACGGGGCGCCGCCGGTCCGCGGGAAGGGCACAGCCCACCCGCCTTCGCGTCACCACCCTGCGAACCGTCTCCCTTCCGGCCTCGGCATGCGGACGCCAGGCAGCGGAAAGGAGGGCACCGTGCCTGTGCGCGATCTACCGCCCGACCCGAGCCTGGAGCACCTGAAGAACCAGGCCCGGGCCCTCCAGCGCCGGGTCCGCGCGGGCGACCTGGACGCGCTCGCGGCGGTGCGCGAGTTCCACCCCAAGCCCGCAGCTGCCTCGGGAGAATCCCCGGGCCTGGCCGGGTTCTCGCTGGCTGACGCCCAGCTCGTCATCGCCCGCCAGTACGGTTTCCCCTCCTGGGCCCGGCTGCGGCGGAGCATCTCGGCGGTGATCCGCCAGGTGGCCTCGCCCCGGGAGCTGGCGCGGGCCTTCGAGCTGATCGGCGCCCGCCGGGCGCCCGCGCTGGAGCAGGACCGGTACTTCCTGCAGCTGGCCCGCCGGTTCCCCGATGACCGGCCGCTGATGCTGATCGCCGAGCTGGACGGCCAGCTGATCGGCGCCGGGTTCGCGTTCCGCAAGGACTCCTCACCAGCATGCCGGACGGCGACCCTGCGCAACGTGGCCGTGCAGCCGCCCTACCGCGAGCTGGGCCTGGAGCGCCGCCTCATCCAGCGGATCGAGGACGGCGCCGCCAGCCTCGGCGTCACCGGGATCATCCTCGGCGGGCCTAGCGGCGCCGAGCGGCAGTTCTTTATGAGCATGGGCTACCGCGGGCGTCATGAGGGCGGGTTCATGAGCAAGCAACTGCCGCTGACACTGCGCCAGCGCGACCCAGGGTGGCGTGAGCGCCTGGAGGATCTTCGCAGCCGGCGGCAGTCGCGGCTAGCTGCCCGGCAGCAGGGTCCAGCCTGACGGCGATTGGGTCCGGGTTGGACTTCGCCGGCACGGCGTACGCCGTGGCGGTGAAGGCTTTGATCGCAGCCGGATCTTGCCGAGGCAGGCCAGGAGTTGCTCGTCCCAGCACCACCGTGCCGTAATGTCAGCCCGCAGGCTGCTGAGTGCCGCCTGGCTGAGGCCCAGTCGGTGCCGGGCCAGCAGCCGGCCTCAAGGACACCGCCCAAGTCGAGCAGAACTGACCGTGTCATCTCAGCCGTCGGCGGGACCAAGGCTGCGGCGGTAGCCGCCGGTGGACCTGCGGGACGGGAAACTGCCCCCGCCCATCATCCCGCTCGGCGAGCCCGGCCCGGCGAACGTGATCGTCATCGAAGGCCACAAACGGCTCACCGGGCTGCTGCTATGCCGGCAGTGGCTGCCCGCCGAACTGAACGTGCTGCTCGGCCTCACCGCCAGCCACCACAAATAACCGCACCCGCCGCGGTCACAGCGGCAGCCAGTACCGGGTCGCCTGACGCCGGCGGTGCGCGCCCACCCAGTCCGCGTCGCTGTACCGCCAGCCTTGCTCCGCGGCCCGGTCCAGCCTGGCGTCCAGCTCCTCGATCAGGCAGGCGTCCTGCTCAGCATGCAGCGCCGCGGCCCGCACCCGCGGGCTCGGGTCCTTCTGCAGCCGCTTCACCTCGCCGCAAAACCGCTCATACACCACGAACCCGGCACCACACGGGCAGACCCGGTGCAGCGCCTTCACCCGCGCCTGTTCATCCGGAGACCGAAGCTGCGCGAGCAGCATGCCGGGATCGGGGACGGGCTGGCACCCCTGGCCCTTGCGCTTGGCCACGGCCGCAGCGTAACCCCGGCCATGCGCCTCGCACCACGCATTTCCCCCCGCCCTGCGCGCCACCCCGCATCCGGCAGCCGGTGACCGCCCGGCTCCGCGGTTTCTCCCGGGTCCGCGGCGTATTGCCAGGGTGTTCCAGGCCTGCGGCGGCGGGCAACAAGCCGGCGCCAGTCCAGCAGCGCGCCGTCCATCGGGACGTTCGCGCCGACCAGTTAAATGAAAGCCCTGTACCGGGCGTGGTGGGTGACCTCGTTGAACTCGCCTTCCCACAGGGCCAGCGCGCCGTCGAGCCAGGAGTAGCGGCTGTCGTGGGTGGTGAGGTAGAGGGTCGCCGCGACCCGCCAGGTCGGGTCGCTTTGACTGCGGCGGATGCCGTAGCCGCGGCCTTCGAACCGGATGCGGGCACCGTCGCCGGTGGTGATCGTGGCCACCGGTGCCATCGAGCACATGGTGCTGCCGGGCTGTTCGAACAGGGTCCATTCGAGCGTGCCGGTCAGCTTCGGCCCGCGGACCGCGCCGTCGCCGCTGCCAACGAGGGCCCCGTCGCCCTTGCTGGTCAGCGGTGGCATGCCGGGCTGGTAGTCCAGTTCTGCGTCGAAGAGGGGTTCTAGCATCTGGGATTCTCCTTACTTGAGGGCTGGGCCTGCTGCTCGCCTCCGGCGTCCCGGCGGCGTGCCGTCAGCGTGCACCCAGGACGTCCGGGAACATGCGCTGGTTGCCGCGTGCGGCGAGGTCGGCCGCCTCGCCGAGCGTGAGCAGGAAGGTGCCGGGATGCCCGGCCGCCCACTGGTCGCCGGCCTGCCTGCTGGCGAAGAAGTGCACGAAGTGGCAGAAGCTCTCGATCACCCCGGAGTCGAAGGGCCCGTCGGGCTTCAGGAACGACACGACCGCCTCCGGATGGGAGATCTCGGTGACGCCCTCCGGAGTGACGGTGAGCGTGATCAGCTCGCCGGTGACCGGGCAGGCCGAGGTCACGCGCGCCGCTTGGCCGAGCCTGGCGGGCAGGAACAGGGTGTCCCAAGCGCACCAGGCGTACAGGACCTTCCCGCCGGACTCGTACCGGTGCGCGGGGGAGAGCTCGCTGATGGCCAGGCCCCAGAACCCGGTCACCTGGCCTTGGCTGTCGGTGAACACGGCGGGCCAGGAGCCGAGCGTCTCGGCGATAGCCGGCTCGGGGAGGCCGGTGGCCGCGGCCAGGTCCGCCGTCGCGACGGGGCGGCCGGCGGCGAGGAGCCGGTACAAGGCGATGGCCAGCCGCTGCCCGGCCGGGTCCAGCTCCCCCAATGCGGTGGCGAGTGCGTCCGCGAGCGCGTCCAGGGTCGTGTTCTGCTGCGTGGTCATGTGCTGTTTCTCCTAGCGGCGGGTCAGGCTGGGCCGGTGAGCAGGGTGCCGAAGTTGAGGCGGCCGTACTCGATGGCGGTGTCCTGGCCGAGGACCTGGCCGTCGAGGCCGGGGTGGCTGGCCAGGTAGGCGCGCGCGGCTTCGGGGCTGGCGTGGAAGGCGGTGTTCGGGCACATCGCCTGGAACGAGCCGCAGTCCTCCAGGAAACGGCGCAGCACGGCCCGGTGCAGCTCGCGCAGCGGGCCGGGCAGGCGTTCGGCCCGGCCGGCGATGCTGCCGCTGGTGAACCGGGTCAGATCGGTCAGGTCAGTCATGGGGTTCTCTCTTTCGGCTGGGGTCAGGCCGCGCAGCACGACAGCCGGGATACGTCGCGGCTGAACGCCTGGGCGGCCAGCCGAAGGCCCTCGGACATGGTCAGGTACGGCGCCCACGCCGCAGCGAGGTCGGCGACGGTCATCCGGGCGCGGATCGCGTAGGCGGCGGCGGCGATCATCTCCCCGGCGCCGTCGGCGACGGCGTGCACGCCGCGGACCCGGCCGGTGCCGGCCTCGGCGACCAGCTTGACCACCCCGCGGGTGTCCCGGGCGACGACCGCGCGCGGCACCGCGGACAGCGGCAGCACTCGGCAGTCGCACGCCACTCCCTGCCGGATCAGCTCGGCCTCGGTCAGGCCGGCCGAGGCGATCGCCGGGCTGGTGAAGGTGACCCGGGGCAGCGCAGTGTAGTCCAGCGTCCGCCCCGCGTTCTGCAGGGCGTTGGCGGCAGCCGCGGATCCCTGGGCCGCGGCGGTGTAGACGAACTGCGGGCCGCCGGTGACGTCCCCGGCCGCCCAGATCCGCGGGTTCGCCGTCCGTCCGAGTTCGTCGGTGGCGATCTCGCCGCGCCCGCCGG
>WNGL01009211.1_pt1 | contig 11467 bp, 12 predicted proteins | sample 5400591 | NCBI WGS metagenome assembly WNGL01 (sample SAMN13153377, study PRJNA577476) | soil metagenome | isolation source: 80 cm soil or saprolite under Garry oak tree replicate 1 | place: USA:California | collected 2016-06-15
TGGCTGAGGGCGTTCTCTGCTTCGAGCTTTGTGAACAACGGCTTACTCCTCCCATGTCTAATAGTCTATTCCGCTTGGCGGGTATAAAAAGATGTATTTTTTCGGTGTTTTTGTTAGGGTTTCGAACTTTTTATCCGCTCCACGTACTCGAATCCCACAAGACAAGGCGGAAGATGCTCACCGACCCGTCGGAGCTACCCCTTGTCCCGAGGCCGAAGCGAGGAGTTCCGCTCTGACGCATGCGCTTCCCTAGATCAGACATACCCTCGACGAGTGGCACTTGACTGTTCTGATAGGAGCACACTCCGGGACTTACGCCGAAGGTGCACATTGGGACACGAAGCGAGCGCCTAATGTCACTAGATCTATGACCGGATTTCTTGGACAGCAACAGGTCGACGACACGTGGACAAGAGCCTTTGCACCCTAATGAGAGAAGGGAAATTCGCTGCGCGCGTCATTCCCTCTGTAAGAGTCGGTCATAGCCGAGAATAACGCTCCACGGCGACTTTACCTCCACGTACTGCGAACAGGTTCAAGACCGGTGGGATTCGACCGGCTGCCGTTACTTGCGTACTCCCCCTTTTTTCAATAATTCCTTCGGACTGAAACAAATATCGGAGGAGGATCGAGCTGTTGAAGGAGAAAGAGAAGTCAAAGAACGTACTAATCACTTCTCGATCAGAAGTCCTTCATGAGTAGTTCCATTCCTTCACGGTTGTAGATTTCATGCATCTTTCGTGGTCTCTTGTCGTCGAATACTTTGTCGGCGTTCCACTTACAACTGAAAGCTGCCATCATCATTCCAACCCTTGCAGCGTCCACTCCCTTTTCTGTCAGTGACCAATGAACAACTCGCGGTGGAACGGCTCTCTCGACATTTCGGATGAGAAACCCACCCTTTTCGAGCTGTTTGAGCCGGGTAGCCAAGACCTTCGAAGGAATCCCTGGCATAGACTTGAGGAGCATGTTGAAACGATCTATGCCGTAGAAGCCTACGTCGCGAACGATCGACATGGCCCATTTCTTACCGAGGATGTCGAGGGAAGTCTCGACTGGACAGTCTGCAAATTCTACATTGACGAACTTGGGTTGGAAGCTTCTGTGGGTTCTTCTGAAACCGCTTTCTTGAGCTAATACTTGCAAGCTTTCCTTTTACACAGTTTCCAATTATAAAGAACTAGCGGGGGTTCAAGTCATTCATGCCAATGGTCGATGTGTATGCCAGGGCGGATCTCTTCCCTCCTGGCACGGATCGTCAGCTGGGCGAGGAACTGACCAAGGCGGTACTCCGCGCAGAGCGCGTGGCGATTCCGGGGCCGTTCCACCTCAACAACACCGCCGCGTATATCCATCGTATGGACCCCCGCAGGGTTCACACGGCAGCCACCGACTCAGCCCGGACTGTCCGTGTTCAGATTATCACCCCCCCAAACGCATTGACGCGCGATGGTCAGAAGCAACTCGTCAAGGAAGTCACAGATATTGTAACCAAGATCTCAGGAGATCCAACGCTGGCAAGCCGCACATGGGTGTTGCTGACCGAAGCTGCGGAAGGCGGGTGGGGAATCGCCGGTACGGCCTACGGCAAACAAGAGTTTGCGGATCTTGCGGTAAAGGCTTCTGCGGCCAAGGCGAAGTTAAGAGTTAACATCTGGCCCAGTCCAATCGCCGCATCCCTGCCCAAAGGGTGGTGATACGCAGATATGAAAAGAGTAATTCCGCTCTTGATCATCGCTCTCTTGGCAATATCTGTTTCGGCCGTCTTCGCTAGTTCAAGGAATCACGAAAACTCGGCCAAGCCTTCTGTCGTTCTGGTTCATGGTGCCTGGGCTGACGGCTCAAGCTGGAATCGTGTCATTTCGCGTATGCAGGACGAAGGGTTTAGCGTCTTCGCGGTAGCCAACCCGTTGCGCGGGCTCGCCTCCGACTCCGCCTACCTAGCAAGCTTCCTCAAAACCATACCCGGCCCAATCATACTGGTCGGACACTCCTACGGTGGAGCCGTGATCACAAACGCCGCTACGGGTAATGCCAATGTGAAAGCACTCGTGTTCATCGATGCATTTGCGCCAGACGAGGGAGAATCGTTAGCGTCGCTTTCGAGCGTTCCACCCCCGCCCGGACAACCAGCGTCCTGCCTCTCTGGTGACCCTACTCAAGTCTTCAACTTCGTCCCGTTGCCGAACCAAGACGTAGACCTCTACGTCAAACCGAGCCTCTTCCCATCGTGCTTCGCAAACGATCTCCCCGAGCAGACGGGCGCAATTCTAGCCTCGACGGCCCGCCCGCTAACATTCAGCACTTTCGCAGACAAGTCAGGTGCACCAGCATGGAAGACGATTCCGTCCTGGTACCTGGTAGGAACACTCGATAAAGTCATTCCACCGTTTGCCCAGCTCTTCATGGCTCAGCGCATCAACGCTCACATCGAACAGGTTAGAGGGTCGCACTTGGTGATGATCTCTCACCCGGACGCAGTTGTTGACCTGATAGATCAAGCGAACCAGTCGATACAGGAGGACCTCAACACGGGTTCACAAGAGACACTGGCGCCAGTCACCCTCTGACAACTAAACCAACCGGACTCTAAGCATAGGAAACCTCTGAGCGCTCGCGCATCTCTATCTATGGATGGGGATGCGAGAGATTTTGTTATAGGAGTAGTGGCGTTCAAGGCAGTCTTCGGCAAGTCCATGGTGCTCTCGAAGCGACCGCGCTGATGTTGGAGGTTGTCGGTACTCTTGGAATACTTGCGACCTACGGACCTACCTTCACCGGGGTCGTCGTAATTTTCTTTCACGTTGTTGCCTGGGAGGTTGTCGGAGCAATCTCCGACCAGATAGGATATCGGACACCATCACCGTTGAATTCTCTGGGAAATCCTTGAGGACATAATTGGGATACCCTCATAGGTGTGTCAAATTCCCTGTACTGCCAAGTCGTCAATCAAGGAAAAAGGGGCAGTACGAAAGACGGTTAGACCAGAGGGAGGTGGGATTTGACCTTATGCCGTTCCCTCTTGGAACATGTCCCTGTTACCTCCAAGACTACGCATCGGAGAAACCCACACACTTGCTAGAAAGACTGATTCAGCGAGTCGGAAGCAAGCTTCCCCTGCCAAAGAACGTCTTGACCGTTGGCCTGTTAAGGTAGTAAATCACACCTAGCGCAACAATCACTCCAGGGATCGCAAAGACGATTCCGCCAAAAGCGGCCTCCACCAAATTGCGAACGAGCGATAGAACGCCCCCCCACAAAATCATTCCGGGGACCTTTCCGATCTTTCCTTGATCGAGATTAACTATTTTCTCCGTTAACTAAATCATGACCCCCCGGGGGGTCCGTTTTTCCCGCGCCCCACCCTTCGTGAAACGCAGAGAATTTTACGTTCAGCCAGCCTCGCACAGCCCGTCGCCCTTCACGGAGAAGTTCTCACCGCGAAATCGCCCATTGTCAGCCCTGATCGCGATTTCAAGCCCGCGATTTCAAGACCCGACTATTCCACGCTTATCCCTAGGGGAATACACAGGGATCGAAAAACCCGGGACAAGCCGATAACATGCCCGTCTCGAAAAAACAAGCCCGAAAACATACCCGGACAAGAAGAGGATCCGGAAAACAAATTCGTATAACTTTTACAGAAGCCTCGTCCGCGAGAGCGGGCTTATCCGAGAATCCCGTGATAAGGTGGAAACGCAGGACGTAACGACAACTAACGTCTCACCGATGACTATTAGGGTTCGATTCCTGATTCGAACAATACACTTGCTGGAATGCCACGAAGGATCTAGTTATTAGCTCGCCCTTTGTCAGAAGATTTTAGGGACGGTCGAGAAAGAGGCTTGGGTGGCGTATCTCTACCTTGACGAAGATGACCACTCGAGGTGCGGACTCGAAGAGTGATCCCACGTCTCGCACGAAGCAAAGCGGACAGCAAAAGGCGCGATTCTCAGTCCGGGAACTCGGGTCCACGACATGGCCCGACTTTGAGCGAATGGTCCAAAAACACAACGGAGTGTGGGGCGGCTGCTGGTGCACCTTCTTCCACCTCACACCCAGTCTGGCGAAACAGTGGTCGGGAAAGCACAAGGAATACAAAGAGAAACTCGTTCGAGCAAACCAGTCCCACGCCGCGCTTGTCTACGACGGGCCGGACGTTGTCGGATGGTGCCAATTCGGACCTCCTCCCGAACTTCCTGCCCGAATGAGCGGGTACGACACGATGGATGTTGCTCCGCCCGACTGGAGGACTACCTGCTTCTTCGTCGACCGCGACCACAGACGCGAGGGGGTTGCTAAGAAGGCGTTGGAGGGCGCACTCGGCTTCATCGCCGCCAGAGGGGGCGGAACGGTCGACGGATACCCCAAGGCGCTTCCACGAGGGAAACCATACTCGAGTTCATTCATCTGGGGTGGAACCGAGTCAATGTACGCCGAGCTTGGATTCCGTCCCCTAGGTGCTCTCGGCACAAGCAATCGCGTTAAGGTGATGCGAAAAGTTGTTCGTGGTCGATGATGTCTTCCCTCAGGTTTCCCTCAGCCAGCTGGGCCGCGGAAGAGTTCAGTTTATCTGGATTTTTCTTCGGCCTTCAAAGCCATCTCTTGTTTGTGTTCGATCTGCTTCTGTTTAATCTCCTCGTAGAGATTGCACCAGTCACGACCGGAGACGACGAGCTGGTAGATCTTGAGCTTCGGATGAATGCACATTGCCCTATCAAACAGATCAGCGTTGAGCGGATCGGTTGTGGCAAACCAGATGCAGGATAGACAATTTTGGCTCTGCCACTGTATGCCCTTCAACCGCTTCTGTAGATCAGACTCAGGCCCAGACATGATGTTTCAGCAGGGAATGAACTCGTGAGGGTATTTAGGTTGACAACCTGAAAACAAGCAGGATCGGAGGATCCCGTCGTCAGAACATGGATGCCAAGCAAGCACTCGCCTTTGCTCAAGGAAGGCTATTTTAGTGAAGGATCGCCCCTTGATTTCAGATTTAGTTGCGTAGGCCGCGTAGGGTCAAGCCGCTCGCTACAATAATCTCCGCGGGCCTCTCCAAATTCGGCCGGCGAGAAGGCGTCTACGCCCGTGAACTATTCGCCGAAGCAGCTCTAGAAGCCTTTCACCGAGTCGAAGAACTAGACCCCGGCAAGGATATCAAAGCCGCATTTATTGGCCAAATGAGCGAGGCTTACGAACATCAAGCGCACGATGCCCCGATAGCCGCGAGCTGGGCAGGTCTGTTGCCAGCACCCGCAACAAGGATCGAGAACGCTTGCGCCTCCTCAGGATCAGCTCTTCGCTGCGGAATAATGGCGATCAAGTCCGGCCTCTATGATATCGTATTAGTTGGGGGTGTTGAAAAGATGACGAATCAACCCACGCCGGAGGTAACGGGAATACTGGCGACTGCTTCTGACTATCCATTTGAACAGTGGAACGGCATGACATTCCCGGGACTCTTTGCCCTCATGGCAACAGTACACATGCATGAGTACGGTACTACAGAAGAGCAAATGGCTGCAGTGGCCGTCAAGAACCACAAGAATGGTGCACTGAATCCGAAGGCCCACATGCAGAAAGAAGTGACTCTCGATGAGGTCATGAAATCTCGCATGGTCGCTTGGCCTCTCAAGCTGTACGATTGCTCTCTCATAACTGATGGAGCCAGTTGCCTCATCCTGACTGCGCCCAAACTCGCGAAGAAGCTCAGCGACAACTATGTCCATATTATCGGTTCAGGGCAGTCTCAAGACACATTCTGTCTCCATGAGCGTGACAGCCTCACGACCATCAACGCCGCAAAACAAGCTGCGCAAGAAGCCTACCAGATGGCTGATGTGAAGGCGAAGGACATCGACGTGGCAGAGGTCCACGATTGTTTCACGATAGCAGAAATAATCGCATGCGAGGACTTGGGCTTCTGCAGGCCTGGACAAGGCGGCAAGTTCGTCGAGAGCGGAGCTTCGAACATTGGCGGCACCATTCCGATAAACACAAGCGGAGGTCTCAAGTCGAAAGGGCACCCCGTAGGCGCCACCGGAACGGCACAGGTCCACGAGCTATACCTACAACTGACTGGACAAGCTGACCGAAGACAGGTCGCGGACGCCGAGATCGCTCTTGCCCATAATCTAGGCGGGTCCGGAGCAACCGGAGTAGTTCACATCTTGAGGAGCGCATAAGAATTGAGCGAGCTACCACCTCCCACAATCGAGGAGTTCTATCGACAGTGCGCAGGTCGCAAACTGATGGCCGTAAGGTGCGTGCGCTGCAAGCACATTATGGTCCCTCCTAGAGCAATCTGTCCAAAGTGTCGGTCTTCGAGGGTTGAGTGGGTTCAGCTCAGCACTCAGGGCAAGCTCGTCACGTACACGATTGTCCATGTTTCACCACCGCAGTTCAAACATATGACTCCCTACGCGGTGGGAATTGTGGAAATGGAAGAGGGCGTCAAGCTGCCCAGCATTATCAGGACATCGCGATTGGAATCCTTGAAAATTGGCATGGAGTTGGAGGTTGATTTCAGTCCGAAATCTCAGGAAACCAGCTGGCCTCACTGGCCACGCTATTTCTTCAAAGAAACCGAATAGCCAGCGCTTAAATACGCGGATCTTCGTCTCCTCTATCAACGGCGAGCTGGGCTAAACCCGGCTGAGAGGATGGCTTCGCTTGCCATCGACCCTTTGAACCTGATCCGGGTAATGCCGGCGGAGGGACGATACGAAGCCTACTTTCTGCCTTGTTTTCTGGTTCCCGTAATGAGAAGACAGAATGAAACGAAATTCAAAGGGTTCCGCTGGGAACCCGTTCTCAACGCCAACATCGGGCGCTGTTCAAAGAGACCTCCATCCAGGTAATCCTGTACTGGATCTCGCTAGGATCGGGGCGCTTTCAGCGCTTGTAGCTGTCGGAACGATCATATCCAACGTTTTGTTCGGTTTCGCCCTGCCATACCCCTTGGGGGAGATTACTGCCGCTCCTGCCTTTTACCTCGCCATCGCGGTTCTGTTCTCCGGGAAGGTGAGCTTCTGGTCTACGGCAATTGGTTCAGCGATTGGTGAGACTATGAACATTTTCGTCTTCGGCGAGGCTCCATCGATATTTGCCTTAACCTTCGTCCCCGGAATAGTGCTTGCGCGAGCGCCCGAAGTTCTGATCATTCACAGATTCAGAGAAAAGGCAAAACGTTTGCTAGTTTTCGGAATGATTCTTGCCACGATCTATGAGACGGTCGTTTTCTTTTTGATTGATTGGCCGATTTACTCATTTACCGCGTTTTATTGCATTCAACCAGGGTGCAGCTCTTCCGGATTGGTCCAAGGGTTTTGGCTTGCGTCCTTTGACTTCGCGACCCTTGTCGACATCGCGTGGATACCCGTGGCCCTAGTCCTCGTCGTTGCCGCCCAGAGAGCATTTCGGGTCCAGCACTTCGACTAGGCCCGAATCCATGCGCGAAGCTCCAAGGGTCGGCAAGGCCGGTCAGAGGGTCCTAGAATCCGTCATCTACAGGTCCCTGGGAGCTTCATCATCACGACTGGTCGTCGGCCCGGCGTTCGGCCTTGACAACTCGATTGTCCGGCTTAGTTGTGGCCGCGTTCTGGTCGCAACCTCGGATCCGTTATCATACATTCCTTCACTTGGCCCCAAGGCCTCAGCGTGGCTGTCGGTTCATCTATTGGCTTCCGATCTCACCACGAGCGGATTTTCCCCTCAGTTCGGACTCTTTGACTTCAACCTCCCACCAACCCTTAGCGATGCAAGCTTTACAAAATATTGGAAGTCTTTCCACCAAGAATGCAAGAGGCTGGGACTCTCAATCATCGGAGGCCACACTGGAAGGTATCGAGGCATAGATTACACGATAGTTGGAGGAGGTGTCGTAATGGCTATCGGCCCTGAGGACCATTACCTAACGTCGAGCATGGCTCGTAGTGGAGATGATGTTGTCCTGACAAAGGGAGCGGCAATCGAGACTACCGCAGTCTTGACGCGTGCATTCCCGCATAGAATAAGGAAGACTCTTGGTAACGCTCTCTTTGACAAGGCGTGGAATTATCTCTACAAAGTGAGTACAGTAGCGGATGCGTTGGTTGCGTCGTCAATTGGAGTCCGACATCGAGGGGTTACAGCAATGCATGATGCGACAGAAGGCGGGGTGATAGCTGGTCTGATCGAACTGACGACTGCATCGAGGCTCGGTCTAATGGTGGATTTGGAACGGATACATGTCAGCGCGGAGACCCAAGACCTGTGCGAACTATTCAGGATTGACCCGCTGGTCTCCCTGAGTGAGGGCAGTCTCATCATAGCGTCTAGACCAACGAAAACGGAAGAGGTCCGCGCCAAGTTGTCTTCCCAGGGAATCTCTTCAACCATTGTTGGGAGCCTGACGTCGAAGTTTCGAGGTTGCAAGGCCACTACGAGCAAGGGGTCACGTGGTCTCCGTTACCCTGACGTGGACCCTTACTGGAAAGCATACTCAAAAGCGGTCAAGAGAGGCTGGACATGAAAACCGCGGGAAAGAGAGCATGATGTTAAGATTCGCGAGTTTGAGTTTGCGAAGACTACGTTGGAATTTTTAGCTGTTCATTCTCGTGTGAGTAAATGTAAACCGGGTTCTCTATCCGTCGCAATAGGTCAATTGATTCCAAACCTTGCGCCGTACTGTAGATCATTCCGGTGATGTTCCGTTTCTCAATGTTTTCCGGTAGAGGAGCGGCATCCCCTGCGTAAACAAGGTTCCGGTTCTTCCACTTCACAACAACAGACTGGTGCCCGACCGTGTGGCCCGGTGTTGGCACGATCTCCACTCCGTCCTCAATCATGTATCTTCCTCGTAGCGGCACGATTTCTCCCTCAGTATCGAAGAATTCACGCAGATAGCTTACCCGCATGAATCTGTCTGGAAAATACGCATACCGGACCTCGTCTACTTGTTCCAGAAACTTTGCGTTGGGAAAGAGAAGGTTGTTTCCACAGTGGTCAAAATGAAGATGAGTATTTACCACCAAAGTAATGTCGCTGGGTTCCAGTCCAGCTTTCTTCAACGATAGCCGTAGTTGCTCTTCCTTGGTCCTGATGACCTCGTGGAATTTCACGTATTTCGGTGGCAATGTCCCGATTCCGGTGTCGACCAGAATATTCTCTTTGTTTGTTCGTATTAGCAGCGGTTTGAGTGCCGCTTTGTACTTGGTTCCTTGATACTTGCCAAATACGAGAAAGCTCTTGTCAAGCGTGAAATATCCATCCGTAAGTAATCTTACGTCGACGACGGTCAACTGGACTCGGGTTTGACGTCTGATTGAAAGGCTATAAATTATCCAGGTCGAAACCCTTCAAAGCAGTCCGGACAAGTTATCAAGGCATTCTTGGAGCGGTTGGCCGACTTGTTTGGAACGGGTCCCAGGAGAAACCCTCTCTGGGTTCCTTCTGGTGAGCGAGTAGAACAGGCCAATCTCACTCGATTTCTAGCATTCGTCAACAAGAAACATAGTCTGAGAATTGGATCTTATCCTGAGCTTTACAGATGGTCCATTGAGAAACCTACTGAGTTTTGGTCCACCATGTGGGAATATTCAGGGATCATATCCTCGAAAAAGTTTGAGGCAGTCGTCGATGATCTTAGCAAGTTTCCCGGGGCCAATTGGTTTTCCGGAGCCAGACTCAATTTCGCCGAAAACCTTCTGAGATTCAGAGACGAAAGGATCGCCCTCATCTCACGGTCTGAGGGACGAGAACGTTCGAGCCTAACCTATTCTGACCTCTACCGAAGAGTCGCGCGTGTGGCGAATGGTCTACGTGAGACAGGAGTACGAGCCGGTGACCGAGTCGGAGGTTACCTTCCGAACATAGAGGAAGCAGCGATCGCAATGTTGGCAGCTACCAGCGTCGGAGCGGTCTGGGCGTGTTGCGGGGCGGAACTCGGCTCAGGCGCCGTCTTGGATAGGCTTGGTCAGATCAAACCGAAAGTATTGTTCGCTGTTGATGGTTACGTCTACAAGGGAAAGAAATTCGACATTTCGTCCAACGTCAAAGATGTCGCAAACGGAATCCCTTCACTTGAGAAGATAGTGACGGTCCCCCACTTGGACTCCAAATCCGGCGTGGGCCAACTTGTCAACTCCGTTAAGTTCGATGAATTCGGATCCGCGAATAAGTCGGCCCAGATTCGGTTTGAGCAACTGCCCTCGGACCATCCGGTTCTCGTCATGTTCACATCAGGGACAACAGGGAAGCCGAAATGTATCGTTCAAGGAGCTGCGGGAGTCTTGCTAAACCAGTTGAAAGAGACGCAACTCCATGCTGATTTGAAGAAGACGGATCGGATCACGTACATTACCTCGCCGAGTTGGATGATGTGGAACTGGCTGATGAGCTGCCTAGCAGCAGGATCGACTCTCGTTTTGTACGATGGAAATCCTCTGCATCATGACTGGGGCACGATGTGGAGGCTAGTTCAGGAAGAGAAGATAACAATCCTGGGATGCAGTGCCAGTTATATCAATCATCTCAGAGCAATAGGCGCGAAACCCGGCAAAGATTACGATCTATCATCGCTTAGAGAGATTTCCCAAACCGGATCGCCTCTCTCCGTGGAAGGGTTTGAGTGGGTGTACAAGGACGTCAAAAAGGATCTCCATCTCAACTCGATCAGCGGAGGCACAGAAGTCAATGGTTGCTTCGCCGGTGGAGTGCCAATTCTCCCAGTCTTTGGAGGCGAGTTGCAAGCACCGGGGCTCGGGATGAAGATCAACGTATACGATGAGAACGGACAGCCAGTTGTTGACAGGATGGGCGAGCTGGTCTGCGAGGCTCCAACTCCATCTATGCCGTTGTACTTCTGGGATGACCCCAACAACGTGAGATACCGCGATGCCTACTTCGAATACTACCGCACCAAAGGGAAGAACGTTTGGAGGCATGGCGACTATGTGCTGGTCCACGGCGATACCGGTGGTTACACGTTCTATGGGCGTTCGGACGCGGTGATAAAGGCCTCTGGGGTCCGTGTCGGCACGTCGGAAATCTACAACGTTGTTGAGAAACTACCTGAGGTCGCCGATAGTCTTGCGGTAGGTCAGAACTGGGCGGGAGATCAGAGAATCATCCTCTTCGTCAAACTATCGCCGAACCACAAGCTTACGGAGGAGCTGAAAGAGAAGATCAAGAGAGTTATTCGGGCTGAAGCTTCGCCTAAGCACGTTCCGGCTCTGATCTTGGAAGTGCCCGATATTCCCTATACCCTAAACATGAAGAAGGTTGAGGTTGCTGTTGCGAATATTGTTAACAATAGGCCCGTCACGAATCGTGATGCTCTGGCGAACCCGGAGTCTCTTGATTTCTACACTGGACTTCTTCCTCTAATCCAGAAGAGTTGATCGTACAATTGTCATGCGACTAGGCATAACTGTTCCCCCGCCTTCACCAAAGCTCCGGGTTTGACGTAGACTTCCTTCACGATCCC
>WNGL01009213.1_pt1 | contig 11465 bp, 9 predicted proteins | sample 5400591 | NCBI WGS metagenome assembly WNGL01 (sample SAMN13153377, study PRJNA577476) | soil metagenome | isolation source: 80 cm soil or saprolite under Garry oak tree replicate 1 | place: USA:California | collected 2016-06-15
GACGTTACTCGAACAGGAATTTGAACTAACTTTGTCGGAGGAAGACCGAGCTGGACTCGATGCCTACATCGCAACGCTGCCCAAGGATGAACCCACGCAGCCACCAGCGCAAAGACGCCGAGTTCAGCAAAGTTCTTAGGGGTCACCATCCTTTAGGGTGAAGCAGGGTTCTTAGGGGCGGCCAGCCCCTAAGCGGGGCGTGGGGTGTCCCCACATTCCCCTTTTCTCCCAAATCACCCGGGAGGATGGAGAGCCGTTCTTAGACCAATATTGCAAGAACGACCATAGTACGCTATACTAAAGTATCATTGTAACTTGTCCCAATCTCCCTTTGGGGGATTAGGAAGCATCCAGCCCTCGGGTTGGATGAGGATTGAAAGAAACGATAGAGACACAGCCCCTTGTCTACAGGGCAGTTGTGGTGAGCGAATGTTTGCGGAGCAATTGCTATGATCTGTTAATCACAGCATCTACGCCAGAGAGCGCAGACTGAAACATGCCTGGCACTGCACCAACGAGGGACTGTCCCCCTCTCCCCCCCACACAGGGAGGGTGGGCGACAGTCCTTCCTTGTGGCTGTGAAGAGGGATTCCGCCGCCACAAGTGGCGTATCATTCGCTAGAAGGGAGACTTCTTCATGATAAATAAATCTGAATCTCCAGAGGGAACCGAGCAGGCGAAACCAAAAACTACAAGAAGCCGATCAACCGCCCGCTCAAAGTCAGAGAGCGCCACACCAGGCGTCCAGGAACAGGAAATAAAGGAAATAAAGGAAACAAAACCTACAACGCGGCGTCGCACAAAATCCACCACCAATGGGGTAACAACGACACCCGATCAGGGCGAGACAGAGAGCACTACTACACCACCTGCCCCGACCTCAGCACCTGCTCAGCCTGTGAGTGAAACTGCAACTCCGGCTCCACGCACTAGTAAAACCATTAGGCCTGCTCAGCCCGTGAGCGAAATCGCGGCTCCGCGTAGCAATAAAACCGCTACGCCGACTCAGCCTGCGAGTGAAACCGCGGCTCCGGCTCAACGCGCCAGCAGAACCGCTACACCCGTTCAGCCTGCAAGTGAAACCGCGGCTCCGGCTCAACGCGCCAGCAGAACCGCTGCACCCGTTCAGCCTGCAAGTGAAACCGCGGCTCCGCGTACTAGCAGAACTACGGCACCTGCTCAGCCTGCGAGCGAAACAGTTGCCCCTGCTCCACGCGCCAACAGAACTGCTACTCCGGCTCCATCTGCTCCTACGTCACGCCCAGCAGCGACTCAACGCTTTGGTGGAACTACAGCACCAGTTCAACGGCAGCCAGGCACGACAGCTGTGCATCGTTCTGGAGCTTCGAGCGGTGCAACTGTGCTGCATCCAACAGGCCCCGGCACTACTACACGACCAGGCAATCGGCCTGGCAGCACATCACCAGGAACGACTCGCCCTGGTGGGCGTGGGTATCCCGCTACCACTCGCCCTGGTGGGTCGGGACATCTGGGTACTGCTCGTCCCGTAGGTCGTCCCGGTGCGCCTGCGCAACGGCCACAAGAGCGACGGGTTCCTGTCGTTAAGGAGAAACCAACAGGTCCGGTCTCGATTCCACCTCAGATTGTGGTGAAAGACCTGGCTGAGTTGTTGCACGCCACACCCAACGAGGTCATCCGTAATCTGATCAAACATGGAATTTTTGCCAGTATCAACCAGGTGGTTGAGTACGAAAAAGCAGCACTGATCGCAAAAGACCTTGGCTTCGAGCCAGATTTAAGTGTACTTACAATAGCGCCTGCAGTGCAAAGTGACCGTGGACTATCGGCGAACGAAGCCATGATGGCCCGTCGTCACGAAGACAACATGGTCGTCATTCCACCGGTTGTCACGATTATGGGTCATGTTGACCATGGCAAGACCACCTTGCTCGATGCTATTCGCAAAACGAGGGTAGCGGCTGGGGAGGCAGGTGGCATCACCCAGTATATCGGTGCCTACCAGGTCGAAGTCCACGGCAAGAAAATCACTTTCCTGGACACACCTGGTCACGAGGCGTTTACCGCAATGCGCGCTCGTGGTGCTCAGGTAACCCATATAGCGGTGATAGTCGTAGCGGCTGATGATGGCGTCATGCCACAAACACGCGAGGCCATTGCTCACGCTCAAGCCGCCAAGGTACCGATTATTATCGCATTGAACAAGATCGATAAGGCCAATGCAAACCCTGATCTCGTCAAACAGCAGCTCGCTGACATAGGGATCGTGATAGAAGAGTATGGTGGTGATGTCGTCTCCGTCCCCGTTTCGGCACGCAAGGGTACTGGCATCGATGAGCTATTGGAAATGATCCTGCTTGTAGCCGAGGTACAGGACATTAAGGCTGACCCTAATCGTCCTGCCACTGGGGTCATCATTGAGGCAAAACTGGAGAAGAGCACTGGTCCGACTGCTACGGTCCTTGTTCAGCAAGGTACGCTCAAAATGGGCGATAACATTGTGGTTGGGCCACTGGCCGGCAAAGTGCGTGCCATGTTTAACGACCGTGGCAAACGCATTCAGAAGGCTCCACCCAGCTTACCAGTCAGCATCCTGGGATTGCCTGAAGTTCCACAAGCGGGAGACCGCCTGGAAGTGGTAGCTGACGAGCGCACCGCCAGGCAAACTGCACAGAAGGTCGCTGAACAAAGGCGCAGCGAGAGCATGCCGCTTGGCCAGGTGAGCCTCGATACCCTCTATATGCAGATGCAGGAGGGCAAAGTCAAAGAACTCAACATCGTGTTGAAGTGCGACGTACAGGGTTCAGCCGAGGCCATCAAGAATGCACTCACTAAAGTTGGGGAAGAAAATATCAAGGTACGCCTGATACATGAAGGCATTGGCAATATTAACGAAACCGACGTTCACCTGGCTGCTGCGTCAGGAGCCGTCATCATCGGCTTTAACGTCAAAGCCGATGGAGCAGCCCAGCGCCAGGCACAAAAAGAAGGCGTCGATATTCGTTACTACGATGTCATTTACAGACTGACCGATGACATCCAGGCTGCCCTCACTGGTATGTTGGAACCAACTTACCGCGAGGTGATCGAGGGACACGCCGAGGTGATACAGATATTCAAGGCTGGCAAAAACACGGTGATTGCTGGCTGTCGCGTCACAGATGGCAAACTAACACGTTCATCGCAGGCACGCCTGTCTCGTAAAAATGCGAAGGTCTTTGATGGCAAAATTGCTTCGCTGCGCCGTGGGAAAGATGATGTGCGAGAGGTCGCTAGTGGTTATGAGTGTGGCGTTGTTCTTGAAGATTTCATCGACTTCGAGATTGGTGACATCGTTGAGGCTTACGCACAAGAGCGTGAGAGTATCGGAAATGTAGGAACGCGCATAAATGTACGTTAGTGACATCATCGAGGCTTACACACAAAAGCGCGTGAAACCGGGAGCCTAATCTATGTCAAATTCACATCGACAAGAGATGCTTGGCGAACTGATTGCGGCGGAACTCAGCGATTTGCTGCGCACTCGTTTGAAAGATCCGCGAGTCGGTTTCGCCAGCATTACCCATGTAGAGGTAAGTGGCGACCTGCGCCATGCCAAGGTCTTTGTAAGCGTCATGGGCGATGCAGATGCGCAGAAAAGCACCATGCAAGGGTTGAAGCACGCCACAGGTTTCCTGCGCCATGAACTCTCCAGCCGCCTCGTCCTCCGCTATATGCCGGAGCTGGTTTTCAAGCTTGACACATCGATAGAAGAGGGCGCACGGGTTCTTGAACTTATTCGTCAGAACGAGCTGGAAAGTCAGCAGAGGGAATAAGGACAACAACCATGGGTGATGGTGCCAGTGCACTCGATTCCCAACTCGATCCTACCTTAGTGCAACAAGCGATGGCACTGATAGAGCCAGCGCAACGTATCGCTTTGCTCGCCCACGAGCACCCCGATGGCGATTGCATCGGTTCGGCGCTCGCGTTGGCTCATATATTAGGTCAAATGGGTAAAACCTGTGTCCCCGCCTGTGCTCACCCGCCACCGGGTACCCTGGCATTTCTGCCAGGAGTGGGGACACTGCAACATACGCTGGGCGATGAGAACTTTGACCTGGTCATCGCCCTGGACGCTGGCGAATTGCCACGTTTCGGCTCCCTGTACCAGCGACACCGCGCATTTCTAGATCAGGCCAGCATTCTTAATATCGACCATCATCTTATCAGCCAGGGTTGTGGGCGCGTCAACATTATCGATCCCACAGCAGCGGCTACCGCCGAACTCCTGGTGCTTTTCCAACAGCAGGCGGGCTTACCAATGAACCAGGAAGCCGCGCTCTGCCTGCTCACCGGCATCATTACCGATACCAGTTCATTTCAATTCACGAACACGACCGCACGCACTATGGAGGTAAGCGCATTACTCTTGCGTGCCGGTGCCATCCCCGAAACCGTCGTGCAGCCTATCTATCGCACGCGGCCGCTGGCACAAGTGCGCTTACAGGCCCTGGTTATCGCCAACGCCCAAACTTCCTGTGGTGGGCGCTTGATCTGGTCGCAAGCGACCGATGCCACGCTCAGAGCGGCAGGTGCCAGCGAAGATATGGACGATAACATCTCCGGCCTGTTGCGCGACATCGAGGGAATAGAGGTTGCCGCTTTCTTCAAAAGCTACGGCGACCCAACCATAACTCGCCTCAGCCTGCGCTGCGCAGCACCATACAACGCCGCCGAAATCTGCCAACGTATTGCCAATGGTGGCGGCCACGCACGGGCCGCCGGTGGCACCCTCCACATGCCCATCGAAGAAGCCACCAGGCTAGTCGTAGCTGAGTTAGAACGCGTAATGAGCGATAAAGCGAGCTAGCATGGACGGCATACTTAACATTAACAAGGCCACCGGCATGACCTCACATGATGTCGTGGCAAAAATACGTAAGATACTCAAGCAGAAACGCGTCGGACATGCAGGCACACTCGACCCCGCTGCCAGCGGAGTGCTGCCCATCTGCGTTGGACAGGGAACGCGAGTCGCCGAATACCTCAGTGAGAGCGGGAAAGCCTATCAAGCAGAGATCATCTTCGGAGTCGTCACCGATACCTACGACTCCGAAGGCACTGTTATCCGCACAGCAAGCACAGCAAACCTCACCCTACCGCAGATCGAGGAAACCCTACAGCACTTCCTTGGCCCACAAATGCAGTTGCCCCCGCGCTACTCCGCTATCAAACTCTCCGGCCAGCCCGCCTATAAACTGGCTCGGGCAGGCGAGGAGGTCTCCCTGGCACCGCGTCCCATCATCATCTCTCGGCTCGAAGTAGTCGCATGGCACCCTCCACACCTCACACTCTCCATCGAGTGCAGTAAAGGAACCTATATCCGTTCGCTAGCCTATGACCTTGGTGAGCGACTCGGCTGCGGTGCATATTTAGGCGCATTGATACGAACGCGCAGCGGCCCATTCTCGTTGTCAGAAAGCATCGCTATTGAACAACTCGCAGTGGCCACAGTGGCGGGAACAGCCGACATGTACCTCCATCCCATTGACAGGGCCCTTCAACAGCACCCCGCTCTCCATCTCGACGCTGCAACTGCCCAACGCGTGCTCCATGGCAATACTTTCATTGCGCCCGCCCTTGGAGACAACCTAGCACGGCTCTACGACAATGCTGGACATTTCCTGGCTATCGCTGAGTGGGATGCCGAGCAAAACCTATGGAGACCCCGAAAGGTGTTTGCATAAACATTTTTCAGTTGCCAAATTGTTGAAAACAGTATAACATAAGGCCAAGGAGAGACTGATACCTCCAAGGAGTGCCCCTACAACCATGGAATACGTGACAACACTATCAACAAATGAATCTATTGCTATCACTATTGGGAACTTTGATGGTGTTCATAGAGGACACCAGCGCCTGATGCACCAACTGTGTGCGACAGCACAAGAACTGAACTGTATGCCAGTGCTGACCACCTTCTCACCACATACTTTGATAGTTCTGCGACCAGATATCGACGTACAATGCCTGACAACGCTGGAAGAGAAACTAGCCCTGGCAAAGCGCTATGGACACATTGCAGATAGCATCGTGATCACCTTTACGCCGCAAGTCGCAGCCATGAGCGCTGAAGAGTTCATGGATAGCCTCCATGCACTCTTTGATATTCGGGCCATCGTAGTCGGCTCCGATTTCAGTCTTGGACATAACAGGATGGGGGATATTCCCTTCCTCCAAAATTATGGTCAACAGCATGAAATATTGGTACGATCCATTCCTCTAGAAGAGATCGAAAGAACGCGCATCAGTAGCACACGTATCCGCACATTGGTGAGTGAGGGACAGATCGCCGAGGCGAATGAACTGCTGGGGCATCCGGTCACCCTACGTGGCATTGTTGTACATGGGGAGCATCGAGGACGGCTTTTGGGATTTCCCACAGCCAACCTCATGCCCGAACCGCATAAGCTCCTGCCAGCCAACGGTGTCTACGCGGTGCATGTACAGAATATCTCAGCAAGTGACTCGATAAGCAGTTCTCCCGTCTATAACGGTGTAGCCAATATCGGGGTGAGACCAACGTTTAATGAAAAGAAACGTATTGTAGAAGCGTACCTACTGGACGTTGATCTTGATCTCTATGATCAATGTATCAGCATAGATTTCGTGGCACGCCTGCGTGACGAGCAACGTTTTGCGGGCATTGATGCGTTGAAGGCGCAAATATCCGTTGATGTGCAACAAGCATACCAGATTTTAGTTGCAGCATCCTAATATGAGTTTTACTTTATTAAAGAAAATAAAGGCTTATGGTATTAGACGTCTTCTTACTGATATCAGAACTACTGTTCAGAATAAACCAACTTTTCATGCGCAGGAGCGGCATGTGGAGGTGTGCTTAAAATGAAAACTCGCCAGAATCCGCTCGCAAAATTTGAATCATTAATGCAGCGTATCATAGAAGCGCCCTTTGCCCGTCTTTTCCCGTCGAAGCTAGAGCCTGTCGAACTGGCTCGTAAGTTAGAACGCGCCATGGAGGACAATATCCTCCAAAGCGTCGACCGACGCCTGGCCCCCAATGTCTATGACATCTACCTGAGCATCAAAGACCACCAGAGGCTATCCCCCGGCCAGACAATCCTGATAAAGGATTTACAGGACCACCTGGTCGAGTTCGCCCGCCAGCACCACTATACACTTAGATCTATACCTGTGCTGCGATTACACACAGACAGCAGATTAGGCACCGGAGGGGTGCGCATCCAGGCAGAGCTGGCGGACCGCCAACATATGGGTAGCGGCACTAGCGCGGAGGGAGGCATCATGGCAACGCAGTCGCTGAACGCCGAAGAATTGGCGAAGTTGCGTGCATCACTACCAGGGGGCCAGCAACTACCCGGCATACCTGACGCTGGTACGTCTGCAGCCAGGTCAGGTAGCGATCTTATCAGTAGCCCCAGAATGCCGCCAGTTGCGCCGTCACCCCCCATGCCACAGGCATGGCTCACAATTCGCTTGCCACAAGCAGGCCAGCAAGTCTATCGCATCGAAAAACCAGTGGTCAATATCGGTCGTCAACTGAGCAATGATATTATCGTTGAAGACAAACGTGTCTCGCGTTATCACGCCCAAATCAAGTACCAGGCAAACGGGCAGTTTGGCATCTTTGATCTCGGGAGCACCAATGGTATTACGATCAATGGTACTCCCAACCTGCGCCAACACACCTTACGCAGTGGTGATCGCTTCACCATAGGCAGTTATGATTTCTACTTCGAAAGAAGGTGAGAGTTCCGCCTTATGCCATTACAGCTTGATGTCTTTTTACTGATATTGCGACTGTTATTCATCGTCCTGCTCTACCTCTTTCTGATGCAGGTAGTGATCGCTATCACACGTGACCTGAGAAAAACAGCAGCGCTCAGCACAGATGCGGGCAGCCGAGTTCCACCCGTGGTTGGCCACCTGGTGGTGGTTGACAGCGGTCCCAGCAGCATCCTTCCAGGAACGCCCTTTGACCTTGCACCTCAAACGACGATTGGGCGGGGCCCGACCAATACAATCCAACTCACCGATAACTTCATTTCCGCTGAACATACACGCCTCTGGTATCGCAACGGTGCCTGGTATGTACAGGATGCTGGCAGTACCAATGGGACGTATCTCAATAAACAACCCGCAAAGGAGGCCCTTCGCGCCAAACTGGGCGATATTATTCATGTCGGCTACATTGGCTTCAAGCTAACCCAATGAATAGAGCCAAGAAACGAAAGGTTTTGACATATGGCTAGCGTGTTTCGACGCTATCGTTGGAAAGAACTGGGACTGTTCATCATTCCCTTCACGATTCTTCTGCTGGAAGTGACGCAGTTGTTTCTGGCAAACGAGGACCCAAAATCATCGCTGAGTACGCAGAGTCTGCCAACGATACACGGACTTATTCCGCTGTTTGGACTGATCGGCGTACTGCTGGCTGTCAACATACTTTTGAGTGTCTTCTTCCCCAAAGCCGATCAAGTGCTACTGCCCCTGGTGGGTCTGCTCAGTGGTATCGGCGTACTAATGGCAACACGCCTTGGACCCGACCTCTACCCATTTCCAGACCCGGCGCTAGGGTCACGCCAACTCGTGTGGGTCATCATAGGCCTTGGCGCATGTATGGTGACCCTCTTTGCTTTACGGAATATGAACTGGCTTGAACGCTACAAGTACACCTGGGCATTTCTTGGCATTGTTCTGGTCGGCATTACCGTGGCACGTTCGTTCCGTGTAAACCTCGACAGCCCCACACACGACCAACTGAATATCGGCCCATTCAACTTGCAGCCATCCGAACTCCTGAAAATTTTTATCGTCATCTTCTTTGCTGCCTACCTGAGCGAGAATCGCGATATTCTGGCGGGAGGGAGTCTGCGTCGCCTCCGTCTACCCCCACTGCGTCAGCTTGGTCCTATCTTCACCATGCTTGGCATCGCGCTGGTGCTGTTCCTGGGCGTGCGTGAACTCGGCCTGGCCCTGCTCATCTACGGCCTCTTTCTTGCTATGATCTACCTCGGTAGCGGCAAATTCTCCTACGTCATTGGTGGCCTGCTCCTCTTTGCAGCGCTTGGTTTTATTGGCTACGCCCTCTTCGGCTACGTCCGCGCTCGCTTCGCAGCCATCGGCATCGATGCCGTCAACTGGCAAAACTGGTCGGACGCGACAACAAAATTTGCCGAAGGCGCTGGCTTTCAGATTGTGCAAGGGTTAATCGCACTCTCCAGCGGAGGTCTCATCGGCGCGGGGCTTGGACTGGGGCACCCGACCTATGTGCCCGTTATACAGTCCGACATGGTCTTCACGGCACTCGGCGAGGAGCTGGGCCTCGCTGGTCTCTTCGCGATCCTCGCCCTCTACCTGCTCATCATCTACCGTGGCTACCGCATTGCAATAGAGGCCAGCGACTCATTCAACCAATTGCTGGCGGCAGGACTCACCTCGATTTTCGCCATCCAATCAATCATCATCATCGCTGGCAACATGAAGGTCTTACCATTGACCGGTATCCCCTTGCCCTTCCTCAGCTATGGCGGCAGTTCTGTCATTGCCAACTACATTATTATCGGAATACTCTTGCGTATCTCACACAATACGGCGAGAGAGAGGGAAGGGCTAGCATAAAGAGATAAAGCCTTGCGTTTCGACTTGTCCCTCCATGTTTCACATGGTATACTTTTTGCGAAGTCAGGCACCTTTGTAAGAACTAGTAGGAACACATAACATGGGCCAATACCAGCAATGGCTGCACCATCGAGAAGCCGACCGACAGCTACGGGCACAACTAGGGGCTCTTGAAACAGAGTTGACTCAACTCCAAGGCCAGGCACGTCTCGTGGGGGCCGCATTTGAGGCCGACCAATCTCTCACCAGCAATGCAATTATACGAGCACTCGCAATACATCTGAATGAGCAAACCATAGCCAATTCAGACGCCGCCCTTACATCTACGGCTACAGCATCGCATGGGTCTACGGAGACCATCTCGCCCGCACTCTTTGGCTGGAGTAGACTGCCCAACTTTGGCCCACAGGATATACAGCAACCTCTTCCCAACACCGATGTAGATAAGCCACTACCCTCCCATCCCCATCTTGAGATGGATTTACTCCCAGAAGACATGGCAGCCTTTTTTGATGAACATAGCCAGACTGAGCCGCAACTTGAACTCCCCTGGTGGCTACGCAACATCGTCGTCTCTGCTGGCACGGGCTATCGCAATGGTCCCATAGACCAGGAGAGTATTCGCACAAATCGCCTGGTACAACGCTGGCTAGAACGCTGGGGACGGCAATCCCCACATCAGGAAAAGCCACAGAAGGATCAATCTCATGAGTGAGACACTCAGGCATTCATACTCCTACAAACTCCATCAGATTTATACACAACTCAACCCAGAGGATGTAGAGCAGTTTTATGCTGGCTATCAACTCTGGAGCATGCAACAGCAGATTGCCGCTCTGCAAGAACAGATCGATGCCTTGCAGCAGCAAATCGCTGAAAACACCGAGCGTATGCAGCAGGTTCAGCCCGCAGCGCTCGCACTCGCCACCCTGGCCCGTCTCCAGGCAAGCGGTGTCTCTAATATTGACCTCCTTGACCGTATGTTGGAACGCGGTGAGAGTTGGCTTGATAGTACAATGCAACGCCTTGAGTATTGTGAGCGATTGGGTTTCATTCGAGGTGACTACGTACAGTGGTGCGAGCATGCACTGGAAGGTGCTTACGACTGGATTGACTCGATGCAGGAAGCCAGCAGCCCACTTGCATCACCACCCTCATCCCCCAGTAGTGAATCTCCCCATGAGCCCACCGCAGCCACTGAGGAACTTCTCCTCCAGAAACTAATGAGCGACGAAGAAGAGGAACAGCCCTCAGTGCTGGAAACCACCCTCAAACTTGCAGCCGTATCACCTCCTGTTGCCGAGGAACTCTCGCCCACCGCCACCAATGTTGAAGAACCCGTTACTTTACCAGAAGAACCTCTTGCTCTCGAAGAGGCTTCAGAGCCGGAGTACGTCGAGTTCTCGCCTACATCCGCAGAAGAGTCTCTTCTCATCGAAACTAGCTCGAATCTGGACTCATTTCATATTCCTGCCGAACAAGTCCCCCCAGCAGAGAATGCTGACTCTGTCCCGTCGGTGGAAGCTGCTGCCGACGCTAGCTTGGCCACCGACTTTTCTCCTGTCCTCGGCGAGGAGCCAGAGTATGCCGAGTTCTCGCCTATACATGAAGAAGCTCTCTCTCCTGAAGAAAGTTCGGCTGCCGACTCATCCCTTGTCACCGACGAAGAGGATTCAGAGCCAGAGTATCTTGAGTTCTCCCATGAAGAAGAGCTTCTTCCTATCGAAGCTAGCTCGGCTTCTGACTCATCACCTGCTACCGGCGAAGAGGCTTTAGAGTCAAAATATGTGGAGTTCGCACCTACACCAGAAGAACTTCTCCCCGCCAATGCTGGCGCTGCA
>WNGL01009214.1_pt1 | contig 11465 bp, 10 predicted proteins | sample 5400591 | NCBI WGS metagenome assembly WNGL01 (sample SAMN13153377, study PRJNA577476) | soil metagenome | isolation source: 80 cm soil or saprolite under Garry oak tree replicate 1 | place: USA:California | collected 2016-06-15
TCGCGGTCGGGGGCCTCCAGCGCGACGCGCTCCTGCCAGTCGGACGTGGAGGCGGGCGTTTGCCCCATCGCCTCCGTGAGCGCCAGGCCCGCTTCCGCGTACAGCGCCACCACGCTCCGCGCTTCGAGCCGGATCGCGATCTCTCCCGTGTGCTCCGCGATCTCGTGACGAGCGGTCGGACCTGAACCCGTGTCGCTCTGAGCCATGCCCGTTTCGTCAGACGCGATCCCGGAGCTCCTTCGCGCCCGCCGTGTGCGCACAGTGCGCGCAGCAGTAGAACTTGCCGCCCGCCTCGACCCCGTGGCCGATGACGTGGCAGCCGCAGTGCTCGCAATGCGGCGCGAGCGCCTGGATCGCACACTCGAAGCTGTCGAACACGTGGTGCGCCCCCGCCGCGACCACTTCGAAGGACTTGTCGTATTCGTTGCCACACACTTCGCAGTTCCCGGCCATCGCTCCTCCTCGCCAGCCTCCACTCCGCCGTGCAAGCGCGCCCGGCAGGCACGCTCCACGATAAGGTGCGAATGCCTTGGACGAACTGCCGCGGACTCATTCGCGGGCGCGGGCCCCAACGCTCCGATGCCCTCCAGCCGCGCAGCTGAGCCTCAGTGCGCCCGCTTCCCCAGATAGGCCCCCTGCACCTTCGGGTCGTCCATGAGCTGCTGGGCGGGGCCGTCGAGGACGAGGTTGCCGACCTCCATCACGTAGCCGCGGTGGGCGAGCTTCAGGGCGGCGCGGGCGTTCTGCTCCACCAGCACCACCGTCACCCCGGTCTGCTGGTTGATCTCGCGGATGGTCTGGAAGATGGCCTTGACGAGCAGGGGGGCGAGGCCGAGCGAGGGCTCGTCGAGGAGGAGCACGCGCGGCTTCGCCATGAGGGCGCGCCCGATGGCGAGCATCTGCTGCTCGCCGCCGGAGAGCGTGCCGGCGAGCTGGTCGAGGCGCTTCTGCAGCACCGGGAAGAGGCCGTAGATCCAGTTGGCGGTCGCCGCGATGTCGGCCTTGTCCGTGCGAGTGAAGGCACCCAGCGCCAGGTTCTCCTTCACCGTCAGCGTCCCGAAGATGCGACGGCCCTCCGGCGCCTGAGAGATGCCGAGCTTCACCCGCTCGTGGGCGGGGATGCCGTGCGCCGGGCGGCCGTCGAAGCGGATCTCGCCGGCCGACGGCTTGAGGAGCCCGCTGATGGAGCGCAGGGTGGTGGACTTCCCGGCGCCGTTCGCGCCCAGGATGGTGACGATCTCGCCCTGATTCACGGTGAGCGAAATGCCGTGCAGCGCCTCCACGTTGCCGTACTTCACCTTGAGCCCGTCGAGCGCGAGGAGCGGGGCGGCCATGGCTAGACCTCCTCCGTGCCGAGGTAGGCCTCGATCACGCGCGGGTCCGCCTGGATCGTGGCCGGCGCGCCCTCGGCGATCTTCTCCCCGTACTCCAGCACCACGATGTGCTCGCAGGCGCGCATGACGAGGCTCATGTCGTGCTCGATGAGCAGGATCGTGATGCCGCGCCGCTGGATCTCGCGGATGAGCTCGACGAGCAGATCCGTCTCCTGCTCGTTCATCCCTCCCGCCGGCTCGTCGAGGATGAGCAGCTTCGGGTCGGTGGCGAGCGCGCGGGCGATCTCGAGCCGGCGCTGGTTGCCGTAGGAGAGGTTCTTCGCGAGCTCCATCCCCTGCTCGCGCAGGCCGACGAAGGCGAGCTCCGCGATCGCCCGCTCCAGCGCCGCGCGCTCCTCCTTCACCTGGCCGGGCGGGCGGAACATGGCGGCGAAGAGGCCGGCCCGCGTGCGGCAGTGCCGGCCGGCCAGCACGTTCTCGAGCGCGGTGATCTGCTGGAAGAGCCGGATGTTCTGGAACGTCCGGGCGACGCCCAGCATCACGATGCGGTGCGTCTTCATGCCCAGCAGCGTCCGATCGCCGAAGCGGATCGAGCCGCGGTCGGCGCGGTAGTTGCCGGTGATGAGGTTGAAGGTGGTGGTCTTGCCGGCGCCGTTGGGGCCGATGAGCCCGACGATGGAGCCCTCCGCCACGTCGAAGGAGACGTCGTTCACGGCGGTGAGGCCGCCGAAGCTCTTCGTGATGCCCCGCACCTCGAGCAGAGTGCTCACGTGTCCCTCTTCCCGCCTGCCCTGAGCGTAGGACGCGCGGAGCGCGGCCGGAGTCGAAGGGTCACGGCGCCGCCTCGGCGCGGGACAGGTCGGCTTCGCGGAAGCGCGGCCGCCGGAGCGGGAGCAGGCCCTGGGTGCGGAAGAGCATCATCAGCACCATGACGAGCCCGAAGACGAGCATGCGCGCGGTGGCGAAGCCGCGGAAGGCCTCCGGCAGCGCCACCACCAGCACCGCCCCCAGGATGACGCCGGGGATGGAGCCGGCGCCACCCAGGATGACCATGAGGAAGAGCAGCACCGACTCCCAGAAGCTGAACGACTCGGGGGAGATGATGGTCATCTTGGCCGCGTAGAGCGTGCCGGTCATGCCGGCCCAGGCGGCGCCCAGCACGAAGGCGAAGAGCTTGTAGCGCACCGTGTTGATGCCGCTCCCCTCGGCGGCCACCGGGTCCTCGCGCAGGTAGGCGAGGGCGCGCCCGAAGCGCGAGCGCTCGAGGCGATTGAAGAGGAAGACCGTCAGGAGGACGAAGGCCCAGATCAGATAGAAGAAGTCTTGCGGCTTGCGGATGCGGTAGCCGAAGACCGACGGCCGCTGGATGCCGAAGATGCCGTTCGCGCCCCCGGTCAGGCCGAACACGTCGTTCACGAGCGCGATGCGGACGATCTCGCCCATGCCGATGGTGACGATGAGCAGGTAGTCGCCGCGCAGGTGGATGACCGGCCGCGCCACCAGCGCCGCGAACAGCGCGGCGGCGATCCCGGCCAGCGGCAGCGTCCACAGGACGGGCAGGTGGAGCTGCGTGTTGAGGATGGCGGTGGTGTAGGCGCCCACCGCGTAGAACGCGGCGTGGCCCATGTTGAAGAGCCCGGCGTCGCCCAGGATGACGTTCAAGGACAGCGCGAGCAGCGCGTACAGGCCGACGCTGTTCATGACGTCGAGCCAGTAGGCGTCGAGCGCCAGCGGCGCCGCCGCGAGCAGCGCCACGCCCGCCGCGATGGCGATCCCGAGGCGTGCGTTCATACCTTCTCCGCCACCCGCTCGCCCAGGAGCCCGGTCGGACGGACGATGAGGATGAGGATGAGCACGCAGAAGGAGAGCGCGTCCTTCCAGGCGATGGAGAGGTAGGCGGCGCCGAGCGCCTCGATGACGCCGAGGAGGAGCCCGCCCACCATGGCGCCCGGGATGTTGCCGATGCCGCCCAGGATGGCGGCCGTGAAGGCCTTCATCCCGTAGATCCAGCCCATCGTGAAGTTGACCTGGCCGTAGTAGAGGCCGACGAGGAGGCCGGCCGAGCCGCCCAGCGCCGGTCCGATGAGGAAGACCAGGCTCACCACCTTGTTCACGTCGATGCCCATCAGGCGGGCCGCGCCCTGGTCGATGGCGGCGGCGCGCACGGCAGTGCCGATCTTCGTCTTCTGCACGAAGAGGTAGAGGGCGGCCATCATCACCACCGACGCCGCCACCACCAGGATGCGCAGGAGCGGCACCTCCAGGCCGAACAGGCTGACCATGACCTGGGGGACGGCGCCCTCCGGGTAGACCTGGACGCGCGCGCCGTAGACCAGCATGAGCGCGTTCTGCAGGAAGATGGAGGCGCCCAGCGCGGAGACGACCGCCGAGAGCCGGGGCGACTCGCGCAGGGGCCGGTAGGCGGCCCGCTCGAGGATGACGCCCATCACCCCGACGAGGCCCATCACCATCACCGTGAGCACGGCGATCGCGCCGACCGCCCCCAGCCGGTCGTTCAGGAGCAGCGAGGTGAGCAGCGTCAGGCCGAGATAGCCGCCGTAGGTGAAGAGGTCGCCGTGGGCGAAGTTGATGAGCTTCAGGACGCCGTACACCATGGTGTAGCCGAGCGCGATGAGGGCATAGATGCCCCCCACTGCCAGGCCGTTGATGAGCTGCTGGAAGAATTGCTCCATGGTGGCCCGGGCGAGGGTGGAAGGGCGAGTCCGCTACGGCGGACCCGCCCCGATGGCACGGCCGGCGCTACTTCTGCAGGACGAACTGACCGTTCGGGTCGACCTTGTAGACCCGGTACAGCTCGCCGACGCGGTCGCCCTTGGCGTTGAAGGCGATCTTGCCGGTGAGGCCCGGGAAGTCCTTCAGCTTGTTCACGAGATAGTCACGGAGCTTGTCGGCGTCGGTGGCCTTCGTCTCCGCGATGGCCTTCGTCACCACCCGGAACCCGTCGGCCGCCAGGATGCCGTAGATGGAGTTGGGCGCCTCGCCGTACTTCGCCTTGTACGTCGCGAGATAGGCCTTCGCCTCGGGCGTGTCGAGGTCGTTCGGCACGGGCGGCGAGAGGAACTGGAAGCCCGCGGCGGCGTCCTTGCCGGCGATCTTGACCAGGTCCGGGTTGTTGATGGCGTCCCCGCCGATGAACGGTACGTTCCAGCCCATCTGCTTCTTCTGCTTGAGGAGGAGTCCGGCCTCCGGGTAGTAGCCGGTGAAGAAGACGACGTCCGGTCCAGCGGCCTTCAGCTTGGTCAGGATGGCCGAGTAGTCCTGCTCCTTGGGCGTGAGCGCGTCGAAGAAGACCACGTTCGCCTTCTTCGCCTTCAGGATGCCGTTGATCTCGTCGGCGAGGCCCTTCGAGTAGGCGGAGCTGTCGTGCAGGAGCGCGATCTTCTTGGCGCCCATCTTGTCCAGCGCGGCGGCGCCGACCTTGCCTTGCTCGTCGTCGCGCGGGCAGGTGCGGAAGAAATGCTTGAGGCCCTTCTCGGTCAGCCGGACGGCGGTGGAGCCGTTCGCGACCTGCGTGATGCCCGCCTCGTCGTAGATGGTCTGGGTGGCCTCGGTGACGGCCGAGCCGTAGGTGCCGATGACGGCCACCACGCCCTTGGTGGTGAGGCGCTGGGCGGCGAGCGACGCGGTGCGCGGGTCGCCGCCGTCGTCCTCGATCACGACCTCCACCTTCTTGCCGTTCAGCCCGCCCTTCTCGTTCACCTGCGCCGCGAGGAGGTCGATGTTCCGCTTCATCTCCTGGCCTTCGCTCGCCCACGCGCCGGTCACGGGGGCCATGAGACCGATCTTCACCGTGTCCGCCGCGCCGGCGGCGCCCGAGACCGTGAGGCCGAGCGCCAGCGCGATACCCATCGCTCTGTTCATGAGGTGTTCCTCCACCTGCGGGAAGAGCACATTTCAACACCATCCCGCGCCGCTGCGGAAGGAAAGAACGGTCGGTTCACCGTCTGTAGAGGGCGGCATTCCCGCCGCGCCCTTCGACTACGCGCCGCGACGCGTCGCGGCGCTACGCTCAGGGCTACCGGAAAACGTCACTCGTTCGAGGCCTGGTGGGGATACTCGATGCGGGTGGGCGGGGCGAAGGTCTCCTTGATGGACCGCGGCGAGACCCACCGGATGAGGTTCCACATCGATCCGGCCTTGTCGTTCGTACCCGAAGCGCGCGCCCCACCGAACGGCTGCTGACCGACCACCGCGCCCGTCGGCTTGTCATTCAGGTAGAAGTTTCCGGCCGCGTCGACGAGCGCGCGCTCGAGCCGCTCGGCCGCCAGCCGGTCCTGCGCGAAGATGGCGCCGGTCAGCGCGTAGGGCGAGGTGCTGTCGCAGAGCGCGAGCGCCTCGTCGAGCTTCGCGTCCGGGTAGACGAAGAGCGTCAGGACCGGGCCGAAGATCTCCTCGGCCATGAGCTTGTGGCGCGGGTTCGTGACCTGCACCACCGTCGGCTCGACGAAGTACCCCACGCTGTCGTCGCACCGCCCCCCGGCGAGGATCTGCGCCTCGGGAGAGCCCTTCGCGAAGTCGAGGTAGCCCTTGATGGTCGCGAACGCCCCCCGGTCGATGACGGCGCCCATGAAGACCCGGAAGTCCTCCACCGGATCGCCCATCCGGATCGAGGCCACCTGGGCGAGGAGCCGCTCCTTCACCTTCGGCCAGAGGCTCTCGGGGACGTAGGCGCGGGACGCGGCCGAGCACTTCTGGCCCTGTGCCTCGAACGCGCCGCGGCAGAGGGCGGTGGCGAGCGCGTCGGCGTCGGCGGAGGGATGGGCGAAGACGAAGTCCTTGCCGCCCGTCTCGCCCACGATGCGCGGGTACGACTTGTAGCGCGGCAGGTTCTCCGCGATGGTCCGCCACATGCCGTGGAAGGTCGGCGTCGAGCCGGTGAAGTGGATGCCCGCGAACTCGGGGCTGGCGAGGACGGGGTCACCGACCTGCCGGCCGGACCCCGGCACGAAGTTGATGACCCCCGGCGGCAGCCCGGCCGCCTCGAGAAGCTTCAGGATGAACCAGTTGGAGTAGACGGTGCTCGACGCCGGCTTCCACAGGACGGTGTTCCCCATCAGGGCCGGAGCGGTGGGGAGGTTCGCCGCGATGGAGGTGAAGTTGAAGGGCGTCACCGCGAAGACGAAGCCTTCCAGCGGCCGGTACTCGACCCGGTTCCAGACGCCCGGCGCGGAGTTGGGCTGCTCGGCCAGGATCTTCTCCGCCCAGGCGGCGTTGAAGCGCCAGAAGTCGATGATCTCGCAGGCGGAGTCGATCTCCGCCTGGTAGGGCGTCTTCGACTGGTTGAGCATCGTCGCGCCGTTGAGCGTGGGGCGCCAGCCGCCCGAGAGCAGGTCGGCGGCCTTCAGGAACACCGAGGCGCGCTGCTCGAAGGGAAGGGCGGCCCAGGCCGGGCGCGCGGCGCGGGCCGCGTCGATGGCGGCCTGCACCTCGGACGGCCCGGCCTGGTGGAAGCGCGCCAGCCGGTGGGCGTGGCGATGCGGCACCCGCACGTCGGCGAGCTTCCCGGTGCGGACCTCCTTTCCGCCGATGACGAGCGGGATCTCGAGCTCCTCCCGCGACAGCTCGCCGAGGCGGGCGCGGAGCGTGCGGCGCTCGTCCGTTCCTGGCGCGTAGGAGAGGACCGGCTCGTTGCAGGGGGCGGGGATCCTGAAGCTCGCGTTCATGTTCGCTCCGGTGGGCGGGGAGCCGCCCTAGCCGATGATGAAGTCCTCACCCTTCACCTCGCCCCGGTCGAAGCGGGCCAGCGTGAAGCGCTCGAAGATCTCGTCCGGCGGGTCGCCAGCCATCCAGTCCGCCATGAGCTCCGTCACTGCCGGCGCCATCATGAAGCCGTGTCCGACGAAGCCGTTCAGCTGGAGGAAGTTGTCATAACCGGCCGCGCCGAGGATGGGATTGTTGTCGGGCGTCACGTCGTAGCAGCCGGCCCACTGCCGCATGACCTTGAGACCCGCCGCCACCGGCACGCACTCGGAGATGGCCCGCGAGAAGCGGGCGAGGAAGCGCAGGGTCGAGCGGCTGTCGATCCCGGGCGGCTCCTCGGGATCGCCCATGCCGCCCACGATCTCGCCCCGCAGGCTCTGCGAGAAGTAGAGCCCGTTGCCGAGGTTCGAGACGAGCGGCCCGAGCCAGGGCTTGAGCGGCTCGGTCACCAAGATCTCGTGCCGCTCCGGCTCGTTGGGCAGCTTCACGCCGGCCAGCGCCGCGACGTCGCGGCTCCAGGCGCCGGCCGCGTTCACCACCGTGTCGCAGGCGATGGTCCCGCGGTCGGTCACGACGGCGGTGACGCGGCGCCCCTCGCGCTCGAAGCCACGCACGCCGGTGAAGGTGAGCACCTTCGCGCCGAGCGCCTCGGCGCGCGCGGCGTAGCCCCATACGTAGGGCCACGGGAAGACCACGGCGTCATCGGGGTTCCAGGAGGCGGCGAGGAAGCTCCGCTCATCGAGCTCCGGCACCACCTCGCGCGCCTCGGGCGGCGTCAGGATCCGGGTGCGCAGCCCGTGCTTGCGGTGCAGCTCGGCGTTCTTCTCGATGCGGGCAGCCTGCTGCGGCGTCGGGGCGAGGAACAGGTAGCCGCCGCGCCGGAACCAGACGTTGATGCCCATCTCGGCGGCGAAGCGCTCCCCGATCTCGAGGGAGCGCCGGGCGAGCCGGATCATGGTGGGCGTCGTCCACTGGGCGCGGACACCGCCGCCGTTTCGGCCGGAGGCGCCGGCGGTGAGGTAGCCCTTCTCCAGCAGCACGACGTCGGTCACGCCTCGCCGGCACAGGTTGTAGGCCAGGCCGAGCCCCATGATGCCGCCGCCGATGATCACCACCCGCGCGCGGGCTGGCAGGGGCGCTGACGGACGCGGCCCACCTCCTCCGTTCGCGCTGAGCGTAGCCTCGCCTCGCGAGGCGTAGTCGAAGCGCGGATCGACGGGCACCCCCGCCTCGAGCGGCAGCCCGGCCGGATCGAGCGCCGCCAGCGCGGCGAGCGGCGTGGGATGGAGCGGCGGTCGGACGGTGAACGGGGTGACTTCACCCACCGTGGCGCCGAGCCGGAGCAGCTCCCGCGCGGCGATGGCGAGGCAGGTCTTCCCTTGACACGGCCCGGTGCCGAGGCCGGTGTAGCGCTTGACCGACTCGAGGTCGCGGTAGCCCTTCTCGAACGCGCGCCGGACGTCCTCGACGGTGACGTCCTCGCAGCGGCACAGGAAGGTCCTAGCCACGGGCAGCAGCCTCCCCGGCCCGACGGCCGGCCTCGAGCGCCTCGGCGGCGGTGCAGGGTCCGGTCACCTCCCCGGCGACCCAGAAGTGCGGCGCGATGGCGCCGTCCGGCCCGGGGCGGACGTGGAAGGCGCCGGTGTCGGGATCGAGCTCGAGCGCCGCGCCCGCCTCGCGCGCCAGCTCGGCGGCGGGCATGCGCGGCGTCGCGACGGCGAGCGTGTCGCAGCGGACGGTGTGGCCGGCCGGCGTCTCGACCGCGGCGAGGCGCTTCCCTCCGCGGGCGCGCGCCACCTCGCTCAGCACCTCGGCCTTCATTCCCGCCGCGGCGAAGCGGGCGGCCGTCGCCTTCGCCTCGGCGCCCTCGCCCAGCACCACCATCCGCTCGCCGGGGACGACCCCGTCCTCCGCCAGCGCGACGAGGAGCCCGCGCGCGCCGTGCACGCCCGGGAGATCGTTTCGCTCGAAGACCGGGGGCTGCGACCAGGTCCCGCTCGCCAGGACCACCTGCGCCGCGCGGATGAGGCGCATTCGCGCCTGATCGCCGCGCTGCGGGATGGCCGCGAACCCTCCGGCGTGGTCCGGCCAGACCGCCAGGACGGCGGCGCCGAGCGCCACCTCGCCCTGCGCGCGCCGCACCGCCTCCGCCACCTCGGCCGCACGGGACAGCTCCGGGTCACCCGGCAGTCCCAGGTGGCAGCGGAGCCTGCCGCCGAGCGCGAGCTCCTTGTCGGCGAGGAGCACCTTGCGTCCGGCCCGCGCGAGCGCCTCCGCCGCACCCAGGCCGGCCGGCCCGGAGCCCACCACCAGCGCGTCGAAGCGCTCCTCTGCCGCCGCAGGCCAGGGGTTCGGCGTGCCCGCGGCGAGCTGCCCCAAGCCGGCGAGCTGCCGGGAGGCCCCGACCGTGATGCGGCTCGCCAGCTGGCTCCACGTGCCCATGTGGTGGTGGTCGATTCCACCCGGCGTGAATAGATCGATGGCGCGCAGGAGGTCGTGCGCGGCGGTGCCGAGCGCGTTCTGCGTCTCGACGGTGAGCCCCTCGCGGCACGCCGTCTCGCACGCGCGCACGTTCGGCTCGCCGTCGACCCGCACCAGGCAGGCCGAGCACGAGCCGGAGAGGCAGAACGGCCCCCGCGGGCGGTGGTACTTGGGGCTGCGGGCGAGGAGGGGACGGCCGGCTGCGAGCAGCGCCGAGGTGATGCTCTCGCCCCGGCGGGCAGGGACGCGCTGGCCGTCGATCAGGATGCCGCAGTCGGGCGCGAAGCGCGGATCGGAGAGGCGCGGCATGGGGGTCGGAGGATAGCCCCCGGTGGGCGGCTCGCAAGAGGGACGTGAGGTCGCAGCTTGCTCGAGCGGTCCCTAGCTTCACAGGCGCTCGCGGCTCGCGGGGAGGTACACATGCGGGGCTTGGCACCGGTGCTGTTGGCTGTGATGGCGACGGGTTGCTCGACGGTCAAGCTCGCCCAGCGCGACGGCTGCTGGGTGCGCAAGACCGAGCGCTTCCTCATCGGCTCGAAGGAAGAAGTCGGACCTTGCATCCCGCCGGTCCCGAAGTGGTCGGAAGACAGGCTGACGCGCCTCGTGCAGGAGTGTGCCACCCGCGCCGACTACCGGTGGCAGGGGCGCGCGCTCGAGGCGTGGAGCCGGCGCGAGGCGATGCCGGAGCGGTCCTCCGAGGAGGCCGTCCTGCGCGACTGCATGGGCGAGACGACCCGGGCCATGCTCTCCGAGAACGAGGCGATGAAGCAGCGCCTCGGGGACGTGGGCGCGCAGCGCGACGCGATGGCGGCCGAGCGCGACGCGGTGCGAGGCCAGGAGGCCGAGGCGCGAAAGCAGCTCCTCGCCACCGAGGGCGAGACGCGCAAGCAGCTCCTTGCGAGCCACGAGAAGCTCGCCGACTATCTCGGGCAGGCCGCCAACAAGGCGCAGGCGCCCGCCACCGCGACCGCCAGCGCCAAGAGTGACAGCGCCGGGACCGCGCACACCGAGAGCGCGCACGATTCACAGACGTCGCTCGCCTCGGAGAGCGCGCCGGGCCAGCCGGTGCCGGTGGTGGTGACGACTGCTCCGTCTGTGCCGCCCGTGAACGCGGGCGCCGCCCGCGGGCGACCTCTGCGTAAAGCGCGCGCCACGCCGCCGGCGGCGCGGGCGTGCCCGCCGACCGCGAGCGCGACTCCGATCCCGAACGCGACCCGCGACCCCCTCACCCCGACCCTCTCCCCCGCCGGGGGAGAGGGAGGAAGGCTCTCGACCCCGACCTGGACCCCGACCCTGACCCCGCCCTCCGCCTCGTCCTCGCCCGATCCGGCGGCCGCCGCGCCGTAGCTGCTCTATCCTGGCGGCATGTCGACCCTGCGCCGCCTGCCGTTCGTCCTGCTCGACGTCTTCACGAGCCGGCCGCTGGAGGGAAACCAGCTCGCCGTCTTCACCGACGCGCGCGGGCTCTCCTCGCAAGAGATGCAACGCATCGCGCGGGAGACGAACCTCTCGGAGACCACGTTCGTCCTCCCCGAACCGGGTTCAGCTCCGGGCTCCCCGACGCGGGTCCGCATCTTCACCGTCGACGAGGAGCTGCCCTTCGCCGGGCACCCGACCCTCGCCACCGCCACTGTCTTGCGGGGGACGTCGGGCGCGCCGGAGGTCGTGCTGGAGCTCGGGGGCGGGCAGGTCCCGGTCGCCTTCGAGGACCGGCCCGACGGCGCCTTCGGAGAGATGCGGCAGCGCGACCCGATCTTCGGCCGGCGGCACGATCCGGTGGAGGTGGCGCGCGCGCTCGGCGTGCAACCGGAGATCCTCGACCCCGCCCTGCCCATCGAGACCGTCTCGACCGGACTCGCCTTCGTCATCGTGCCAGTCCGCTCACTCGCGACCCTGCAGCGCCTCCGTCCGAACCTCGGGGGCGGCGCC
>WNGL01009215.1_pt1 | contig 11465 bp, 12 predicted proteins | sample 5400591 | NCBI WGS metagenome assembly WNGL01 (sample SAMN13153377, study PRJNA577476) | soil metagenome | isolation source: 80 cm soil or saprolite under Garry oak tree replicate 1 | place: USA:California | collected 2016-06-15
TTGATCGTCTCTTCATGGCGCCCTTCACCGTTTCGCCGGCATCATGGACAGACTCGTTGCCGGATCCGTGAGGAATTCGTCGCGTTCCTTCGCCGAACAGAAGTAATAGGTCTTTCCCTGATAGGTGGTCTTCGCGGCCTTCTTCGGATCGATCCGTGGCGAACAGGACAGCTTCGCGGGATCGAGCGCCGTCTGCACCATCACCATCGTGCGGCCAGCCGGCTTCTGCGCAGGGCCGGCGACACCGTGCCCTGCAGGCATCATCATTGCGGCCGGGCGCAACGTGACGAACATGCCGAATCCGGCGTTGATGCGGCTGCTATAGACAGGCTCCAGGCGTTTCGGCACGAACCCGGCGGAGAGTGAGGCGCCCACTCCAGGCTTGAGGCCTTGCCAGGTGCTGAAGTACCGGGTGTAGCCGCCTTGAAGCTTTGCCACGGTAAAGGCATCAGCCGACTCCACGACGGCAAGGTCATGCGCGGTTTTGCTGGCCGCCTCGAATCTGCCGAACCACGTGTCACGATCGTCGAACGTGAGATTCGTTTCGATCAAGAGCGCATTGGAACTGTGGCCAGATTCCTCGTTGCGTCCCCAGGCGATCGTCGTCGCCCAGATGCTGTTCTCGCGACATGCGCTGTGGTACGTCGCCGACGCGGTCGCGCGCGTGACGTCGATGCGGGGGCCTCCGTTCTCAGACGCCGCCGCCTCGGTCAATTTTCCGGCCGACACCTGAAGCGCAAGCCTTGATGTGGGGAGAAACCACAGACGACCAGAAAACGAGTCCAGAGCGCCGAAATCGAGATTTGTCCGCTTGTCATCGGGCTCACGGCCATTGAAGACGGACGCTTCGGCCTTCCACCGGCTGGCGTAGACGCCAGCCGTGGCGACGCCGAACGTAAGGTGCGTCGAGTCGAGCCAATGGTGCGAAATCGGCGCCAAGGGGTTCGGCAGGGCGGATACGCGATGCGGATATGCCACGGGGCCGAGCGCAGGCTCGCCGGCCGGCCCGCCATACACCTGCCAGCGCACCGGTCCCTTGAGCGGCGCATCGTACTCCGCCGAGATCTCCATCAGGAGGTCGTGCGGGTGCTGCCGGTCATGGATGGTTTGGCCGTCGCACTGTTCGCCACTCGCCAACAGATCGGGATAGCCACAGCCGCGGATGGTCCACGGCTCCGCACTGAACATGCCGCGGAACATGACGCGGCCGTTTCCTACGTTCCGCTGGGCCATGCCCATGATCCAGTTGATGCTGCCGAACTGGTCGTCAGCGCGATCGCCGGATTCGTGAAGAAACTGCACGAACGCATTCTCGTGCGCCATGAGCTGCCAGGCACCGCGCTGCCAATGAATCGCGTACATCGGCGTGGTGTCAGGCAGCCAGGAGGTGCCTGAGCCCTCACGGGCCATTTGCATGTCGTTCGCTGCGTGCTCTTGGTCAGCGCACCAGCCGCGTGCGGGTGCTGCTCCGATGTCGGCGCCTGCGACGGTGACTGGGCCCGCGCAGGAACCGTGTTAAACCCAGCGATCAATATGAGCGCAGCAGCAACGGCCAAGCGTGACAACACGAGACGGCTGTACATAGACCTCTCCTGGAAATAAACAACGCTGGTCGAAGAGAGATCGGTTTAGATGCGAAGCGGTGAGGTAGAACGGGTGGGAGTCGGGGGACCGTGCCGGCTGTCCGTCTCGGACGTCGGCGACACGTGCACGATCAGCGGCGTGATCCCGGCCATCAGCACGACAGCCTTGACGATCTGTGGCCGCGTCAGTTCGCGAAACTCGGTGACGACCGCGCCGAGATGACCGCACGGATGCGGTACCGGTGCTACTCCAGCGCTCTGCGAGGCCGGCGCAGATGGAGCCTCCGAATGATGGTGACGCGAAGGCTGACTCTCAGGATGATGATGGTGCGAGCCAGGCACCGACGAGCCAGTCGAATGTCCCGCATGTTCTGCACACACGGCTTCGCACACGTCACCCGCAAGGGGTCCACCGATCACCACGAAAGCGAGTGCGAACGCCAGTAGGCGTCGAGCCATCTGTCCCAGTATACAGAATCGCGTTGCCTCGGCTCTCTTCGACTGTTCAGATGCGTCAATCGTCCTTGCGGAACTCAAAGGGTGCGGTGGCGCTGGCAACTGTGGGAGATTTCCTGAGACTGAACGACGGCAAGAGTAGCGAAAACGCGCCGTATGAGATCTGGCCAGAATCCATGAGCGTGAATTCGGTACTCGATTCGGTACTCCCTTATGCAGCTTAAATACCCTGCTCAGGCGTGGAAGGAGTATTCTTGCGCTGACCGAACAATGTAATTTGCAGGCAACGCCGTGTTGTCGCCTCTGTGGGCGGGCGCGACGTTCTGATGCGGGGTAGCTGTCACTCCCATCCGGACGTCCACAGCCGGGTCGCCGTACGCCGCGGCACACCCACGATCCGTCGTTTCGACTGCGCACCGGGGATTCGAGACGACGACACGCGCCCCACGTCCTTCGACATGTCTCGCGCCACGGGCCCCATGATCGGCGGCGAGCACGTGATCAGAGGGCGATGTTCACGGACGCATGCGCCTCAACGGTGCGTCCTCTCGACGAGGCGTTCCATGATCAGTTGAGATTGGGCCTCATGCCTCCCATTCCGCCCCCACTTGTAGATTTTGCCCGGCGACTCTTCGAACATGAAGCCGGGGGGCGTCAGCGCACGCAGGATTTCGCCGACGCGATGGAACGGGTCTGCCAGGCCTTGCAGACTCGGCTGGTGCCGCTCGTCAGCATCGCGGGATTCAACGCGCTCCTCGGGCGAGCCGTCGCACTTGCCGCCCGCGAATTTCCCTTCCTGGCGGGCGTTGGTGCCATCACCGCGCCCACCTGCTCGCTTGATGGGTTACGCCAATCCGTGGAGGGGCGTGAACCCCCGGAGGTGGCGGACGCGCTCGTCGCGATTCTGGCGCACTTCCTCTGGTTGCTCGTGATTTTTATCGGCGAGAACCTTGGGTTGCGCAAGGTGCATGAAGTCTGGCCCGACGTCCCATTCACACCGCCGGGTTTTTCTTCAGAGAAGGCACATTCATGACCGAACAGGGCAAGGCACAATTAAAGCTCTTGACGTCGGGCATCCCCACGCTCGATGCCATTCTGGGCGGTGGATTTCCCGAATACTCCTCCAATCTGATCGCGGGCGACCCCGGATCGGGGAAGACCACGCTCTGCCACCAGATCCTGTTCGCGAATGCCACACTTGAGCGACCCGCCTTGTATTTCACGATCGTCGGAGAGCCGCCGCTCAAGATGCTGCGCTATCAACAGCAGTTCAGTTTTTTCGATCCAGCGAAGGTGGATGGGAGCATCCACTTCATGAGCTTGGGCCAGGAGGTCCTGGACAGTCTGGAGAGGACACTGGAAACGATCGTCGGCGAGGTCGAGCGACGGAACCCCGCCTTCGTGGTCGTGGACTCGTTCCGCAGCCTCGCCGTCGCGACGTCGCGGCCCGCAGGATCCGGACAGATGGATCTGCCCACGTTTCTGCAACGACTAGCCTTGGATTTGACCAGCCGCCAGGCGACCACGTTCCTGGTTGGAGAGTACGCCTCCAACGAGTCCCGCGACTACACGCTCTTCACGATGGCCGATGGAATCCTCTGGCTCTCGCAAATCGTCAATCGGAATTCGATGGTCCGGAAAATCCAGGCGGTCAAGATGCGCGGCATGGATACCCAACCCGGTCTTCACACGTTCCGGATTACACAGGACGGCGTGCGGATCTTTCCGCGCATGGTCAAGCCGATTGAAATGGACCTCAAAGTTCAGCCTTCACGCTTCTTGTCGACCGGTGTCGCCGGCGTGGACGACCTGTTGGGCGGAGGATTTTATCCTGGCAGCGCGATACTCGTCGCCGGGCCGGCGGGCTCCGGCAAATCCAGTTTGGCCATCCAGTTTCTGGCGGAGGGGGTGCAGCGCGGGGAACCCGGCGTCCTGGCGATGTTCGAAGAGACGCCCGTCAAGTATCTCGAACAAGCCAAAGGGTTCGGCCTGGACTTGCAGCAGATGGCGGACGAGAAGCTGCTCAAACTGATCTACCTCCGTCCCCTTGACCTCTCGGTGGACGAGACGCTGCACGAGATTCAAGCGGGCGTCGACGAGGTGAAGGCCACACGCGTCGTGATCGACTCGCTGACGGGGCTCGAGATTGCTCTCGCCCCATCGTTCGAAGAGGACTTTCGCGAATCCCTGTACCGGCTGCTGGGGACGCTGACCGGTGCGGGCGTCTCGATCATGATGACGGTGGAAAACAACGACAATTATACCGAGCTGCGGTTCAGTCCCCATGCGGTGTCCTTCATGACCAACGACATCATTCTGCAGCGCTACGTGGAGATCGACAGCCAGCTCAAACGCGTGGTGACGGTGATCAAGACGCGGAGCCGGAAGCACCCGACCGATATCCGCACCTATGAGGTCACCGAACGCGGGATCGTCGTGGGCGGGCCGCTCGCGGACTACCAGGGCATCATCAGTGGGGTGCCGCAACGCCGGCTGCGCGAATCGCGGGGGCAGGCGGGGTTGACCGACCAAGAGGCGACCGTCCTCGACGCGCTGCTGATCGTGGGCCCGGCCGGCGAACAAGAGCTCGCGCAGCGGACTGGCTTCCAGCGCAGCGTGCTGACCCGCGCGTTGAGGCGATTGCGCGACCTGCAATACGCGATGCGCGTGATCGAAAAGGGCCGGGCCATCTATCGGAGCGCCCCGTCCCCGGGATCGAGAACGTAGAACGTTCCGTGGCTGCGGACGATCCCACGGCTGTCCCCCCGGATCCCTCCCAGAGCGGCGGGGAGCTGGAACGCGTGCTCGCCGAATTGCGCGAAGCGAACGCGCGGTTGGTCTTTGCCGGGATTCAGTTGCACGAGATGACCGAGCAAGCCGAGACCCGCCGATCGCAGGCCGAAGCCGCGACGGCGGAGGCGGAGGCGGCCAGCCATGCCAAGGACGAATTCTTGGCGGTCCTGTCACACGAGTTACGGACGCCGCTCAACGCCATCCTGGGGTGGACGCACATGCTCCGTAGCGGCAGCATGAATGCCGCCGAGGTCGACCGGGCGCTCGCCATCATCGAGCGCAACGCAATGTTGCAGATGCAATTGATTAGCGATCTGCTGCACGTCTCCCAGGCCATCTCCGGCAGGCTGCGACTCGACGTCCAGGCCGTCGATCTGGCGCCCTTGCTGGCTTCCAGCCTGGACGCGTTGCGTCCGGCGGCCCAGGCAAAAGACATCGTGATGGAATCCTGCGTCGAGCGGGTTCTCCCGATTCTGGGCGATCCCGGTCGCGTGCAGCAGATCCTCTGGAACCTGCTGTCCAATGCCGTGAAGTTCACGCCGGCACAGGGCCGGGTGCAAGTGGGTCTGGTGCAGGCTGGTGCCACCGTGCAGATCACGGTCACGGACTCCGGCGTCGGCATCGAGCCGGCACTGCTTCCCTACGTCTTTGACCGCTTCCGCCAAGGGGACAGCTCGTATGCACGCTCGTTCGGCGGCCTCGGCCTGGGGCTCGCCATTGTCCGGCAGCTCGTGGAGCTGCATGGCGGCACCGTCCGAGCCGAGAGCGCCGGGAAGGGCCTCGGCTCGACGTTCACGGTCACGTTGCGAAGCCTGGCGCCCACCCTCGAGTCCGCGTAGGTCCTTTCTTTGGTTGTGGGCTCCTTTGAAATGTGCATAAACCCCTGCGACACGCCTATAGGTGCGTTCGTCCACGAACCACCACGCCTCCGACGGCATCCCCCCGGCAACGGCACTACGTTCGAGCCCTTGAACTTCTTACCTAGTTTCGTATGGAATCACGCTAGGCGCGAACGCCACATACGGCCGTAAATAGTTGTAGGAAAGGCTGATTGTTGTGGCGGGGCGGTTGCACTGTCCGCGAGGACGAGGATGAGCCACGAGCCGGCCGCGGCGTCTAATGGCCCCTTCCGGCGTTGCTCTCTAGCGAGAACGATGCGCGCCACAGGCCGTTCGGAAGATCGTCGTCGTGTCGGCCGTCCTCAGAACGGCGACACGAAACCCTGCCCGAAATGCGCCGCGTCGATCTGTGATTTCAACGCGCGGTATCGAGTCCCCGACGCTGGCGTGGTGCCAGCCTGGATCTGTGACTCCCCTACGTGTCGCTACCGCGAGTTGGTCCGCGGCACGGACAGAACTCAGGGCGGCCAAGAGTTGATCCGCGGTTCACGGTACGTGCAGGCGTGCGCCAAGCAACTAATGATGAAAGCTCGGTTTCTGGTCCACCGCTCGCGCACGCGGCTGGTCCAGTCCGCTAACAAGAATGTGTGAACGGGCTACGCCTTCGACCTAACGCTGCTTTTTTGGACTCCGGTTCGATCAAGAGCTTTGGGTATGCAAAGGAGCCCACTACCCCGATTTCAAAGTAGCCCACGACCTGACTGTGAATCCACCAGTAGACGCGACCGCTTTTGACGGTCGGCGGCGACAAGAACTTCGACATGCCGGCGTGGGTCGCGGCCGTCCGGCAGATGGGCATCACGCCGCATGTGGCCCAACACACGACCAATCGGCGCAGCGCGATCGACGGACGCACCACGCGACATCCAGGGTATGCGCTCAGGCAACGATGCCGGCAGAAGGTCGAGCAGCCCTTCGGCTGGATGAAGACCGTCGGCCTGCTGCGCAAGCTCCATCATCGTGGCGGTCGCAAGGTGGATTGGATCGTGTCCTTCACCGCGGCGGCGTACAACCTCGTACGATGGCGGACGCTGGCTGCGCGCCCCGCGTGACGACCAGGTGGCGAGATGGCAGCCGCTGATCATGACAATCGACCAATCACCATCCACAAAGAAGGAAACCGGGTGCTGACACTGCGTTTTTCAGCACCCTGCTAGAACGCAACCTTCGCTCTCACATCGCTTGCATTTCGTGCCGACCAGAGCGTCCATACGGCGCGGAATGCTTCCTCGGACAGACGCGTGGCCGCCTGCCTGAAATGCCGATCCTGATCCCGAACCCTCAGAAAGTCGACAAAGTCTTCAACCTCCACCACTCGTTCGGGCGGAAGGCTTCGAATCTTCTGGATCATGGTTTCTTCGGCCATTGCGGTCCTTGGGCCCCATTGTAGCCCAGGCGTTCACGCTGCCCGAAGCCCGTCGATTTGGCGTAGCCACGGCACGATCTCGTTCCAACTGGCTGGCATTGGGGACGCCACCGCTTTTCACGAAGCTTACCGGAGGCGTCGCTTGGCCATGCCCCACGACCATTCTAGCCTTGCCTCCTGCCGGCGCGAGACGGCGAGTCTGACGCGCGGCGGCGTCACATCGTGCCGGGCTACTGGACGCTGACGACAGCGATCACCGGCGTCATGATGTATTTCGTAACACCGTGTCCGTTGTCGCTGCCGGTCTGCTTCACCGATCGATCTCCGTCGAAGTCGAGCAGCATGGTCGTTCCGCCGCTCGTCACAGTGAATTCCCTATTCAGCTTGACTTCGCCCGAAGGCACATCGACGGGGGCGTTCTTTCCTGCGGGCGCCGCGATCGTCGGGGCGCACGCCGGACCGCTGGACGCGTTGTCGAAGTAGATGCTGGCGCTCGACACGACCAGCCGTACCTGCGTGTAATGCCCCGTTGGCAGCGATCCCACGCCGAGCACGTCGGTCGGTCCCGTCAATTTCTTCAAATCGCACGTGCGGCTGCTGCCCGAGACGAACGGAATCGTCTCCCACGAATCAACGTCGCTACGGTGGACGGTCACCTCGGAGAACGTGACGAGTAGCGCTTTCGCGTCGCTGAACGGGCTGTCGGTGATATGGATCGCGAGTGAGCCCATCGCAGGCGTGGTTGACCCTCCGCCTGAGCCTCCACCTGAACCGCCGCCAGAACCACCGCTGGACCCACCACTCGCGCCGCCCGATGGCGTGGTTGGCGTGCCGGTGCCGCTGCAGGCCAGGATGATTCCGGCCACCAGAACAACGGACGCGGCGAGAACGAATCGACGAGTCGAGAAAAGGATCATAGCGAGCTCCTTTTAGTTAGCGACTGTCATCCGGCCTTGGCACACAGCAACCCGCGTTCCTTTCGGTCCCCATCATCAATGGATCTTTGGAATCAACGACTTGCAGAAAATGGATTCCGAGGCCTCTTGGCCGCCCAACCGAGCCTGGTAATCAAAAGTTCACGATCGTCACGTGTCGCTTCGAGGACGAGAGCAACATCAGGGCCGTCTCGCGGTTAGCATAACGGCCGTTCTCAGCCCCTCGGCAGCCCCTCCCCCTCTTGACATACGAGCTGGCCCTCGCAGACGAATCCGTGGTGTCGAGGAAGTTCGCCGCGCGCTGCCAGTTTCAGCTATCTCTAAGATAGGCGTGGGGCTTGGGACCCCGCCCCGCGCAACGCCGACTATTTTCGCTCCGGTTTCGGGGCCACTGCGAACGTGTCCGATACGGATTTCTACGGCCGACAGCCAGCCGACCAGCGCCCCGATTTTGCGCTGCCAGCCAGCGTGTGGGATCTCATTCACTTCGCGCTGCTGGATTGGCTCGCTCGAAACGATCAGATTGATTGGTCGCGAGCGGTCGTGGACAGTTGTTCCATCCGCGCGGTGGATGGCGGTGACCAGACTGGTCCGAACCCTACCGATCGGGCCAAGCGCGGGAGCAAGCGTCATCTGATCTGCGACGGGCGAGGCGTGCCGCTCGCCGTACGTCTCTCCGGCGCGAATCGGAACGACTCGCAAGAAGCCCTGGCGCTGGTCGATGCGATTCCCCAGCTGCACGGCGAACGGGGGCGCCCGCGACGGCGGCCAGACTGTGTGCTCGGGGATCGCGGCTACGACGCAGCCGCCATTCGGCGTGGGCTGCGGGCGCGGCATATCGAGCCGTGGGTCGCTATGCGCCGCACCAAGCACGGGAGCGGGCTGGGCCGGTGGCGCTGGGTCGTCGAGCGGACCTTTGCTTGGCTGAATCAATTCCGTCGCCTCCGCGTCCGCTATGACAAGCGGGCGGACATCCACGAGGCGTTCCTCTCACTCGGGTGCGCGCTGATTTGCTGGCAATCGCTGCGCAAAACGTGGAGCGCCGCCTGAAGCCGATGCCATCCTTCCCGGCGCTGGTTCGCCAAATACGCCGTTCTTCTCTGGAAAATCGCGTCCATGCGGCTGCTTGGGAGCCTCCCGGAGGGGCAAGCCCTGGACATCGGTCTACACTACGGCGTTTTTCGTTAGTCACCGCGGACTGGTCCGGCGGTTACGCACCAATGGTGCCGGTTACGAGAGTGCTCGCCGGCTCGTAGATGGCGATGATCACGCCGGCATCACCCACGCGGCTCTTCACGAGACTCCACGTGCCCGAATGCGTGCCGTTGGCGAACAGCCGCTTGCCGGTGCCGATGGTCACGGGATGTATCCAGACGTGCATGCGGTCGACGAGCTGTTCCCGAAGCAGCGTCTGGATCAGGGTGCCGCTGCCCCAGACAATCATGTCGGGGCCATCCTCCGCCTTCAGCTTCCGGAGCGCGACCGGCACGTCGCCCGAGACGACCTTCGTGTTCACCCAGTCGGGCTCAAAAGGTGCGTGTGACACGACGTACTTGGTCGCCTCGTTGAAAGGCTTGGCGATCGCGTTGTTCGAATCCTGCTTCGGCCAGAAGCCCGCAAAGATCTCGTACGTAGTGTGCCAGCCCATCAATCATCGACTCGGGCAAGAACTTGAGCGCCACCGGCTGGCCCAGCACAAGATCGTCCGCGCGAAATACCTCGCCCATGCCGCCGCGACCGAGCAGCGAAATGATGCGGTAGCGCTCCCCAATCAGCATGCCGGGCGCGAAGCGCCCTTCGGTGCGGGAATGATGCGATGCCGACCGGAAGGTCGAAGGGTTCCGCGGCGGCGAATACGCGGGTGCGTCCGTCGCGGTGACCGCGGCCGTGGTCGGAGCGTCAGCGCCGGACGACCCTGCGGAACTTGTCCTCAACGGACTTCCGCACTTCGAGCAAGACGGCCCTGCCCGCTCTACCTCCGAGCCACACTGCTGGCATCGTTCCATTTGCAACGGCTCCGCAGACCGTTATCTTACTGCCTCGTTCCGGAATCAGCGTGGGCAGAGGTCCCGCCCACCGCAGTGCAAGTAGATCGCCGTCGTGAAGTTCTGAGCGGTGGGAAAGCAATACGTAACGAAAAGTCGCAAAGTGTTTAGCCGGCCCAAGGCCTCTGCCGCGAGGGGTTTTGTTACAGGCTCTAAGGATAATGGCGATTGGACGGAGGTTGAGTTTCAAGACCCGCAATGGGGACGCCGTTGTCGGCTGGATCGAATCGAAGTCTATTCGGGTTTCCAGACCGGAGACCAAACCGCTGACCACCTCCTCGATTCCTGTTGTCGAGGCGTCGTAAGGCCAGGGTCACTGATCTGTGAAGCCGAGCCCACAACTCACGCGACCTCGATCGTCATCATCAAACCGCCACCGCCGCTCATCTCCGTGTTGTTGTTCGTCGTATGGTGCCCGATGTGGCAGTGGATCATGGCGGGGGCATGATCGCGCCGCCAACGTCGCGCGCCGACAGCCGCAGGTTTACCCAGTTGGCTGGCGCAACGAGCCCGGCGATGAGCATCAGGAACGAGACTCCCGCGAGCGCGGCGCGCTGGGCTGGCGTGGCGTCAGACTCCATAGTGCGGTGCACGCCGCTCGAATCATGCCCGCCGTCCACTTGGTGTTGGCGATCGGCATGCTCGTGGAGTTTGCCGGCCGCGTGTACTGAGGCGCCGCTGTGCTTCTTCAGATCGAAACGGCTGCCAGGCTTTCGCTCGGTCATCAGGCCATGTTTCAGACGCCGCGCGACCAGCCAGACATTCGCGGGATAGGCCACTGTGAAGCTGACGATCACGCCGAACGACATGACACCCAGAACAGGAGCTCCGTCGGCACCATGGCGCGCATGTCGCGTCCCATCATGAGAAAGCTCATCACCGGCGCCATGCCCGCCATCATGCAGTTCATGCTGATGAATTCTAGCGGGAAGGACTTGTGAACGTTGTCCCAGTAGGTTCCGCCCATCATCGACTTCATGAACAACGACTGAAAGATGAAAAGCCCGAACGCAAACCCGGCTGTGTACTCGACGATCACGTCCAGCCACATCGGCAGGCCGAGGAGCGCGGTGATCGCCGCGGCCAGAATGATTCCCTGGGCGTCGCCGGATGCATCTTGGGGACGCTCGCGGTTGTCGCGCTCGCGAAGATGCTCGGCAGCGTTGTACCTCGTTCCCGGAAAGCACGGCGACTGCTATACGACGTAAGCAGCACCAGTCCCGTCGCGCTCGGGACTGCCTGTGTCGTGTTGATCGCCGTCGCGACGCTCGCCGGCCTCGCGCCCGCGCGCCAGGCCACGCGCGTCGATCCGCTGATCGTCCTGCGCACTGACTAGCAGGGTGAAAAACTCGATTTCGCTTGTCTTCTCTGGCTGCTAACTACCGACG